>Ga0315281_10000332_pt1 | contig 64691 bp, 76 predicted proteins | sample YL17G07_0_MG_FD_204540 | JGI IMG/M metagenome (GOLD analysis project Ga0315281, IMG submission 204540) | Sediment microbial communities from Yellowstone Lake, YNP, Wyoming, USA - YL17G07_0 | ecosystem: Environmental > Aquatic > Freshwater > Lake > Sediment | place: USA: Wyoming | collected...
GGTCGAGCCCGCCTATGTGCTAGGTGCGGATGGCAACCCCGTGCAGCTAGGAGACGCGATGTCGGTGACGCCTCCGCAGTATCGTACTGTGAAGACTACGGGACCGGCGAACGAGCGTGTCCAACACGGCCGTGATCCGCTTGGAATCCGGCAACATCTTTCCGGCTTGGCGTCCCGACTTCGAGATTCGCGGTTTGCATTTCTGTTTCGCCCCGGGAAGTTGCTTCCTGACATCGACGGAAAGACTGAGCTTGATCTGGACTCCCTGCTTCTGGACTGGATAGGGGGGCCGCAGCCGATTTCGATATTGGACCTATCTGGCATTCCCTCATTGGTGCTTGACGACTTGATAGGAGCGCTACTGCGAATTCTCTACGATGCTCTGTTTTGGGGAAGAAATTTGCCAGAAGGTGGCCGAGAGCGACCACTGCTTGTGGTACTCGAAGAAGCTCACGCGTATCTGCATCAAGACGCCGGTGGCTCTGCCGCCGTAGCCGTACGTCGGATCGCTAAAGAGGGACGCAAATATGGCGTCGGGCTAATGATCGTGAGTCAGCGCCCTTCGGAGATAGACGCGACAATTCTTTCCCAGTGCGGAACTATTTTTGCGATGCGGTTGGCGAACGATACTGATCGTGGTCACGTAACCAGTGCCGCATCCGACAACTTGAAAGGTCTATTCGACATGCTGCCGATTTTGCGGACGGGCGAGGCGATCATTGTTGGGGAGGCGGTCAGCCTACCTATACGCACCCTTATCGATGCGCCTAGCCGCGATCGGCTGCCGGACAGCGTTGATCCCCGCGTGGCGGTTCGCGGCAGTCTTATGAATGATGGGTTCGATGGGCCTGGAGGCTGGAACCAGCGACGTGACACGCCTGACTACGTGGCAGTTGTGCGGCAGTGGCGCAAGCAAAATCCGCGTTACAAGCACGCGAAACCCCAAGGCAAAAAGGCCGCAGTTCCCGCCGCGAAAGGAGATAAGAAATGAACTGGATCGAGACCCCTGAGTCATCAAATGTCGCGCGATTTGCATATGACTCGGCGAGCAGCATATTGTCCGTGGAGTTTCTCAAGGGTGGCGTCTACAACTACTTCGACGTCCCAGAGCCTGTCTTCGAACAGATGATAGCGGCCCCTTCAAAAGGTCAGTTCCTCGCGCAGAGCATCAAGGGCGCCTACCGTTACGCGAGAGCATGACCTAAGAAATCCGCGGTTTGGGCATTTGCCGACGAGCAACATGACAAAAAAACAAAAACTAGAGCTCACGTGGATTGGCAAGGAGAACCGCCCCAAGCTTGAGCCGCGCATTCTGCTCGAAGACCCCGCGAGGACGTATCACGCCAAGCACCGTGTTACTGGAAAGGACATCTTCGACAATCGGCTCATCTTCGGGGACAACCTGCTGGCGCTGAAGGCGTTGGAGGCAGAGTGCGCAGGTAGAGTGAAGTGTGTCTATATCGATCCGCCGTATAACACTGGATCCGCGTTCGCGCAGTACGAGGATGGTCTAGAGCACTCGATCTGGCTCGCGTTGATGCGAGATCGACTTGATCTCTTGCGCCGCTTACTGTCACCCGAGGGCTCATGTTGGGTGCAGCTCGATGACAACGAAGCCCACTATTGCCGTGTGCTGATGGACGAGGTATTTGGACGGCGGAACTTTGTAGCGAATGTTGTCTGGAATAAGTCCTATGCAGTCCGGAGCAATGCTGAATTCTTCTCAACCGCACATGAACACATCCTCGTTTACTGTAAAGACCGCGATAAGTTTCAGCCGAACAAATTTGCGCGGACAGAGAAGCAGGAATCTCGTTACGAGAATCCGGATAGTGACCCTCGCGGGCCGTGGCAATCCGTGACGATGACGATTAGCTTGGTTGGCGGCGCACGGGGTCGTCAGTACGCAAAGACGGGAAAATCGGAAAATATCTTTGAGGTCAAATCGCCGAGCGGAAAGACATTTCGCCCGCCACCCAACCGTTGTTGGAGTCGAAATCCGGAAGGATTCGAAGCGATGGATCAGGACGGACGAATTTGGTGGGGACCCAACGGCAATGGTGCACCTCGACATAAGCTTTTTCTGTCAGAGTCCGAGGAAGGAATTCTTCCCACGACACTATGGGCAGACGGAGAAGTGTTCGGTCTAAATCAACAAGGTATTCGCGAAATTCGTGCGCTCGCCCTGCCGGACTTTCCTACGCCAAAACCTGAAAACCTCATCATGAAGATTTTGGAGATCGCCTCCAATCCTGGCGATGTGGTTCTTGATTCCTTTGCGGGCACTGGCACGACGGGCGCGGTCGCCCACAAGATGGGCCGGCGCTGGATCATGGTGGAGCTCGGCGAGCACTGCCATACGCACATCATTCCGCGCCTGAAGAAGGTGATCGACGGCGAGGACAAGGGCGGGATCACGGAAGCGGTAGGGTGGAAGGGTGGCGGGGGGTTCCGGTACTACCGGCTGGCGCCGTCGCTGCTGGAGCAGGACAAGTGGGGCAATTGGGTGATCAACAAGGAGTACAACGCCGCGATGCTGGCGGAGGCGTTGTGCAAGCTGGAGGGGTTCACGTACGCGCCGAGCGATTCGGTGTACTGGCAACACGGGCACTCGACGGAGCGGGACTTCATCTACGTCACGACCGCGAATCTCAGTCACGAGCAGTTGCAGCAGTTGAGCGATGAGGTCGGGACGGAGCGCTCGCTTCTGGTGCTGTGCACGGCGTTCCGCGGCAAGGGCGACTACCCGAACCTTACGGTGAAGAAGATTCCGAAGCAGGTGCTGTCGCGCTGCGAGTGGGGGCATGACGATTACAGCCTGCAGGTGGAGAACCTTCCCAAGGCGCCGCCGGAGAGGGGCCAGCAGGCGCTGGACCTGGAGTAGCACGCGCCCCGCCATGGATCTATCCGTGTTGCAAACCATGATCGCCAAAGGTGAGTCGCTTACGCTGGAATTCAAAGGTGAAGAGCGTGTGGCGCTGAACGACCGGGATCTGATCGAGGCGGTGGTGTGCCTTGCCAACACGCAGGGTGGATTGTTGCTCGTCGGCGTCGAGAATGATGGCCGCATTACCGGCGCCCGCGCGCGGCATGACGGGAAGACGGATCCGGCACGCGTGCAGGCATTGATCCGCAGCCGGACCGTGCCCGCAATCGAAGTGGCTTTGCAGACATTTGTGACATCGCACGGTGACGTCATGGGCTTGACCGTGCCGCCCTCCAAGGCGGTAGTCGCGAGTTCCGACGGGGTCTGCGTGCGCCGGGTGATGAGCGCGCACGGACCGGAATGCGTGCCGTTCTATCCGCATCAGCACGCCGGCCGGGGCACGGTGCTGGGTGCGGAGGACTTCTCGGCGCAGCTTTGCCGCGAGGCCGGCTGGCGCGCGCTGGATCCGCTGCAGTTCGAACGCGCGCGCAAGCTCATTGCCGCACTGCGCGGCGACGCGGCCTTGCTGGAGCTCGACGACCGAGAAATGGCCAAAGCCTTGCGCGTGGTGGAGACTGGTGGTGATGAACTCGTGCCGAATATCTCCGGCCTGTTGCTCTTCGGACGGCAGGCGGAGATCGAGCGGCATGTGCCTACGCATCAGGCGGCCTTCCAGGTATTGGCGGCGGACGCCGATGTGCGCGTGAACGAATTCTTCCGCGGTCCACTGCTCGAGCTATCGGAGTTGTTCGAGGCCCGGTTCGACGCGCGCACGCAGGAGCAGGAAGTTCAGGTCGGGCTCATCCGTGTGCCGCTGCCGGATTACGCGCGGAGCGCGTTCCGGGAGGCGCTGTTGAATGCGCTATTCCACAGGGATTACCGGCGCATGGGCGCGGTGTATGTGCAGTGGCATCCGGACCGGCTGGAATTCAGCAGCCCGGGCGGTTTTCCGGAAGGGGTGACGCCCGCCAACATTCTGGTGCACGAGCCGTTGCCGCGCAATTCCCGGCTCTACGAGGCGGCAAAGCGGATCGGGCTCGTCGAGCAGACCGGGCGCGGCGTGGACAAGGTGTATCTCGGCCAGCTTCGCTACGGCCGTCCCGCTCCGGACTATTCCCGTTCGGATGCGACCGGCGTGCGCCTGACCTTGCGCGGCGGCCGGGAGTCGCGGGAGTTCGCGGCCTTCGTGTTCGAGCGCGAACGCCGGCAGGGGCCGCTAACGGTGGAGCAGATGATCATTCTCAACCGTCTGTTTCACGAGCGCCGGCTCACCTCGGAAGAGGCGGCGGCGGAAATTCAGCGTTCCCAAAACGATGCGCGGGCCGTCCTGGAACGGTTGATCGAGGAGGGATTGGTCGAAGCGCGGGGGGAGCGCCGGGGACGCGTGTACCACCTTGCCGCCCGGGTCTACGATGCGGTCGGACAACCAGAGGCGTATGTCAGGGTGCATGGCTTGGACCCGATTCGGCAGGAGGCGGCAGTCCTGCAGTTCGTGCAGGCACACGGCAGGGTCAAGCGGAAGAACATCGTCGAACTGTGCGGCGTTACGCAAAGGCAGGCGACGCTGCTGCTGGGCCGGCTCGTGCGCGAAGGCAAGCTGCGGAAGAAGGGTGTCAAGCGATGGAGCTACTACGAAGCCGGAAATCTATGAACGTGCTATGAACGTCTATAAACCTGCCGATGCGCGCCATGTCCCTGTTTCCTTGGACATTCGCGCCTGCGCAATAGCGCGCCTATGAACCGCCACGTCAACGCGATCGCGGGGCGGCTGTCGCTGCGGCCGCCGCAGCGCCGGTCGCTGGAGCTGCTCGACCGGGTGACGGAGATCGCGCCGCCGAAGAAGGGGGCGGACGTGGCGGTGGCGCTGGAGGCGATCCGCAGCGAGTTTCCGTCGGTGACGGACTTTGAGCGGGAGTTCCCATCTTTGTGCTTCGCGCTGGCTACTGGCGTGGGCAAGACGCGGCTGATGGGGGCGTTCATCAGCTACCTGCACCTCGCGCACGGCTTCAACAATTTCTTCGTGCTGGCGCCGAACCTCACGATCTACAACAAGCTGATCACGGATTTCACCCCGAACACGCCCAAGTACGTGTTCAAGGGCATCGCGGAGTTCGCAACCGACGCCCCCGAGGTCATCACCGGCGACAACTATGAAGCGAAGGCGGGGACGCTGTTCGATGAGCTGATTCGCTGCAAGGTCAACGTCTTTAACATCGCCAAAATCTCTTCCGAGGTGCGTGGCGGAAGATCGCCCCGCATCAAGCGGCTGTCGGAGTACATCGGCGAGAGCTACTTCGATTACCTCGCCGGGCGGCCGGACCTGGTGCTGATCATGGATGAGTCGCACCGCTACCGCGCGAGCGCGGGCGTGCGGGCGATCAACGAGCTGAAGCCGATCCTCGGACTCGAGCTGACGGCGACGCCGTTCGTGGAAACGGGCAGGGGACCCGTACCGTTCAAGAACGTGATCCTTGACTACCCCCTGGGGCGCGCGATGCAGGACGGCTTCGTCAAGGAGCCGGCGGTGGTGACGCGCAAGAACTTCAATCCGAAAGGCATGTCGCCGGAGGAAATCGAGCGCCTGAAGCTGGAAGACGGCGTGCGCCTGCACGAGAGCGTGAAGGTCGAGCTGGAAACCTACGCGCGCGAGAGCAGCCAACCGATCGTGAAGCCGTTCCTGCTCGTGATCGCGCGCGACACGACGCACGCCGGCCAGTTGCTGAAGCTGATCCAGTCCGGCGCCTTCTTCGAGGGCCGCTACAAGGACAAGGTCATCCAGGTGGATTCGAGCAGGAGCGGCGCCGAGGAAGAGGAGATGATCGAGCGCCTGCTGAAGGTGGAGCACACCGATGAGCCCACCGAGATCGTGATCCACGTCAATATGCTGAAGGAAGGCTGGGACGTGACCAATCTGTACACCATCGTTCCGCTGCGCGCCGCGAACGCGCGCACTCTGATTGAACAGTCGATCGGCCGCGGCCTGCGGCTGCCATACGGCAAGCGCACCGGCGTGACGGCGGTGGACCGGTTGAACATTGTCGCGCACGACAAGTTCCAGGAGATTGTCGAGGAAGCCAACAAGCCGGATTCGCCGCTGCGCATCAAGGCGACGGAACTGGATTTTGACAAGCTGATGCAAAGGACCGCGACGGTGGTGTCGCAGACGACTCTCGCCACCAGGCTTGGGCTGCAGCCGGAGCATGCGACCAGCAGCACGACGATCGCGGGCAAGGATCAGTCCCCGGCCTTCGCCAAACCGGAGGAGCAGAAGGTCGCTCAGATCGCCTGGGACGTGATCCGCAAGCTGGAAAGCCAGCCTCAGACCGTGCCGACCGTGGAGCACCTCAAAAAGCCTTCCGTCCAGGCGGCAATCGTCAAGGCCGTGGAAGAGCAGCGCCGGCCGGCGCAATTGGAGCTGGAAGGGGTCACCGAGAAGCCGGACATCGCGGCTGTTGTCGCCAAGACGGTCGAGCTTGTCACCCAGCAGACGATAGACATCCCGCGCATCCTCGTCGTACCCAAAGGCGAGGTTAAGTCGGGCTTCAAGCCGTTTACCTTGAAGCTCGACACGCTGAAGTACCCGGCCGTTTCCGAGGAACTTTGGGTGCAGTACCTGCGGACCGGGGGCACGGAGACCGTGGCCCTGGCGCGTGGCGGCAGCGGCGAGCGGCGGCTGGAGGATTACGTGGTGAGCGGCCTCGTGGACTTCAACGACATTTCCTATGACGAGCACGCCGATCTGCTCTATGACCTGGCCACCCAGACGGTCAAGCATTTCCGCACCTACCTGTCGGAGGAGGAAGCGGCAAAGGTCCTGAGGTGCTACCAGCGGGACATCGCCCGCTTCGTCCACGTGCAGATGCAGGCGCACTACTGGGAGGATGTGGCCGGCTACGAAGTGAAAGTGAGCAAAGGCTTTACCGAACTAAAGCCCAGTGCCTACTCTCACGTGGCCAAGGAGCCGCCGGCCGACTACCGGGTATCGCCTGCCGATAAGAGCAACATGGCGAAATACCTGTTCGGCGGCTTCAAGCGCTGCCTGTACCAGGTGCAGAAATTCGGCTCCGATGCGGAACGCAAGCTCGCGGTAATTCTCGAACGCGACGCGATCCGCTGGTTCAAACCCGCCAAGGGCCAGTTCCAGATCTTCTACCGCCAGGGCGCGGACCACCTTGAGTACCAACCGGATTTCGTGGCCGAGGCCGAGGGTGCGATCTACATGCTGGAACCCAAGGCCAGCAACGAGATGGAGGATTCCGCAGTGCTCCTGAAGAAGGAATCTGCCATCAAGTGGTGCCAGAACGCATCAGACAACGCTGCGAAGCACGGCGGCAAGCCGTGGCGCTACGCGCTCATTCCGCACACGGCGATCGCGGACAACATGACGTTGAAGGGGCTGGTGCAACAGTTCGGTTAGGTGCCGTTTCGCGAGTGCAATAGGCCTGGCACGAGGCGGCGCGGGAACGATAAAGCTGGGTCCCCGCTTGCGCGGGGAAGACGGAAATTAAAGCACTTTGCCGGGATTCATGAGCCCCTGGGGGTCGAGGGCGCGCTTGACCGCGCGCATCAGTTCGAGTTCCAGCGGATCCTTGTGGCGGGTGATTTCCTCGCGTTTCAGTTGCCCCAGGCCGTGCTCGGCCGAGATCGAGCCTTTGAGGGCCGCCACTTCGTCGTAAACGATGCGGTGCACTTCGGCGCGCCGCGCGAGCAGGGCCGCGTCGCCGATGTTGTAGTGCAGGTTGCCGTCGCCGATATGGCCGAAACAATAGATCGGTGCCTGCGGGAACGCCGCCGCGAGAGCGGCGCCTGCGCGTTCGATGAATTCGGGCACCTTCGATATCGCCACCGAAATGTCGTGCTTGACGTTGGTGAATTGCGCCTCGGGCACGGATTCGCGGATGCTCCAGAGCGCTTTCGACTCGGCGTCGCTCCTGGCCAGGACCGCGTTCGCGCCGAGATCGGTATCGAGCGCCTGCGCCAACAGTTCGTTCAATACACGGTCTGTGCCGCTGTCAGCCAGCTGCACGAGGACGTACCAGGAACCCATTCCCGGAAGCGGATCGCGCGTTGCCGGACGCTGGGCGAGCACCGCGTCCACGCAGGTTCGCGACAGCAGTTCGAATGCCGTCAACCGTTCTCCACAGGCATGGCGAAGATGGCTCAACAACTCTACCGCGCGCCGCGGGTCCGCCACTTCGATCCACGCGGTGGCGGAGGCGGTCGGTTTGGGATGCAGTTTGAGAACCGCGGCGGTGATGATGCCCAGCGTGCCTTCGGCGCCGATGAACAGCTGCTTCAGGTCGTAGCCGGTGTTGTCCTTGCGCAAGCCGCGCAAGCCGTTCCACACGCGCCCGTCGGGCAGCACTGCTTCCAGGCCCAGCACCTGGTCGCGCGCGTTGCCATAGCGCAGCACGTTGACGCCGCCGGCGTTGGTGGAGAGGTTGCCGCCGATCTGGCAGCTGCCTTCGGCGGCCAGGGACAAGGCGAACAAGCGGCCCGCATCGCCGGCTGCCCGCTGCAGATCGGCAAGCACGCAACCTGCCTCGGCGGTGAGGGTGTCGTTCAGCGCGTCTAGTTCCCGTATGCGGTTCATGCGAGACAGCGAGAGCACGATTTCGCGCTGCTTGCCGGTCGGCACCGAACCACCGCACAGGCCGGTGTTGCCGCCCTGCGGCACGATCGCGACGAGCGCTTCGGCGCACAGGCGCACCACCGCCGAGACTTCGGCGGTGGTCGCGGGCCGCACCACGGCAACGGCTGCGCCGCGGTACTGTTTGCGCCAGTCGGTGGTGTAGGGTGCGGTATCGTTTTCGCCGGCGAGGACGTTCTTCCCGCCGACGACCGCGGCGAGCGCCCCGAGGAGGCTGTTTTCGGTCATCCTTGACGCGGATTTTCCCACACCTTAACTTGCGAACCGGATGAGAAAGCTTTTCTTTGCAGCCCTGCTCGCCGCGGCACCCGCGTTCGCGCAACAATCCATCCTCGTGGGCGCCGCGCTGCCGCAGTCGGGAATCCTCGCCGATCTCGCCGCCGACCTCGGTAAAGCGCTGCTGCTGTGGCAGGAGGAGGTCAACGCCGGCGGCGGCCTGCTCGGGCGGCGCGTCGAGCTGCAGTTGCTGGACGATCGCTCGGAGGCCGGCGCGGCGGGCAAACTCTACGAGCAGCTGATCCGCGAGTACAAGGCGGACCTGCTGATGGGGCCCTTCGGCTCGGCGGCCTCGGTGGGCGCCGCCGCGATTGCGGAGCGTAACCGCCGGATCATGATCAACGCCACCGGCACGGCGCGGCTGGTGCACCGCTCGGGCTTCCACTACGTGTTTCAGACCGCCGCGCCGCTGTCCGCCTACGGCGGGGGGGCGCTCGAACTTGCGCGCGGCCTGGGCCTCAAGCGCGTCGTGCTGCTCGCGCGAGAAGATCCTGGCGCGCGCGAAATGGCGGCGCGCGCGCGCGACGACGCGGCGGCCGCCGGGCTGGCCGCCGCCGAGGTCGAGGTCTACGCCCAGGGCAGCACCGATTTTACGGCTCAAGTGGCGCGCGCGAGGGCCACCGGCGCCGAGGGCTGGATCGCGTTTGGCCTGCCGCAGGATGCGGCCGAGATGGTGAAGAGCTTCCGCAAGCTCGGTTTTGCGCCGCGGCTGTTCGTCGCGCAGGGCGCCGCCGATCCCGATTTCATCAAGCGTGTCGGGCAGGACGCCGAATTTGCCGTTGGCGTCTCGGCCTACGAGCGGCGCGCGGCGACCCGCGGCAACGCGCAGTTCGTGCAGGCTTACTCGAAGAAGTGGTCCGCCGAACCCGGCCCTCTCGCCGCCGAGGGCTACGCCGCAGCCCAAGTTCTCGAAGAAGCCGTGCGGCGCGCCGGCAGCATCGAAACGGACAAACTGCGCGAGATGCTCGCGGTGCTCGAGACCGAAACGCTGCTCGGCGGCTACAAGGTGGAGCGCTCGGGCGCGCAGGTCGCGGCGCGGCCGCTGCTGGTGCAGATTCTCAGAGGGCGGCGCGAAATCGTCTGGCCCGAAGCGCTCGCGACCGTGAAGCTGCAGCCCTACCCGGCCTGGGAAGCGCGCAAGCCCCTGAAATGAACAGTTGAGCGAGATCCGGTCGGTGAGCCAATTCCGGCGCATCGCGCTGCCGCTCGCCGTCACGTTCGGGATCCAGACGCTGGTCGCCTTCGCCGTCTACTGCGCGCCGGTGATGGCCCCAGTGGCCGGGCCCGCGCTCGGCGTGTCGCCAGCCGCGGTCGGCTATTACGTTGCCGCCAGCTACCTCGGCAGCATGGTCGGCTCGGCGGCAGCGGGCGGCTGGGTGGCGCGCTTCGGGCCTATCCGCGTCAGCCAGGCCTGCCTCGCACTGTGCCTCGGGGGCCTTGGCCTTGCCGCCACCGCCTGGGCACCCTTGGTGCTGCTCGGCGGCTTCGTGGTCGGACTGGGCTACGGACCCACTACGCCCGCGAGTTCGTTGATCCTGGTGCGCGCCGCGCCGCTTTCGATCTTCGCCCTGGTGTTCTCGATCAAGCAGACCGGCGTGCCTGCGGGTGGCATGCTCGCCGGCCTGCTGGTACCGCTGCTGATTTACGCCTTGGGCTGGCAGTGGGGCGCGGTGACGATCGGCGCGGCGTGCCTCGCGCTCGCGCTGGGGATCGGTGCGGTGCGCGCGCGCTACGACGTCAACCTGAATCCGAGCGCACCGGTGTCGTTGCTCAGCGCGCTCGGCCCGGTGCGCATGGTGATCGGCGATGCGCGGTTGCGGCAGATGTGCGTCGCCGGATTCGTCTACGGCGGCGTGCAGATAACCCTGGTCGCCTATCTCGTTGCCTTCCTGGTCGAGAGTTTCGCGCTGTCGCTGGTCCTCGCCGGGCTGGTAATGGCGGCCTCGCAGGCGGCGAGTCTCACCGGCCGCGTGCTTTGGGGCGCGCTCGCCGACCGCGTGCTCAGGCGCCGCGCGGTGCTCGGACTGCTCGGGCTGGGCATGGGCGTCTCGGCGCTCGCCGCGCTCGCCGCCGACCCGGACTGGCCGCGCGTGCTGCTATTCGCGTATGCCGCCATGTTCGGCGCGACCGCGGTCGGCTGGAACGGCGTATGGCTGGCCGAGATCGCACACCTCGCGCCTGGCCGTGCGAGCGAAGCGACCGGTGGCTGCCTGGCCTTCACCTTTCTCGGCGCGGTGGCGACGCCCTTGATTTTCAACGCGGTGCTGGCGATCGCCGGGTCCTATTCCGTCGCCTATGCGGTGTTTGCCGCGCCCGCGCTGGCGGTTGGCACCTGGATGCTCGTTAGAATTCCGCGATCATGAGCTCTCTACCCGGCATTCCAGAAGGATTTCAACTCGACCAGCACATTCAACCGCACACGTTCGGTGGATTGGTTGGCCCTTTCTACTCCCGGCGCCAGGGCAATGATCTCTCGCTCGGTCTGCGGATCGAAGGGCGCCATTGCAATTCACGCGGCGCTTGCCACGGCGGGCTGCTCGCGACCCTTGCCGATATGGCGCTCGGTTACGCCTGTGCCCTCGCCGGCGACACCGATGGGGGGAAGCGCAATTTCGTAACGGTCGATCTATCGCTCCAGTACCTGGCCAGTACCCAGGTTGGCGACTGGGTACAGTCCGAGGTCACGGTACTAAGTCCCGGTTCGCGCACCAGGTCGGCGGCGGGACACCTGCTCGCCAACGGCAAACCCGTCGTGCGGATAAGCGCAAATTTCAGGATGGCGGGAACTCGCACCTCGCAAACAGAGAACTCCCCGGAGGGTTGAATGCGGGAAGTCATACTCGCCCACGGCCTGTGGGTGCCGGGCGTCGTGATGCAGCCGCTGGCCGCGCGCCTCACGCGCGCCGGGTACCGCTGCCATGTCTTTTCCTACCTGGGTGCGGCGCGGCCGATGGAGGCGCACGTCGAGCGCCTGGCGCGATTCGCGCGGGAGATCGGGCCGGCGCATTTCGTCGGCCATAGCCTGGGCGGACTGCTGACGATGGAGACGCTCAACCGTCACCCGGAGATCGCCGCCGGGCGCGTCGTGCTGCTTGGCACGCCCGCGCGCGGCTGCTACGCCGGCCGGCGCATCGCGCGCTTCCGGCTGGGCCGCTGGATATTCGGACATAGTGGTGAATACTGGCCTGAGCGTCATGCGGATTCCGGCCGGTCAGCGCGCTGGAGCCGGCCCGAAGCGCTCGGCGTCGTCGCCGGCAGCATGCCGCTCGGGCTTGGGCGCATGTTCGGCCGCCTGCCGGGCGTGAATGATGGCGCCGTTTGCCTGGAGGAAACCACCGTCGAAGGCATGGCGCAGCGCGTGGTCCTGCCGGTGGGCCATAGCGCGATGCTCGTTTCGGCAAGAGTCGCCGCGCAAGTTGCCGTATTCCTGTCGGCTGGAAAGTTCGATGCGATTTCTCATTAACCTGCTCCTGCCATTCGTGCTCTCAGGCTGCGAGACGATTTCCTACTACGCGCAGGCGGTCGGCGGGCAGATGGCGCTGATGGCGCGTATCAGGCCCGCCGCGGAGCTGATCGCGGACCCGGCGACACCGCAGCCCTTGCGCGAGCGGCTGGAGCGCGCGCGCGCGATCCGCGACTACGCGGTGAGCGGATTGAAGCTGCCCGATAACGGCAGTTACCGCGGCTACGCCGAGCTCGGCCGTCCCTATGCGGTCTGGAACGTCGTGGCGGCGCCCGAATTCTCGCTTGAACCCCTGCAGTCCTGCTTCCCGGTGGCGGGCTGCGTTTCCTACCGCGGTTTCTTCGGGCGGGAAGACGCCGAGCGCCATGCCGCGGGTCTGCGGGCCGGGGGCCATGATGTCCACCTCTACGGCGTGCCCGCTTACTCGACCCTCGGCCGCTTCGACGACCCGCTGCTTTCGACCTTCATCCGCTATTCGGAGACCGAACTCGCGCGGCTGATCTTCCACGAACTCGCGCACCAGGTGCTCTACGTCAAGGACGATTCGACCTTCAATGAATCTTTCGCGGTCGCGGTCGAGCGCGAAGGCGTGCGGCGCTGGCTCGCGGTGGCGGGCCGCGGCGCCGAGCTCGCGGGTTTTGTTGCCGCCGGGGAAAGAAGCAAAAAATCCCAGGGCGAGATCGAACAGGCCAGGGCAAAGCTGGAAGTGCTGTACCGGCAGCGCATCGCGCCCGCTGCGATGCGGGAGAGAAAGCGCGCGGAACTCGAGGAACTGAAGGCGAAGCTGGCGGGCCAGGAACGATTCAGGGACCAGGTCCCGAACAACGCCTTCCTCGCCTCATTCGCGACCTACACGCAGCTGGTGTCCACCTTTGAGCACCTGCTCGCGGAGGAGGGTGGTGATCTGGAAAAATTTTATGAAAAAATAAGAAAGCTGGCGGCTAACGCGCCGTCCAACCGAGGTCCATTGTCAGCGCCGACCCGGTGATCACGCCCGCGGCGTCGCCGCACAGGTAGGCGACGAAGCCGGCGACTTCGGCGGGCTCGATCAGGCGCTTCACCGCCGCGGGCGCGAGCATGATCTTCTCGATCACCTCCGCGGCAGACATGTTGTTCGCTTTTGCCTGGTCGGCGATCTGGTTGTCCACCAGCGGCGTGCGCACGTAGGCCGGGCAGATCGCGTTTGCCGTGATGCCGAATTCCCCGCCTTCGAGCGCGGCGGTGCGGGTGAGGCCCACGAGCCCGTGCTTGGCGGCGGTGTAGCCGACCTTGTAGGGCGAGGCGATCAAGGCGTGGATGGAGGCCATGTTGACGATGCGGCCCCATTTCTGTTTCTTCATCGCCGGCCAGCAGTAGCGCGTGAGGAGAAACGGTGCGGTGAGCATCAGCGAAATCATACGCTCCCACTGGTCCTCGGGAAAATCCTCGATCGGCGAGACGTGCTGGAAGCCCGCGTTGTTGACGAGTACGTGCACCGTGCCATGCTTCTTCAGCGTCTCGTCGACGAGATGTCTGCAGCCTTTTCTTTGAATCAGATCCGAAAGAATAAAATCTCCCGCCAGCCGCTTCGCGTGTTCCGTGCCGGCCTTTTCATTCATGTCGGCGATCACCACTTTCATGCCGTCGGCGGCGAGCCGCTCGGCGCAGGCGAGGCCGATGCCGCTCGCGCCGCCGGTGACGATGGCAATTTTTTTCATGAGAGGGGGATATCCACGTTCTTCTTGAACGCCTGGCGCGCGCAGAGGCGCTCGAACCACGCCTCCAGGTTCGGCAGCCCGGGCCGTTCCATCGGCAGCCGCATCCAGCGTTGCACCTCGCAGCCGATCGGGATGTCGCCCATCGAGAACGCGCCCGCCACGTAGAGACGGTCGGCGAGCGCGGCATCGAGGATGGCGGCCATCTCGCCGGACTTCACGCGCGCCTTCTCGATCGCCTGCGCGTCGCGATTCCCCGGCGGCGTGCGAATCAGACCCCAGAAGGCGTCGCGCACGCTCCCTTGGAACGAAAACGCCCAGTCCATCCACTGGTTGGCCACCGCGCGCGCGTGCTCGTCGGTCGGCCAGAGCACCCCTTTGCCGTGTTTCGCCGACAGATAGCGGATGATGCTGTGCGATTCCCACAGGATGAAACCGTCCTCGTCCAGGGTCGGCACCAGGCCGTTGGGGTTCATCTTGCGGTACTCGGGCGTGTTGACGACGCCGTACGCCATGCCGGCGTCGATGCGCTCGCAGGGGAGGGCAAGCTCCTCCAGGCACCAGAGCGCTTTTTTCACGTTGACCGAATTCGCGCGCCCCCAGATCTTCAGCATTGCGTCTCCCTAGAATCCGGTGGCCTGGCCGTCCCTGCGCGGGTCGCTTGCCGCGAGGTAGCCGTCCTCGAGCCGCCAGATCATCTGGCCGCTGCCGAACTGGTTGTAGTCGTCCACGGTGACGATTTTATGGCCGCGGCGGCGCAGGTCTTCGACCACCGCGGGCGGAAAGTTGTCCTCGACGCTCACGTCCATGCCCTGCACCCAGCGAAAGCGCGGGCCGTCGCAGGCCGCCTGCGGGTTTTGCCGATAGTCCGCGATGCGCACCATCACCTGCGCGTGGCCCTGCGGCTGCATGGTGCCGCCCATGACGCCGAAGCTCATCACCGGCTTGCCGTCCTTGGTCACGAAACCCGGGATGATGGTCTGGTAGGGGCGTTTCCCGGGCCCGACGCGGTTCGGGTGGCCTTCCTTCATCACGAAGGTGGCGCCGCGGTTCTGCAGCGAGATTCCCGTGCCCGGCACCACCACGCCCGAGCCAAAGCCCATGTAGTTCGACTGGATCATCGACACCATCATCCCCGAAGCGTCCGCCGCGGTGAGGTACACCGTGCCGCCCTTGGGCGGGATTCCGGCGGCAAAGGGTTGGGCCTTTTTCCTGTCGATGAGTTTTGCTCTTTCTTTCAGGTATTCCGGATCCAGAAGCTTCTTTGGATCGAACGGCATGTGATCGATGTCCGCGACGTAGGCGAACGCATCGGCAAAAGCGAGTTTCACCGCCTCGATCTGCAGGTGGAAGCTGTCGGCCGAATCCACCGGCAACGAGGCGACGTCGAAATGCTCCAGAATGCCCAGCGCGACCAGTGCCACGATCCCCTGGCCGTTGGGCGGAATCTCGTGAATCGTGTAGCCGCGGTAATTCTGCTGCAGTGTGCCGACCCAGTCGCACTGGTGCGCCGCCAGGTCGGACACGCGCATCGCGCCGCCGTGCTTTTTCGCGCAGGCCTCGATCTTCTGCGCCAGCTCGCCGCTGTAGAACGCGGCGCCCTTGCTGGCGGCTATTTTCTCCAGCGTCGCGGCATGGTCGGGGAATTTGAACACTTCACCGATCGCCGGCGCCCGGCCGCCCGGCATGAAGGCCTCGGCGAATCCGGGCTGCGACTTCAACTCCGCCACCTGCGCCGCCCATTGCCCGGCGATGGTCGGCGAAACCATGAAGCCTTCCCGGCCGTAGCGGATCGCGGGCTCGAACAGGCGCTCGAAGGGCAGCTTGCCGAATTTCGCGTGCAATTCGACCCAGGCCGAAATGCAGCCTGGTACGCTCACCGAATCCCAGCCGCGCACCGGCATGGTTTGCGCGCCACCGAAATACTCCGGCGTCCAGCCCGCCGGCGAGCGGCCCGAGGCATTCAGCCCGTGCAGCTTCTTGCCGTCCCAGACGATCGCGTAGGCATCGGAGCCGATGCCGTTGGAGACGGGCTCCACGAGCGTGAGCGTGATCGCCGTCGCGAGGATCGCATCCACCGCGCTGCCGCCGGCGGCGAGCATCTGGACGCCGGCCTGCGCCGCGAGCGGCTGCGACGTTGCAACGGCATTGCGCGCCAACAGGGGCTTGCGCGGCCAGAGATAGGGGTTTTTCCAGGAAAAGGGCGGGTTCATGGCGCCATTGTAAGCGGGCCGGGCGAGCCGCCCGCGTCGCGGCGGGGGAATTTCGCTGGTTTTAGCCGGCGGCTAGCCGGTCGAGCGGACTCGCCACGCCGCGCCCGCCCTTGTTCAGAACGTGCGTGTAGATCATCGTGGTCGACACGTCCGAGTGGCCCAGCAACTCCTGCACCGTGATCTGGCGGTAGCCGAAATCCACATCCTTGACGCGCAGCTTCAGGCACTCGCGAAGCCTGAGGCCCGCCCCGTACAACAGGCTCGCCATCATCCACTTCGGTCCCTCAAGCCGCGCGAGCAATGCGCGAACCATCGTCGATGGTCAGCACCACGGGAACGCGGACCGGCCGCTTGGCACGTTCGATGCCGTCCATCCAGGGCAGCTTGATATCCAGCACCTGGCCGTAAAGGAAGAGCAGGGAAGACAGCGCCTGATTCTGCGTCGAGGCCGCGACACTCCGGTCCCGTGCGAGGTGCGTCAGGAACGCCGTGACTTCATCGGCGCCCATTTCCCCCGGATGCCGCTTGCCGTGAAAGTAAATGTAGCGCTTGATCCAGTGCACGTAGGCCTGCTCGGTGCGGTAGCTGTAATGGCGCCGGCGGATGGTGTTGCGCACCTGCTCCAATAGGCGCGGTTGCGCGCGTTCGGCAGGCAAAGAAGATAAATCGGCCACGGGACCTCTTCCGAATACCACTCAACAGGACACTGTTCATCCGTACAGTACGGGTAACGGGTTGATTCAATGAACGGTTGACAGCCCCGGCGGACGGCAGACGGAATACACTCCCTCTTTTAGGCTTCATACTTCACGTTATGCCGCAGACACAGGTGCGCCTTGACATGCCATATTTGGTATAGGCACAATGCGGCATGTGGCACATTGAGGAGCACCGCCGCGTCGACAAACAGCTTTCCTCGGCGCCCCGAGAGATCCTCAAACGGTACGAAAAGTGGAAGGACATCGCCATGCTGTCGGGACCGCCCGGGCTGCGGCTGATCAGAGGCTTCAACGACGAAGCCCTGTCGGGCAAGTGGGACGACCATCGGTCCTCCCGCCTCGGGCTGCAGTGGCGAGTTATCTACCGGACCGCGCCGGACCAGCAGGTGTTTCAGGTCGTTTCGATTACCCCGCATGACTATCGGAGACCGTAAATGAGCCAGTTCCGCCCCGCGAGGAAGCGCATCACCGTGTCGGTCGGCGAATCCGTACGGATTGTCCGTGAGTTGCAAGGCCTGAGCCAGAACCAGCTTGCGGAGCGCACGGGCATTCCGCAGGCCACCCTGTCCGCCATCGAGAACGATCGCGTCCGCCTGGGTGTCGAGCGCGCAAAGGTGCTCGCGAAAGCCCTCAAGTGTCACCCGGCAGTTTTGGTTTTCCCCGGTTGGCAGGATCGTCTTGCATCTGCGGCATAACCCGGCAGCGCACCGGACGCGCGCGGGCGTCAGCGCTTTGCAACAATCTTCGGCCGCGCGCCGGTGGCTTCCACGCGATGCCGCAAGGGCGCGATTCCGCGGGCAAGTGCCTTGCCTGATATCCTGAATTGATGAAGGTCCGCGAGATACTTCGAATGCTGCAGGATGACGGCTGGTTCCTCGCGGCCACACGCGGAAGTCATCGCCAGTTTAAACACCCTGGCAAACCCGGTCGCGTCACCGTGCCAGGAAAGCCGAGCGATGACTTGGCACCGGGCACATTGAACAGTATCCTGAAACAGTCTGGTCTTAAGAAATGAGGCCGAAATGCGGTACGCCATCGTAATCGAGAAGGCCGAGAGCAACTACTCGGCGTATGTCCCTGATCTACCGGGCTGCATCGCCACAGGTGCCACGGTGGAGGAAGTCGAGTCTCAGATCCGGGAAGCGATTGAATTCCATCTTGAGGGTATGCGTGAAGATGGCATTCCCATTCCAACGCCAGCAAGCCGGGTCGAGTACGTCGATATCGCGGCATAACCCGGCAACGCACCGGACGCGCCGCGCCTACCCGCGAGTTACCGCCGCGCGCCGGTGGTTTCCACAAGCGTTTGCGCGGCATTGCGCGACCGCAGTACAGGCCGCGAGTCGAGGAGGTTCGTGTGTTTTACGATGTATCGGGTTCGGCCGTCGAGGTGCTGGCGATCGTGCCCAAACCGGAGGCTGAGTCATGGCTAGCCCAGTTCGGAAGGCCAAAGTGAAGGAAGTTCCGCTGTCTGGGGTCAAAGACGATTTGTCCCGCTTTCTTCGAGAAGCCGAGACACAGGATGTCGTCATCACACGGCATGGCAAGCCGGCCGGCGTCCTCATCGGCTTCAAATCGGAGGACGACTGGTTCGACTACCGACTTGAACACGCCCCGCGGTTCTTGCAACGCGTCGGGCAGGCTCGCGCAAGCTTGCGCGTGGGCCGAGGCGTCAAACTGGAAGACGTCAAGCAACCGTCACTCCAGCCGACGTGCCGCGACCGGCGGCCTGCGCACGCGGCCGAGCTCAAACGTTGAGCCGGAAGACGATGGCGCTTTCCGGCCCCGGAGCGATGATTTTGTATTACGACATAGCGCCCGATGCGATCGAGGAACACGATGATTGGCACACGCACCAGCATTTTCCCGAGAGGCTTTCAATTCCGGGATTTCTGCGCGCAAGCCGCTGGATCGCTACCGCCGGTGGTCCGAGATACCTGGTGATGTACGAGGTCGCGGACGTGCAGGTGTTGAGTGCAGCGCCTTACCTTGAACGGCTCAACAATCCGACGCCATGGACGGCGAAGATGATGGAGAACTTTCGGGGGATGGCGCGCGGTTTTTGCCGCGTCGTATCGAGTTGCGGGCTGGGGCTTGGGCACGCGCTGCACTCGATACGCTACGCCCCTATTCCTGGACGAGAAGATGAGCTGCGCGAATGGCTGAAGGTAACCGCCCTTCCGGCGCTTTGCGCGAAACCCGGTGTAGCCGGCGCCTGGATGCTGGAGCCAGCGGCGATGCCGCCGATGACAAACGAGCAGGCGATTCGGGGAAGGGACGCCGATATCCCGTGGGTGCTGCTTGTCACCGGATACCGTGCGGGTGCACTGTCACGCATTGCCGAGGATGACCTGCGAACCGGGCAGTTCGAGCGCCACGGGGCGTCCGCGGCTGCGGCAGGGGGCAGTTATCGCCTTGATTATTTGCTTACGGCGGGAGAATGTGCCCCGCGCGCCTGACCAGGCGCTCAACGGCCGCCGTCGAATCTGAACCAGGCCTTCGCCAAGTAGAACCTCGCCGCTTGCAATTAGAACTCTAGTGCGACGCGGCCGAGCACCTTGCCGGCCTTGAGGTCTTCCAGGATCGCCGTAACTTCGCTTGCCGGGCGGGTCGTGACCGGCGTGGGCTTGAGTTTTCTCCTCTTCGCCAGCGCGACCACTGCCTTGAGCTCCTGCAGGTTGCCCACGTAGGAGCCCACCAGGCCGATGGCGCGCTGCGCGAACGGCGGCAGCGGGTGCACGAGTTCGCCGCCAAAGAGGCCGCACAGCACATGGCGGCCGCCTTTCCTGAGTGCGCCCAGGCCGAGCGCCGCGGTGGCGGGCATGCCGACAAGGTCGATGGCGCCGGCGAGGCTGCCCAGCGCGAGAGCCGCGAGTTTCTGCGCGGCGTCGGGGGCCGAATTGGACACCCGCGTGTCCAGCGTCAGCTTCGCGCCGAGTTTCTTCGCCGCCTCCAGTTTCGTTGCATCGATGTCGCAGGCGATGATGTTCTTCACGCCCATGGCGCGCAGCACCGAGACGCACACCAGGCCGAGGCCGCCGCAGCCGATCACCGCGACCCAGTCCTTCGGCCCCAGTTCTGGCAGCTTGGCGGCGGCGCTGTAGGTGGTGAGGCCGGAACAGGCGAGGGTGGAGGCGAAAGCGTCGTCGATGCCGCTTGAATCGATCAGGTACTTCGGATGCGGAACCAGCACGTGGCTCGCGTAGGCGCCGGGACGGTTGACGCCGAGGAAGCGCGAGCCGGAGACGCAATAGTTGTCCTGCCCCGACTTGCAGATGGCGCACTTGCCGCAGCCGATCCAGGGGAAGACGATGCGTTTTTGCCCGACCTTCGCCCCTTTTGCCTTCGGACCAACTGCTTCGACAATTCCAAACGGTTCATGGCCCAGCGTGAAGGGCGGAATGCAGCCGCGCTCCTTGACGTAGAAGCGCTTGCCCCCGCCCCAGTCGAAGTAGCCATCCCAGATATGCAGATCGGAATGACACACGCCGGAGCGCGTGACGCGCACCAGCACTTCGGTGCCCTTGGGTATGGGCGTGTCCTGCAGCACCTTCTGCAGCGGCTTGCCGTGTTCCAGGAACTGGTAGCTGATCATGTTTTCCCCGCTGCATTGAGTGCTTGGTCGATATCCCAGAGAATGTCGTCAATGGATTCGATACCCACCGACATGCGGACCATGTCGGGCGTGACGCCGGCTTTCAGCTGCTCTTCGTCGCTCATCTGCCGGTGGGTGGTCGAGGCCGGATGGATGATCAGCGTTTTCGCATCGCCGATGTTGGCGAGGTGGCTCATGAATTCCGAGGCGTCGATGAACTTCTCGCCCGCCTTCGCGCCTCCCTTGACGCCGAAATTGAGCAGGCCCGAGGCGCCTTTGGGCAGGTATTTCCGCGCCAGGGAGAAATACTTGTTTCCCGGCAGCCCCGGATAATTCACCCACGCCACGCGCGGATGGTCCTGCAGGTACGTGGCCACCGCGAGCGCGTTGCTGCAGTGCCGGTCCATGCGTACCGGCAGCGACTCGAGGCCCAGCAGCAGCAGCCAGGCGTTCATCGGCGAGAGCGCCGGGCCGAAGGTGCGCATGATCTCCATGCGCGCCTTCATCGTGAAGCCGAAATCGCCGAAGGTCTCGTGGAAGATGACGCCGTGGTAACCGGGCGAGGGCGTGGTGAACTCCGGGAACTTGCCGTTGCCCCAGTCGAACCTGCCCGATTCCACGACCACGCCGCCCATGGTGGTGCCATGGCCGCCGATGTACTTGGTCGCCGAATGGATGACGATGTCCGCGCCCCAGTCGAACGGGCGGCACAGGTAGGGCGAGGGCACGGTGTTGTCCACCACCAGCGGGATTTCAGCCTCATGCGCGATTTTCGCCAGCGCCTCGAGGTCGACGATGTTGATGAGCGGATTGCCGAGCGTCTCGGCGTATAGGAGTTTTGTGTTTTGCCTTATGTTTGATTTAAAAGCGGTCAAGTCGTCAGGATCAACAAAGGTCGTCTCGATCCCCAGTTTCTTCAGGTTGACCCCGAGCAGCGTATGCGTGCCGCCGTAGAGCGTGGAGGCCGAAACGATGTGGTCGCCCGCCTTGCACAGCGTGAGGAGCGCCGTGGCCTCGGCGGCCTGGCCGGTGGCGCAGGCGAGCGCGGCGCGCCCGTTCTCGATCGCCGCCATGCGCTCCTCGAACACCGCCACCGTCGGATTCGAAATGCGCGAGTAGACGTTGCCGAAGGTCTGCAGGTTAAAGAGGCTCGCCGCGTGCTCCGCCGAATCGAAGACGAACGAGGTGGTCTGGTAGATCGGCGCCGCCCGCGCGCCGGTGGCCGCATCCGGAATCTGCCCGGCGTGCAGGCAAAGCGTCTCAAAGCCGAATTTGCGGTCAGCCATGGCGCTTCCTTGCGCGCCGCGCCCGGTACGCGGCGCCCGCCTGCTCGAGCGCGTGCCGGAATGGCGAACGGATCGTGAGCGCGCCGTCGATCTTCTGTCCGTCCTGCAAGTCCTCCGAATACAGTGTGGGGGTCCCGGCGGTGAGGGCGGTGGCGATGATCTGGCTGTCGAAAAACGCGTACCGATAGCGCTCCATTACGCGCAGAGCGTCGCCGATTACCGTGGGGGTGACCGCGACCACTTCGCAGCGCCCCGCAATGCCCCCGATCCGGCTGCGCGCCTCGGCGGGCGTGAAGCCAAGCCGGCGCGTGAGCACATTGGCGAGCTCGGACAGAATCTGGGAACTGATCGTCGCGTTGCCGGATTCCACCAGCGCGCGCGCAATGCCGCGCTTGCGCGCATCGTCGTCAGCGAATGAATACACGAGAATATTCGTGTCCAGGAAGTAGGGTGGCATCGTGGCTCAGCGGCGGGCGTTCGCGTCCTCGCGGTCGAATTTGAAGCCGCGAAGATCGACCAGCCTGTCGCCCCAGTCGATGGGGCGCCGGCGCCGCGTCAGGCGCTGGTACTCCTCCTCCGAGAGCATGCGCGCGACCGCGTGGCCACGGCGCGTAACAGTGACCACGGCGCCACGCTCGGCCGCCTGAACCACCGCCGAGAACTGGTCTTTCGCTTCGGCGATCGAAACCTGTTTTTCCATGGCACGATCCAATATGGCTATCGAGATGGCCATATTACCGGAATCGCCGCCAGCGTGGGGCTGTTCTACGCGGGGAGTGGGGTAACGGTGACGCAGACCGCCAGTTCCTGCTCGCCGCCGCCGAGGATCACGCCGCGCATTTCATCGAATTGTAGGCGGCGTTCCAGGCGGAGTTCCCTCTCAGGAACGAGCGAAACACGCGCCAGGCAACGCTGTCAGTACGCGTCAGCCCTGGGGTTCGTCCTGCGGATCCGTGTTCGGCTTGACCGCCGCGCGCCGGTACTTGGAAGGCGGGATGCCGACCTGCTGCTGGAAAAAACGGGTGAAGTTCGATTGCGCAGAAAAGCCCAGTTCCGCCGAGACCTGGGCGATCTTGCCGGTGCCCGAGGACAGCTTCGAGATCGCCGACTCGATGCACAGCAGGTCGAGATAGGCTCGCGGCGAGCGCCCGGTGGAGAGTTGGAAAAGGTCGTAGAAGCGTGAGCGCGACAGGCCGACCTTGCTCGCGAGCTCGTTCATGTTGATTTCCTTGTTCGGCCGCGCGCGCAAAAGAGCCAGAGCCTTGCGGATCCGGTTGTCGGCGAACGGCGAGCCGCGCCAGAGGCGGGCGCCGGAGGCTCGCCGCGCGAGATAATTCTCCACGACCGAAAGCATCAGCTCCTGCAGCATGAATTCGAGCCGCTCGTGGGACAGGAACTGGTCGTTCAGTACCTCGATCACGAGCGTGTCGGCGAGTTGCCGGATGCGCCGGGTGATGGATTCTGTGCCGGAGGCGAAAGGCCGGCCGCCGGCATCGAACACTGCCGGAAAGCTGCTGCAGAGCCAATCGGTAGAGGCCTGGAAGACGAGCAGCTGCGCGTGCCCGCCGGTGGCGAGAATTGCCTGGCTGGTGGCGCCGGAATTGGTGAACAGCAGGTCGTCGCGCGTCAGGCGCAGCAGCGCGCCGTCGATCAGGACATCGAGCTCGGTGCCCTCATGCTTGATCAGCACCTGCGGCGCGGCGCTGGACTGCGGCATTTCGCCCGCCGCGGCCTCGAGCAACTGGAGGCGCCCGAAACTGCCGTCGAAGACTCGAATGGGGCGCGCCATGGCACAAGCTTAATGTCAGGAAACGAATATAGCTAGTAGGCCAGCCACCGGGGGCGCTTGGCGGAAATCACCCGCGTATTGACCCCCACCCAGTTCAATCCCCCGAACAGGCGGCCGTGCTCGATCTTGACGCAGCGGTCCATGACCGTTTCCAGCCCGGCCGCATGGCACAGGGCCGCCGCTGCCTCGTTTTTCACCCCCAACTGCTGCCACAGGATCCTGGCCCCGATCGCGATGGCGTCCTCGGCGATCGGCATCACGTCGGCGGCCTTGCGGAACACGTCCACCATATCCACCTTTTCGGGGATGTCGCGCAGCGAGGCGTAGCACTTCTGCCCGAGCACCTCGGTGTACTGCGGATTGACCGGTATCACCCGGTAGCCGTGCTCGAGCATGTACTTCGCGGCGAAATAGCTCGGCCGGTGCCAGTTCGCGGACAGGCCGACGACCGCGAGGACCCGGCTCTCCTTCAGGATGCGGCGCAGCGTGTTGATGTCGTCGTGCATGTCACCGATACTATAATCGATGCCTTTCCCGAGGGAGGTCCGATGTACGTCGAAGAGCGCGTCTACACATTGCACGTCGGCAAGGCCGCCGAGTATTTCAAGAACTACGAGGAGTTCGGCCTCAAGGCGCAGTTGCGGCACCTGCCGCACATGGTCGGCTACTACGTCACCGAGGTCGGTCCGCAGAACGTGGTAACCCACCTCTGGGCCTACGAGGACCTTAACCAGCGCGACAGGTGCCGCGCCGCGATGCAGGCCGACCCCGAGTGGCAGGCCTACCTGCCGAAGAACCGGCCGCTGATGGTTTCGCAGGACACGCGCATCATGAAATGCGCGCCGTTCTTCGTCGAGCGGCTGAAGAAAATGCTCGCCGCGGTCAAGTAATGGCCCTGCACCCGCAGGTTGCCGTGCTGCTGGAGCGGGCAGCGAATTCTCCTCTGCCGCCCTACTACGATGTGCCGCCGGCGGTGGCGCGGCGGCTGTATCGCGAAACGCGCGGCGCGCTCACGCCGGATCCGCCGGCGGTCGAATCGGCGTATCTGCTGCTGGTCCCCACCGCCGGCGGTCCGGTGCCGGTACGCGCCTACCGGCCCAAAGGCGCCGGCAAAGACGAGGTGCTGCCGGCACTGGTGTATTGCCATGGCGGCGGCTGGGTGATCGGCGACCTCGATACGCACGACGTGGTCTGCCGCACGCTCGCCAACGGCGCGCGCTGCGCGGTGTTCTCGGTGGAATACAGGAAGGCGCCGGAATCGCCGTTTCCGGCGGCAGTGGACGATTGTTTTGCCGCCTTGAAGTTCGTTTTTGAAAACGGCAAAGCATTGGGAATAAATTCAAGGCAGATCGCCGTCGGAGGCGACAGCGCGGGCGGCAACCTCGCCGCGGTGATCGCGCTCATGGCGCGCGAGGCGGGCGGGCCGGCGCTGTCGCTCCAGCTCCTGATTTATCCTGCAACCGACCAGCGCTTGGGCCATCCGTCCGTCGACGGCAATGGCGAGGGCTACCTGCTCACCAAGAAAACCATGATCTATTTTCGCGGCCACTACCTGCCGCGCGAGGAAGAATGGGTCGATTGGCGCGCCTCGCCGCTGCTGGCGAAGAGCCTCGCCGGGCTGCCGCCGGCGATCGTCATGACCGCGGGATTCGATCCACTGTTGGACGAGGGTCGCGCCTATTCTGAAAAGTTGAAAAAGGACGGCGTCCCAACGGAGTATCGCGAGTATTCCGACATGGTCCACGGTTTCGTCACCATGGGCCGCGTGCTCGATACCGCGAACGCAGCGCTGGCCGATTGCGCGCGGGCGCTGCGCAAAGCCTGGGGCGCAGCGTGAAAACCGATCTGAAACCACGCCATGCCGGCAGGATCCTCGCCGACGCGCTCGCCGGGCACGGCGTGCGCACGGCGTTCGGGGTGCCGGGGGAGAGTTTCCTGCCGGTGCTCGATGGCCTGCACGACCTGAACGACAGGCTGAAGTTCGTGATCTGCCGCCAGGAAGGCGGCGCTTCGTACATGGCGGAGGCCTGGGCGAAGCTCACCGGAGAGCCGGGCGTGCTGTTCGTGACGCGCGGCCCGGGCGCCACCAACGGCGCGGTCGGCGTGCATACCGCGTTCCAGGATTCGACGCCGATGGTGGTGTTCGTCGGCCAGGTCGGCAACGATTTTGTCGAGCGCGAAGCATTCCAGGAAATAGACTATCGGCGCATGTACGGACCGCTCACCAAATGGGTTGGGCAGATCGACCGCGCCGAGCGCATCCCCGAGTACGTGAGCCACGCTTTCCACACCGCCACCGCGGGGCGGCCGGGCCCGGTGCTGCTCGCACTGCCCGAGGACATGCTGTTCTCGGAAGCAGCGGTGGCGGATGCGCCGCACTTTCGTACGCCGCGTGCCGCGCCTTCGCCCGCGGACATGAAGGAACTCGAGCGGTTGCTGGGCGAGGCGAAGCGGCCCTTCATCCTGCTGGGCGGCGGAGGCTGGACGAAGCAGGCGGTCGATGGACTGCGCGCCTGGGCTGAGGCCGCCGGGGTTCCGGTGGGTTGCGGTTTCCGTTGCCAGGATTACTTCGACAACCGGCATCCGAACTACGCCGGCGACGTCGGCATCGGCATCAATCCGAAGCTCGCGCAGCGCGTGAAGGACGCGGATCTGCTGCTCGCGATCGGCGAGCGCCTCGGGGAAATCACCACCAGCGCCTACACGCTGCTCGAAGCGCCGGTGCCCGGGCAGAAGCTGGTTCACGTGCAGTCGGGCGCGGAGGAACTTGGGCGCGTTTACCAGGCGACGCTGCCGATCAATTCGAATTACGAGGAATTTGTTCTTGCCCTGCAGGGTTTGAAAACCGTTTCCTGGAAAGAACAAGCCAAATCGGCGCACGACGACTATCTCGTCTGGAACAAGCCACTGCCGATGCCGGGCGCGCTGCACTACGGCGAGGTGATCGCCTGGCTGTCGCAGAACCTGCCCGAGGACGCGATCCTCACCAACGGCGCGGGCAATTTCGCCAGCTGGCTGCATCGCCATTTCCAGTACAAGGGCTGGCGCACGCAGCTTGCGCCCACCAGCGGCTCGATGGGCTACAGCGTGCCCGCCGCGGTGGCGGCCAAGATCGCGGCGCCCGGGCGCACCGTGGTCGCGCTCGCCGGCGACGGCGAGTTCCTGATGAACGGCCAGGAGTTCGCCACCGCCATGCAGTACGGCGCGGCGATCATCGTGCTGGTGGTCAACAACGGCATGTACGGCACCATCCGGATGCACCAGGAACGCGAATACCCGGGCCGGGTTTCAGGCAGCGAGCTGTCAAATCCCGATTTCGCCGCCTACGCGCGCGCTTTCGGCGGCCACGGCGAGATGGTGGAGCGCACCGCCGAGTTCGCGCCCGCCTTCCGGCGCGCCGCGGCCTCGGGCAAGCCCGCGATCCTTGAACTCAGGATTGACCCTGAAGCGATCACCCCTTCGGCCACGCTCTCGGGCTTGCGGGCCGCGGCACTCGCCAAAAAATAGCTATCTCGTCATGGCGACGAATTTCTTGTCGTCCTGCAGGTCGCGCTCGAATTTCAGGAATTCCCAGTAGCCGCAGGTCTTCGCGTACGGATAGCCGCGGCAGGTGGCCGGACGCGCTTCGTAGACCGTGCAGCTTCTCGCCTTGGTGTCGAAAAACCGGCACACGGTGCCGAAAAATTCGTCTTTCTGCTTGCGCAGTCCGCGCACTTTTTCTTCCTTGTCGTACAGGGTAAAGCGCGCCTCGGCGCTCTCGTAGTCGAGATCAAAGTGCTTCGCCAGCCGCGCAATGTCGGTCTTCGAGACTTCGATCAGCGGATAGCTGCAGCAGTAACCCGGGCATTTGCTGCAGTCGTAGCTGTTCTTCTTCATTGTCTTCGGCCGGTGCGGAAAAAGGCGCGAATTGTACGCGAGTACGGCGTAACCCTTTGCGTCGGTCCTTCCGTTTCATGCTGTGTACCCACACTTGGAGGAAGGTCGATGAAAACCCTGAAGCTGGTCTGCGCGGCGCTGCTCGCCGCTTTTTCCGCCCATGCCGCCGCGGTCGGCGGCCTGGCCGATGTCACCGTGTTCGACCGCAGCGACGGGCGACAGCTGCCGGTGTACTGGCATGAAGGTCGTGCGTATGTGGTCGGCAAGCCCGGCAACGAGTATTCGGTGCGCATCCGCAACCGTCAGCGCGAGGACGTGCTCGGCGTGATCTCGGTCGACGGCGTCAACGCGATCACCGGCGAGACTGCTGCCGCGCCGCAGAGCGGCTACGTCCTCGCCCCTTACCGCCAGTTCGACATCAGCGGGTGGCGCAAGAATCTCGCCTCGACCGCGGCGTTCTACTTCACGTCGCTGCCGGATTCCTACGCCGCGCGCACCGGGCGCCCGGACAACGTCGGGGTGATCGGCGTGGCGTTCTACCGCAAGAAAGAGGAGCCCGCCCCCCCGCCCGCGCCCTTCGCCTCGGGCCAGCTCTCGCGCAAGGAAGCGCCGGCCGCGGCGGGAGCGGGCGGCGAGGCGCAGAACGCGCCGCGCGCCGCGGAGCGCGAGGATCGCCTCGGTACCGGCCACGGCCGCATCGAGGCCTCGCATACGCGTCACGTCGGCTTCGAGCGCGCCACCAGCGAGCCCGCGGAAACTGTCGTCATCTACTACGACAGCTATCGCAACCTGCTGGCGCGGGGCATCGTGCCGCCGGTCCCGCCGCAGGCGCACCCCCGGCGGCCCTCGCCGAACCCTTTTCCGGGCTTCGCCGCCGACCCGCCCGCGTAAACTAGGGGGCAATGGAGGCCGGCGACGAACAGCTCATGCTCGCTTACCGCGAAGGCGACGCCGGCGCCTTCGAGCAGCTCTACAAGCGCCACAAGGGCGGGCTCTACCGTTTTGTCCTGCGCAGCATCCGCGACCGGGCGCTCGCGGAGGAGCTTTACCAGGAGATCTGGATGCGGGCGATCGAGGCTCGCGGGCGCTACGAAGTTCGGGCGAAGTTCACCACCTGGCTGTATACGATCGCGCACAACCGGCTGGTGGACCATTGGCGAAAGCGGGGCCTCTCGCTCGTATCCCTGGATCAGGAGCAACCAGCGCAGCCCGAACCGCCGGCCGGCGCGGACTACGAGCCGCACCGGGTGCTCGAGGCGAAGCAAACCCTCGTGCGCTTCGCGCGCGCGCTCGAGGCGCTGCCGCCGGCGCAGCGCGAGGCATTCCTGCTGCACGAGGAGAGCGGCATGAGCGTGGCCGAGATCGCGCATGCGACCGGCGCCAACGAAGAGGCCGCCAAGAGCAGATTGCGTTACGCGCTGTCCAAGCTCAAAGAGGCCGTGGGTGATGACTGACAACGCGAAGGTATCGCATCGCTACCGGGAACTCGGGGCGCAGGAGCCGCCGCGCGCGCTCGACGACGCGATCCTCGCGGCAGCCAGGCAATCGGCGCGGCCCTGGACGAAACGGTGGGCGGTGCCGCTCTCGCTGGCGGCGGTCATCGTGCTGTCGGTCACCGTGACGCTGCGGATCCAGCATGAGCGGCCGGGCATCGAGTCTCCCGCGCCGAAGGCGGCAGCGCCGCGTGCTGCCGAATCTTCGGCTCCTCTTGTGGAATCGCAGTTAGAACGGAAGGCCGAGGCGCAGCCCGAGTCGGCCACGAGAAAGAACGCAAAAGAGGTCGCAAAGGCGGCGGCCGCTGATGAAGTTGCCAGGGCCCGAGGCGAGATCAAAGAACGACCAACGCCTTCCGTTGCCGCCGCGCCCGCCGCATCCGAACCCAAGCCGTTCGCGGCGGACCCGTCCGCTTCGTCCACGTCCGGGCGTGTCGAGGAATCCCGGGTCGCTGCCTCCGGCGTGACTGGAAAGCTTGCGCCGCAAGCCGGCCCGGTGCGGGCGCTGGCAAAGCGCGCCGAGGCACAAGCAAAAGTCCAGGCGCTGAAGGACGCAGATGCACCCGAGCGGGAGCTCGAGCGCATCGCCGACCTGCGCCGGCAGGAAAAGCACGAAGAGGCGGACCGGGCGCTCGCGGAATTCCGCAAGCACTACCCGGAGTTCAGGATTCCGAACGCGATGCTGGAGCGCATCGAGCGCCGCTAGCGCGCCTCGCGCACCAGTTCGGCAAAGCGCTTCAGGTCCTGGAGCTCGAGGTCGGACACGGCGGCGAAGCGCAACCCATCCTGCGCCCAGGTCGCGACGCCGAAGCCGCGCACGACCGACAGCGTGGTCTCCTCGCGCCGCCCCTCGGCTGCCGCGCGCCAGACGAACAGATTGATGTCGTGACTGCGCACCCGGTATACGATCGCGGCTGCTTGCCGGTCGCCGACGTGATCGAGCCGGGCACCGGCAAGCGCAAAGCCCTCCGACGCGAGATCGTGAACCGGCGGCGAAAAATCGACCTTGCCGGAGAACCAGGGTTTGACGGCGTGCCGGTCTGTCGACGCGACCTCGATCAGCTGGCGCTGCGGTGCGAGCGAGGCAACGTGGCTCGCGACCGCGGATTCGCGCCGTGCGTCGTCGAGGGGAGGGCGGCCGATCCATATCCCGGCAACCAGGCTTGCCACCGCGGCCGACGCGGCGACGAGCGCTGTCTTGATCCAGGTCGGCCGCTTCACAGGCCGCTGGCGGGCCCCATCGGCTTCAGCGACGGCGTTCCCGACGGCGTTTCGTATCCGGGCCGGCGCGGCGAAGTACGGCGCTCCAGCGCGCATCCGCTCTCTCAGCGCGACACGCTCTGCCCGCAGCCGCGCGCATTCCGGGCAGGCGATAAGGTGCGCCTCCAACTCCCGGTCCGTGGCGGTGTCGAGCTCGCGGTCGACCAGCGCGTCGAGCATCTGACGGACGCGGGCGCAGGTCATGAGCGCTGCCTCGAGCGTTCGGCGAGCAGCCGCTGCCGCAGCAGGTCGCGGCCCCGGGAGAGCCGCGACATCACAGTGCCGATGGGAACGTCTACGATCGCGCTGATCTCCTTGTAAGAAAGCTCTTCCAGCTCGCGCAATACGACGACCTCGCGGTTCTCGATGGGCAGCGAACGGATGCAGGCGTATAGCCAGTGCGCCTCCGCGCCGCGCTCGAGGGCGGCCTCCGGCGTCTCCGCGGTCGTGCCGCCGACGCGTGCCGACGCAAGGCCGTGCACCTCGTCGTCGTAGGCATCCTCCAGCACGCGCTGGCGGCCTTCCTTCAGCCGGTCGAGGCACGCGTTTCGCACCACCGCCATGAACCAGGCCTTCGGGCTCGGACCGCGCACGCCATCGAAGAACCGCAGGGCGCGCAGGCTCGCGTCCTGGACCGCATCTTCCGCCGCCGCATCGTCGCGCAGCATCCAGCGCGCGAGGTTGAACGCGGCATCCAGGTGCACCAGCACCGTTGCTTCGAATCGCTGCCGTATCGCGGGATCGCCCAAATCCGACCGCTCCTTTCGCTCCAGGTCATAAGACTGCAATGCCGCCGGATTTATTCCCGCAACATGCGCGGGAATAAACCGCCGCCGCCGCCGGTCTTGTCGGGAAGGCGGGCAGGCCGCCGATCCCAACCTTCACCGATGGAGACGAGCATGGACGAGCAACGATACAGCAGGCGGGATTTCATGGCGCTGGCGGGCGTCGGGGGCCTGGTGTTCGCCTCCGGATTGCCCGGATGCGCGAACATGGGCCAACCGGGCAGCGCACAACGGGATTTTTCCTTTGTACAGCTTTCCGATGTGCATTGGGGCTACGGCAACCCCAAGGTCAATCCGGATACCCGGGCCACCGTCACCCGCGCCATCGCCGCCGTGAACGGCATGGAGCAAAAACCCGACTTCGTCGTCTTCACCGGCGATCTTACGCAGAGCACCGACGACCCGAAGCTGCGCCGTCAGCGGCTGCGCGAGATCAAGGACATCACGGCGGCGCTGAACGTGCCGCAGATCCGTTTCTTCGCCGGCGAGCACGACGCCGCACTCGACCGCGGCCAGGCCTACCTGGAGGTGTTCGGCGGCGCACTGCACTACAGCTTCGACCACAAGGGCGTGCACTTCATCGTGCTCGACAACACCTCCGACCCCGCGCCCATCCTCGGCGCCGCGCAACTCGCGTGGCTCAAGACGGACCTCGCGAAGTTCGCGCCGGACGCGCCCATCGTGGTGCTCACGCACCGGCCGCTGTTCGCGCTGCTGCCGCAATGGGACTGGGCGACGCGAGACGGCGCGGCCGCTGTCGAACTGCTGATGCCCTACCGTAACGTGACGGTCTTCTACGGCCACATCCACCACGAGCACCACCATATGACCGGGCACATTGCGCACCACGCGGCGATGGCGGTGATGTTCCCCCTTTCGTCGGTGGGTACCGCGCCGCAGAAGACGCAGCTTCCCTGGGATGCGGCGCAGCCTTACAAGGGCCTCGGCTGGCGCGCGGTCGGCGCCTCGGCCAGCGGAAGCAAGCCGGTCCTGCGCGAGGTGTCGCTTGCGAAAGCCTAGTTTGCGGTTGGGCATCGCTGTCGCGCTCTGCGGTGTGCTCGCGCTGGCATCTGCCCGCAGTACCGCCAATAGCCGGCGGATCGAGCTCGACGCCAGGAAGTTCGAGTTCAGCGCCAAGGAGATCCGGGTGAAGAAGGGTCAGCCCGTCACGCTGGTGCTGCGCGCCAAGGATTTCGCGCACGGCTTCTCCATGCCCGACTTCAATATCCGCGCCGATTTCATTCCGGGCAAGAGCGTCGAGCTGACCTTCACGCCCGATCGCGCCGGCAGCTTTGTCTTCCTCTGCGACATCTTCTGCGGCGAGGGACACGGCTTCATGACCGGGATGCTGATCGTGACGGAGAGCTAACCCCGCGGCTGCTCTCCCGCCGCCTGCAGGAACACGGCGCAGGAATCGAGCTTGCCGAACTGCGCGCGCCGCGCGGCCTGGTACTGGCTGCGCACGAGGGAGGCGATCGGCGCCGGGCGGTCCTGTTCCTGCGCCAGCGCGAGGAAGTAGCGCAGATCCTTGTCCATGAGTTCGAGCTGGAACTGCGCCGCGAAATCGCGCTTGAACATTTTCGGCAGCTTGGTCTTCATCAGGCGCGATCCGGCCGCGCCTTCGTTGAGGACTTCCATCGTGGCGTCGCGGTCCAGATTCGCCGCCTCGGCCACCTGCGCGGCCTCCGCGATCGCCGCCGTCAGCGATGCCGAGAGCATGTTGTTGATCAGCTTCAGCGTCGCGCCCGCACCGGTATCGCCGATGCGGCGCACCATGCGCCCCATCGCCAGCAGCACCGGCTGCGCCTTGTCGAACGCCGCCTTGTCGCCGCCGACCAGAATCACCAGCTCCTTGCCTTGCGCCTGCGCAAGCGAGCCGGAGACCGGAGCGTCGAGGTAGACGACCCCCTTCGCCGCCGCGGCCTTGGCGACCTCCCTCGACATCGCCGGCGTGTTGGTGCTCGAATCCAGAATGATCGTGCCTGCGGCGGCCGCGCCGACGATTCCCTTGGCGCCCAGCATCACCTCGCGCGTTGCGATGTCGTCCGAAACGATCGAGCACACGAACTCCGCGCCCGTCGCCGCCGCAGCGGGCGAATCGCACACCTCGATGCCCTTGTCCGCGAATTGCTTTGTTTTTTCTTTACTTCTGTTAAAAACCCTCAATGAATGCCCCGCCGCGTGCAGGTTCATCGCCATGCGCGAGCCCATCGCGCCCAACCCTATGAATGCCACCGTGCTCATGAAACTGTCTCCTTGGAATCGGCCCGTATTCCGTCTATTCTTGCACGGCCCCCATGCACATCCGCCCCTATCACGCCGACGATCAGGATGCGGTGGTTTCCCTCTGGGAAAATTGCGGCCTTACGCGGTCCTGGAACGACCCGCGCAAGGACATCGCGCGCAAGCTGACGGTGCAGCCCGAGCTGTTCCTGGTAGGGAGCCTGGACGGAGTGCTGGTCGCCACGGTGATGGCGGGTTACGATGGTCACCGCGGCTGGGCCAACTATCTGGCGGTTGCCACGGCGCGCAGGGGCCGTGGATATGGGCGCGCCCTGATGCAACGCGTCGAACAACTCCTGTTGGGCATGGGGTGTCCAAAAATCAATCTTCAGGTCCGTTCATCGAATGCCGGGGTGCTCGCGTTCTACCGGGGCCTTGGCTACGCGCAAGACGAGGCAGTCAGTCTGGGGAAGCGGTTGATCGCCGATGAAAAGACCGCGAAGTGACCGGGTAATCCTGTTTGATCTTGGCGGCGTTCTGGTCGAGAACGCAGGCGAACAGGGTCTGTCCTCGCTGCTCCCGTACCAACTGGACCGTAAGGAGATCTGGGCCCGGTGGCTCGCCTCGGATGCGGTGAGGCGATTCGAGTGCGGGCAGATTGCGCCGGAAGTGTTTGCGGCGCGCTTCATCGAGGAGTGGCGGCTGGAGGTCGGGCCTGCCGCGTTCATCGAGTCCTTTACCACCTGGCCAAGGGGATTGTTCGATGGCGCGGCCGTGCTGGTGCGCAATCTACGCGCGCAGTACCGCGTGGCCTGCCTGAGCAACACCAATGCCCTGCATTGGGCGCGTTTCCCCGAGTTTGCGCAGATGTTCGATTCAAGCTTCGCATCTCATCTGACCGGGTTCCTGAAACCGGACCCCGAGGCCTTTGAACATGTCCTGCACGAACTCGACGTGCGGCCCGACGCGGTCTGGTTTTTCGATGATCTGCTGCAGAACGTCGAAGCGGCGCGCAGGGCCGGGATGCGCGCGGTGCAGGTGAGAACGTTCGCGGAAGTCGAGCCGGCGCTGCGCGCGGAGGGATTGATACGTAGCGCGATCCCTCATTGAGCGTTCAGGACCACCGCCGGCGGGCGCGGCAAGCTGCCGACGTGCGTGGTCAGTATTCGTTCGGTGCTCGCTTTCATCGGCGGACGCGCCTATTTCCTCGCGTCCTGGCGCTTCACCGGGTGTGCCCACGTGAGCAGCCGCGCGTCACCGGTGAGCAGCGTCGCGCCGCGCTGGATCGCCGTCGCGGCGATAAATCGGTCGGCGGGATCGCCGTGCAGCCCGTCGAGTTCCGCGGCGAGTACTGCAATTTCACCATCGACTGGAAACTCGATCAACCCGGCCGCGATCAGCTCGGCGCGCCAGTTTTTCGCGGCATGTGGAAGTTCCAACCGGCCCTTCGCGCAGAGCATGGCGCATTCCCAGAAGCTCACCGCGCTCACGCCGACCTGCTGCGCCTCCCACTGCGCATTCACCGTGCGCCGCGCCGCGCGGCCGAGTTTGCGGTCGTCGGCGTCCATCCACACCAGAGCGTGGGTATCGAGCAGGATCACTCAAGCGCCTCCCACTTCGCGCCGAGCGGCGCCACGATATCCCCCTTGATGCGCACCTGGCCCCGGTGCAGGCCGATCGGCGATTTGGCGCGCCGGCCGCCGTGCGCGCGCAGCTCGGCCACCGGCCTGCCGTTCTTGGTGATCAGTACCGGCTCGCAGTGTTCGGCCACCTCGTCCATTACCGCCAGGCAGCGGGCCTTGAACTCCGAGGCTTTCATGGTCTTCATCGGTAATCTCCTAAATGACTATGGTCACGTCCATGGTCATATTATACGCGCGGTGGCACTGGCGGCTGCCGCCGTCTGAGCAGGGTAGATCGATCTACAATCATGCGTAGCCTACGGTTCACGACGCTGGAGCGGCTGTTCGCCGATTTCCAGCGTGACATTACGAGGTGGAACGATGAAAACCGTGACTCTTGACGTGTGCAAGTCCGTCGCTTTGATGGGTGACTTTCTACGAGTCTGGAAGACGGGCAAACCGCAGAAGCCCGCCCGCATCAGCTTTGCCACTCCGGAATTGCTTTGGCAGGTACTGACCGCGAAGCGATGGGAGTTGCTCAAGGCGCTATGCGGCGCCGGGCCAATGTCCATTCGCGAGGCGGCCCGCCGCGTCAAGCGCGACGTCAAGGCCGTGCATGGCGATGTCGTTGCATTGCTGAATGCCGGCCTGCTCGATCGCGCGAAAAGCGGCGGCGTGGTCTTTCCCTTCGAAGCGGTCAAAGTCGAGTTCCTGTTGCAGGCGGCGTAGCGTATCCAGCAGTAGCCGTCAACAACAGTAGAATCGCACATGGCGATACCTGATTACCAGTCCATCATGCTTCCCCTGCTTCGTTTCGGTACGGACGGAAACGAACATCCTCTGCGGGAAGCAATCGAGGGTTTGTCCGAACAGTTCGGACTTACGGACGCAGAAAAGAAAGAGTTGCTGCCGAGCGGTCAACAACCAAGATTCAACAACCGCGTTGCTTGGGCGCGATCCTATATGAGTAAGGCGGCTTTGTTGGAGTCAACTCGGCGCGGGTATTTCCGCATAACACAGCGGGGCCGGGAAGTTCTGTCCAAGAATCCATCGGGAATCAATGTGAAATTCTTGGAGCAATTCCCCGAGTTCGTGGAGTTCAGGGCAAAACACCGAGAACAGGAAGAAACTACAGAACCTACTGAAACAGAAACCCGTCAAACACCTGGCGAGCTTCTGGAAACGGCGTATCAGAAACTGCGCGAAGATCTCTCCGCCGAGCTTCTAAAAACCGTCACAGAATGTTCGCCATCCTTTTTCGAGCGACTCGTTATCGACGTTCTCGTGAAAATGGGCTATGGCGGTTCTCGAAAGGAAGCCGGAAAAGCAATCGGCCGCAGCGGCGATGAAGGCATTGACGGCATCATTAACGAAGATCGCCTTGGCCTCGATGTCATCTACATTCAAGCCAAGCGGTGGCAGGCGACAATCGGGCGCCCGGAAATCCAAAAGTTCGCGGGCGCTCTGCAAGGACACCGTGCGAAGAAGGGAATTTTCATCACCACTTCCGATTTCAGCCGTGAAGCCGAGGACTATGTGGCGAAAATTGACTCCAAGATTGTGCTAATAGACGGTGAGCAGTTGTCTCAACTCATGATTGACAACAATGTTGGGGTTACTCCGGTCACATCGTATGAAACGAAGAAAGTCGACAGTGATTACTTTATTGAAGGGTAACGGCTAGCTACGGGTTCCGGGGGACGAAGAACCTCATCCGAGGATGTAGACAACTCGGGCTAACGAGCCTGGAGGCGTTTTGTGCCGGGAAGGAGTTTCACCAGCTCAGCGCCGTGCAGCAGTCGGATGTTCTTTTCGGCGACGAATGCACGCGCAGTGTCGGTGATCTCGCCCGCGGCGACATAAATGCACTCGTGCGCTTCCCGCGCATGGCGTGCAGCCTCGAGTTCGCGCAGCGGTTCGATGCCGGCGCGGGCGACCTTCCAGCGCTTGCAGCCCACCAGGGAAACGCGGCCCGCTTTGGTTAGTTCTAAGTCCACCCCCGTGCCATCGAGCCGTGTGACGACGTAGCCGTCGCGCCGGAAGCCGTCTTCCAGGGCGGCCGAGAACTCATCCCAGGACAGGGCGCGCAGGGACTCGAGCGTCGCGGCGATCCGCTCGGCGCTGGGGGCGCGCAGCTGCTGCCAGCCGGCATAGCCGCCGATGACGATGAACGGCAGCGCGGCGAAAATCGCATACAGCGCATAGGCTTCGGGCAGCATCATCCGCGCCAGCGCAAAAATTCCCGCGGCGACGGCGATGCTGACCCACCACGGCGAGCGCAGCAGGACCGCGAACAGAGATTTTTCGTTCAGTGGTGCAGGATCTTGGAGAGGAACAGCTGCGCGCGCTCGGAGCGCTGGGTGCCGAAGAAATCATCCTTGGTGCAGTCCTCGATGATCTTGCCCGCGTCCATGAAGATGACGCGATGCGCGACCCGCTTGGCGAAACCCATCTCGTGCGTGACCACCATCATGGTCATGCCTTCCTGGGCGAGCTGGACCATGACATCGAGCACTTCGTTGATCATCTCGGGATCCAGGGCGGAAGTCGGTTCGTCGAACAGCATCGCGATCGGATCCATCGACAGGGCGCGCGCGATCGCCACGCGCTGCTGCTGGCCGCCGGAGAGCTGGCCGGGGAACTTGTCCCTGTGCGCCATCAGGCCGACGCGGTCGAGGAGCTTGATCCCCTTGTCGTGCGCCGCCTCGGGGGTGCGGCCGAGCACCTTGATCTGGGCGAGCGTCAGGTTCTCGGTGACCGAGAGGTGCGGAAACAGCTCGAAGTTCTGGAACACCATGCCGATGCGCGAGCGCAGCTTGGGCAGGTCGGTCTTCGGATCGCCCACCGAAATGCCGTCGACGGTGATCTCGCCCTTCTGGAAGGGTTCCAGCGCGTTGACGCATTTGATGATGGTGGACTTGCCGCTGCCCGAGGGGCCGCAGACCACCACCACCTCGCCCTTCTTCACCTCGGTGGAACAGTCGGTCAGGACCTGGAACGATCCATACCACTTGCTGATGTTCTTGATGGAAATCATGACGTTTTCCTTACCGGATGATGGCGATGCGGCTCTGCAGGCTCTTGACCATGGTCGACAGGCCGAAGGAGACGACGAAGTAGACCACGGCGACGAAGGTGTACATCTCCACCAGGCGGTAGTCGCGGTTGGCGACCTTGGCGGCGGCGCCGAGGAAATCAGTGGCCGAGATCACGTAGACCAGCGACGTATCCTGGAACAGGATGATGGTCTGCGTCAGAAGCACCGGCAGCATGTTGCGGAACGCCTGCGGCAGCACGATGCGGCTCATGGTGTGCCAGTAGTTGAGCCCGAGCGCGTAGCCGGCCCAGACCTGGCCGCGCGCCACCGACTGAATGCCGGCGCGCATGATTTCGCAGTAGTACGCCGCCTCGAACATGACGAAGGTGATCAGGCAGGACATGAATGAGCCGACCTTCACCGGGTCCTTCGCGCCGATGATCCAGGCGCCGATGTAGGGCACGAGGAAGAAGAACCAGAAGATCACCAGCACCAGCGGCAGCGAACGCATCAGGTTGACGTAGCCGCCGGCAGCGTAGGAGAGCAGGCCGAACTTCGAGAGCCGCATCATCGCGAGCAGCGTGCCGAAGAAAATACCGCCGACCATTGCCAGCGCCGTCAGCGTCAGAGTGAACGTCATGCCGTCCCGGAACAGGTAGATCCAGGAGCGCTGTATGACCTCGAAGTCGTAGCCACCCATTTTTCAGTGCCCACCCGCGGCGGGCGATGCGCTGATCAGGCCGGGTACCCGCACCTTTTTCTCCAGCGCGCGCATGGCGAAGACCACCACCAGATTGGTGAGCAGGTAGATCACAGTTGCCGCGGCGAATGCTTCAAATACCTTGAAGCTGAACTCCTGCATCGCGCGCGCGCGGCCGGTGAGCTCGAGCAGGCCGATGGTCAGTGCGACCGAGGAGTTCTTGATCACGTTCATGAATTCAGAGGTAAGCGGCGGCAATACGATGCGGAACGCCTGCGGCAGCAGTACGAAGCGGTAGCTCTGCCCGAGCGTAAGCCCGAGCGCCGTGCCGGCCATGCCCTGGCCACGCGAGAGCGAACCGATGCCGGCCTTGACCTGTTCCGCGACACGCACCGAGGTGTACAAGCCGAGACACATCACCGCGGGCAGGTAGGAGCCCCAGGGCGGCGGCATCTGCTTCACCCAGTCGCCTAGGTCCTTGGGCAGCAGCTCGGGCACGACGAAGAACCAGAGGAACATCTGCACGATGAGCGGGACGTTGCGGAAGATCTCGACGTAGGCATCGCCCAGGCGCACCACCCATTTGTGCGGCGTGGTGCGCAGGGTGCCGACCACCGAGCCGATCGCCAGCGCGATCACCCAGGCGACGAGCGCCGTGGCGAGCGTCCAGCCCAGGCCAATGACCAGGTACTTGAGATAGGTGCCCGTGCCGCCGGGTTCGGCGGCGAGGTAAACACCCCATTCCCAGTTGTAGTTCATGGAGCGCTCAACAAAAAACGGGGAACCTGAGTTCCCCGTCCGTCAGCCAAGCCAGCTTACTCGTAGACCTTTGGATCGCCCGAAGAGGTCGGGTTGGCAACGACCTTCTTGAACGCCGCCGTCATCGGCAAATTCATGTTCACGCCCTTGGGGGGGACCGGCTTCTCGAACCATTTCGTATAAATGGCGTTGATCTCGCCGGATTTGTAGACGTTGGTCATGGCGCGGTCCACGACGGCCTTGAATGCCTTGTCGTCCTTGCGCAGCATGATGCCGTAGGGCTCGACCGACAGCGCGACTGCCGAGATCTCGTAATCGCCGGGCGCGCGCGACTGGGCCGCCAGGCCGGCAAGAATGATGTCATCCATGACGAAAGCCACCGCGCGGCCGGTTTCCACCATCTGGAAGGCTTCCGGGTGGCCGTTGGCGGAGATGATGTTCATGCCGAGGTTCTGCGCGGCGTTGATCTCGGTAATCTGCTTGATGTTGGTCGAGCCCGCCGTCGAGACGATGGTCTTGCCTTTCAGGTCGGCGAGTTTCTTGAGGTTCGAGGATTTCTTCGACGCCCAGCGGTTGGCAGTGACGAAGTGCGTCATCGTGAACCACACCTGTTGCTGGCGCTCGACGTTGTTGGTGGTCGAACCGCACTCCAGGTCGATGGTGCCGTTCGCCATTAGCGGGATGCGGTTGGCCGAAGTGACCAGCTGGTACTTGACGTCGATCTTCGGCAGCTTAAGTTCCGCCTTCACCACGTCGACGATCTTCATGCACAGGTCCATGGCATAGCCGATGGGCTGCTGCTTGTCGTCGTAATAGGACAAGGGCAGCGAGGCGTCGCGGTGGCCGATGGTGATGGTGGCGCTGTCCTTGATCTTCTTCAGCGTGCCTTCCTGCGCGGCGGCGCCGAAGCTGACCAGCGCGGCGAGCGAAAGGGTGCAAAGTGCAAGACGTTTCATTGATGCCTCCCGGATGAGCAGGAAATTATTCTAATGGCGGGTTCAGGGCTTGCCTAGCTAGTCACCCAGGACCACGCCCTCCCGGCGCGGGTCGGCGCCGCCGGCCAGCCCCCCCGGCGTACGCACGATGCCCTGCAGGCCGCTGGTCATTTCGATCGCGTTTACCGGGTGGCCGAGCGCGCGCAGCGCCGCCGCGATGCCCTCCAGCGCGGTGCCTTTCTCGATCTCCGTCTCGCGGTTGCGGCTGCCGGCGTTCGGCGCGGCGATCGCTTGCAGGATGTCGAGCTTCCAGTCGAGCAGGCCGACGAGAGTCTTGGCGACATAGTTGATGATCGCGCTGCCGCCCGGAGATCCCACGGTCAGCAAAAGCGCACCGCCCGGCGCAAACACGAAGGTCGGCGACATCGAGCTGCGCGGGCGCTTGCCCGCCTCGACGCGGTTGGCGGCGGGCTTGCCGCCCGCCTCCGGGGCAAACGAGAAATCGGTGAGCTCGTTGTTGAGCAGGAATCCCTGCACCAGGATGCGGCTGCCAAACTGCGATTCGATGGTGGTGGTCATCGAGACCGCGTTGCCCTGCGCGTCGACCACGGAAATGTGGCTGGTACCCGCTGCTTCGACGGTCGCATCGGCGCCCAAGGCGGCACGCGCTCCGGCCGGCGAACCCGGTGATGCACGGACCATGCTTCTATCTGGTGCTACCAACTTTGCGCGCTCGCGCAGGTATCCAGGATCGGTCAATCCGGCCGTTGGCACCTGAACAAAATCCGGATCGCCGACATAGTGGTCGCGGTCGGCGTAGGCGAGCCGGCCGGCTTCCGCGAACAGGTGCACCGCGCCGCTCGATCCGGGGCGCGCCTCGGCGATCGGATGGTGCTCCAGCACGCCAAGGATCGCGAGCACGGCGATGCCGCCGGAACTGGGCGGCGGCATGCCGCAGATTTTGTGCGCGCGGTAACTGCCGCAGAGCGCCTCACGCTCCACGGCGCGATAGGCAGCCAGATCCTGTTCGCTCAGATCCCCCGGGCTTGGGTGCGCTGCGACTGCGGCAACGATGTCGCGCGCGAGGGGGCCGAGATAGAACGCATCGGGTCCTTCCCGTGCGACCCGGCGCAACACCGCGGCGAACGGCGCATTTTTCAGCCGGTAGCCAACTGGCAACGGGCTGCCGTCCGGGAGATAAAAATAGGCGCGGCTGGCGGGATTGCGTTGCAGGACCGGGTCGGATTTGATCAGCGCATGCAGCCGCGGCGAGACCGGGAAACCGTCCTCGGCGAGGCGGATCGCCGGTTCGAACAGCCTCGCCCATAGAAGGCGGCCGTGTTTTGCGTGGGCGAGCTGCAGCACGCGCAGCAGGCCGGGCACGCCGACGGATTTTCCGGAATTGACCGCGTCGGCGAACGCCAATTGCCTGCCGTCGGCCTGCACGAAGCGATCAGGGCGCGCCGCGGATGGCGCGGTCTCGCGGCCGTCGTAAGCCGAAACCCGTTTTCCCGCCGCATCCCAGTGCAGGACGAAGGCGCCGCCGCCGATGCCGGAAGACTGCGGTTCGGTGAGGTTCAGCACCAGCTGCGCGGCGATCGCCGCGTCCAGCGCGCTGCCACCCGCGCGCAGCATGTCCAGCCCGGCCTGCGAGGCATGGGGGTTCGCTGTCGCGACCATGAAATGTCTTGCCTGGACGGCGCGACTTTCCTCGCCGGAAGCGGAGGGAAATAAAAGCAGCAGCGAAACGCCAAGTGCCAGGGCAGGAATAGAATTCATGCAGGAGACAGTATGAACCAGTCCTTCCGTATCGAACATGACCTGATCGGCGACCGTCAGGTTGCCGCGGACGCCTACTACGGCGTGCACACCCTGCGCGCGCTGGAGAATTTTCCGATCAGCGGCATCCCGATCTCGATCTACCCGGACCTGATCGGCGCGCTGGCCTGCGCCAAGCACGCCGCGGCCATCGTCAACCGCGAACTGGGGCTGCTCGACGACGAGCGCGCCGATGCGATCGCGCGCGCCTGCGAGGAAATCCGGGGCGGTGCGCTGCTGGAAGAATTCGTCGTCGACGTGATCCAGGGCGGGGCGGGAACCTCGACCAACATGAACGCCAACGAAGTGATCGCCAACCGGGCGCTCGAGCTGCTGGGGGCGAAGAAGGGGGACTACGCGCGCCTGCATCCGCTGGACCACGTCAACCTTTCGCAGAGCACCAACGACGTCTATCCCACGGCGGTGAAGGTGGCGCTGCAGTTCGGCATTCGGCGGCTACTCGGTGAAATGGGTTTTTTGAGAAAAGAATTTGAACTAAAAGCGGCGGCGTTCTCCGATGTGCTCAAGATCGGCCGCACCCAGCTGCAGGACGCCGTGCCGATGACGCTCGGCCAGGAGTTCTCGACCTATGCGGTGATGCTGCAGGAGGACGAGAGCCGGATCAGCGAGGCGGCGAACCTGATTCGCGAGGTCAACCTTGGCGCCACGGCGATCGGCACCGGAATAAACGCGCATCCCGAATACGCGGCGCGCGTGACGCGCACGCTGTCCGAGATCGCGGGCGTGGAACTGGTAGTGTCGCCCAATCTCATCGAGGCGACCCAGGATGCGGGTTCCTTCGTGCAGCTCTCGGGCGTGTTGAAGCGCGTGGCGGTGAAGCTCTCCAAGATCTGCAACGACCTACGGCTGCTGTCTTCCGGGCCGCGCGCCGGCATCGGCGAAATAAACCTGCCGGCGGTACAGGCCGGCTCCTCGATCATGCCGGGCAAGGTGAACCCGGTGATTCCGGAGGTGGTGAACCAGATCGCCTTCGAGGTGATCGGCAACGACATCACCGTCACCATGGCGGCCGAAGGCGGGCAGCTGCAGCTCAATGCGTTCGAACCGATCATCGCGCATAGCCTGTTCAAGAGCGTCGCGCATCTGGCCGCGGGTTGCCGCGTGCTGGGCGAGCGCTGCGTGGCGGGAATCACGGCCAACCGCGCGCGCGCGCGCCAGCTGCTGGACGATTCCACCGCCTTGGTAACGGCGCTCAATCCGTACATCGGCTACGCGCGCGCGAGCGAGATCGCCCAAGAAGCGCTCGCCACCGGCAAGCGCGTCTACGACCTGGTGCTGGAGAGGAAGTTCATGACGCGCGAGGACCTCGACGCGATCCTGAAGCCCGAGGTGCTGACCCAGCCGCATTTCTCGACGGTACACCGGCCCAAGGGCGATGCCTGACGAGGAGATTTCCCGGCGCACCCTGGAGCATTACAACAGCCGGGCGGAGGATTTCTGGCAGGGGACGCGGGATCACGACGTCAGCCAGAACACGACTGCGCTGCTGAAGCACATCGAAGGCACATCCCCTTTCACCATCCTCGATTTCGGCTGCGGCCCTGGACGCGACCTGAAGGTGTTCAAGGATTTGGGCCATGAGGCGGTGGGCCTGGAAGGCTCGGCGCGTTTTGCCGCCATGGCGCGCGAGTACAGCGGCTGCGAGGTCCTGGAGCAGGATTTCCTCAAGCTCGATTTGCCACCCGCGCGCTTCGATGGCGTGTTCGCCAATGCGTCGCTGTTTCATGTCCCCGGCCGGGAGTTGCCCCGCGTGCTGGGCGAGCTGCATGCCGCGCTCAAGCCCGGCGGCGTGCTGTTCAGCTCCAATCCGCGCGGCGCCAACGAGGAGGGCTGGAACCGCGGGCGCTACGGCGCCTACCACGACCTGGAGGCGTGGCGGCGCTACCTGTCGGCGGCGGGGTTCGCCGAGCTCGACCACTACTACCGCCCGCCGGGTTTGCCCCGCGAGCAACAGCCATGGCTGGCGAGCCTCTGGCGTCGGCGATAATGGCGACATGAAAAAAGCCAAATCCCCCCGACGCGCTCCGGCGATCCGGCCTATCTGGTCGCCCTCCGAGAAGGCCGTCGAGAGCGCGCAGATGACGCAGTTCGCGCGCCACATCGTGCGCAAGTTCCACCTCGAGAAGCACGCCTATGCGGATTTCTACCAATGGACGGTGGACAACCCCGAGGAGTTCTGGAGCGAGATCTGGGATTTCTGCGGCGTGATCGCTTCGAAAAAGGGCGCCACGGTGCTGGTGGACGGCGGCAAGATGCCGGGCGCGAAATGGTTCCCCGACGCGCGCCTGAATTTCGCCGAAAACCTGCTCAGGCGCGGCGACCAGGGTGATGCCTTCGTATTCTGGGACGAGCGCGGCTTCCAGAAGCGCGTCAGCTATTCGAATCTCACCAGCGACGTGTCGCGCGCCCAGCAGGCGCTCAAAGCACTGGGCCTGCGCCCGGGCGACCGCGCCGCGGCCTTCATTCCGAACATTCCCGAGACCGGAATGCTCGCGCTGGCGGCGCTGGCGGACGGGATCGTGTGGTCGTCCTGCTCGCCGGACTTCGGCACCAGCGGCGTGCTGGACCGTTTCGGCCAGATCGAACCGAAGATCCTGTTCGTCGCCGACGGCTACCGCTACGGCGGGCGCGAGTTCGACGTGCTCGAGCGCGTCGCCGAGATCGCCGAAGGGCTGCCCAGCCTGCGCAAGATCGTGGTGGTGCCGCAGCTGCGCGCCAGGCCCGACGTCTCGGACATACCCAAAGCGGTGCTGCTCGACGAATGGCTGCGCAAGTTCTCGCCCAGGGACATCGAGTATGCGCAGTTGCCATTCGAGCATCCGGCTTACATCCTGTTCAGTTCCGGCACCACCGGCACGCCCAAGTGCATCGTGCATGGCGTGGGCGGCGCGCTGCTGCAGGGCCTGAAAATGCTCAAGTTGCAATTCGACGTGCGCCCGGGCGACCGGATGTTCTATTTCTGCACCACCAACTGGGTGGTGTGGAACATGCTCTTTCACGCGCTGTGCGCAGAAGCCACGGTGATGCTCTACGACGGCTCGCCCTTCGAGCGCGGCGGCAACATCCTCTTTGATTACGCCGAAGAGGAGCGCATCAGCCACTTCGGCACTTCGGCCAAGTTCATCGACTCGCTGGAAAAGCGCGGCCTCGCGCCGATCGAGTCGCACAAGCTGGCGCCGCTGCGCATGATCCTCTCCACCGGCTCGCCGCTGGTGGCCGAGAGCTACGACTACGTCTACTCGAAAGTGAAGAAAGACGTGTGCCTGTCTTCCATCTCGGGCGGCACCGACATCATGGCGGCGTTTGCCGACGCCAATCCGATCCTGCCGGTCTACCGCGGCGAGCTGCAGTGCCGGTCGTTGGGCATGGCGGTCGAGGTGTACGACGAGGCGGGCAATGCCATCGTCGGACAGAAGGGGGAACTGGTCTGCACCAAACCGGTTCCGTCCATGCCGCTCGGCTTCTGGAACGACAAGGGCGGCGAAAAATACCGCGCCGCCTACTACGACAAATACCCCAACGTCTGGACGCATGGCGACTGGTGCGAACTCACCGAGCGCGGCACCATGATCGTCTACGGCCGCTCGGACGCGACCCTCAACCCCGGCGGCGTGCGCATCGGCACCGCGGAAATCTACCGCCAGGTCGAGAAAATCGACGAAGTGGAGGAATCGGTCGCCATCGGCCAGCTCTGGCCGCCCGACAATCCCACCGACACCCGCGTGATCCTCTTCGTGCGCCTGCGGCCCGGTTTCGTTCTTGATGAAAAAATTTCTGAAAAAATAAATACCAGAATTCGCGAAAATACGACGCCGCGCCACGTCCCGGCGAAGATCCTCCAGGTAGCCGACATTCCGCGCACCAAGAATGGCAAGGTGGTCGAACTCGCGGTAAAGGCGGTGGTGAACGGCATGCCGGTCGGCAACACCGACGCGCTGGCGAATCCCGAGGCACTCGACCTGTTCAAGGATATTCCCGCTCTGGCTGCTTAGCGTCGTGCAGTACGGAGGGCTGGGTTAGTTGGGTTGGCCGGGTGAACACGGCAAATCCCATGACTTGACGATAAGTTTGATGTCTACCGGACCTCCCGGTGCCGTGACATGCTCGTCCCGACTACTTGCGGCGTCAAAGGCTATCCGAATAGGCCCGTCGCAATATTGGTATCTGCAGAAATGGACCGCATGTTGCTCGATCCAGCAGGCCGGGCCGGAATCAGCGCGTTTCTTCCATCCGCGACGCCCCAGCTCCGACGCATAGAACGCCAACGCGTTGCCGGTGGAAGTCGGCAATCGATACGTCTCTTCAATCGTGGGACTTTCATTTATGTCCTCATAGAGCTTCGTGCGTCTTGCGACGCGTTCGGATCCGGGGTAATTTGGAATGTTCGCCATCCAAAAAACGTTCATCTGAACATGTCGCGCCAGAATTGGAGACGTCCCGAGCAGGAAAAGGCATGCCGCTGCGATCCATACCTGCCGCACGGTCCTTGGCTCGCTGCGGGGCGCGATTCTGCTGGCAACAACAATCGATAGGACCGCCAAGAGTACGAAAAAAAACTCTGGAGAGATCATCATGACGAAAACCAAGACCAAGCCGCTCCAGAGGACAAACCAACCGCTTACAAGAACGAAGATCGTGGTCCCCAGGAGCAAACCCCACAGCATTATGGGGATCCTTTTCCCTTTCGAAAAGCGCGCGATGCCAATGCCAAGAAACAACGCCGCCGCCGCCCCGAGGACGATTGACAGCAGGGAGAGAAATGTGGACATCTTCACCGCCAGAGACCCAACGTGAATTGGCTGACTTTATGGTTGCCAGTCTGGCAACTATCAAGGACCTGCTAATGCAGCGTCGCGCGGCGGCGCTCGTAGATGCCCTGCAGCAGGCGCAGCGAGCCGCGGCAGATGGCCTCGTGGGTGAGGGCGTGGCCGAGGTCCTGGATGATGTCGAGGGTGACCGGCACGTGCAGGCCCGAGAGGGCGCGCTGGGCGCGCTCTGCGTAGACACGGGAGACGACGGAATCGTATTCGCCGTGGATGAGGTGGAAGCGTGAATCCATGCGCGTGCCGGCTTGCGGCAGGCGGGCGAAGCGGGCGGCATAGGCGACCACGGCGCCGGCGAGTTCGGGCATGGCTTTTACGGCCTCCAGCGCGACAGTGCCGCCCTGCGAGTAGCCGATCAGCACGGTATGTTCCGGCTCCACACGGTGATTGGTCTGCTCGCGCCGCACCAACTGCTCGATGCGCGGCAGGATGGCCGAGACGCGTGCCATGCGGTTGTCGTCGGTCAGGTCCTTGGTCGAGAACCACTGCTGGCTCTCGGGTTCGCCGCGGTAACGGGCAAAGCCGCTCGGAACGACCAGGGCTGCGCTCGGGAATCTGCCCTGGTATTTGAAGGCCGCGGGGATCATCGAACGCGCATCGGCGCCGCTCGCATGCAGGAAGACGAAAAGGTGTCGGGCGGGCTGCTCCGGGGCGGGGCCGAAGCGGTAGACCTGCTGCATGCAGTCATTCTCGCCCCGCCGCGGCCGTTCTGTAAACTGCCCGCGGCGCAATAACCAAAGTTTCCGGGGTAACTCCATGCAAAAGAAACGATTCTTCGCGGCCCTGTGGGCGCTGACCAAGCCCTACTGGGTATCCGAGAAGCGCGCCGTCGGCCTGATCCTGCTCGCCACGGTGGTCGGACTCGCGCTCCTCGGGGTGTGGCTGGAAGTGCAGTTCAACACCTGGAACCGCGAGTTCTACAACACCTTCGAGAGCAGGGACGAAGCGGAGTTCTTCCGCCAGCTCGGCACCTTCACTCTGCTGGCGCTCGTCTTCATCGTCGCCGGCGTCTACCGCACGTATTTCCAGCAGATGCTCATGATCGAGTGGCGCACCTGGCTCACCGAGCGCTACCTTGCCGATTGGTTGCGCGACCGCGCCTACTACCGCCTGCAGCTGCTCGACAAGGGCACCGACAACCCCGACCAGAGAATCGCCGACGACCTGAACGGATTCGTCGACCTGACGTTGACTTTGGTGCTGGGACTCCTCACCTCCGTCGCCACCTTCGTGGTGTTCGTGAAGATCCTCTGGATGATCTCGGGCTCGCTGACGGTGGCGGGATTCGATATCCCGGGCTATCTGGTGTGGGTGGCGCTGCTCTATGCCCTGCCGGCAACCTGGATCGCGCACCTGATCGGCAAGCCGCTGATTCAGATTAACTACGACATGCAGCGCAACGAAGCGAATTTCCGCTTCGCGCTGGTGCGCCTGCGCGAGAACGCCGAAGGCGTGGCCCTGTATCGCGGCGAAGCGGGCGAGTTCGCGAACTTCCGCGCCCGGTTCGCCAGCGTGATCTCGATCTGGTGGGAAAAAATGCTAAAGCAGAAGCAGCTAGGCTGGTTCCAATTGTTCTATGGGCAGCTGGCGATCATTTTTCCGTTCGCGGTGGCCGCGCCGCGTTTTTTCTCGCGCGAACTGCCGCTCGGTGCAATCTTCCAGATCGCCTCCGCGTTCGGCCAGGTGCAAGGCGCGCTTTCCTGGTTCATCAACGCCTACGGCACCTTCGCCAACTGGAAGGCCACCGTCGATCGCCTGACCGGATTCACCGAGGCGTTGCAGCATGCCCGCGAGGAAGCCGACCGGCTGGATGGCGACCGCGTGGAGGGCGCGCCGGGAGTGCTCGCGCTCGAGCGCCTGGCACTGACGCTGCCGCAGGGCAAGCCGCTGCTTGCGGCGACGACGCTGGCGTTGAAGCAGGGCGAATCGGTGCTGGTTACCGGGCCCTCCGGCGCGGGCAAGAGCACGCTGTTCCGCGCACTCGCCGGCATCTGGCCGTACTGGACGGGAAAGATCGCGCTGCCCGGGGGTAGGAACGGCGCCGCGACGCTGCTGTTCCTGCCCCAGAAGCCTTATCTGCCGATCGGGTCGCTGAAGTACGCAGCCTGCTATCCCGCCGAAGGAGTGGGCATCGCCGACGATGCCGTGCGCGACGCACTCGCCGCGGCCGGGCTGCCGCACCTGGTGGGCGACCTCGCGCGGGAGGAGAACTGGGCGCAGCTGTTGTCGGGCGGCGAGCAGCAGCGGCTCGCCATCGCGCGCGCGCTGCTCAACCGCCCCGACTGGCTCTTCATGGACGAGCCGACCGCGGCGCTGCCCGACGACGCGCAGGCGGCGCTCTACCGGCTGCTGAAGGAAAAACTGCCCGCGACGACGCTGATTTCGATCGGTCACCGAGAGGCGCTCGCCGCATTCCATTCGCGGCGCATCGTCTGGCAGGGGCAGGCGCTTAGCCCAGGATGATGCAGGTCGTGGTGCCGTGGGCGTAGAGCTTGCCCGCGGCGTGCGCGGCGAGCGGGTCTTCCCAGGTAACGGTCAGCGAGCGGTTCATGGTTTCATCTTTCTTTCACGTCAGCCGCTGGCTGCTTTGCTGGAGGCGCGGGGAAATGTTGCTCTGACCCCCTTTTCGTCCTTTGTGTTTGTCAGCACGCGCTTTAGATAGCGGCCGGTGTGGCCGGATGTGCTGGCGGCGACCTGCTCCGGGGTGCCCGCGGCGGCGAAGCGGCCGCCGCCATCGCCGCCTTCGGGCCCGAGGTCGATGATCCAGTCAGCGGTCTTGATGACATCCAGATTGTGTTCAATGACGACAACCGTGTTGCCGGCGTCCCGCAGGCGGTGGAGGACGTGCAGCAGCAGCCCGATGTCGTGGAAATGCAGGCCGGTGGTGGGCTCATCCAGTATGTAGAGCGTGCGGCCGGTATCGCGCTTGGAAAGCTCAAGCGAGAGCTTGACGCGCTGCGCTTCGCCTCCCGAGAGGGTGACCGCGCTCTGCCCGAGCTGGATGTAGCCCAGGCCGACATCGGAGAGCGTCGCGAGCTTCCTCGCGATCACCGGCACGGCGGAAAAAAACTCCACCGCCTGGACCACGTTCAGCTGCAGCACTTCATGGATGCTCTTGCCCTTGTAGCGGATCTCCAGCGTCTCGCGGTTGTAGCGCTTGCCGTGGCAGACATCGCAGGCGACGTAGATGTCGGGCAGGAAGTGCATTTCCACCTTCGTCACGCCGTCGCCCTGGCAAGCCTCGCAGCGGCCGCCCTTGACGTTGAACGAGAAGCGCCCGGGGTCGTAGCCGCGCGTGCGCGCTTCGGGCACTCCGGCGAACAGGTCGCGGATCGGCGTGAACAGCCCCGTATAGGTGGCCGGATTCGAGCGCGGCGTGCGGCCGATGGGGCTTTGGTCCACGCTCACTACCTTGTCGAAATGCTCCAGCCCCGAGATCGATTCGTGCGGCGCCGGTTCGGCGGCGGACCCATAGAGATGGCGCGCGATCGCCGCATACATGGTGTCGTTGATCAGCGTGGACTTGCCCGAACCCGAGACGCCGGTGACGCACACGAACAGACCCACCGGCAGATCGAGCGTCGCCTTCTTCAGGTTGTTGCCGCTTGCCTCGCGCACCACCAGGTGCTTCGAACCCGGCTTGTTGCGCAGCCGCGGTATGACTATCGACAGCGTGTGGGCGAGGTACTTGCCGGTGAGCGAGTCCGCGGAGGCAATGATCTGCTCGGGCGTGCCCTCGGCGACGATGCGCCCGCCCGCGTCGCCCGCGCCGGGCCCCATGTCGACGACGTAGTCCGCAGAGCGGATGGCCTCTTCGTCGTGCTCCACCACGATCACGCTGTTGCCAAGATCCCGCAGGTGTTTAAGGGTGTCGATCAAGCGCGCATTGTCCCGCTGGTGCAGGCCGATTGAGGGTTCGTCCAGCACGTACATGACGCCGGTGAGCCCCGAGCCGATCTGGGAAGCGAGCCGGATGCGCTGCGCCTCGCCGCCCGACAGCGAACCGGCGGAGCGCTCCAGCGCGAGATAGTCGAGGCCCACATTGACGAGAAACTCAAGCCGGTTCGATACTTCGCGCGCGATGCGTGCGGCAATCAGCGCTTTCGAGCCCTCCAGCGCCAGGGACCGGAAAAAATCCAGCGTCTTCTTCAGCGGCCAGCACGCCACCTGGTGCAGCGTTTCCCCGGCGATGCGCACGTGACGGGCTTCGCGCCGCAAGCGGGTACCGTGGCACTCGGTGCAGGTCTGCGTGTTGCGGAACTTGGCGAGCTCCTCGCGCACCACCACTGAATCGGTTTCGCGGTAGCGCCGCTCGAGGTTCGGCAGCACACCTTCGAAAGCGTGCTCGCGCACCTGGTTGCGGCTGCGCTCCGTGACGTAGTGGAACGCGATTTTTTCCTTGCCCGAGCCATTCAGGATCAGGTCCTGGGTCTTGTCCTCCAGCATCTCCCAGGGCGCGTCGATGTCAAAGGCGTAATGCCGCGCGAGCGAGGTGAGCATCGAGTAGTAAAAATGGTTGCGCCGATCCCAGCCCTTGATGGCGCCGCCGGCAAGGCTCAGGTTCGGGTGCGCGACCACGCGGCGCCGGTCGAAGAATTCCAGCGCGCCCAGGCCGTCGCAGCGCGGGCAGGCGCCCATCGGGTTGTTGAACGAGAACAGGCGCGGCTCGAGCTCGGCGAGCGCGTAATCGCATTTCGGGCAGGCGAAGCGGGCGGAGAACAGATTTTCTTTCTTGCTGTCAACGTCAACGACGATCGCGCGTCCGTCCGCATGGCGCAGCGCGGTTTCGAAGGATTCGGCAAGGCGCTGCTTGATATCGGCCTTGACGCGCAGCCGGTCGATCACCACTTCCACCGTGTGCTTTGCGTTCTTCGCCAATCGCGGCGCATGTTCCAGCTCGTGAACCTTGCCGTCCACGCGCACCCGCGTGAATCCTTGCGCGCGCAGTTCTTCGAACAATTCCGCCTGTTCCCCCTTGCGGCCGGCGACCACCGGCGCGAGGATCATCAACTTCGCGTCCTCGGGCAGCGCGAGCACATGGTCCACCATCTGCGCCACCGTCTGCGCCTGCAGCGCGATGTCGTGGTCGGGACAGTAGGGCGTGCCGACGCGTGCGTAGAGCAGCCGCAGATAATCGTGGATTTCGGTGACGGTGCCCACGGTCGAGCGCGGATTGTGGCTGGCCGCTTTCTGCTCGATGGCGATCGCGGGCGACAGACCCTCGATCAGGTCGACATCGGGCTTTTCCATCAGTTCGAGGAACTGTCGCGCATAGGTCGACAGCGATTCGACGTAGCGACGCTGCCCCTCGGCGTAAAGCGTGTCGAACGCGAGCGAGGACTTGCCGGAACCAGACAATCCGGTGATCACTATCAGTTTTTCGCGCGGCAACTCGAGATTCAGGTTCTTGAGGTTGTGCGTGCGTGCGCCGCGGATGCGGATTTTTTCCAAGAGTGATTTTCGGGAAGGGAAACTTGCTACTATAGCCCTTTCACCCCGCCCTACTCCACCCTTACATGCAGTCCGAACGGATGACCGCGGTCGAAGTTCGCGCGGGCGCCAGCCTCGCTGGCGTCTTCGGTCTGCGCATGCTGGGGTTGTTCTTCATTCTTCCCGTGTTCGCGCTGCACGCGCCGCAGCTCGCGGGTGGCGACAACCTGACGCTGGTGGGCGTGGCCCTGGGCATCTACGGGCTCACGCAGGGCATATTGCAGATTCCCTTCGGCGCCGCCTCGGACCGCTGGGGGCGCAAACCGGTGATCTATGCCGGTCTGGTGATTTTCGCCGCGGGCAGCTTTCTCGCCGCCTCGGCCGGTGACATCTGGACCGCGATCGCGGGCCGCGCCCTGCAGGGGACCGGCGCGGTCAATTCGGTCGTGATGGCGCTTGCCGCGGACCTGACGCGCGAGCAGCACCGCACCAAGGTGATGGCGATGATCGGCTCCATGATCGGTTTTGCCTTCGCGTTTTCGCTGGTCGCCGCGCCGGTGCTCTACCAGGCCATCGGCATGGGCGGCCTGTTCTTGCTCACCGGCGTGTTCGCGCTCGCCGCGATCTGGGTGGTGAAAACCCAGGTGCCGGATGCGGTGCCGCGCGCCGGGGGCGAGCCGCGGGCGGCCGGCAGGGGAATATTCATGGATCACGAACTGCTGCGCCTGAATGCCGGCATCTTCGTGCTGCACCTCGTGCTCTACGCCATGTTCATCGTGGTGCCTGCCATGATCGTCAAGGCCGGGCTGGATCTTGCCGGACACTGGAAACTGTATCTGCCGGTGGTGCTGGCTTCGTTCCTGCTGATGGTGCCGCCGATCCTGTATGCCGACCGCCACAACCAATCCAAGCCGGTGATGATTGGCTGCGTTGCCCTGCTTGCCGCGGTCCTGGCGGCATTTGCGCTCGCCGGTCCCGGGCTCGTCGTGCTCGCGGCACTGCTGCTGGTTTTCTTCGCTGCATTCAACGTGCTGGAGGCGCTGCTGCCCTCGCTGGTCTCCCGCCTCGCGCCGGCGCATGCGCGCGGTGCGGCCATCGGCGTGTATAACACTGCCCAGACGCTCGGATTGTTCTTCGGTGGGGTGGGTGGCGGCTGGATTGGCGGCCGCTTCGGCGCTGGCGGGGTGTTCGGTGCTTGCGCGGCGCTGACCTTGGCATGGCTTGCATTGGCGGCGGGGATGCGGGCGCCACCGCGAACCGGCGCGGTCAACCCGGCGGGCGCGTAGACGTTGTATATTCATACAGTAACCCATAAGCGGGAAAGGGGCAGTCATGGCATCGGTAAACAAGGTCATCATCGTGGGCAATCTCGGCCGGGATCCGGAAACGCGCTACCTGCCGAGCGGCGAGGCGGTCACGAATATCAGCGTCGCGACGACCGACACGTGGAAGGACAAGGCGAGCGGCGAGAAGAAGGAAGCAACGGAGTGGCACCGGATCTCGTTCTTCGGGCGCCTCGCCGAGATCGCCGGCGAATACCTGAAGAAGGGTTCGCAGGTCTACGTCGAGGGGCAATTGCGCACGCGCAAGTACCAGGACAAGGAAACCGGCAAGGATCGCTACAGCACCGAGATCCGCGCCGACACCATGCAGATGCTCGGCTCGCGAGCAGGAGCAGGCGAGGCACGCGGCGGCCCCGGCGAACCCCGGGGCGAGCCCAGGGGAGAGGCACCGCCGAAAGGTGATGCGCCGGCAAAACCCGGTGTCGCAGCCAAGAAGTCAGCCGGCAAGTTCGACGACATGGAAGACGACATTCCATTCTAGGGGATGACCGTTGGCGGTATAATCCAAGCCAATTCAGGAACTTGAGACCACGGGGCTTCAGCCCTTCCAACCACATCATGCCGATCTACGAATACCGTTGTTCGGCCTGCGGCCACCAGGAGGATCATCTGCGCAGGCTGTCGGACGCGCCGCTGACCAAGTGCCCCGCGTGCGGCAAGAAGAAGTACGAGAAACAGTTGACGGCGGCCGGTTTCCAGCTGAAGGGTTCTGGCTGGTATGCCTCGGACTTCAAGGGCGGCAAGAAGTCGGACGAAGCGAAACCGGAAGCCAAGGCCGAAGCCAAAGCGGAAACGAAAACGGAAACCAAGGCGGAAAGCAAGTCGGAAAGCAAGTCGGAAAGCAAGTCGGAAAGCAAGCCGGAAGCCAAGGCGGAAAAGAAGACGCCTGCCAGCACCACGAATTGAACATCAAGGGGCCAGTAAAGGGGCCCGGCAGCTTGCCGGGCTTTTTTGTTTCCAACCAATGAAAAAATATCTCATCACCGGGCTCCTGATCTGGATCCCGCTCGTCATCACCATCTGGGTGCTGAAGCTGATCGTGGATTCTCTCGACCAGACCCTGCTGCTGCTGCCATTGCTGTTCCGCACCGAAAACTGGCTTGGCCTGCACGTGCCCGGCATGGGCGTGGTGATGACGCTGGTGATCGTATTCCTGACCGGCCTGTTCGCGACCAACCTTCTGGGCGCGCGCCTGATCCATTTCTGGCACGATATCCTGCATCGCATTCCGGTGGTGAACTCGATCTATTCGAGCGTCAAGCAGATTTCCGACACCCTTTTTTCCTCCAGCGGCCAGGCGTTCCGCAAGGCGCTGCTGGTGCAGTGGCCGCGCGACGGCATGTGGACGATCGCATTTCTCACCGGCATGCCTGGCGGCGACATCGTCGCCCACCTCAAGGGCGACTACATCAGCGTCTACGTGCCGACCACCCCCAACCCGACTGGCGGATACTTCGTGGTGGTGGCGCGCAAGGACGTGATCGAGCTGGACATGAGCGTGGACGAGGCGCTCAAGTACGTCATCTCGATGGGCGTGGTGCCGCCGGGCGGCAACGGGCGCCAGGTGAACGGGGTGGGCGGCAAATGAGCATGCGCACGCACTACTGCGGCGAGTTGTCCTCGGCGCTGATCGGCGAATCCGTGGCGCTGGCCGGCTGGGCGCACCGCCGCCGCGACCACGGCGGCGTGATCTTCATTGACCTGCGCGACCGCGAGGGCCTGGCGCAGGTGGTGTGCGACCCGGACCGTGCCGCAGCGTTCAAGGCGGCCGACGAGGTGCGCGGCGAATTCGTCATCCGGGTTGTCGGCAAGGTGCGGGCGCGGCCCGCCGGGACCGTCAACACGAACCTGCGCTCGGGCGAGGTCGAGGTGCTGGCGCACGAAGTCGAGATTCTCAATCCTTCGCTGACGCCGCCGTTCCAGATCGACGACGAAAACCTTTCGGAGACGGTGCGGCTCGAGCACCGCATCGTCGACCTGCGCCGCGAAGCGATGCAGAAGAACCTGCGCCTGCGCCATCGGACGGCAAAGGCGGCGCGCGCCTTTCTCGATGGGAACGGCTTCATCGACATCGAGACGCCGGTGCTCTACAAGTCCACGCCGGAGGGCGCGCGCGAGTTCCTGGTGCCCTCGCGCATCAGCGAGGGGCATTTCTACGCGCTGCCGCAGAGCCCGCAGTTGTTCAAGCAGATGCTGATGATCGCGGGCTTCGACCGCTATTACCAGATCGTGAAGTGCTTCCGCGACGAGGATCTGCGCGCCGACCGCCAGCCCGAGTTCACGCAGATCGACGTCGAGACTTCGTTCCTCGGCGAGGAGGCGATTCGCAAGCTGATGGAGTCGCTCGCGCGCCACCTGTTCAACGATGTGCTGGGCGTGGCGTTGCCCGAGCCTTTCCCGGTGATGACTTTCGAGCAGGCGATGCGCGACTACGGCGTCGACAAGCCGGATCTGCGGGTGCCGCTCAAGCTGACCGAGCTGACCGACCTCATGAAGGATGTCGATTTCAAGGTGTTTTCCGGGCCGGCGAACGCGGCGGGCGGCCGCGTCGCGGCGCTGTGCGTTCCGGGCGGCGCGACGATTTCGCGCAGCGAGATCGATGGTTATACCGATTACCTACGAGGACTTGGTGCCAAGGGTCTTGCTTGGATCAAGGTGAACGAAATCGCCAAAGGCGCCGACGGGCTGCAGTCGCCGATCGTGAAATTCTTTCCGTTGCCTGTATTGAATGAAATTCTTGCCAGAACCAGGGCAAAAGACGGGGATCTCATTTTCTTCGGCGCCGACAAGGCGGAGGCCTGCAACGCCTGCCTCGGCGCATTACGGCAGAAAGTCGGCCACGACCGCGGCTTGGCCGAAACGGGTTGGCGGCCGCTGTGGGTGGTGGACTTCCCGATGTTCGAGTACGACGACGCGTCCAAGGAATGGAAGGCGCGCCATCATCCCTTCACCAGCCCGAAGGACGGCCACGAGGCGTTCATCGAAGCCGAGCCCGGCAAGGCCTACGCGAAGGCCTACGACCTGGTGCTCAACGGTTGGGAGATCGCGGGCGGCTCGGTACGTATCCATCGCCAGGAAATCCAGCAACAGGTATTCCGTTCGCTCAGGATCTCGCCCGAGGACCAGCAGGCGAAATTCGGCTTCCTCCTGCGGGCGCTGCAGTACGGCGCGCCGCCGCACGGCGGCATCGCGTTCGGTTTCGACCGGCTGGTGGCGCTGATGGCCGGCGCGGAGGCGATCCGCGACGTGATCGCGTTCCCGAAAACGCAGCGCGGTCAGGACCTCGTCACCGGCGCGCCCTCGCCTGTCACGGAGCGCCAGCTGCGCGAGCTGCACATCCGCCTGAGAGACCCGAGCAAGGTATAATTCAGCCAGTTCATCCAGATTCTGGAGCATCCCCGTGGCAGCCGTCTGGCCCCTGCAGGAAGCGAAGAACAAGCTGAGCGAGCTGATCGACCGCGCGGCGAAGGGCGGGCCGCAGGTGGTCACGCGCCACGGCAAGCGGGTCGCGGTCGTCCTCTCGGCAAGTGAGTACGACCGGTTGCGCCGGCCGCGCAAGACGTTGCTCGAATTCTTCCGTTCGGCGCCGACCGCCGGGCTCAAGTTGCGTATCGAGCGCGACCGCAGCCCGGGCCGAACGGTCGATCTGTGAGTTTCCTTCTCGACACCTGCGTCGTCTCCGAATTGATCAAACCGGCTCCCGAGGCCGCTGTGATGGCCTGGATGGCGCAACTTCCTGACGAGGCCTGCCATCTTTCGGTCATCTCGGTCGGCGAACTGGCAAAGGGCGCGGCGCGGCTGCCGCCCGGCGCGAGGCGCGAGCGGTTTGAGCGCTGGATCGGGGAACTGATTTCGCAGTACGGTGCCCGTGTAATCCCCGTGGACGCCATCATCGCGCGGCGCTGGGGGCAGCTTTCAGGGGAGTTTACCCGCAAAGGGATTGCCACTTCGATGGCGGATGGCCTGATTGCTGTGACCTCGCTGCTGCAAGGCCTGAAGCTTGCAACCCGCAACGTCGAGGACTTCAAGCCGTTCGGCGTGGAGATCGTCGACCCCTGGAAAGGTTGATTCGCTTCGCTTCGGTTGCGCCGCTCGCGCTTGCCCTCGCGGCCCAGGCGTTTGCTTTCTCCGCGATCGGCGAGATCAGGTTTTCGGCCCTGCCGCCAGAGGCACGCGACACGGTCGTCCTCGTCCGCAACGGCGGGCCGTTTCCCCATCAGCGCGACGGCATATCCTTTGGCAATCGGGAAAAAATCCTGCCGTTGCGCGCGCGCGGCTGGTACCGTGAATTCACGGTGAATACGCCGGGCGCGAGGGACCGCGGCGCGCGGCGCATCGTGGCGGGCCGGGATGGAACGCTTTACTATACCGACGACCACTACCGCAGCTTCAAGCGCATCCTGGAATAGATCATGAGCAAGCTCCTGCAGCGGCTGAGCGATGCTTCCGAGTCCGGCGTGTATCGCACGGCACGCACGGACGAAATTCTCGATGCTACGCAGGGCAGCGCGCTGCAGGTCGCGCGCATCAGCCTGGCGGGAGTGGTCGGAAAACAGGCGATGATGGAGTGCGTCGCGCGCGCTCTGGAGTTTCCGCGCTGGTTCGGCGGCAACTGGGATGCGCTCGAAGACTGCCTGACCGACCTTTCCTGGTCGAGCGCCGGCGGCCATGTGCTGCTGATCGAGGGCACCCCGGAGATGACCGGCGACGAGCGCGGCATATTCATCGACATCCTCGCCTCGGCGGCTGCCTGGTGGGCGGATCGCAAGCGCCCGTTCTTCGCCGTCTTCGTGGGCGGCGCGCCGCCGCTGCCCGAGCTCTTCAAACGCCCGCGGTGAAGCCGAAACAGTGACGCCGAAACTGCCGGTTTCGGTGCTGGTCGTGGTGCACACCGCAGGGGGAGAAGTGCTGATGCTGGAGCGCGCGGCGCAGCCCGGGTTCTGGCAATCGGTCACCGGATCGCTCGATCGTGCCGATGAGCGGCCGGCGGACGCGGCGCGGCGCGAACTGCGCGAGGAAACAGGCATCGACGCGCGGCCGGCGGACCTCAGGGGCTGGAACCTCGCCTACACCTTCGAGATCTTCGCGCAGTGGCGGCATCGGTTCGTGCCGGGAGCGACGCACAATACCGAGCATGTGTTCAGCTTCGAATTGCCGGGCCGGGTGCCCGTGACACTGGCGCCGGACGAGCATGCCGCCAGCCTGTGGTTGCCGTGGCAGGAGGCGGCCGGAAAATGCTTTTCCTGGTCGAACCGCGATGCGATCAGGATACTCGGCCGATGCGCGCCCTGACCGTCAGGATTTGTCTCGGACTGCTGATGCTGCCGGCGGCGTGGGACGCGGGGGCCGCCGGAGACATTTCGGTGGAGTCGATCCGGCGTGGCGACGCGCTCGAAGTCATCTGCCGCGCGACCATTGATGCGCCACTCGAGATCCTCTGGCAGACACTGACGGACTATGACCGGCTGGCGGAATTCATCCCCGGCATGCGCCGCAGCCGCGTGCTCGAGCGTCGCGGCGCGGTGGCGGTGGTCGAGCAATCGGGCGAGGCAGGGTTCCTGTTTCTGACATTTCCGATCGATGTGACGCTCGCCTCCACCGAGAGCCCGCCCTACGCACTCGAAGTGAGCATGCTCAAGGGAAACCTGAAACGGCTCGACGGCGCCTACCGCATCGAGCCGCAGGACGGCGGGCGGATTGTGCTCACCTGGACCGGAATCGTCGAGGCATTGTCCATGCCGCCGCTGCTCGGTGAGATCGTCATGCGTTCGAATATCGGGGACCAGTTCCGCGGCATGGTGCGCGAGATCGAGCGGCGCGAGGCGCTGCGGCGCGGGCGGGAAGGGGCGGCGAAGCAATGAGGCAGCGCCTTGCTGCGGCCGCGTTTGGCGCCGGTTTCCTCGCGTTCCTTGCCGCGGGCTGCGCCACGCTGGACGCGCCGTTCTCCACCCACCTGGTGTCCGAAACGCCGCAGGTCCGTGGGTGCGCCGAGTGGTATCGATTGCTGGACGAGCGAGTAGGGGCGGCCGGCGTGGGCGATGCTCAGGATGCGCGCGTGCCCGGTTTCCCGTATCTGCGCGTCAACCGGCTGCTCGCCGCGCTGCGGCCGGCGGCGCTGTCCAATGAGCTCGCGCTGGAGGCGCTTGCCGACCGGATGCTCGCGCTCGACGTGGAAGCGCGGCGCTACGAGATGATGAATCTGCCGGCGGGGCAGCTTCCCGAGTTGCGCGAAGCGCTGCAGCGCACCCGGGAATGCGGCAGGCTGTTGCGCGAGGCGGATCTCGGGCAGCCCGAATCGCGCGCCGCCATGCTGCGGGGTGCCGAGGTACCCGACGACTACCGGCCCGCGATGCGGATTCTCGGACTGTACTGGCTGACGCGGATTGCGTTCGCAGAGGGCGTACGGCGCCAGGAGGAGGAATTGCTGGCCGCGTTCCAGCGCGAACCCGCGGTTCCCGAGGGCGCCAGCGTGCTGCGTTTTTCGCCGGAACCCGGAATGCCGCTGCCGCGCGCGCGCGTGGCGCTCCTGTTGGAGCGCGCCCTGGAGAATCCGCTCGGTATCCCGGAGCCTTCCGAGTCCGACTTGAAGGAGTTGCTCCCCGCCTATGCGCCAAGCTTCGAGATCGAGGTGAAGGGTGACTACGACCGCTTTGGCGCGCTGCGCTGGCTGCGGGGCGCCGACTCGCCTTCGGTGGATGGTGCCCAGCTCGCGGTCTACGGGCATCCTGCGTGGACGCTCTACGAGGGCCGGGTGCTGCTGCAGCTCGTCTACACGCTTTGGTTTCCGGAGCGGCCGCCGCAGTCCGGGCGTGACCTGCTGGCCGGAAGACTGGACGGCATCACCTGGCGCGTGACGCTCGCTCCGGACGGCGAGCCGCTGGTGTACGACGCCATCCATCCCTGCGGCTGCTATCACCAGTTCTTCCCGACAGGGCGTGCGCAGCAGCGCCCCGCGCCCGGCGGCCTCGAGGAGTGGATGTTCGCGCCGCAATCCCTGCCGCGCATCGCGGAGGGCGAGCGGCCGGTGGTGCGGGTCGCGACCGGCACGCACTACATTGAGCGCGTCGCCGTGACGCGCGGCACCGACAGCCTGATGCGCTACGAACTGCGCCCCTATGGCGAGCTGCGTTCGCTGTTGCGCACTCCGGGTCCGCGGGCCGGCGCCTTCGGGCCCGACGGCCTTGTGCCTGGCACCGAGCGGGCCGAACGTTTCTTCTTCTGGCCGATGGGCATCGCCTCCGCGGGCGCGATGCGCCAATGGGGGCGGCAGGCGACTGCCTTCGTCGGCCGACGGCATTTCGACGATGCCGATCTGCTCGAAAAACGCTTCCGGTTCGACCTGCGATGACGGACAAGCTGCGTGTAGTCACGCTGAACATCCACAAGGGCCTGTCGCAGTTCAATCGCCGCATGGTGATCCACGAACTGCGGGAAGGATTGCGCGCGCTCAAGCCGGACCTGGTGTTCCTGCAGGAAGTGGCGGGCCTGAACCGGCGCCACGCGCTGCGCTTCGCCGCGTGGCCCGGCGAGGCGCAACAAGAATTCCTCGCCGGCGACGAACTGCAGCACGTCTACGGCCGCAACCGCGTACACCAGCACGGACATTACGGCAACGCGCTCCTGTCGCGCTATCCGATCCTGTCATCCGAGAACGAGGATGTGTCCGACCACCGCTACGAACGCAGGGGCCTGCTGCACACGGTGGTCAAGGTGCCGGGCTGGCGGCGCAACCTGCACTGCGTATGCGTACACCTTTCGCTTCACGAGCGCGGCCGCCGCCGGCAGCTCGATGCGATCGCCGAGCGGCTGGAGGAACTCGCCGGCAATCGCCTGCCGATCATCGTGGCGGGCGACTTCAACGACTGGCGCCAGCGCGCCGGCCCGATCCTCGGCGAAAAGCTCGGCCTCACCGAGGTGTCGGCGGCGGCGGGCGGGCGGCACCAGCGCACCTTTCCGAGCGTGCTGCCGATGTTCCGCCTGGACCGCATTTACGTGCGCGGCTTCAAGGTGCTGAGCACGCACGTGCACCGCGGCCCGCCCTGGGCGCTGCTCTCGGACCACCTCGCCGTGAGCGCGGAGCTCGAGCGTGCTTGAGTACGCCGGCGGCAATCGCCTGACGTTGCTCAGGAACGGCGAGCAATACTTCCCGGCGCTGGTTGAAGCAATCGATACGGCAAAAGCGGAAGTGTTCCTCGAATCCTACATATTTTCCGACGATGAAACCGGCAGCCTGATCGCCGATGCGCTGGCGCGCGCGGCAGCGCGCGGCGTCGCCACGCACCTGCTGATTGACGGCTTCGGTGCGCGCGATTTTGCGCCCCGTTTTCGCGACATGCTCCTGACGGCGGGCGCCGAGCTGCTGGTGTTCCGTCCGCAGGTGAGCCCCTGGCCGTTCTGGAAGCAGCGCAGCCGCCTGCGCCGCATGCATCGCAAGCTCGCAAGCATCGACGGCGCGGTCGCGTTCGTCGGCGGCATCAACGTGATCGACGATTTTCATACGCCCGAGCCTTCGCCGCCGCGATACGACTACGCGGTCAGGATCGACGGGCCGCTCGCGGCGCAGGTGCGCGCCGCCGCCGCGCGGCTCTGGCGGCGGGTTTCATGGGCGACGCTGGGCCAGCGCTGGCGACGCTGGCCCGGGTTCGCGATGCTTTCCGGCCATGCGCCGCCGCCGGTGCTGCGCCGGCCAGCGCTGGAAGGGAGCAGCCAGCGCGCGGCGTTGGTTGTGCGCGACAGCCTGCGGCACCGCCGCGACATCGAGAACGCCTACCTCGAGCAGATCGACGCGGCGCGCTCGGAGGTACTGATCGCCAACGCGTATTTCTTTCCCACACGGAGATTTCGCCGCGCGCTGCTGCACGCGGCGCGGCGCAATGTGGCCGTCACGCTGCTGCTGCAGGGCAAGGCGGACCATCCGCTGCAGCATTTCGCGTCGAGGGCGCTGTACCGCTCGATGCTTGCCGCGGGGATCCGGATTCACGAGTATCACTCCAGCGTGCTGCACGCCAAGGTGGCGGTGTTCGACGGCCGCGTGGCAACCGTTGGTTCATCGAATATCGACCCCTTCAGCCTTGGCTTGGCGCAGGAAGCCAACCTGTTCGCCGAGGACCGGCCGTTCGCCGCCGAGTTGCGGATGAGCCTTCACGAAGCGATCGAGAAACGCGCGCGGGCCGTGCCGCTGCACTACTGGAGGCGCCTGTCTTTCGGGCTCAAGGCGCGGATCTGGCTGGCCTACCGCTTCGCGCGCCTGCTGATGGTCCTCTACGGCTTCGACCAGCTGCGCTAGCCGGCCGGCCCGGAGGGACGTAACCCGGGAGCCGACCCGGGCCGGCGCCGGAACATGCCCCAGCCTTCCATCGTCATCACCGTCTCGCCGCGCTGGTTGGTTGCTTCCCAGCGCGAATGCAAAAGGCCGATGCCTGGCTTGCTTTCCGAGGGCCGGGCGGCCGTCGTGGTGCGGCGATAACTGATGGTGTCGCCGGCCCGCACCGGCGAGAGCCACCGTATGTTGTCCAGCCCCGGCGAGCCCAGGCTCGCGGAGCGGGCGACGTATTTGTCCACCATCAGCCGCATCGCGACCGAGCAGGTGTGCCATCCACTCGCGATCAGTCCCTTGAAGAACGAGTTTTTCGCCGCCTCCGGGTCGATGTGGAACGGCTGGGGATCGAACTGGCGTGCGAAGGCGACGATTGCCGCCTCCGTGAACAGATAGGAGCCCATCTCCATGGTGTCTCCCACCGGGAAATCCTCCCAATAAAGCAGCTCGTCGGCCATTTCGCCCCGCAGTGTAGTATGGCCCGCGCGATGGACGAAAGTGTTGTGCGCAGCATGGCGAAATGGCCGGACGTTCCCGACATCTACGGTTGGCTCTCGCTCGACCGCCGAGGCAATTGGCGGATCAAGGGTGAAAGGATCGGCAACGCGGCGCTCAGGGATTTTATTTCCAGGAATTACACTTCGAACGCGCAGGGCCGCTGGTTCTTCCAGAACGGCCCGCAGCGGGTATTCGTGGCACTTGCCTACATGCCGCTGGTCGCGCGGCTCGAAAACGGCGCCCTGGTGGACCATTGCGGGCGAGTCTACGGCGAGCCGCGGCGCATCTGGCTGGACGACGAGGGCTCGATCCTGCTATCCGGGGCGCTTGGTCCCGCAGTGCTGGATGACCGCGACCTGGCGAGTTTCATAGAGCGCCTGGGCCGCTCGCCGGAGGATCTGCCGCGCATTCCCAGGGCGGCGGTGGCGCAGGAGTTCGGCTTCGTGCCTTGACCAGGGCGGCTGGCGGCTGAAGCGGGGCCGACAGGAGCCTTGCACCGTGGCAAAAATCTCTTTATAATCCGGCCTCTTTTTTGCACCTGGGCGGCTACGCGTGTAGCAGACGTGGTCGCCCGCTTCGTTTCTGGAAATGATAAAAACATGCCTACCGTCAATCAGTTAATGCGCCACGGGCGCGATGCCAAGAAAGCCAAGTCCAAGGTTCCGGCTCTGGCTGGCTCGCCGCAAAAGCGGGGCGTGTGCACGCGGGTCTACACGACCACCCCGAAAAAGCCGAACTCGGCGCTGCGCAAAGTGGCCAAGGTCCGCCTGACCAACGGCTTTGAGGTGATCGGCTATATCGGCGGCGAAGGCCACAACCTGCAGGAACACTCGGTGGTGCTGATCCGCGGCGGCCGGGTCAAGGATTTGCCGGGCGTGCGCTACCACATCGTGCGCGGTTCGCTCGACACGCAGGGCGTGAAAGACCGCAAGCAGAGCCGCTCGAAGTACGGCGCCAAGATGGCGAAATCCGCCTAAGAGAACAGAGAGCACACACGCATGCCCCGTCGCAGAGAAGTTCCGAAGCGCGAAATCCTTCCGGACCCGAAGTTCGCCAGCATCGATCTGGCGAAGTTCATGAACGTGCTCATGACGCGCGGCAAGAAGTCGGTCGCCGAGAGCATCGTTTACGGCGCGCTGGC
>Ga0315281_10000333_pt1 | contig 64669 bp, 44 predicted proteins | sample YL17G07_0_MG_FD_204540 | JGI IMG/M metagenome (GOLD analysis project Ga0315281, IMG submission 204540) | Sediment microbial communities from Yellowstone Lake, YNP, Wyoming, USA - YL17G07_0 | ecosystem: Environmental > Aquatic > Freshwater > Lake > Sediment | place: USA: Wyoming | collected...
GAAAGCAAAAAAGTTCAAGTTAGGAGGCAGCACTATCAGTCAGCAACTTGCAAAGAACCTTTATCTTTCACCCGCTAAGAATCCTATCAGAAAAATCAGAGAGGCAATTATCACATGGAAGCTTGAGAAGGTGTTATCAAAGAAGCGAATTCTTGAACTTTATTTAAATGTTGTTGAATGGGGAGATGGGGGCATATTCGGGATTGAGACTGCATCAAGATACTATTATGGGGAATCCGCATCTGAACTCAATCCCGAGGAGGCATCAAGGCTCGCAGCAGTACTGCCAAATCCAATGAAACATAATCCTCTCGGAAACAGCAGTTATGTTACACACCGATCTAACCTCATCTATATTATTATGGTCAGGCGTGGAATTGTTGTTCCTGAATATGATGAGGTTGCAGATGAAGCTGGAAAAGATATGGAAGTTAAGGTGCCACATACAGAACCGTCAAACCCTGTACCACAAACTCCATAATTATATATTACTCAAATGCAGCGATAAGAAATGTCATTGCGAGTGAAGTTGCGAGGCAAAGCCGAAGCAAACAAAAGCGAGATTCCTCACAAGATTCGGAACAGGCTCCGCAATCTCGTCTTTTTCAATGAGATTGCCACGCACCCTTTGGGTGCTCGCAATGACAGGCAAATAGGCATTACTATTGTTATTGCTGGATTCGGGTATTACTGTTCTAATATCACGCATGCAACACCATATTCATGTTCATGGCTTAGGCTCAGGTGTGCTTGTCTTATAAATTTTTCTTTAAAAAAATCTTCAAGTTTTCCATTCACTTTTAAAAAGGGGTTCCCGGTTTCAACATTTACAACCTCTACGTCAGTTAAGGACACAGGAACTGCAGAGCCTATTGCCTTGATGAAGGCCTCCTTCGCTGCAAAGCGAACTGCAAATGAAAGATATGGTTCTTTCTTCCCATAACAATAGTAAATCTCGCCTTCTGTAAATACCCTTTTAAGGAACCTTCGCCCCCACTTCTCCACAATATCTCTCATTCGTTTGACTTTCACAATGTCTATGCCTACCCCATATATCATAATCTTCTAATATAATTTCTACTCTGTAGTTTCTGATAAAAGTTAGGTAAATGTCATGCTGAATTCATTTCAGCATCTAATAAAACTAATGTTATGAGACCCTGAAACATGTTCAGGGTGACAAGTGTCTTATTGATCTATTCCATTATAAATATAATATGATTTAGCGGACAACAATAATTCTTACGCTATAAATCATAATTCTTATTCTTCTGCCAACGCAAGTCTTTTCTCCCAAAAATAAATATCTACCCCCGTCATATTCCTGTTATGTTAAAATAGCATTACATCTAAAGAAAAGCGGATAAAGCTTTTTAAATTGGGGGAAATTGGGGGAATAGAATAATGGAAAGAATCCTTCTTGGTCACGGCAGTGGTGGAAGATTGATGTATCAGCTAATCAGAGAGCACTTGGTCCCTAAATTTGAGCTTAAAACGTTGAATGACGCTGCTGTGCTCGAGGTGACAAAGCATAGAAGGATCGCATTCACAACAGATTCATATGTTGTCTCACCCATATTTTTCCCCGGAGGCGATATAGGTGAACTTGCTGTTTACGGCACCGTGAATGACCTTTCAATGGTAGGTGCAAAACCCCTTTATATCACAGCAGGTCTCATTCTTGAAGAGGGTTTTCTTCTCGAAGACCTAAAAAAAATTCTCACTTCTATGTCATTAGCTGCGGAAAAGGCAGGCGTAAAGATCGTTGGCGGAGATACAAAGGTGGTTAATAAAGGAAAGGCTGATGGAATATTTATCAATACCTCAGGAGTCGGAATAATTGAAGAAGGCGTTGATATATCGCCCTTAAGGGTTAAACCTGGTGATAAGGTTATTCTCAGCGGCCCGATTGGGAATCATGGTATCTCTATTATTGCAGAGAGAAATGGTATCAGTTTTAATCCAGCGATATTAAGTGATACAGCTGCTCTGAATGGCCTGGTCAGGGATATGCTCAAGAAAACAAAAAAGATACATGCTATGAGAGACCCTACGAGGGGCGGTCTTGCAACAACCCTCAAGGAGATTGCAGTAGATTCAGGATATTGCATTGTGATTGAAGAGGAATCCATACCAGTTCCACAAGGTGTTAAAGGTGCATGTGAACTCCTTGGACTCGATCCACTCTATGTGGCCAATGAAGGTATACTTGTCGCAATAGTAAGCCCTGATGTAGCAGGATCGCTTGTTACTGTGATGAAAAAACATCCATTAGGTAAGGAAGCCCTTATAATAGGAGAAGTACAGGAGGTACCCACTGGCATGGTTTTAATGAAAACTGCTATAGGAGGTACCAGAATAGTGGAGATGCTCTCCGGGGACCAATTGCCGAGGATATGCTGAGGTTTTAAATGTTACTCGGTGTCAATGTTGACCATGTGGCAACAATAAGGCAGGCAAGGAAAGGAATTGAGCCTGACCCTGTTATGGCTGCGACATTGGCCATACTTGGCGGGGCAGATGGAATTACGGTACATCTCAGGGAAGACAGGCGCCATATACAAGATAGGGATTTGAAATTACTGAAGGAACTTGTACCTGTTGAATTAAACCTTGAAATGGCAGCAACAAAAGAGATGATCGGTATTGGAGCTAAGATAAAACCTGACTTAGTCACACTTGTGCCTGAAAAAAGACAAGAGCTTACTACCGAGGGAGGGCTGGATATCAAATCTCAGAAGAGAAGTCTTACTGATGCAATAAAAAAGATTCAGAACATTGGTATTCCCGTGAGTCTATTTATAAATCCTGATCCTGAAGATATTACTTTATCTAAACAGATTGGAGCCGATATGGTTGAGATACACACTGGAACTTTTGCAAACGCGAAGGGGAAAAAACAGGAAGAAGAATCACTGCGTGTTATTCATGCGGTCAAACATGCCAGGGATTGCGGCCTTATGGTTAATGCAGGTCATGGCCTTAATTACTTTAATGTTTTAAAAATCGCTTGTATGCAAGGACTCAGAGGACTATACATAGGTCATAGTATCGTATCAAGGGCTGTACTTGTAGGTATAGAGAGAGCTGTCAGGGAAATGAAGGATTTGATAGAGGAGGGTTTGAGAATAAGCATATGAAGAAAAATATTTTGATTTTATGTTGTGGTTATCCCTTTCAAACTGATAAACGATTCGGTTATGAAGTTTCTAAGGTCTTAGAAAAAATGAAACTTCCTGAAAATGTGGAGTTCATGGAAGTAGGTGAATCTGCATGTATGATTCCATCTGTTATAGCAGACAAAGATAAGATGATAGTGATAGATATATTTCAGACAAGAGACGAACCAGGAACTATAGTTCGTTTAAAGCCTGAAGAGGTTCCTGTGACTGTAAGCGGCTTGACGGATGTCCCAAAATTTCATCTCATTGAAACATTACAGCAACTCAGGTTGATAGGTAAGTGTCCTGAAACTATATTTATTGGGGTTGTCCCTAAGGATATAACTACCGAAAGTTTAGAATTAACCTCTGAAATACAAAGAAAAATACCCGAGGTTATAGATTTAATTATGGAAGAGATAACACAGTGAGAATTGTCAATATTATTGCATCTGTATATATCTTAAGGATGAAAACTGCGACGAGATGAATTAACCGACTATTTCGATAATGATTTTGAAGGATAAACTGAAGGATTATGGTCTTTACCATGACAGGTTAGGAAACACTCACCCGCCTTGCCACCAAGATCAACGAACTCCAATCTGCCATCGCTTGACGGCCTTACATAGATATTATCAAAATCGATAAGGTGAGTATATTGAGTACTTCCATGGGGATTATGACATGTCCTACACGATGTACCGATTACGGATATGTGAAGGCTATGAAACAAAAAACTTATGTTGCTGAGAATACTGGCTCTGCTATGGCAATGGTAGCAGAGTTCATACTGAAGTTGACCTTCTGGACCATCCGTCGCAGCATAGTTTCTACTCAGAATATAGCGATATTGGGATCCATGTGGGCCTTTTGGTCCTGTACGATCATCATTATTATGGCAGTCTGTACACTTAATAACACTTGATGCTGTTAAAGGAGGAATAAGGCTCTGCATATTTCTGTTTTTCCCGGAAGCTATTACTGGATGATATGAAGGATTTAATGTACTAAAAATTTCAGCCTTATTTGTCTGATCCGGGGGTAGATTGGCACTATATGAGTGACACTTGAAACAGAGTTCATAGTCCGAATTTATAGTCTCAACCCTTGCACCCCGGCTATCTACACCTTTAATTAATGCTGTCACATTCTCCTTTTTTACGTAGTGGGGATTATGACAATCAGTACATTCCGAATGTCTCGGCATCGACGGATCAATCTCAGGCAATGTCTCACTATATTCATGGATTCCAACTTTCTCAATGGGATGGTGATACGGCTTTTCAAACTCCTTCTGTATATTAGCCAATATGACATCCCGAGAAAGATACCCTCCTCTTTTTGTCTCCTCAACATCAACGCTATGTCCATGGCACCTGAAGCAGAAAGTATCTTTTGTCTCGGGAAGCATAGGGGTATTATAAACACCGTGCCCCTTATGGCAGCTTGCACATCCCTTAGGAAGTTTGCTCTTATCACCGTGGGATGTTTCTAAAAAAGATAATGAGTATAGAGATAAAGGGCTCATAAAGATTATGACTAAAAAAACTACAAATAACAGAACATGTCTTTGTTTATTAACCATTGCCTATTCTTTCTTACTCCTTTGCTTTTCATCTTTTAATGTCCAATCGGAATCGGCGAGACTATATCGTGACAGACTAAACATACTTCATCATATGTTTTTTTCCGCCAGAGTGGCGGTGCATTTAATCCACCCTGACTTCCGTGGGGGTCATGGCATGATGAGCACTGGACACCATAGCCGCCCTGCGTTGGATATAATCTTACATCACGGTCAACTATTGGCCATTTAAGTTGCATCAATGAAGTGTCTGCATTTCTACGAGCTGCTAATGATTCATTATAAATGATGGATATCGGATGTCCACCTGATAAGTCTGTACCGAGGTATCCCTGTGCAGTACTAATCAGCCTCCCCGCCTGAAGACTCGGATTAGGTTCCATAAGTATTTCATCCCGACTTCTTACCGCACCAATAGCAATTGTTCCGTCATGACAACTGAGACATAATTTTGAGAATCCGTCAATGGGAGGAGCCTCTGCTCTGTTAGAATAAGACTGCAGTGTTTCACTCCAGTAATTCGTATAGTTTACTACTGCAGACAGTTCATGATTCCACAAAGGATATTCTGGCTTAGCATTATGGGGTGTATGACAAAAAATACAAACTTGATCCTGATTCAGAGCTCGAATATTAGCAGGGGGTGCCAAAGAAGAAAAATTATGCTTTGTATCAAATATTCCTGTTGCTTGAGATAATGAGGGGATTACACTAAAAAAGCAACATATAGTGAGTAAAATATAACATTTTTTATTTTTTTTTATATACATAGTCATCTCATTTTATTATACAATAAATTTTTATTCTATTTGCATTTACTTTTCTATCCCTAAATATTGAAATAGCTGTATGCGGTTATTGAAAGAATCTGCTACATAAATTCTATTTTGTCTATCTATAAAAATACCGGCTGGAAGGACCATCTCGCCTTGCCCACGACCTGTTTTTCCGAAAGTCAGAAGTAAATTTCCATCCCTGTCAAAAATCTGAACATTATCAAAATGGCTATCAGCTACATATATATGCCCAGCAGAATCTACAGCGATTCCCTTCGGCTTCGAAAAATTACCTGACCCGTCACCGAGTTTTCCAAAGGAAGTAACAAAATTCCCGTCCCTGTCGAAAATCTGTATCCTGAAGTTTAATGAATCTGTAACATAAATCAGTCCTTCATTACTGATAAAAATATGCGTCGGGTAATTAAATTCACCACTCCGTGTTCCGTTCCTGCCTATTCGGAACAAAAGATTTCCGTTCTTTTTTGAAAATACTAATATTTGATGGCCATGGGTATCTGTTACATAAATTCTGTCTTCATCTATTGCAATGCCCGTTGGCCTTAAAAATAAATCGGTTGAGCCTATTTCCCTGAGATATTTTCCTTCTTTGTCTAATACAAATACCCGTTTCAATACTGAATCAGAAAAAAATATCTCACCATTCTTATCGACTGCAATGCCAATGGGTGAGATAAGGTCAAGGTCTTTTACTTTTTTTATTTGAAAATATCTTTTCTCTTGTAAATCGAAAACATGAATAAGAAAAAGTCCCGGATCAGTAACATAAATCTTTTCTGAATCAGCACATACAGCATAGGGTCTAAGCATTTTCTCTTCACTTTCTTCATGACCAAAAACATAATCTATTGTCTTTTTGAACCATGATTTTTTCATGTCAATATCCTGGGAACTGGAAATGCTTCTTACAAATTGAATCCTTGGCTTTTGAGGAGGAGGAGGCCAAACAGGCAAAGAATCATCAGTTGAATGTTGTGAATGATTGGTTGTAAAATTAGAGGCAATACATCCTCCGATAAGAAATACTATGAAGTAAAAAATCACTAAGTGCTTAAACATTAAAAATTACGTCTTACCTTTAATAAAAATCTCGTGTATTTTCTATTAGCGGAGTCTTCTTCTTCATTCTGGACCCAATATTCTGCAGTAAAATACGTTCTACCTCTGAGATAATTGCAGGTAACATTATATTCTTTTGTTTTTCTGTCGATACTTCCTTCAACCTTATACCAGGCCTGCCTCCACCATGCTATCAGGTTTAATCTCCTCGATATAGTCCAATTTAATTTTAATTCATAGAACATTTTGTCTGTACTTTTTGAGTCAAGCTCCCCAAAGTTATAGCCACTCCTCAGGTTAAGCATTGCTCCTCTTCCGAAAGGATAGAATAATTCTCCTACCAGAACATAAAATTTCCTTTTTCGCTCTACTGTTAAAATGTCTGATCCAGGTTCCCCAAAATTGTTGAAAGACCCTGTTTTTGGTCTCACTGTAATAGACCGAGAGTATAAATATTCTGCTTCTAATGACCATGTAAGCTTGCGCAAAGCCCTTCCTCTGGCGCCAATAGCAAAAGCATGTGATGTTGATGTATATTTACCTTCCAGAATTTCTTGCGCCATATCATCAATAAAATTAAAACCAAAAGGAAGCTGCTCCTCAAACTTAAAAGTACCCTTTAGAAATGTGAAACTGTAAGAAGTGTATATTTTCCCCCATCTAAGCTTTCTCGTTGTAAGTTCAAGATTTATCGTATGTTCCTGATAATCACCTTTTTTCTCATCGTTTTTGAGTCCAAATCTATAATATGAAGCAAAATGATAATTTTTGATGGGTCTTGAATAAGTCAATGTTGCACCTACAGCGTAATACTTCCACTTATCTTTTTCCAGTTTGCTTTGTCCATAATTTACAGTTAAAGAAGAAGTAAAGTTATTTGTAAATCTATACCGATAAAACCCCGTGAGATCATGCCGAACTGATTTTATCGTCTGATCTTCAACTATATCTTTACTTTGATCATAACTGTACATATATTCGTGAAAAAATCGTACGCCTTGACTAAATTGCAGGTTTGAATAAAAGCCATAACTCTTGGAAAAATCCGTATCCTGATACCGGAACATATTTAGTAAGGATGCTATTTTCAAGCTGGTGTTAGCAGAAATATCGATATATTTATTTTCTTGATGTCCAACTGGACTCGATATATCTGAAATTCCCAAATTCAGACCATAGTCTGTTCTTAAGAAATTCAATTTCCCACGGATATGCAGTGAGTATGTATCATTTTCTGTTTTTGTCTTGTTTATCTGTGTGCCAGTTGGAGTAATATCTAAATGATAATACTCTAAGCTTATGCTTGGATACTTCCTTAAATTAATCCCCAAAAGAGCTCCATAATTGTTTATTATATAATCATACGGTCTACCACCATTAAGGCCCTTTAACGTATAATCAGACCTCTCAGCATATGCAGTGAGCGAGATAGGCCTATATGGTAAGAAAATAGCAGAAATTTCATAAATCATATCCTTAGAATTGTATTTGAAATTACTCGTTGATTTAAGCATTCTTTCATCAACAAATGTTACACGTGTCGAAAATACTATGAGTCTTGGATCATATACGTATCCCTTAAGTCCAAGACTATATCGTTGTTGAAGGACTGAATAATCATACTTTCCATGCCGGCCATCACTTACTTCTGTACTGTAATCTTTATAGGTAAGCTCAATAAGTCCTGTTACACTGAATCGTCTTGGATAAGCTACCCTCATTTGACCGGAGGCTTCCTTATGAATAAAGAATAATTCGCAAAACGTGGATATAACAATTAAAAAAAATATTATTTTTTTTTTCAAAAAGACATTTCCTTCCGGATATGGTAGCTTGTTCTATAACATTCCTTTTAACTAACTCCAGAAATAGCATTAAAAGTTATTTTTTATATTATTCTATAATAAAATTCGTTAAATTTCATTATCTTTCATAATAAAATTCGATATGTACTTGAATTATGAAGGAAAATATTTTACGAGCAGATTAATGAAGAAATATGTTATTTTTATTACTCTAAACTAGTTTCGGAATTTCAAGCTACTGATTTTACAAAATGCTGAAATAAATTCAGTATGGCAAAACATAGCATTTCAAAGCTTTTCAGTAGTCTTATACAACTTATTGTTTCTCCGCAAAATATTGAAAAACTTGCACTCTCCTGTTAAATGTATCTGAGACATAAATTTTATCTTCTTTATCTATATATAATCCGGCAGGGATATAAAATTGTCCTGGTTTTCCGCCTGTACGGCCAACCCATAGGAGGAGTTTACCGTCTTCATTGAATATTTGGAAATTATTAAACGAGGCATCAACCACATAGATATGACCCTCTGAATCTATTCCGATACCATTTGGCCTCGAGAAGAAACCGGAGGCATCCCCTAATTTACCGAATTTTTTGAGGAACTTACCATCTGCATCAAATATCTGCACCCTGAAATTAAATGAATCAACGACAAAGAGCCTACCTTTCTTATCCAGTGCTAAATAGCTTGGAAAATTGAATTCACCATCGTCACTGCCACGCTTTCCAATTGTAAAAAGATACTTGCCGTCCTGATCAAAAACTTTCACAATATGAGCTTGAGTGTCAGTCACATAAAGCCTGTTTCTCTCTTCATCAAAGACAAGACCCGATGGATTTTGAAAATCGCCAGGTGCTCCTAATACCATAACGGTTCTATCAGTATTTTTGTCAAAACCAAATACCCTTTTCAGCCTCGAGTCAGAAACAAAAATAATTCCTCTTTTGTTATCTATTGCAAGGCATACGGGTCCGGCAAGCGAACCAATTCCCAGAAATCTCAGGGTTTTTTTCTCTTGATCGAAAACAAATATTATGCGTTGTTCAGAATCAGCAACATAAATATTGCCCGATGAATCAGCCACAACGCCATTTGGTCTCCGCAGCTGTTCTATTTTTTCTTCTCCAACAAGAAAGGTCATTATTTGGCTAACTCCCCCGAAATCTTTTTTATTGGACCACTGTGTAAGCCACTTTATTCTTGGCGTCTCTGGAGGTGAAGGCCAAACATATTCACCTAAAGAGTCTCCTTTCATGGTAGATGATGTAGGTGCGCATCCAAAAAAAGTCAATAATACTAAATATGCAAAAATTTTCAGATGAATTGGTCTCATTTTCGAATCATCTCATATGATTGTTAATAGTATTTATGGCACAGCTGGCATACATTCGCAGCAGGGAATAGTCTGCGGAAATCCGAACTATGAGGATTATGACAACTTGCACAGTTCATTTCCTTCCCCGGATTATCTGGATCAAATACGTCGATTTCTTTCCCTGGTCTATTGGGATCTGGAATTTTTTTCGGTTTCCCGGGAAATCGCGGATCGGTTACACCTCTGATCGGATGATATTTCCTTTTAGAACCAACGATGATACTGGGAGTTATGTGTTCTCCTCTTGACTGCGGTAAATGGCAGGTAACGCAGAGGTCGTTTATATTTTTTACAAGAAGTGAAGGATAATCCGATAAATGAGGTGAGTGACAACTACTGCATCCATTCGGCATACTTACCACAGCATGTACATATTTCTTTGTAAAGTTCGCTTTATCATGGCATGTGTAACAAAGTTCTGGCTGGTCACTCCTTAAGATTTTATCTGAATTTGAACTATGGGGATTATGACATCCTGTACACATGCCCACAGCAGTATGTCCTGACTTGCCTTTGAATTTCGACTCATCATGACAGTTATAACAGAGTCCGGGCACATCTTTCAGAAGAATCTTGCGAAAATTCGATTGATGGGGATTATGACATCCTGTACACATGCCACCTGCTACCGGCTGATGGACTGACTTGCCTTTGAATTTCGACTCATCATGGCAACTGTAACAGAGTCCGGGCATATTTTGCACAAGGGTTATACTGCCCTTTTGAGACGGATGGTTTTTGCCTTCTACAGTCTTATGGCACACGGCACAACCCATTCCCAAAGCTGCATGGATGTTTTTTGCAGTCTTTTTCAAATCACTGTGACACGTCAAACATGGATTCTCTTCAGCAGAGGAAATTTTCAAGGTTAGGACTCCAAGCGTAATAAAAACTATCATTATAACAAGCTTAAGATTCTTCATTTTAGACTTACCCGCCCAATACTTAAAATTTCTTAAATATTTATGTATGTAGTTTAATTTTATATTAATCAACTTGTCAAGAAACTTTTCCTACTTGTGCGTTTTCCTACGTGTGAACTGGAGCAATCATAAATGGCCATTTTGTAACAATCATTTATGGACATATTAGGGGAGGTGAAGTAAGGAATGTATTGAATGCATCAAGTAAAGACTTTATAGTCTAACACTCTAAAAAATCGGCAGGTTAGAGCCTTAAAGTTCAAAAAATATACCCCGAGAGTTTTAAGCTGAACTCCCGGGGTATATCTCAATTACTGCTTGCTTTACCCTCTCACTGATTTTGAAGGCAAATCATGTACGTCTACGTGGCACTGGATGCAATTTGGAAATTTCTTGAGAACTACCTCACCATGAGGTTTCCCATGACATTCTTCACATTTAGGAATATATCTATGTCTCGAATGACATTTTGCACATGCTACATTCGCATGCTTGCTTAGATTTGCACTTAATTTCTTGTATACCGCTGCGTGGCAAGAACCACACACCTCGTTCTTCACCGTATCAGGATAACTGATCATGAGAGGAGAGTGAACAGGATGACACGCTAAACAGTCCTTTACAGTTTGTCCTTCTGAGTGCGGTTTGTGGCATTCCATGCAAGAAGGAATAAATCCATGTTTCGAATGATGACACATAGCACATGTTACCTGTGTATGTTTACTTGGATTCTTTTGAATTTCTTGGGCTACCTTACCATGACAGTCACCGCAAACTTTCGCAAACTCTTTGGTCATTGCCATCTGCGTTTTTGGAGCATGGGGATTTGAATGGCATGCTCCACAGGATGCGAATTTATCGCCATGGATAAGCCCATGACACCCCTGGCACTTCGGCATGAACTCTTCCCAGTTCTGTTTTATCGGGTTGTAAACGTGATATTTTGTATGACATTGAACACACTCGATCTTATGCTTGCCCCCTTCGTTCTTTATCTGGTTATACACAGAAAGATGACATCTACCGCAGTCAGCAGGGGTTAAAGGCACGATATCGAGAGAATAAGGCGTTACAGGCTTTGCCTCTGTCTTTGGTGGCGTTCCCTGGGCTTCAGTCTTCTGAGCTAATTGAACATCTTCTCTCTGGGGTACAGAAGTGATTTGTTGGGATGCACAGGACCCTATGACCGTCACAAGGAAAAACAAACTTGTAATAAATACGACTAAACTATACTTATTTTTCATCTTTTCTTAGCCTCCTTTCTTAACCTCCTTTCCTAAACTGTGTGCACTTATATGACACATGTCGCACTTAGGGAATTGCTTCAACATCGCTGATGGATGGGGCGTGCCATGACATGTTTCACAAGCAGGGATCATTTTATGTTTCTCCTTATGGCAGAAGACACATGCCAATGAAGAGTGCTTTGTACCAACACTGGTAAGTGTATCAAAAATAGGTTTATGACAGGCAGCACAATGTTTCGAAGGCATATCCGGGCCGTATGCAATTATAAGTGGCTGATGAGCTGGATGACATGTTAGGCAATCTTTATTTTCCATCTCGGTTGAATGAGGCTGATGGCAGTTCACACATAGCGGAATTTCTTTATGCACTGTATGGCAACCAGTACAGGAAAGATTTGTATGTTTGCTTGGATTGGTTTTTATCTCTGCGCCCTGTTTGCTGTGACAGGAAATACAGGGATCTGTAATATTTCCAGCTAACTTCAACTCTAAGGGGGCGTGAGGATCAGAATGGCAGGTATTGCAGCTTCCAATCTCGTAATGGGGCTTGCCAACGTGGCACATGCTACAGGCCGGGATAATCTTTTCCTTGCTTACCATAGGTGGATGTCCCTTGTGGCAATCCATACAGCCAATAGCAGTTTTATGCTTGCTACCCTTAGTTTCGATAGTTCCCTGCACCTTTTGATGGCACTTAATACAGTCAGCATTGGTTAATTCCGTTGATGGTTTTACTGTTTTTTCCTGTGCAAATCCTTCTTCTTGGACAAAGTCAATAACAGCGAAGATAGATATAAAAAGAACTGCTAAAATAATGAAAAACAGAAATCTCAGAGAACTATTCCTTTTTTTCCTCAAGAGATGGGTTGTTCTCATTATCATTACCCCCTTTTAATTTATTAAACAAAAACTGGATATGTTCCAAATAACCTTTCTAAGGATAATATGCCGGTATCATTATTATTTTATCAGCGTTAACTTATACCATCTTTTCCATTTTCCTGTCAAGGGAAAAATGTAGATGTGCAGCAAATGCAGATGTGTGACAAAAACTCGAAAGTTTTCCATTAAGAACTATAGATTAGAAAAAGATTTTCACAGATATTTTTCTCAGGCAGTGAACATTATCAAGGCCGGGAAGTCTTTCCCTGCCTTATTGAAATAATACAAATTAAAGTTGCTAAAAGACTTTTTGATGAATTAAAATTTAACAATGAATTGGGTTGTGCTTGTTGCTTTTGGTTTTTCCGGTGCTGCTGCCCTTATTTATGAGGTTATATGGACTCGATCGCTTTCCATAATCTTAGGCTCTACCACATATGCCCTATCCACAATGCTCTCAACGTTCATGGCAGGACTTGCAATTGGTGGTTTTTTAGGCGGGAGGATCGCAGATAGGGTCAAGAATCTCCTGATGGTTTTCGGTCTTCTCGAACTTGGCATAGGCATCTTTGGGCTCGTTACGATTCCACTCATACACCTTATGCCACCTTTTTATTTTAAAATATATAGAGCATTTCACCTTTCACCCTCGCTCTATTTTTTCTTTCAATTTCTGCTCTGTTCAGGCATCATGCTTATTCCAACGACGCTAATGGGTGCAACCTTTCCTATTGTAACTAAGAAGGTTACTACTTCTTTGAACGAGATGGGGAGATGGGTTGGAAGTGCTTATTCCTTCAATACGTTCGGTGCGATAATCGGTTCATTTTCTGCAGGATTTATCTTAATGCCCCTTGTCGGTGTCAGAGCAGCAGCCATTACAGCCGCATGTTTAAATATCATGGTAGCAATGACAATGATTATTCTTTCAAGAGCACGAATCAAAGGAACTATCGTTGCATTACTGATTTTGCTTTTTGTCTCTCCTCTCTTTGCAACGCTTCAATCAAAAGAACAAGAATGGCCGATAACATACTATATAGCTCAACGTTATAAGGAGTATAAACAATTACAGGAAGAACGGAAGGGGTCTCTTGTTCTCACGGATAAAGATTATATGGAAGGACGGGTAAAACTATGGAGAAATGCTGACGGATATCTTGTTCTACAGGTAGGAGGAAAGATTGAAGGCACCTCGTATGTTGATATGGTCAATACCCTTTTGCTTGCATATCTTCCTATCGCTTCTCATAAAGATCCGCACTCTTTTCTCACTATCGGTTTAGGGGCGGGTGTTACAATGCATGCTGCTAAACAGTATGTAAGGGATATGTATTTAGTGGAAATCAACCGGGGTGTCCTCGATGCAATGAGCCGATTTGGCCCATCTGGATTATTGAATAATGTTAAAGTATCGGTTAATGACGCAAGGAATTACCTCCTTTTAACGGACAGGAAATTTGATATTATATCATCTGAACCTTCTTATCCTACTGAATCGTCTGTCGGGAATCTTTTTACGAAGGAATTTTATCAAATTGCTTCTTCAAAACTTAATCCCGGTGGTATCTATTGCCAGTGGCTACCATACTACCAGCTAACAGATGATGATGTTAGTATGATGGTCAAGACTTTTGGTTCTGCATTTGATAATGTTTATGTTTGGGCGGTCAAACATTCCCTTGATTTGCTCCTGGTGGGTTCGAATTCCCCATTTGAATATACTGCAGAAGATATTATAGAACGAGTGAATATGTTCAATAGGACGAGTTTCCCTTTACAGTTTGTTTTATCAAAAAGTCCAGAGCAGGTCCGGGACTTTATCCGAAAAAACCAGGAAGTCCCATATAATACAGATGATAAACCGTTGCTTGAATTTCATGCGGCAAGAAATCTCCTTACTGGAATTATGTAGTTGGCATTATAAATAAACCTGTCTTAAACAATGAACATTCACAAAGCTATCCAATCAGCTCATAAGTATCATCAGGCAGGCAATCTCGATCAAGCAGAAGTACTTTGTAAAAAGATTTTAAAAAAACAACCGAAACATTTCGATGCCCTTCACCTGCTTGGATTTATCTATTATCAAAGCAAAGATTTTAATTCTGCCATATCTTATCTTCAAAAGGCTATTCACATAAATTCAGCCGATGCAGTAGCTTATAATAACCTTGGCAATGCTCTCCAGAATAATGGACAGATTGATGAAGCTATTGCATGCTATAACAATGCCGTACAAATAAACCCGTATTATGACGAAGCATACAATAATCTCGGATGTGCTTTTTATGAAAAAGGCAATTTTGATGAAGCAATAGCAAATTTCAAAAAAACTCTCCAGATTAACCCATATAATACATTAGCTCATAATAACCTTGGACAATCTCTTCTTGAAAAAGTGCAAATCCATGAAGCTCTCTTGTGCTTTCAAAAGGCCATTCAATTAAAGCCTGATTATGCTCTTGCACATTTCAATAAGTCCCTTGCCCTTTTATTGTCTGGTGATTTTAAGGAGGGGTTGAAGGAATATCAATGGCGTTGGAAACTTGAAGAACATAAAATGCGCAATTTCTCAAGACCGTTATGGAACGGTTCTTTCATAAAAAATGCTACTATTCTGCTTCATACAGAACAGGGATTAGGAGATACCATTCAATTTATCCGATATGCCCCAATGGTCGCAGCAAAAGGTGCTAAGGTCATAGCTGAGTGTCAAAAGGAATTGGCCACATTGCTACAAAGTATTGAGGGGATACACCAGATCGTTATACAAGGTGAAGAACTCCCGGCGTTTGATGTCCATTGTCCTCTTCTCAGTCTCCCCCTTGTTCTTAATACAACCCTTGAGAATATTCCGGCAAAGACACCGTACATCAATGCAGATCCTCTTTTAATACAAAAATGGAGGGAAAGGGTTCGGGACGATAATGGGGTGGTGAAGGTAGGGATAGCGTGGGCAGGCGGTCCCAGGCATAAAAAAGACCGATATCGATCCTGTTCGCTTGAGGTATTTTCACCATTGGCGCAACTTGATGATATTACCTGTTACAGTCTCCAGAAAGGAGATGCTGCACAACAGGCAAAGAATCCGCCGGAGGGGATAAAACTTATTGATTATATGGAGGAGATAAAAGATTTTTCAGACACAGCTGCGCTGATTGAGAATCTTGATTTAGTTATTTCGGTGGATACAGCCGTAGCGCATTTAGCTGGCGCATTAGGGAAGCCGGTATGGACGTTATTGCCTTATGCAGCTGACTGGCGCTGGCTACTGGATCGAGAGGACAGCCCATGGTATCCGACGATGAGACTTTTTCGGCAGCCTTCGCTCGATAACTGGATGCCGGTGATGGACAGACTCATCAGTGAATTGAGGAGATGTCCGTGAAGAGAGTTCAGAACAGAAGATAAATGGACAAGATATCAAGAGAAAGTGGGTAAATAAAGCCATCGCATTAGAATATAAACTTAAAGAAAAAAAATAATGTTATAAAAAGCAAATCGGGCTGATCAAAAAACTCAAATACATTTATGACAGAAAAGAAAGAAGAATTTGTTGCTCATTACGTGATGTATCTTGATGACTTTTTTCTTGAGGATTCAATAGAAAGTGTTTATCCTCATGTTGATAAGATAATCATTGCAAGAACAGCTAAGCCTTGGAATGGTCCACCCGCTGACCTGAAGGAAACAGAGAAAACCCTCCGCACAATTGTAAATCAGTATGGCGATAAAATAGAAATCTATATTACCGAGTTTCCAAATGAACAGACACAAAGAAATTGGTTAATAAATTTCTCAAAATCTCGAGGCCACAAAGGAGCTTTCATTATTGATTGCGATGAAATATTCACCGGAAATTTTTTCAAAAATATCTACAACTTTATCGAAGAAAATCATCCAAAGGCTTTAAGAATCCCTTATTTTAATTTTATTAAAGATGCGAGCTTCAGTGTCGCTCCTCCATACGAAAATGGCTTGTTTTACGTAGATTTAGCAGCAGACCCACAATTCATCTGGGCGAGATCTTGTAACGTCGAACAAAGTTTCCTTAAATATAAAGAACCTGAGATTTTGCATTTCTCATATGTGAGGAAAAATGATGAAGATATAATAAGAAAAATTCGCTCTTTTTCACATGCTCACGATATTGACTGGGAACAATGGTTTCAAGAAGTGTATGTAAATTTTAATCCAGGATTACAAAATTTTCATCCAGCACATCCTGAAATGTGGCGGAAATTACAGTTGTTCGATCCTGAGAAGTTCCCTCAAAGACTAAAAAGAAAACTCCAAGAGAACAAAAAATTATTCTATAACCAATTCATTAAAGATAAAAAGTCAATTAAATTGCATTTGGGCTGTGGTTCTAACATTTTGAATGGATATATTAATATTGATTTATATAATCAGTCAGCTGATATAAAACTCGATATAACTGATCTCCCTTATTTTGAAGACAATAGTGTTGAAGAGATTTTCTTGAATGCTGTTTTTGAACATCTCTATACTTTTGAGCAGAATCGAGCTCTGAAGGAATGGTACAGAATTTTGAAACCAGGCGGTTTATTACGGATCGATTCTCTTCCTGATTTTGATGAAATAATTAAAGCATATATAAATAAAACAAAAGGGCATATTAAAGAAACTTTTGATCTCTATGAAGTAACACGTTACACCCATGGTGATTACTTGCCTGAAAATAGAATAGGACAAATGCATAAAGACCTTTTTACAAAAGAAAAAATCAAAAATCTTTTAGAAAATGCAGGGTTTGTTATCAGTAAGATTGAAAGTGTCTGCTGGGGGCATGAACCGAATCCGGTAAATATAAATATTATCGCAACAAAAGGTTCATATGAAGGACAAACCATTAAATATGACGTAAAAGGGTTATACACAGGCATACCTTCTTCACAAATTACAACTAACTTACTAAATACTACGCTTTGTTGTATTGACTGTAATAACTATGAACTTTCCATTCTTGCAATAAAACATTGTCTGCAATTATGTCAATTTAGTAAAATACTATTTTTTACAGATAAAGAATTTAATCTTGAAAATATTGCCGTATTGAAAATCCCCAAAATTACAACAAAAGAACAGTATTCGATATTTGTTCTTAAGGAATTGAATGGGTATATTGATACTGACTTTGTCTTAATTATTCAATGGGATGGTTTCATAGTGAATCCGGATGCCTGGACACAGGAATTTCAAAATTATGATTATATCGGTGCTAAATGGCCTTGGTACAATGATGGATTTAATGTGGGCAATGGTGGATTTTCACTGCGATCAAAGCGTCTTCTACAGATATTAAGTGGTGATAAATTTAAAATATCTATTCATTCTCTGAAATACGGTGAAGATACATATATTTGCAGAACTTATCGAAGATTTCTTGAAAACGAGTATGGAATCAAATTTGCCCATGAGTCAGTTGCTGACAGATTTTCTTATGAGCGTATAGAACCGGTTGGAAATCCATTTGGGTTTCATGGTCTTTTTAATATGTGGCGTTATGTGAAGGAAGAGGAATTTGTGAATTTTATTCAGCTGCTTCATCCTCGTACTCTTAATTCAATAGAAGCCTTTGAATTGGCAATGAACTACCAAAAATTAGCGAAAGTGAAACAGGCTGAAATTATTTGCCGTAGAATATTAGAATTCTATTCGCACAATCAAAATGCACAGGAGTTGCTTACTGCAATTGAAATTCAGAATACTAGAACAACAGAAAAGGTACTCATGAATATCGAAGAAGTCACTCAATCAGCTATCAGTCATTATCAAGCAGGGAATTTTAAGCAAGCTAAACATAACTGCGAAGAAATTCTAAAAGTTCAACCTGATAATGCCAAAATCCTTCATTTAATAGGATTAGTGATGTATCAGCTGGGGTATTACGATTTATCAATATATTATATTCAGCAGGCAATTGCCTTTAATTCACAAAATGCTGAGTTGTATTTTGATCTTGGCAATATTCTTGAGGATAAAGGACAAATTGATGAGGCAATAACAAACTATCAGAGAGCTCTCGATATTAAGCCGGACTATCCTGAAGCATACAATAATCTTGGGCTTGCCCTATATGAGAAAGGACAAAGTGATAAAGCCATTATCTGTTATCAGAAAGCTCTTAAGCTAAATCCGCTGTATTATGATGCTTATTATAATCTGGGAATTTTATATCAGGAAACAGAAAATTTTGACGAAGCCATAACCTGCTATCAAAAAGCTGTTGAGATTGATCCACACCCTCCTGAGGCATACAATAATCTTGGGCTTGCTCTCTACGAGAAAAGAGATATTGATGAAGCCATCGTTTACTTCCAGAGGGCTCTACAGATCAATCCGGACTATCCTGAAGCATACAATAATCTTGGAAACGCACTGAGGATAAAAGGTCAGAGTGATGAAGCATTAGACTGCTATCAAAAAGCTCTTGAGATCAACCCAAATTATCCAGAAGCCTATAATAATCTTGGGAACATCCTGAAGGAAAAAGGAAATATCGATGAAGCTCTCGCTTGCTTTGACAAAGCCCTCCGGATACAACCAGATTTTGCTTCAGCACATTGGAATAAAGCCCTTGCATTTTTGTTATCGGGGGATTTCAAGCAAGGCTGGAAAGAATATCCATGGTTCTGGAGAGTAAAAGGTGTTATCCCCCGCAATTATAATCAACCAGTATGGGACGGGTCGAATATAAACGAAGCAAGAATCTTTCTCTATGCCGAACAAGGATTCGGAGACACGATACAATTCATCCGGTATATTCCACTTGTAGCAAGGAGATTTAAAGAGGTGATTATTGAATGCCAGGAGGAGCTCGTTTCTTTAGTAAAAAATATTAAAGAGATATGCATAGTTATCCCAAAAGGTGAAGGCATACCCGAATTTGATGTTCACTGTTCACTGTTAATGCTCCCGGTGATTTTTGATACGTCTCTTGAGAGTATTCCAGCAGATGTTCCATATATCACAGTAGATCCAAATATTTCACTGAAATGGCACGGAAAGTTACAAGGAGATACATCACAACTAAAGATTGGCTTAGGGTGGGCAGGAGGACATACAGGGAGGACATTACATGAACGCTCTTGTTCACTCGATTTATTCTCGGTACTCGGAGAATTTAACAATATCTCCTTTTATAATCTACAGAAGGGTGAGGCAGCAGAACAGGCAAAGAGCCCTCTTGAAGGAATGAAGATCATCGATTTTATGGATGAAATCAGTGATTTTGAAGACACGGCAGGGCTGATAGAGAATCTTGATTTAGTGATATCAGTAGATACAGCGGTAGCACATTTAGCTGGGGCATTAGGGAAACCGGTATGGACGTTATTATCTTATGCAGCAGACTGGCGTTGGATGTTGAACAGAGACGACAGCCCCTGGTATCCAACAATGAGGCTTTTCCGGCAGCTTTCGATGGGAGATTGGAAGTCAGTGATAGCGCAAGTGGCGGAAGAGTTAAGATTGCTTACAGCAAAAAGATAATTGAGATTGCTTCGTCGTCCCGAATATTTTCGTGACTCCTCGCAATGACCGCAGGGGGTTCTATCCAAGACATCTGTCATTGCGAGGTCGTTGCGACCGTGGCAATCTCGTTAAGAAGGAAAAATAAGAAGGAAGTTTAAGGGAAAATAATCATGGATATAGAAAAAGAAACCCAGTCAGCATTTGAATATTTTCAGACAGGAAACTTCCAGGCAGCTGAAGAACTTTTAAGAAGAATTTTGGTCATACATCCGTACAATCCCGGAATACATAATAATCTTGGATTAATTCTATATGACAAAGGCCAGATTGAAGAGGCTATTAAGCATTTCCAAAGGGCTATTATCCTTGAACCTGGTCTTGCAGATGCATACTATAACTTGGGCATTGCTCTGAAAGAAAGGGGACGATTCGATGAAGCCATCACGGGTTATCAAAAAGCTATTGAGTTGAATCCAGGGAATGCTGATGCCTATGTCAATCTTGGCATAGTCTTAAAAGAGAAAGGACAATCCGATGAAGCCATCGCGAGTTATCAAAAAGCCCTTGAATTGAATCCAAAAAATGCTGATGCCTATGTCAACCTCAGCATAGTGTTAAAAGGGAAAGGACAACTACATGAAGCAGTAATTTCATGCCAGAAAGCGTTACAGCATGATCCATCCAACGCTTTTGCATACATAAATATGGGGAATGCTGTTTTATATCAAGGAAAGCCCGAAAAGGCGGAGGAATGTTACAGGCATGCCTTGGGAATAAACTCAAATCTCTCACTTGCTTACAGTAACCTTCTTTGTTCGATGAATTACAATCCCCGCCATGATGCTCAAGCGATTTTTACTGAGCATACACGCTTTGCGAAGCAGTTTGCCGAGCCTTTGTCGTCTTGTATCTTACCGCATACCAACAGCGGTATACCTGACCGGAGGCTGAAAATTGGATATGTTTCACCTGATTTCAGGAAACATTCGGTTGCATATTTTATTGAGCCGGTATTGGTATCGCACAACAGAGAAGACTTTGAAGTATTCTGTTATGCGAATGTTCTGGCACAGGATGAAGTGACGGAGAGGATTCAGGCCTCTGTAGATCACTGGAGGATTATAGCAGGGTTGTCTGACGAAGGGGCTGCAGAACTGATCACGAGGGATGGGATTGACATTCTGGTCGATCTGGCGGGGCATACAGCGAATAATCAAATACTGTTGTTTGCACGGAAGCCTGCCCCTGTGCAGGCAAGCTGGATAGGGTATCCTGCTACGACAGGTCTTTTGACAATAGATTATAAGATAGTTGATGGATATACAGATCCACCAGGAATGACGGAAGGGTATTATACAGAGGAGCTGGTAAGGTTGCCGGAGAGTTTTCTGTGTTATTTGCCTGATAAGGAGAGTCCCGAGGTGCGCCCCTTGCCTGCGCTGGAGGTCGGGCATATAACGTTTGGTTCGTTCAACAATTTTGCGAAGGTATCGTCTGCAGTTGTTTCTTTATGGACAGAGATATTGAAAAGTGTACCTGAGTCTCGTTTAATCTTGAAGTCCCACAGTTTTGTTGACAGTGAGACGTTCCGGTATGCCATGGAGATGTTCACCCGGGAAGGGGTAGAAGAGAATAGAATAGAATTACTGCAGTATGAGCCGTCGGTAAGGGGGCATCTGGACTTATACGGCAGGGTTGATATAGCGCTGGACACACATCCTTACCATGGGACGACAACGACCTGTGAGGCTCTATGGATGGGTGTACCGGTAGTAACGCTTGCAGGGAATTGTCATGCATCCCGTGTGGGAGTGAGTCTATTGTCAAATATTGGATTGCCTGAACTCATTGCAAAGACACAAGAGGAATATGTCAGGATAGCCATTAATTTGGCAAATAATCTGGAGCAGTTACAATTCCTGCGAGGGAACTTACGTGAGATGATGGCACACTCACTGCTGACCGATACTAAGAGTTTTACAGCTAATCTTGAGAGATGTTATCGTGAGATGTGGAGAAAGTGGCGTAAATCGAATTATTAATGATAGCGAAAGAAAAGAATGAAAATAGATGAATATTAGTAAGGCAATTCGATCAGCTTTTGAACATTTCCAAGCAGGAAAGTTACAGCAAGCAGAAAATATTTATAAGGAAATATTAAAAGTTGAGCCAAACAATGTTGACGCTCTGCACTTTCTTGGGATATTACATTATCAACTTGGGAATTATGATTCTGCAATAAATTATTTCAAAGAAGTACTCCTGTTAGATCCAACCAATGCTGATGCATACTATAATCTGGGTATTGCTTTTGAAAGAAAAGGACAATTAGATAAGGCCATAACGTGTTATCAGAAGACAATTGAACTTAACCCCTCTTCTGCTGATGCATATAATAATCTGGGACTTATCCTTCAAGAAAAAGGACAACTTGACGAGGCTATTACCTCTTATCGAAGAGCCCTGCAACTTAATCCGAATTATTTTTACGCATATTATAATTTAGGGAATGCACTAAAAAGAAAAGGACAATTAGATAAAGCCATAACGTGTTATCAGAAGACAATTGAACTTAACCCCTCTTCTGCTGATGCATATAATAATCTGGGAAGTGCCCTTCAAGAAAAAGGACAATTAGATAAAGCCATAACATGTTATCAGAAGACAATTGAACTTAACCCCTCTCTTGCTGATGCATATAATAATCTGGGAACCGCCCTTCAAGAAAAAGGACAATTAGATAAAGCCATAACATGTTATCAGAAGACAATTGAACTTAACCCCTCTCTTGCTGATGCATATAATAATCTGGGGCTTGCCCTTCAAGAAAAAGGACAACTTGACGAGGCTATCACCTCTTATCAAAGAGCCCTACAGCTCAATCCGAATGATGCTTATACACACTTAAATATGTCACTTACATTCTTGTTAGCAGGTAATTATAAAGAAGGCTGGAAAGAATTTGAGTGGCGTCAGAAATTAGATGAACATTTTAAACATAATTTCCTACAACCTTTATGGGATGGTTCTAATATTACAGGACGGACGATTTTGCTTTATACAGAACAAGGACTTGGAGATGCTATTCAATTTATACGATACGCTCCATTGGTTGCAGAGTATGGAGCAAGGGTATTTATTGAGTGTAGGAAGGAGTTAAAGGCACTTTTTAAAAATGTTGGTGGTGTATATAAAGTAATAGCACATGGTGAACAGTTACCCGAGTTTGATGTGCATTACCCTCTGATGAGCTTACCTGTAATTTTTAGCACTACACTTGAAAGTATTCCATCTAATGTACCTTATATAAGAGCAGATCCAATTTTAGTACAGAAATGGCGAGAGAAAATTCATCAAGAGAATTCTCATCTAAGGATTGGTTTGGTTTGGGCTTCAGGTCCTGGAGGTTTATCAAAAAGAAAATCTTTAAATCTTAATATCTTGTCACCCCTTGCACAACTTAATAATATTAGTTTTTATAGTTTACAGAAAGGAGAAGTGGCAAAACAGACAAAATGTCCTCCGATAGGCATGAGACTTTTTGACTATACAGAGGAAATTGATGACTTTTCAGACACTGCTGCATTAATAGAAAATCTTGATTTAGTTATCTCTGTGGATACCGCTGTTGCTCATTTAGCTGGCGCACTTGGTAAACCAATATGGACATTAATATCTTTTGAACCTGTTTGGCAATGGATGTTACAGCGTGAAGATAATCAATGGTATCCGACAATGAGACTATTTCGGCAGCCATCACCGGGAGATTGGAAGTCGGTAATAGGCCGTGTCAGAAAAGATCTTGAAAAATTATTTCTGGAGAGGCAATGAACATTAATCTCAAAATAAGATCAGCAATTGAGCATTTTCAGGCAGGAAACCTAAAACTGGCTGAAAGCCTCTGTGAAGAAGTATTACAAGAACAACCTGGCAATTTCCTTATATTGGATTTTTTAGGCATTATTAATTACCACTCTGGGAATTATGATTTGGCCGTACCATATTTCAGAAAAGCACTGCAAATTAATCCATATAGTTCAGAGACAGTTTATAATCTTGGGAATGCCCTTATAAAAAGGGGGGAACTTGATGAGGCCGTTACTTGCTTTCAAAAGGTCTTGGCTCTCAATGCAAACAGTTTTGATGCATGTATTAATCTCGGAGCTATTTTCATGAAGATGAAACGAATTGATGAAGCAATAGTATATTTTAAGAAGGCTGTACAAATTCAACCTGATAATGCACGTGCATACTATAATCTTGGTAGTGCCTACCAAATGAAATTTCAGTTCGATGACGCTATTCTATGTTATCAAAAGGCACTTCAGCTCAAACGAGACCTTTTTGATGCATATATCAACCTTGGATTAATCCTTTATGATAAGCAAGAACTTGATAAAGCATCATCGTATCTTCAGAAGGCTTTAGAGATTCATCCAGACTCAGCAGAGGCATATTGTCCTTTTGGAATGATTTTAAAAGAAAAGGGACAATATGATGAAGCGATTCATTTTTTCCAAAAAGCTTTACATCTGAAACCAGATTATGCGTGGGCTTATACTAACTTAGCTGCTGCTCTTGAACACAGTGGAAAGCTTGAAGAAGCAAAAACCTATTTTCAAAAAGCCTTACAGCTTAATCTGAATATGCAAAGTTCGCTTAGTAATTTTGGAGATATACTTCAAGAGGAAGGACAACCTGTTGAAGTAAAATTCTCTAAGACAAATCAAGGCTCGATTCTTATTTGTATTCCCGTATTTAACAGAAAAAAAATTACAGAGTTATCTTTAGTACTAACAAAAAAATATAAAACCTCAAATTGTTATCTACAAGTATATAACGACCATTCTACAGAATATGACAATTCTTTTTTACAACCCTATGCCGATGAAGTAATTCAATTACCAGATAAAATGGGTATTCACAATTTGCGGTTTTATCAATTCAGACAATTTTTAAAAACAGACTTTGATTTTCTCTATTTGACCGATAACGACGTTATCCATGACCCTCAATTTATATCTATGTTGGGAAAGTTACACAAAATCAGCAATAAAAATCTCCCTGTATCGCTCTATAACAACATATTCACCATGCAGCCAGGAATGATTTTATATTGCAAAAAAGGGATACTCTTAAGGTCGACAGTACCTGGCAACTCAATGTTCTTTAATAGAGAGATGGTTAAAAAGATTGTTGAAAGTTTGGATAAAGATAATAAAACTCTTGATTATCTACCCTGGGACAATAAGGTGGCAATATATTTGGATTTGCCATGGATTAGTTCGGAAATATCTTACTTAGAGCATTATGGAGCTCATGGGATAAACAATGATAACTATGAGAGAGACAGGGCAATAAATCCTACAAAATATTTAAGAGACAAGAGAGCAACTATTTTAGATTACCTGATGAAGGACACCTGTACTCTCGATCAATTGTTAAAGGATTTATGAAGAATAACCGTCAGAGACTATCATTCCGTGTCCGATGAATATTAGTGAGGCAATCCGATCAGCTATCGAGTGTTATAAATCTGGAAATTTACAGCAAGCAGAAAGTATCTGCAAAGAAATATTAAAAATCCAACCAAATAATGCTGATGTGCTTTACTTTCTCGGAGTAATATATTTTCAACTTAATGATTGCGAATCTACAATACAGTTTATCAAAGAAGCCGTTTCAATTAATTCAAATAATATTGATGCATATATTATTCTTGGAGTAGTCTACCAAAGAAAGTGTCAAATTGATGAGGCGATAACCTGTTACCAAAAAGTTTTGGATCTCGATCCAAATTTTGTTAATGCATATTACAATTTAGGTATTGCTTTTCAAGATAAAGGACAACTTGACGAAGCTATATCTTATTATCAAAAAGTTCTTGAGCTTAATCCTAACGATGCTGAAGCCTATTATAATTTGGGGACTGCACTTGTAGAAAAATGCATACTAGATAAAGCCACTACTGCCTTTGATATGGCTATTTCTAAGAAACCAAATTATGTTGCAGCACTCTGGGCCCGATGCATGTCGCGGTTGCCACCTATATATCCTGACCAGTCAAGTATTGAGACATCTCGCCAACGTTATCGAGAAGAGCTTTTAAAATTGTGCGATACAATTTCGCTGGAAACCCAACAAGATATCGAAACTGCTGTTGAAGCAATTGGAAGCTATCAACCTTTCTTTTTACCATGTCAAGGTTATAATGATCGTGAGTTACAAAAACTATACGGTGATCTGCTCTTCAGAATTATGGCTCTTAGATATCCACAGTTTGCGAAGTGTCCTGCCAACCAAATCCTTTTACCAGGAGAACCAATACGGGTTGGAGTAGTATCACATTACTTTTACCATCATTCTGTCTGGAAAATTCCAATAAAGGGTTGGGTTGAGAACCTAAATAAAAAACGTTTCAAATTATATGGCTATTATACAGGAAAAACAAAGGATACAGTGACTGTAGTTGCCAGGCAATGTTTCAGCCGCTTCGTGGAAGATATTTATGGATTTGAAGAGTTGTGTCAGATCATTAGAAATGATAATCTGCATATACTAATTTATCCAGAAATCGGCATGGATCCAAGAACTTTAAAACTTGCATCGTTGAGGCTATCACCTGTTCAGTGTGTCTCTTTAGGACATCCTGACACTTCAGGTCTTCCGACCATCGACTACTATATCAGCAGTGATCTGATGGAGCCACCTGATGCTGATGATCATTACACTGAACAACTAATAAGTCTCCCCAACTTGTCAGTATATTACACACCTCTGGAAGTTCAATCTGTGGCTATGAATCGTGACACTTTTGGCCTTCGTTTAAAATCTGTCCTCTATCTTTGCAGCCATGCACTATTTACATACTTGCCTCAATATGATGAGGTATTTCCGCGTATTGCTCAACAGGTTAAAGATTGTCAATTTTTGTTTATTTCCCACAAAAGCAATTTCGTTACGGAACAATTCCACAATCGAATAAAACAGGCTTTTAATCAATTTAACCTAAATGCTGACAGCTCTATTATATTTCTACCACGTCTTGATCAGCAACAATATCATGCTGTTAACTGCCTATCTGACATCTTTCTCGACAGCATAGGCTGGTCGGCAAACAATTCGACATTTGAAGCAATAGCCTGCAATCTTCCTGTTGTGACTTTCCCTGGTAGATTAATGCGTCAACGACATTGTGCAGCTATTCTTAACATGTTGGGGCTGACAGAAACTATTGCTTCCACGGTTGATGACTATGTAAACATTGCAGTAAGACTGGGGCGAGATTTAGAATGGCGGAGACAGATATCCGAAAAGATTACAGCGAATAAACATCGTATTTATCGAGACAAAACGTGTATTGCTGCTCTCGAGGACTTTCTTGAAAGAACAGTACGTGAAAAGCTGAGGTAGATCATTTGCCTATAAATAATACACACTTCGATATCATGGCTTTTCGATTAAATATATCGTATACGTATCCCTATTTTCATCATTTTTTAGGACAATTTCATCAATAACTTTTGTTTTAATCAGCTTTGTATCCCACCAGGATTTGGGTTTTACGGTTAAATGGAGAGGTTCACCCACCTTTGAACCGAAATAATCCTGTAAGAGTGCAATTTGAAGTAATAAATATTTTTTTGTCCATAGATATAGGTTATTTATTACCTGTTCAATATAATGTGTAGGGATGTGCTCAAGAACATCTAAGCATACTACTGCATCGAATTGATTTTCTTTAAATAAGGTGCTATCCCATAAAGTACCTACAGTTAATATTTTATCTTTTAAGTAAAGTAAATCCTCGTCAAGACAATTATCTGCAATATCCACTCCGTAACAATCAAATCCCATACCCAGCATTTTTTTACAGAGTTTCCCTGAACCAATACCTGCATCAAGAATAGATTTCACATTATTCACTTTGAAAAAGCCTAAAAAATTAACAAAATTAGATAGTTCTAACCCAGGTGAATATGCTGCATATGCACGACCTTCAATGTACCAGGCTTTCAGATACTTTTTCTTTTCACTTTCTTCAATTTTTAAATCTGGTTTGTCTTTATCATTCATAGCGAACTCTGTTCTAATGGTTGTCATTATCCGGCTTGACCGGATAATCCAGTTCTTTTCCCGTATACTTTCGGGCCTGGATTCCCTGATCAAGTCAGGGAATGACGGTTATGTAGCCTTACTTATGACCGTATTAGTAAGTCTTACCGCATCCTGATAAGACTGTTTTAAGTATCTTCTCCATTGTTCCATTGACACATGCCTGTCCGCAACAGCATTTTTTAGAGCTTCATACACATGTTCAAACACTCCTCCCCAATCCCCAAAACTACTCTGTCGAAAGAGCCTCACAGATGGATACCACGGCGTGTCTTCAATTTTTAGCATCCATCTCCATTCACACGCATACGATAGCAAAACCCATACAGGAACTCCCAATGCACCTGCCATATGCACAGTAGCATTGTCAACAGTAATAACAAGATCAAGGGCGGCAATTTGTGCGGCAAATCCATCAAGATCCTTCAAGGGGTCAGCATCTTCCCAATCATGGATCGTTATACCAAATCTTTCCGTTGCTTCTCTGATTTCCGCAGTGCAGTCACCATACTGCAGATTTATAAAATGTGCCCTTTTTATAGAGAAAAGCTTTGACCATTGTTCCAAATCTGTCGAACGCGTCCGTTGCACGAGAGGTGTTTTGCCTCCACGCCAGGAAATACCTATTTTTAGTCCTTCTCTTAGATTTGCATACCGATCACGCCATAAAGATACGCTCTGAACATCGGGTATGAGATAAGAATGTCTTTGCGGGAAACTGGAGAGCGAGGGGCGCAGAAATAAAGGCAAACTGCCAATAGCTACTTTCACATCAGCACGTGGAAGCTCTTCAGGGTAAGTACCATAAGTACTGATTGGCTCTATTATTTTCGCTTTTGGGAAAGAACGGGAGAAAAGTGGAACCATTCTATTGTCACATTCCACTATACAAAGGTCTGCTTGAGCAATTACCTCGGGTAAACATGATGCAAACATGATCTCATCCCCTACCCCCTGCTCAGTGTATATAAAGAGCTTTCTCCCCTGAAGGCTTGTACCATCCCATGCTAACTGAGGGAAATCCTGTCTTGCATGATATTCGAGTTCTCCTAATTTCCACCGCCATTCATATTCTTTCCATCCTTCTGTAAAGTTGCCGGTTAATAAGTAGTAGAGTGAGATATTCCAGTGTGCCCTCGCATTGTCTGTATCAAGCTCTAAAGCCCTTCTATAACAATGGATCGCTTCATCAAATTGTCCTTTGCAATAAAAAGCCCATCCCAGATTGTTGTGAGCATCAGAATAATTCGGATTCATCTCTAAAGCTTTCTGATGACACATTATTGCGTCTTCAAATTGACCTTTTTCCAGAAAAGCCAAGCCAAGATTGTTGTAGACATAATAAACGTCAAGATTAAGCTGAAGTGCCCTTTTATAATTAGTTATCGCCTCATCAAGTTGCCCTTTCATTTGCAGGGTAATTCCGAGATTGTAATATACATATGCATTGTCAGGGTTAATCTGGAGGGCTTTCTGATAACACGTTAGAGCTTCGTCAAGTTGATGCTTTCCTTTCAATGCAATACCAAGATTAATATATGCATCGCATAGGTTCGGGTTAAGCTGTAATGCTTTCCGATAATTAATTATCGCTTCATCAAGTTGATTCTTCTCCTTGAGAGCATTGCCTAAATTGAAATACACATCGAAAAGAGTTGGATCAAACTGAAGAGCACTCCGATAACACGTTATTGCCTCGTCAATCTGTCCTTTTTTATCAAGAATAATTCCAAGGTTATTGTATACTTGAGCATTATCTGTTTGCACCTTAAGTATTTCTCTACAGATCTCTTCCGCCTGCTGTAAATTGCCTGCTTGATAATGCTCATACGCTAACTGGATTGCTTTATCAATATGCATTGCTAATGTGGTACCTCATAAATAACTTTACTCAAATTGTCATTCCTGCGGAAGCAGGAATCCAGTACCACTGCCTCTGGATTCCCGTTTGCACGGGAATGACGAAAGAAAAAAGTGTAAAGAAGTGTTACAAACATCACACTAATATGAACTATACTTTTATTTTAATCTCTGTTTATCTATGGACATAATTTTAGATTATTATAACAGTAAATTTCCATCCGGGGAGATTAACAATGAAATCACTTAAATGACTGCTATTGATTATTAACCTACCCCGCAGCAAGCAGGTTGTCCGACAATTGTCATCCCGAACTTGATTCGGGATCCATGATGTTTAAAGTATTTGTAACTATGAGATTCTGAAACGAGTTCAGAATGACAGAATGATCAATCCGCTTATTGTCGGACAGCCTGCAAGCTGCGAGGTATCGACAACTGAAGAATTTAGTAACAGTTTGTCATTCCGCACTTGATGCGGAATCCAGATGGTCTTGTGCTTCTGGATTCCCCGATCGAGAGGCTGTGTCGCAATGATAAATTTTACATTGATGCACCAATATATTGTAGCCGCAAACTTTAGTTTGCGCAGAATCTACGCAGTCTAAAGCCTGCGACTACTATTGTGACACAGCCTCTTGATCAGGGAATCCAGGTGCGAAAGTATACGGGAAGAACTGGATTATCCAGTCAAGCTGGATAATGACAACCATTGGAACAGAGTTCGATATGAATAATATGGGTTAAACGACTGCTATTGGTTAATGAACTGCGCCGAAGCAGAGCTACAACGTATCAAAATAGCGAGGAATCTCATAGGGATTGCTTCTCTAACGCTCGCAATGACATGTAAGACAATGGCTTAATGTATTTATCGATCGCTGGATTTAGGAAAAAAGTTAAGATATAATATATTTAGATAGAGTAGTTCTATACACTGTCATTGCGTAGGAGGCATTTATACAGAGCGTCATAAATTATGCCAAATAAAGCACACTTAACTGTCATGCCGGCTTGTCCGGCATCCCTCTTCAAGAAAGATTCCCGACAAGCCCGCCTCAGGCGGACAAGCGGGAATGACAACTATGTGGCAATTGTTATGACGCTATGTTTAGTAATATGAAAAAGCTTTTAATATACTCCCTCCTCGGGATTTTCTCATTGATGTTTTCTCTGTATCTTGGGTGCAAAAAATATGAGAGTCCCAAAAATTTAGGATTAAACAGGTCTTCTAAGGAAGGATATAGAAAACCTCTTCAGAGCAAACAGGAAACAGGCATACAGGGAACATATTTTCAAGACAAAATTGAAGAACCTGTAAGAAAGAAGCTAGTCGCCAGTGCAGAGGCATGCCAGAAACAATTCGAATCGTGTGTGAAGAATTGCAACAATATGGACTGCGAAGGTTCATGTTTAAAATTTTTATCTGCATGTGAGAAGCATTTGCCAGTAGAAGTACAGACACTCAAAGAGAAGTAAAAGAACTTTTTCGCAGCTCTTTTAACCTATTTTTTCTCGTACAGCTATCTCAAAAAATTCTTCCAATGCAGTAATACAGGTTTTATCAAAGTAGATACGATGCTTATTTTCTGCTATCTTCTCAGATATCTGTTGCCGCCAATCTGAATCTTTTCCGAGCCTTACCGCCAGTTCTATATATTCGTCAACCGATGAAGCAATGTTCTCTTTCACTCCCATCATGGTAAGAATAGCTGAACTATGACGTCCGCGCATGAATGCACCTGAAAAAGTCACTATCGGCAGATTACATTCAATTGCCTCAAGGGTTGAATTACATCCTGACCAGCCAAGACTGTCGAGATAGATGTCAGACAAGCGGTTAATCGCATAATATTCTGCCATTTCAAGACGCGGGAGAAATACCATATAGTCGTCAGCGTTCATTGAATACCGTTTGAACACCTGATTGAGCCGGGACCTGAATTGCTCTGTTACCCAATCACTCAACTGGGAAGAAATAAATAAGAATCGACAATCTCCAACCTGTTGGGCTATACGTGGATAGACCTCATCGTATTGAGGCAGGTATTTAAACAGAGATTGCGGACAGAGATAAAGAATAGCTTCCTGATTGAGTCCAAACTGTTCTCTCCCTTTAGATACGAAGGGGACATTGAGCGGCGAATAGTATATGCCCAGGTTAGGCAAGCGTATCAGTTTTTCAGTATAATGGTCATCTGCATTGGGTGGCTCCATCAGTTCGCTGCTGAGAAAATAATCGATGCTTGGAAGACCAGAAGTTTCAGGATGTCCCCATGATGTACATTGAATGGGAGCAAGCCTCAAAGCCGCAAGTCTTGCTGCGAATGGATCCATGCCAATCTCGGGATAAATCATTACATGAAGATTGTCTTCCCGAATAATTCGACACAGCTCTTCAAATGACGATATGTCCTCAACAAAGCGTGAAAAATGCTGTCTGAGCCCTTCTGTAAAATCATCCTTTTCCCCTCCGGTATGATAGCCAAAAAGGCTGAATCTATTTTTATCAAGGTTCTCAACCCACCCTCTGCGGAGTTTCCAGTTTGAATGAAGATAAAAGAAGCCTGACACAAAGCCGATTCGTAACGGTTCTTCAGGAGAGCAGATTGGTATTTCTGGACGTTCTGAAAATTCCGGATATCTCAATGACATAATCCTGCAAACAATATCACCGTATGCCTTCTGGAGTTCTCTATCATTAAAACCCTGATAAGCTAAGAGGAAAGGCTGGTGACTGCCGACAGCCTCAGCAGCATCCTTTATGTCCTGCTGTGTTTCAAAAAATATTGTATTTCTTAGGTGAAGAAGTTCTTTCAGATACCGCTTCCGGGATGTCTCTATACTTTCGACATCGGGGTAAATGGTGCGTAATTGGGACATGCATCTACCGAACCGTGCGATGAAAAAGTTAGGTCTATACATGAGTGCCTTGTCATAAGCAGATATTGCCTCATCCTTTCTCCCCTGATAATCTAAAATATCTCCTAACCGCACGTATGCCATGAAAAAGTCCGGCTTTCTTAAGACTGCATTGTTATAACTTTCAGTCGCCTCATTTAGCTTATCCAACTCTAAAAAAGCATTGCCAAGATTGTAGTATGTGTTTACAAGATCCGGGTCTATCTGCAAAGCCCTCTGGTAATATATGATAGATTCATCAACATGTCCTTGTTCGTGAAAAACATATCCGAGATTGTTATACGCATATGCATGATATGGATCTGCCTGTATAGCTTTTTTGTAACAGGAAGCCGCCTCATCCAATTGTCTTTTTATCTGAAGGATATTCCCAAGGTTCACATATGCATCAGCATTGTTTGCATCAAGGTCTATCGATTTATTATAGGATTTTATCGCATTATCAAAGAGTCCTTTTTCCTGAAAAGAAACTCCCAGGTTATACCAAGCATCAGCAAATTCGGGGTCAACTTTCAGGGCTTTCTCAAAGCATTGTATGGCCTCATCAAACTCTCCCATGTCCTGAAACATCAATCCAAAAGTATTGAGATTTAAAGCATTATTCTCATCAGATTCGAGTGCTTTTTTAAGGTGCTTTATTGCAGAATCAAGCTTTCCGAGTTGATAAGCTATTCCTATGAGCAGTTGCAACATATCAGCATTGTCGGGTTGTATTTTCAGCACTTCCTTGCAAATATATTCGGCTTCTTTGATCTCCCCTGCTTGATAGTGTTTTATTGCTGTATGAATTGCTTTATCTATATTCATCTTTTAATTGTCTAAAGAACCGTCTGGCCGGAACTTGACACAATTTATGTCCAAACTGTATGTTTAAAGTATTAATAAAAAAATTATAAAAAGCAATAGCTTACCTACGAAACAAAAAAACATGAAAATGCTTATTGACTTAACTTACCACAGTTTGTCATTCCCGCTTGCCGGGAATCTTTCTTTAAAGAAGGATTGCGGACAAGCCGCAATGACAGAAGAAAGAAAATGCGACTAATTGCTGAACATATAAAATAAAGGTTTAAAGATAATCAGGTGAGCAGAGTCAATATGCAAACATGAAAAATGAATTTTATAATTTGGGAGTTGTTTTTTTCAAAAATCAGCAATATGATGAAGCCATAGAAATTTTCGAGAAAGCATTACAGCTTAATCCAGGGCTTATTAACGCATGTAACTATATAGGAAATTCTTTTCAAGAAAAAAAACAATTCGATAAAGCAATAAGATATTATGAAAAAGCCTTACAAATTAACCCTTCTGATCCAACTGCATATATGAATATAGGGATTGCCTGCCACAACACTGAACATTTTGATAAGGCAGTAGAATATTTCAAGAGGGCCATTTACCTTAATCCTAACATTGAGGAAGCATACAACTATATGGGATTAACTCTTATTATCCAGGGAAAACTCGAGGAAGCTTTAAAAAGCTATAGATCTTTATTACAAATAAATCCGAGCTCTTTCATCGCACTTAATAAGACAGGCAGTATACTTAGACATCAAGGAAAATTGAATGAATCAGAAACTTATTATAGGATTGCCATGCAGATTCACCAGAATAATTTAATAGCCCATGAATCACTTCTGATGGGCATGCTCTACAACCCTTGCCATGATCCACAAACCATCTTTTCTGAACATCTGAGATTTGCTAAACATTATGCAGAAGCTTTGTCTTCTAATATTACTACTCATGCTAATGAACGTATAACTACCCGACGACTAAAAATTGGTTATATTTCCCCTGATTTTAAAAGACATCCGGTTTCTCATTTTATTGAGCCAGTATTGATGTTACACGACAGGAAAGACTTTGAGATCTTCTGCTATGGAAATGTTCTGGTACCAGATGAAGTAACGGAACGTTTACAGTCTTATGCAGACCACTGGAGGAGCATAGTTGGACTCTCTGACGATGAGGCTGCAGAATTGATCAGGAAAGACTTGGTTGACATTCTCGTCGACCTGGCAGGGCATACAGGTGGTAACAGGATTTTTATATTCGCGCGCAAACCTGCTCCCATACAAGTCACGTGGATCGGATACCCAGCTACCACAGGACTTTCTACCATTGACTATAAGATTGTCGACTCCTATACAGATCCTCCTGGTATGACCGAACAGTTCTATACTGAAAAACTCATAAGATTACCAGAGAGTTTCGTTTGTTATCATCCTTACAATAACAGTCCTGAGGTTAATACACTTCCAGTATTAACATCTGGACATGTTACCTTTGGTTCATTCAATGATTTTGCAAAAGTAACGCCAGAAGTGTTTATTTTGTGGGGAAGGATTTTGAAAGCCATACCAGATTCATATCTAATACTCAAGAATAAAAGTTTGTCTGATATGGCGACTTGTAATTACGCGAGGGACATGTTCACACAACAAGGTATTACTGCTGAGAGGATAGAGTTACTGCCCCGTCAACCCTCAATTAGAGCGCACTTAAGTATATACAACAAAGTTGATATCGGGCTGGATACTTTTCCTTACAACGGAACAACGACAACATGCGAAGCAATGTGGATGGGGATACCTGTTATTACGCTTACCGGTAATACTCATGCAGGCCGTGTAGGAGTCAGTCTTTTATCTAATGTTGGCCTCACAGAGCTTATTGCAAGAACTCAAGATGAATATGTCGAGATTGCTATTAAATTGGCGAATGATATTGAAAAATTACATTTTCTACGTGATAGTTTAAGAGACATGGTAGCACGTTCGCCCCTCACTGATACGAGGCAATTTACCATTTATTTAGAGCAATGTTATCGCAAAATGTGGGAGAATTGGTGCGAGCTTAATTAAAAATCGGAGGATAATGAGTTTGGGTGGGGGAAATATTTACTCTCCTTTGATCTCCTTCATAACAAGCTTGATAATGAATGGAATGCGCTTCTCTATCAAGGGAGACAATTCAAGCCCTTCGCTCATATCCTCAGGCTCTACTCCTATAAAAATGATTTCGTCTGGCTTAGTTCCTAACATCCTGGCGGTTCTTACCACGTCAGAGAAATCAATACCGTGGGCAGAGCGGAGAAATTCCTTTTTTACGGCAAGCTCGTTGTCTGTAAAACGATAGACTGTTCCGGGAGGGTCACCTGCTTTCGCCGTGTCGATGACAACAACCTTTTCTCTGCCCTCAATATAGTAGAGGAGGTCGATACCCATGGTTCCTCCATCCATGACCTCCACATCAGGTGGTAATGGCATTTCTTTTATTCTGTTCACAATATGTACGCCAACCCCTTCATCCTTGAGAAGGAGGTTGCCTATGCCGAGGATCAATATGCTTTTTTTGTTTTCCATCTTAGATAGTTTTATACGTTAAAAATTCAAGTTAAAATTACCAATGAAATTCTTCTTAATCATTGATCATTGTACAGTGTTAATTGCTCATTGCTAATTGTTGAAATCTTTTTTATTATGCCTTACGGGATCAAGGATTGCAATGAGAGATTGCTTCGGGACTTCGTCCCTCGCAATGACAATAAAATAAAAAAGGGGAAGTGAACATGTTCACTTCCCCTTTGAGCTTCAGGATGTGTTATTCAGAATCAACAGGGAATTTGGTGATCTTGCCGTCTGTATCCATCTTGAATTTTGCGAGTTCCTTACCTTCAGGAGTGACCACGTGCACTGCGCATGCAATGCAGAAGTCATAAGGATGGAGCATTCTCGAAATGTTCAGAACAGCGTCATTCAGCAGAACAGAATTAACGGTTGGGTTACCGACACAAACAGGTATGCCGTACAAGGCTGATTCTGAAGGTCCGCGGTCAGTGGGACCGGAGCCTTTCGGGCAGTTGTTCCAGGTTGTTGGAACAACGCACTGGTAATTTGCAATCTTCTGATCCACAATGCTTATCCAGTGGCCAAGAGCACCTCTTGGTGCTTCGGCGAGACCTGTACCGCTCAACGACAGCTTCTTCGGTATCGGATAATAGGTATATCCGAATGCAACGTTGTTAGCGGCAGCACTATCAAGAGCATCAAAATCAGTAGCTGCAACAAGTGTCAGTTGATCAAGCCATGAACCTAGGCCGTCTACATCACCGCCAAGTGCATCTGCAATGTACTTGCACTCCAATGCCCTGCAGGCATGCCTGCCGAGCGGTGAGAAGAGATTGTTAGCGGTAAGAACAACGCCGACCCGGTCACTAACCGCATCTAAGGCAGAAGTGACAAGATCTTGAACTGTATAGGCGGCAGGGGTAGGGAGAACCGTAGCCGATAATGCACTAAGTATCGTATTGAAGTCCGAAATACCAGCACCTATATCAGAGACTGTGTGGGTGTTAGCGCCAGTGCTATTTGCGAGATAAGTCGCAACCATACGTGCGATAGGGCCAACCTCATGAGCAAGACCACCATACCGCGGTGCTTTCAACCATGAATACTGAGGACCGTTTTCCTGAGCAGTCTCAAGAGACGGTGAAGTAAGAGATGAAAGCGGGGTTGTCACACCAACTGACGGATGCAGATTGTCAGTAGCTGCAGTGTAGTATGAGTATTTAACGCGCTCTTTTATGCTGGTTAGGCTGAGAGCTACAAGTGCTGCAGGGGGATAAGCTACAGTTCCCCGATCAAGCAAGAGGTCCGTCTTTGTCTGGAACGGCTCATTAAAGAACGGATACTCTCCGTATGCGAGGAGATGTCCCGGGTTGGTTCCAGCTGTCCAGTAAGTCAGGGCGTTGCTATCGCCAAGAGCAGCTGTCCTTGATGCAACGGTCACGACATCGACTAGGTACGCTGTGTTGATGAAGTTTCTGATCTTGTTGCAGAGTATTCTGGCAGTATCGATATCCGTCTTAGTGACCATACATGAAACACCACCAGGAACGATCGCATTCTGGATCGGTTGCCTGCCGCTGAAGATAGCGCCCAGGGTATGCGCGTCTCTCCGGATGTCCAGGGCTTTCACATAATTGAGCACTATACAGTCGGGAGTGGGAAGCAAGTTCTGTACATCTATAGGGAGTAAAGGCGCATTGGATGTAACTCCAAATTGAGGGCCCCATGGAGACCCCAGAGCTGATACATCGATAAAGTCTACGGCAGAAAGGTGATAGAAGTGGAGTATGTGCGACATGACGGTGTCGGCACCATGAATTATGTTTCTGAGAAGTCTTCCGTTCTCATTCAGTGTAATGCCAAGGGCGTCGTCTATGCATCTCACGGATGCCATAGCATGCCCGGTGGGTCAAACACCGCATATTCTCTGTGTGATCTGTGGTGCGTCTCTCGGATCTCTTGTCTTGAGGATGTTCTCGAATCCTCTGAAGAGAGTACCGGTTGAGTTGGCCTCTTCTACATAGCCGTCTGTATTGACTGTAACAGTCCACTTGTTGTGTCCTTCAATCCTTGTTAAGGGATCTATGATAATAGTTGCCATATTCTATTTACACCTCCTTTCATCAATAATTAGTGATACATGAAGAATGGACCCCATCCATCGGGGAATCTTGGTTCAGTACATCCGTGGCAGCCGGCCCGTGTCAGTACACACCAACTTACGCCACTTTTCCCTGCGTCGATGACTGAAGGGGCGAGTTGGCCAGCCATTCCATAAGGGTATGATCCTCCTGGGCCATCGCCGTTCCATCTCCTGTAAGAGCAGTCTGCCTTTGTCTTCCTGCCCTTGCATCCGAGGATACCGAGACACCCTTCATAATATGAGTCGTATTTATAGTAGTAGAGTTTCGGGCTGTTTCCAATGGTGCGGCCTGACTTTGATGCAGGTGCATCACCATCGATATCTTTGAGATCTGACGTACAGGTTAGATCCTCTGTATTATTCGTTCTCCAGAGGCAGTGCGTGCACTGGTATTCCCCGTAGTAGCTTAACGGACGATGGAATTTGTCCATTATTGGTAGTGATCCGATTTGCAGGAAGTATGCAATGGTTCCGACGATCCAGTCAGGATGCGGAGGACAACCGGGGACACATACTGTCTTGCACATCAATGCTTCCCATTGGGCCCGGGTGATCGTGGTTTTCTCTAACAGATAATCCCAGTAGCCCTGTACATCTGTTTTACAGTATGTCCCTCCACAAGCGCCTTCGTTGACAGCTCCGGTGCTGATCAGTCCCCGTGCGTCGGTTACGCTTCCATTTGCTGCTGGGATTCCGCCATACGATGCACAGGTTCCCACAGCGATTACTACCGCACAATGAGGAGAAATCGCAAAGTTCAGGACTTCGTCAGCGAATGACCTGTCTTCGTCATTTGCATCATAAAGATAGTTAGCAGCATTAACATCGTAAGCATCCAGTATGCTTCCTTTAACAGCTTCAATACGGCCTTGAGTTGGAGAAAGAGCAGAAGTCAGGGTAACATCAGCGACTTTGATTTTATTGTCATCATCGAAAGCAGCCGCAGGGCTTGCATTTAATGCGTTGCCTAGGAAAGTCCTGTCAGCTGATTTTTCAACCCAGGTCCCTATCTTTAGTACTGTTCCTATAGTGAGCGTAGAGCCAGCAGCTATCATAACAGTACCCGTTAGAGTTATATTTTGGAGAATTGTCCTGGGTTCCGCTGAAACAGGAGTGGCAAATGCATAGATACCTCCGATAGCGACTCGGTCAGCTGCACTATATACCAGGGAGCAGGAAGAGATTTTTGAATCAGGTGCAAGAATGCTGCCTGGTACTGCTAATTCCAAACGGCCTGTGAGGGTAATATTTGTTAAGATGTTGTATACGCTTGTTGTCTCGTTGTCAGGAGCAAAAGAAGCGAGAGATAGATCTATCTGTTTTCTATCTGCTAATTTCTCTACCCAGGAATTTAACCCGACAATAGTGTATGCAAAAACAGCTGTCCATGTGTTACCAAATCCATCCGATTGAGTACTACCGAGAGTTGTTAGCCATGTCGGCTCGAGACCTGATGCGCCAGCTCCGGCATAAATTGTTAATTCGTAAACATAACCATTAGGGGTGGTAGGTATAACCCTTGCACCTATAGCACCATAATCGGTCCCAGGATTATAAGCACTAGGCAACATTGTAGTAGGAGCAGCATATCCAGTTAAAGTCTTGGTTCCAAGAACAGACCCCGGATGAAGCTCTATTTTTTCACTTATAGGGAGATCATCTGTCAGAGTTATTGGATTTACCGCCTTGATAGGTTGAGCGGTGTTGTTGGGCACTTTGAGAGCTTCCCTGTCAGCAGAGGCCCAGACCCAAGAATCAGTCGCAAGGACAGAGTGTTTCTTATTAACCCTCCATATCTGGCAGTATCTTCCGTCATCCGCGGTTTGAATCGCTCCTTCGAGGCAGAGTGCAAACGGTTCACCGCTATTCAATACAGTGAATGCAGCATCGACAGCCCGTGCACCGACAGCCGAATTTAATGTTTCCATGAAATCGAGATCGAGCGGGCCGTTTGGACCGATGTCCGGGGTGTTTACTCCGCCAAGTAAGGCTGCTTCAATCGTATCCAAAGGAGCTAACAGACCTTGAATTGAAAAAGCATTGATTGTATTAGTCAAAGATACTGTACAACCCGTGCAAGCTGCGCCATTCAACCAGACAACGTGCGTGCCGCCTGGATAGTCTGTTGCTAACGCCTTCTCGATCTTTGCGAGGTCATAAGAGGCTAGACCAAGAGCACCTGCAGAGATAGCACAGTATTTCATAAAATCACGGCGTGTGATTCTCATAAACTTTGTCCCTCCTTTCGTTTCCTTTTATGTTGATGAAGCCTTTGCCTGTCTTTGGCTAACTGCATGGCGGCTTCATCACATGAAGGTCTTGTCGTTTCTTTCACACCCTCCTGGAAGCCATTCAAAGCTCCAAGAACGTGTCTTATATTTTCTTTTGTACATACATTAAAAAACTCTCTTCGAGTCAATGTCTTCATACCTCCTGCTAAAGCTAATTACCTCGCCATTTTGTTAGTAATCTGCCATGGGCCAAAGCCATTCGGGCCTGCCCACCTTGCTCTGTGACAATCTGCGCACATGGTTGAAACCTGGTTCGTGTTTCTGAGGAAGTAGACCTGTGAGCCAACTGATTTGCCACCTGTGAACACCTTGCCTGTGTAATTTACAGTGTCATGCACAGCGTGACATGTTGCACATTCAAACTGGTCCCTGTTTGTACCATAGAGCGGATATCTGATGTTACCGCTTGTATCCGGGATCCACATTCTATCAGGTGTCGTCGGGCAAGGAATCGGCTGTGGGAAGTCGTTAAAGTCCTGTGAATTGTCTTTGAGTATGTCGTATGTGAAGCTGATTGGATGATCGTCTTTCAGGTCGGTTGAAAGCATTGCCCAGAGACCTGCATTCGACATTTCATAGTCATAAGCAGGATTGTCAATCGAACCCGGACCCGGGTAGTTCACGAGACTGCTGAAAACACCATTGTGACATACAAGGCACAGTGATGAAGGAGCCTGCGGCTGTTTGCCTTCGTACATGTCGAAGGAAGGACTCCTGTACATCTCATAGACCACACCCGCTGCCATCCTGTTCCATAATGGATAGTCTCCGGAGCCTGAGTGCGGAGTATGACACATTGCACACGGTTCTGCACTAGCATCACCTTTCATGTTGTAAACATCGTGAGGTGTGTTCTTAATACCAGGTTGAGTTGCACCAGCGTAAAGCATACCGGCGATACCTAAAACCAGTGCTAATGCTAAAACAACAACCATAATCTTTCTCATAATTTTTTTCACCTCCGTTTCTCGTTAATCATAATTTCTAACCTACTGACTCCCAAAAGGGAACTCTCACCATTTACTATCTTTCTCACCCCCTTTCTTAGAGGATTTAAAAACAACAATAATAAGTCATTCCCCGGCTTGATCGGGGAATCCAGAAAACACTGGATTGTCCGGTCAAGCCGGACAATGACACCCTGAGACTCTTATAGTTGTGAATAGATTTGATTTGAATCAACCCTCCCAAAATCTCATCGGATAATTTACGCTTCATGCCCACCTTACCGGATAATATAAATTTAATATTACTGCTGCAGGATGTCTTATTATAATCAGTAATCAAAAGCCTTTTCAAGCAATAAATAGTTATAGTTTTGCAAATAATAAGTTTTAAAACAAATAAGTACTAAAGTATTATATTTTAAGGTTGTTTGGCCAGATCTTGTTTGCATAAACAGCAAGCTGAAGCCTGTCTGAAACTCCAACTTTCTTGTATATCCTGTTACAGTGGGATTTCACGGTCTGCTCGCTGATATTGAGCTTCTGTGATATTTCTTTATTTCTAAATCCCTTACAGATTAAAGACATTATCTCTCTTTCCCTCTCCGCAAGACCTCTATATCTCTCCTGCCGCCTTATGCTTAGAAGCATTTTCATCATGGTAGTACGGTCTAACCACAGCTCCCCTAAAGAAACGGCCTTAATCGCCCTTTTTAAGAGGTCGGAGTCAGCACTCTGGGGAAGAATACCTACTACTCCTCTTGATATGAGCCCTTTAAGGTGCCTATCGACGATAAAGCGCAGTGACCTGTCACCTATAAGAAGGATTTTCAGACGGTTACCAGCAAAATAATCGTCAGGAAGACCTATTAAAATATTAAAGTCAGCATTGAAATCAGCAAGGATGACGTCTGGATCATGCTTTTCAATCTCTATTAAGTCAGGTAATGAGCCCGATCCTCCGTTGAATATTCCGATGATATTTATATGGCTTTCATCTTCAAGCAACTTTTTGAGGCCCTCGCTGTAAAGATAATTGGAGCAACCTATGGCGAGTCTTAATGGCATTAGTTATTTTATAAGTTATTTACTTTATATTTGTCAAGGTCAAGGATAAGGCTGTGCAATATATTTATCCAGACTATTCTTGTAACATTTGCTGACATTGAGAGAGCAAGACAGGGAAGCGGTTGTCTGCCGGACTGTTTTCCATAGCCACCTCAATAATCGGGAGCGCATAATCTGCTCTGCCAGCTGACATTAAAAATACTGCAAAATCGTGGAGATAATTTTCAAAAGGCATCCTCATCGACCGTAACTTGTCAATATACCCCTTCGCGGATTCTCTCCGATTTAGAGCACAATATACAAGAGCAATCATCAGTACCGCCATCGGATAATCAGGATTTTTCTGCAGGACGCTCTCAAGAAGAGGGATAGAGGACTCGGCTTTTCCGAGACTGAGCGCACAGCTTGCATGCAGATTTACTATTTCTTTTAATTCAGTATCATCTTTTTCAAGCTTCAGGGCCTCTTCTAATGACTCAAATGCTTCCCTGAATTTACCAAGTCGGTAATAGCTGTTCGCCATTCCGAAAAAGGCTTTCGGAAAATCGGGTCGCACTTTGCTTAATTTTTCAAAGTACTGTAATGCTTCATCAAATCGTTCGAGTTCCGAAGCCTGCACTCCTAACTCATAAAGAGCTATGAGATCATCTTCTCCTCTCTCAGAGAGCTTCAGTTTGCCTTGAATATAGTAGTCCTCGCCTTTTGATAATATCTTTTCCCTTTCGAGTTTCCCGTAATGGTGCCATGGTATCTCAATCATGACATTTCTAATCCCTGTTCTCTGGAGAGAAAGCTCAACGAATTCGTGAACCGGGAACTCAAACCGGATATGAGGATTATTCGGGAATATGCGTACTTTATCACTCGCAAACCACCCTGTCCCTGTCTCTTCTTTGATATAGCTTCCATCGTTTGCTTTCCATCCTATAACAGAAACTGGAACCACATAATTCCGTGTCGTGATCGTAAATGCTGAGGATCTGTATTCCGGCAAATTGAGCAATTTTTTCAAAACTTCCTGATCAAAGGGAGCAATTACTTCATCGGCATCAAGCACAAGGATCCACTCACCGGCTGCTTTTGAAAGGGAGAAGTTCCTCGCTTCTGAAAAATCACCTGTCCATTGAAAATTGTATACCTTTGCCCCGAATGCTTTTGCAATATCTTTTGTTCTATCATCGGAGCCGGTATCCACCACAATCATCTCATCGGCCAACGGCGCTATGCTGTGCAGGCATGTGGCAATATTTTTTCCTTCATTCTTGACGATCATGCAGACGGAGATAGTAGTTTTTTGCGTTTGTTGGGTTTTTTGAGTTTCTGTGTTCTTTCCCCTCGACTGGTTCTTTGTCTCAGCGAGTGCCTGGACCTGCACTTTGTTGTTTTCCTCTACCTCTACCTTTACCTCAGCCTGGTCTTTATTGATTTCCTTCGGCCCAATCTTATCCCTGATGCCAAGCGCGAGTGAAAGGTTGTCATCATCGATTCCAAAGGAGAGCATGGCTTCTTCATAAATGTTCATTGCCTCCTGATATTTTCCTTCCTGCAGGAGTATGTCAACGAGGACGTTTTTCAACCTCTTGTTTGATGGGTACAGAGTCGTTGTGTCCTTCAACGTCATCTCAGCCCTTTCCAATTGTGAAAGTACAGCAGAAGCGTGGTAATTGATGGCAATACTCTCAACAATAGGTGAGAGGATAAACGCCCTCTCAAAAAAGTTAAATGCCTCATCCCTGTTACCAGTATTCCATTTAATAGCACCAAGATTTGCATAGGGTTCACCATAGCTCCTGTCAAGTTCAATGGCCTTTCGAAAAAGCTTCTCTGCTTCATCAAGGATGCCCTTTTTATAGGCGACGAGACCTTTCAGGTTCCATAGCTTTGCTGAAGCGCCATTCAATGAAATCGCTTCTTCAGCATAACGATCAGCCTCGTCATATAAACCCAAACCCTCCTTGCAATGCCCGGCAAGTTCCAGAATTTCAGGATCCCGTTTCATATCTTCTGTCATCTTTTCAATCATATCGAGCGCATCATTGTAGTTTCTATTTTCGATGAGGAGTTCCAGAAGTGCATATTGTATGGCATTACTATCAGGAACGTATTTAAGTCCTTCAAGTAAAACCACAAGCGCATCGTGCTTTTGTCCCTTATGGTTCAGATCGTCTGCAAAAGCTAAAGTGTTTACTTCAAAGAGCTTCTTCCCAGAAGGACTGTGGATATCGATAGTGCTCCATTTATCTACAAAGAGTTTTCTGTCTGTAAAGAGGGCTTTGTTATGTTCTATAGTATGTCCACGTGAGACAACGACATCAGAAGATCTGCGGTCTTCGGTATACTGGACAAATACATCTCCTGCAATAAAAGTTTTATATCCTTCAATAATAGCTCTGAGACCGTAGTCTTCAATTGCATATTCTGATGTGTTGAATTGTTCATCAAACAACCCTATTCCCTCTATTAAAGTACTGTTGAGGAGCAAACAGAAACCCTGCAGCTTTCTGAAATTAACCCGCCGGTATCTATTTTTCTGCCTAAAGGAGCGAGCAAAATCATTGTCATCGCGAGGTCCCGTTTTACTGTCATTGCGAGCACCCGAAGGGTGCGTGGCAATCTTTACCCCTTGCGGGCCTTCAACATCATTCGACATGGGTCCCACAATACCTGTATCAGTAACGCTCACCACGTGTTCAAGCAGGCCAGTAAGCCAACCCTCAGTTACAATAACATCATCGGTGAGCAGAGCGACAAAGTTACCAGAGGCTTCTTTGATACCAATATTATATGCTGCCGCGTGGCTGAGCTTGTTCTCCTGCTGTATGAGTTTATACTTCTGATTTCCTTTAATGAGATCATGAAGCCAAGTTTCAGCAGTAGATGATGGTTCGGTTGGCACTAAAATAAGCTCATGCATTCCTGGTGTGCACTGTTCAAGAGTAGCAACACATTTTCTGAGGTTTTCGGAATGACTGGAAACGATAACGATGAGCGATGTTTTTATGCCTTTTGCATTCAGGTGCTTAATTGTAGAAGCTTCATCGAGTAGGAAATGTGTATCATTTGTGATAATGTTCAAATCGATTGCAGCCTGAAGGAGAGAAATGGCATTATCTGTTTTCCCGTCGTATATTAATGTTTTCGCATTGTTCGAAATGAAATGTGCATAATCAAAATTCATTACTTTCAGCTTTTCAATAATGTGCAGTCCATCGCTCTTTCGATTCAGAGCAAGGTATCCAACGGTAAGAAGAGCGAGCGCTTTTAGATTTTCCTGCTCCTTCTTTACAAATTCCTCGAGACGCACAACTGCTGATTCAAAATTGCCGGTATAAATTTCGCACAGGGCGGATTGAATAACCGCATCTTTCAAGTTGTTATCAATTTCTAACGCTTTATTATATGACGAGAGGGCATCATTGTATCTCCTGAGGTTGAAATAATTGTTCCCCATACTGAGAAAGGCGCGTGAGAAATCAGGTTTTAAAATAATCAATTTTTCTAAATACTCCAGGGCTTCTTCATGTTTTCCAAGGGTAGCAGCCTGGACTGCCAGCTCGTGGAGAGCAGTCACATCATTCGACCCCTGTTCATAAAGCTTCTTCCTTGCCAGTGCATAGTACGCTTCAGCTTTGGATTTCTCCTTTTCCTGTTCGAGTGTTCCATAGTGATGCACATAGATATCGCACCGCTGGATTTTTATGGCGCTTCTCTCAAGGGATAATTCTATACGTTCGTGAACGGGATACTCAAACCTGATATCGGGTTTATTCGGGAACAACCTGACTTTCTCTCCGGGGAACCAGCCTGTACCTGATTCTTCTCTGTATTTCCCGTCGTTTGCAATCCAGTCAACCGTGTTGAGTTCTGTCACATAGTTTCGAGTGGTGAATGAATATGCAAAAGTTTTCGAATCAGGTTTTCCTATTAATTTTTTCAGTTTATCACAGTCAGAAGGTGAAATTACCTCATCGGCATCAAGAATAAGGATCCACTCACCAGATGCTTTGGACAGAGCAAAATTCCTTGCATCGGAGAAACTGTCAGTCCATACAAAATCGTACACCTTTGCCCCGAGTCTCCGGGCTATTTCTTTTGTCCTGTCGGATGATCCCGTGTCGACAACGATTATTTCGTTGACAAGTTCATTTACGCTGGAAATACACCTTTCTATATTATCTTCCTCGTTCTTCACAATCATGCAGAGGGAGAGGATGGTAGTTTTCTTGTCATTGCGATCCGCCTCAGGCGGAGTGGCAATCTCGTCGTTACGGGAGATTGCTTCGCTTCGCTCCTCGCAATGACGGTCAAAAAGGGATTGCTTCGCTTCGCTCGCAATGACAGTATTGCGCTGATCCCTTGAATCCTTCTTCTTACATTTCTCTATCAGCACATATGTTTCATTTGTGACATAATTTCCTTCTATAGCAGCTTCGAGTAATGCAATTGCGTGAGTAAATTGTTGAGCCATAATCAAATTTCTGGCAAAACTTACAAAGTACGTAGCAGCATTAAAATTCGTCTCTTGTAACTTTTCTGCATAGAGAAATCCCTCTCTTTTTCTGTCTGAGCAGAAATATGCTATCGCAAGCAGACCGAGTGCTGTTGGAATTGAAGGATCCCTTTTAAATAAATCTTCAAGGAGTGAAATAGGGGCTTTAACATTCCCAGCACATATCTCACATTTTGCATATAATGTAATAACATCTCGGGAATGCGGTTCGAGCGATAGTGCTTTTCTTAAAGATGCGACAGCATCATTATACCTTTTGAGTTGGAAATACGCATTCCCCAAGCCTATGAACGCTTTTGTAAATTCAGGCTGTATTTTGGTGAGTTTTTGCCAGTATCTTAGGGCTTCTTCATACTTCTCAAGTTCCATAGCCTGAACAGCCAATTCGTAAAGTGCATGCGTATCCTGTTCACCCTTCTTTTCAAGTTTTATTTTTCCCAGGTCATAATACTCTGCGCCTTTGGAGCCTTTCTTCTCTGTATCGAGCTTCCCATAGTGATGCACAGGTATCTCGATTTCTTTTATTTCTATACCGGCTTTCATAAGAGAATTTTCTACTAACTCATGCACAGGATTCTCGAAACAGATACGGTGAGCATTGGGAAAGAGTCTTACCTTCTTGCTCGGTACCCAACCGGTTCCTGCTTCCTCTTCAAGGTATTTCCCGTCATTTGCAGACCAGCCAAAACTAACTGGATACATATAGTTTCTCGTGGTAAATGAATACGCAACTAATCCCCCCTTGCCCCCCTTTAGTAAAGGGGGGTTGGGGGGGATTTTAATTAACTCCCTTAAGCTCTTGTGGTCAGAAGGAGAAATGACCTCATCGGCATCAAGAACCAATATCCATTTACCTGAAGCTTTCGATATAGAAAAATTCCGTGCTTCAGAGAAGTCATTCGACCATGGAAAATCAAAGACCTTTGCTCCGAATGCCTTTGCAATATCCTTTGTCCTGTCACTGGAGCCGGTATCCACTACAATCATCTCATCAGCAAGAGATTGAATCTTACTGAGACACTGCACGAGATTGCTCTCCTCATTTTTCACAATCATGCAAAGAGAAATAGTAGTTTTTTGCGTTTGTTGGGTTTTTTGAGTTTCTGTGTTCTTTCCCCTCGACTGGTTCTTTGTCTCAGCGAGTGCCTGGACCTGCACTTTGTTGTTTTCCTCTACCTCTACCTTTACCTCAGCCTGGTCTTTATTGATTTCCTTCGACCCTATTTTTTCCCTTACTTTCAGGGCAAATGAAAGCGTGTCATCATCAATCCCGCAAACAAGCAATGTGTCTTCCAATATATGCATGGCCTCATGGTTTTTCTCCTGCTTCAGGAGAAGATCGGCGAGATGAAATTTCAGTTTTTTATGGAATGGGTAAAGAGCTTCTGCTTCCTTCAGCACTTTTTCTGCTCTCTCACATTGCGAGGGTGATACTGCAGTATCACAAAAGGTATTGAAAATATCCTCAACTGTTGGGGACAGGACAAAGGCACGCTCGAAAAGCTCAAAAGCCTCCGCGCTTTTGCCTTCTTCTCTTTTCAGCACACCGAGGTGATAGTATGCTTCTCCGAAACCCCTGTCAGACTCTATTGCATTATTGAAGAATTGCTCTGCTTCTGTATTATTCCCTTTTTCATGCGCTATGATTCCTTTCAGACAAAGTGCCTTTGCAGAAGTACTTTCCAATGAGAGCGCCTTATCGGCATAATATTCTGCCTCTTCAAGCTGGGTTATTAATGCTTTGCAGTAACCGATACGTTCAAATCGATCCGGGTCTTCTCTGAGTGCTTCGGGCATGGTTTCCAGGACCTCGAGCGCATCTTTGAATCTCTTGTCCTCAATCAACAGTTCTGAAAGAGAATAATATACCTGCCTGTTCTCAGGAGCAAGATTATAGCTTTCAAAAAGTATCTTCACAGCCTCGTCTTTTTTTCCTTTCTGTGCCAATTGGCGAAATGTTGATAGGCTATTTAAGACGAAAACCTTCTTTCCCAGCGGACTTGTCACGTTAAGACTGTTCCATTTCTCAAAAAAGATCTTTGAAATCTTTGGTAGTAATGAACCAATGTCTCTCTGCCCGCCTGCAAGCGTTCTATCACGCTGGGTATGTACAAACACATCACCTGCTATCAGGTTTCTGTATCCCTCTGTTGCTGCCCTGAGGCAGTAATCATTGTCAGCAAAATCCGAAATCTCCAAACGTTCATCCATCAATCCGATTTTCTTTGTCAGATCTTTTTTGAACAGCATGCAGAAGCCGTTGATATTCACTACTTCAATGCGACGATACCTGTTCCTCTCCCTGAAGGCCCTGGCAAATGCTTGTGCCCTGTCATCGCGAGGCCCGGTCTCATCAGGCCGTGGCAATCTCTCTGTTTCCCGAGAGATTGCTTCGTCACTACGTTCCTCGCAATGACCGCTGATTCTGTCATTGCGAGCACCCGAAGGGTGCGTGGCAATCTCTTTCACTCCCTGCGGCCCATCTATATGAATCGTCATAGGGCTTACAATACCTGTATCAGAATCGCTCTTTAGATGTTCGAGCATTCCTGAGAGCCATCCCTCTGTCACCACAACATCATCGTTGAGAAGAACGACAAATTCGCCTGAGGATTCAATAATTCCTCTATTGCAGGCCTGTGGATAGCTCAAAGCGGCGCTTTGTGCAAATCTTACCTTGCACTCTTCCGCTTCTAATCCCATCCCTTGATGGGAGGCCCGCCTGCCGGCTGTCGGGCAGGGGTTGGGGGAGGGTAATACATTTCCAGAAATGTTCGTTTCAATAAGTTTATAATTCGAAATTTCTTTCACAAGATTTCTTACCCAGTGGGTATTCTCATGAGAAGATCCTGTAGGAACAAAGATAATTTCATGTGTCTGAGGAGTGTATTTTTCTATGCTCTTTACACACTTCCTGATATAATCAGGGTGGTTTGAAATGAGGATAACGATGGAGACCAAATCCTTGACTTGTCGTTTAAATATTCCTGTTTTTTTCTGTTCTTCAATTTTTTCTTCAGCTTTTACCACTTCAGGATGCTTGAATACATAAACAAGTTTTTCAACCGTTGCCCGATCACCAAGCGGAATGTAATGTTTTTGCAGATCAAAAGGCCGAGTAAGAATTTTTTTCAGATAATACGGCGAGCAATGATACCCACACTCGAGGTTTTGCGGCAAATCCCATTTCTTTTTGAATATATCCCATGCTTCTACGAGTAATTGATTGTACTGTGTGCTGCCGCGTCCCTGCGGTCCTCCCGTATGGTGAATAAATACATCATTTGCTATAACGGCTTTAAAACCGGCAATGTGTGCACGCCAGGTGAAATCGTCATCCTCAAAGCCGAATCTTCCGAAGGATGCATCAATACTTCCGATCCTATCAATAACTTCCCTGCGGATAAACATGCAAAAGCCTACCAGCCTGACAGTTGGAGTTAATTCACCTCGATGCTTTTCGGCAAAATGACCTGCAAAATCTTCTAATTCGTTTATAGTCCTGTACGTAGCCTCTGCTACAATCTGAGGTCCGGACACATAATTAGAGCGTGGCCCCATCATGCCAATGAGAGGATCTGCCTGAGCATGGCTAATAAATTTCGTTATCCATCCTTTTGTGACAATCGTATCATTATCCAAAAGAATTACATAATCACCTTTCGCAAGAGACATTGCCTGAGCACGAGCGGGCGGGCAACCAACATTTGTCGGGTTTTCAATGAGTATGATATCGGGCAATGAGCGTAGATAATCGAGAGAACCATCTGTTGAAGCATTATCGACAATAATAATTTCATGATTCTCTGGTGTGTTTCTCTTAATTGAATCCAGGCAGATTTGAATGTCTTCCAATCCATTGTAGTTCAGGATAATGATCGAAACTAAAGGTGATTTCAGTGAAAGTTCGAAATGCTTACCTGCCTTATCGATGAACTGAAACTCCACTTCTTGATGGCAAGAATTAGGTGTGAAATTATTGAATGCCGAAATATCGATTCTGACACCGTCATCAAATAGCTTTGCTAAATTATCCGGGCTATATTGGACTTTAACGCTTGATCGATTAGACCAGGCTGTTTGTACTATATTCATGGGCACACAAAATGTTACCGACTGTTCATAGCACAAAAGAGAAGGCTTTTCTTTTTGGAACATTGATTTATATTGATCCATCAAAACTTCAAGGGTATTTGGATTTCTGAAAGGAAGCTGAGAGATAAACGGCAGGATGTCTTCAACTCTATAGACCGAACTCGAAAGTTCTAACGGATAGCCAAAATCATACTGTGAAGTTGTCCAGTTATATTCGAGAATGTTATTCCCCAAATTATCAAACTCAGGTAGCCTCTGTTCTTTGTCTAAGGTGTAACAGTATTGAGTATTTTTTCCTAAACGAAGCGAGAAACCAAGACAGTCAGGATGACCTTCTAATCTCTGTATAACTTCAGAAAGATTGAAATCCCGCACAAAAATATTGTCATCTACCAGAAATAAAACGTAGTCGAATGGAGCCAGGAGTGCGATTACATCACTGGAAAAAATTTGTTCTCGGATAAATTGTATGAATTTATAATGATTATATTCGTTTCTCAGTTGTTCATATTGATCTTCGAATACAGCGTTGGAGGCTGTATATAACACACGAATTTGTAATGAACTTACGTCATTGCAATGAAATAGAAATGAACGAAGTGTTGCATCGAGTTGTAAAGCACGGTCTTTGCTAAATATCAAAACTATGCAGTTCATATATGAATTCTATATGATAACATGATTGAAACTTCATATTCCAATGTGATGTGAATCTGACATAATTGTTTATTTGATTATGGTATAATTTGATACCCTTCCAATTTTTAAAGGAGGCTTTCATGGATCAGAAATTTATTGAGGAACAATTCTCAGCATTAAAGAACCATATCGATACCAGATTCGATGGACTTGAGAAGAGGATGGATGGTCTCGAAAAGAGGGAGGACTCAACAGAAAAAATTATCAACAAGATGGGCATAGAGCTTGAGGCAATCCAGACGGATATGCGATTAATAGCAGAGGGACATATGATGCTCACCGAAAAGTTCAGCAGGTTCGAGGCTGAATACATATGGATATGCACTAATAAGAACAAAGTATGGTCTTAATTATTTTTATTAACCCTTTGAACTTTTCAACTTGCAACTTGTAACTGTCTTTATTTTATCTTGCCCACCACCTGACTTGACCTTTTCCAGAAAACCTTCAGTTATCGTTCATCAGATATCTTCAATCCATCTCGCCCACTTCAGGTCTTTCTTGACCATATTATATAGTCTTTCATCGGCTGTAATCATGGATATGCCCTCTTTCTCAGCTACAGCCAGAGAACTAGCATCGTAAACGGAACAATTATAAATTTCACAATAATGAAGGACCCTTGTGTAAATATTGGAGATATTTTTAAGCTTAATATCTAAATTTAAAAATCCATCAACGGCAGTAAGAAGCTTCTCCTCTTTAACCCTTCCTCTTCTCTGGGCAATTATCAATCCATTAATTACCTCATATTCCAATAATGAAGGAGCAACGAAATCTATTTCGTTAGATATATATTTGTCTAATAAATCCAAAGCCTTGCGGCCGTGTTCTTCATCAGGGAGATACCATTTGAGTACTACGCTTGCATCTATAACGACCTGTTTCAAGGTCTTTTCTCCAGTTGTTTCCTGGTTTCTTTATAAATCTCTTTAGCTGAAATACCTGTTTTCAAAAAGGCATCCCTTGCCTCCATAATTTTTCTATAACCCTCTGCCTTTTTGGAATGTTGATATTCTTCATAGGAGACAATTACCACTGCAGGTTTTCCCCTCTTTGTCACAATAAATTTTTCTTTATTCTTGATTGCGGTTTGAATCAAACGGCTAAAGCCTTTTTTCCCTTCAGCAACACTAACAGTTGTGATTTTCATATGACCTCCTAAATAGTTATTAGTCATAACTATATAATATGGTCAAAAAATTATTTTGTCAAAAAAGGAGATCCGATAGATGGCATCTATAATTTAGGCTTAACGATCTTTAATCGTTCCTGACCGAGAATTGCTCAGGAAGCGAACATTACAAAATTAGTTTACATCTCACTCGAATCCTTCCCCTTTTTGCAATTTCTCCAACAGTACCTTTGCCACTTCATTCTGTGGTTCCAGCACTAATGCCCCGATTAGGTAATTATGCGCCTTTTGGGGGTTTGTACGCTGCAGTTCAATTTCCGCAAGACGGATAAGCACCCGGACATTTCTAAAATCTTTTTGCAAGTCTTCCAGAAGATGTGCTTCTTCAGAAACATTTGCTTCAGGTGGTAATTTGATCGCTTCAACATGGTAGCCAACTGTAAATTGATCAATAAAACATTTCTCGTCCAAGGCGAACAGATAGCGGGGAAGTAATTCATTAAATAATTGATGAACAAAATCGGCATGTTCACCGTGTAAATGTTTATGACTTCCAAATGTCCATGCAACACGAGCACACTCTTGAGCAAGAAGTTTGAAAAATCCACCATTCGGCGTAATCTCTAAAACCTTTAAGCTAAATTTTGGCAAGAAATGTTTGTACCACTCTGGTGTAAAACCTCCGTAAAAGTGGTAGGGTAGTTGGTGCAGACCTGAACCAAGGGGAGCGGTAAGAAACAATCGCCCACCGGGCTGCAAAATTCTCGACATTTTTCGTATTGCCTCGATCGGCTCTTGAACATGCTCAAGCACCTCGGTGCAGAGAACGATATCAAAAGAACTATCTGGAACTGGGATGTTTATAATGTCTGCCTCGTAATCTATATTTCCATATTCTGTAGTACCCCCGAGTTTTTCACCCTCATATTTTTTGAAGTCATGTGTTTTATAGTCACAGTGAGCAAACAATTTTTTATATGGACACGTCCCTGCACCTATATCCAGGACACGTGATCCAGGTGGCACCGTTTTGGCTTTTGCTTGGACCCAACGGTCACGACTTCTTTGGTTAAAGTCGTGGATTTCTGGGAGAGGGAGTTTAGAGGCGGTTTGGGAAAGAGCAGTTGGTGCTTGTGAAATCGAAGAAATATCTGGAGATTGAGCATTCGATGGAGGGGGGATGAATTTACCGGCAAGTACAGATTTCAGTTGTGCCTTCCATACTTCATACGTCGGTCTTTCAGTTTCAGAGACCGTGCTCTCCCAGAGTAATTCTTCTGCAGCTCGAAGTAATTCATCAAGCGTAAGCTCATGGGCTTTCAAGGCAACAGCATGAACATTCGAGAGATAAGGCTCATGTTGCCACGAAACTGATTGTGTTTGCACAGGGTCAAAACCAAATTTGCGGAGTGTATGTTCAAATCGTTCAGGGAACCAATGGTCGACATGGTAAGCCCAAGAGGCTGCCTGATCGCCTGCCAGATGTCGTACAGCGGCGGTTTTGATTCGCCAGGCCGCGTTAGAGAGTAAGGTTTTTGCACTTCCTATGAGGTCAGGCGTCTCGATCCAGAGCTTGCCGCCAATCTTAAGCCACTGATGCCATCTTATCAACATTGCTAATGCTGTCACGCGGCTAAAATGTTCAAAGACATGGTGCAACCGGACTTCATCAACTGAGCCTGGAGGAAAATCTAACTCCGCAATATTTGCATAAATGTCCGCCTTAATCTGCATGACATTATGCTCACTTGGCGGATAGTCTATATTCACATATCCGTCAAAATGCTGTTCGCCGCAGCCAAGGTGGAGTCGGAGCGGTTGGCCTTCGCTCCACAGGCCGGCAGTGCGAAACTGTTCAATGGGATTAGTATTAGTAGACAGAGTTTCGACTTTTTTCAGCCCTTGTAGTGATGATTGAAAAGGAAGCTGATCCATAGCTTCTTGAGTTTTTTTTGTTTGTCGCCTATGATCCTTTAAATCAAATTTGGCATATATATCTCCCCAAAGTAGCGGGTCTGCTGATCGTTCTATATATTCGAATAATGTCTGTGAAGATACCCATTCGGAAAGTGCTAACTGAGGAGTTTCTCCTTCGGCAAGATTAAAAAGTTTATATCCCAGTTTCTCCAGTAGAGACACGCACTGTTTGGCGCTATCCAGAAATTCAATCGCAAATTCAAATGATAACAAGGGAACTGGTTTGGATAGGCCGCGCAGGACTTGATATTCAAACCCTTCTACATCGATTTTGACGTATTGAGGGTTTCTATATGTTTGAATGGCCTCATCGAGCGTAATTACTTCTACCATAACAGATCTATCCCATTTATAGTCAGCAAATCTCCCCTTTTTCCATTCATCCGAAAATGTCGAGATCGTAGATGCCTGGGAACATATAGAAAGTTGCATCTTCCCATGCTTATCAGCTAAGCCTTTTTCTACAATTAATACTCCCTCGTTACCGGCATATTTATTCCGCAATACTTTTGCACAATCTGGTTGTGGCTCAAAACAGATCACCTTTGCACCATTTGCTAGAAATATATCAGTTTTAGCGCCAATGTGTGCACCAACATCAAAAACAGTATCACCAGGGCCATAGAAGTTTTTCATAGAGAAAACCTTTGTACCTTGTAACTGATCTGCTTTAATCTGATCATCCTGTAATAAGGATGGACTTGTTTCTTGATTTTCAACCCATGTAAGGATCTGGCGTACTAATTCTTCAATTGTGTGTAACTCCTTCAGTTTGCGGGAGGCATTTGCGGCAATTTGCCTGCCGAATTCTGGTTCTCGTAAAATGTGTTCTATATGCTCAGCCAACTGTAATGGATCATTTTGCTTATACAAGAGTATCTCTTTCCCATCCTCAAAAAGGGTTTTAGTCTTAGGACGCTCAGGGATTTCAACAGTGATCACCGGTCTTCCAGCAGCAATTCCCTCAAATACTCGACTTGCATACATTTTACCAAGTTGAGGCAGATTGACCACTGCACAGCCGCGTTGCAGTCCTTGTAACCACAGGCTAAAGCATTCGCTGCGAATATGACGCAATAAGTCCATATAACCCGAAAAAATATCATCAGTGACCGGCGCTCCGCTTTTCAGAAATTGTTCGGCATTAAAATTCAATTCATCAAAATGCCTCGGAAGGTCAGTTGCCCATTCAGGTGATGCGTCAGGTCTAACAAGTAACCCTTTTAGCGCAGTATGATCCAACCATTTTTTTCTCTCTCCATAAAGTGCCCCGAAAAAAACTCCAGAATTAATAGATGGCGGGGGAGGTTGTTCACAAATAAAACGCTCCGGCATCATTCCAGGCACCCACATTGCTGGCACTGGTCCATGGGTATTGAATTTATCAACATCAGCTTCATCAACAGCTATCACGTGCGTTATATAAGGAAGTCTATCATCAAGCGCTTTTTGTCTTCTTCGTGCACCTTCAGGATTATAGAGCCATTCTCTGGGATCCATGTCCAAACTTTCAACAATAAAGCCAATGCGAATTGGCGCTATCTTGGTGAGCCATTCCAGAAATACTTGATCCAGGTTGCTGTGGGAAATTTCAAACCAAACCTGATCGAACTGTTTCCCCGCACAAATTTCGCGTGCTCGACTAAGCCATGATGTTGACGCAGAGGACGGTACCTCATGCATGGCTGGGATGGTGAGAAATTCTATACCGTTAGCATCTAACCCTTCTTCAAACCCGAGGTTCATAGAGTAAGGCCAATGGCTGGCATTTGCCCATGTACGGAACTCCAATGTGATAAGTAGCACTTTTAATTTCTCAGGTTTGCTTACAGATGTCACTTTTTACCCACCGATTTAATAGTATATTTATCTATTCACAATGAACTGAACTCTCCAGAGTAAAACCAATTTTGTCAGGTTGCTTCTATGCAAGTTAATATTGCAAGTTATTATTCCTGGAGAGTTATAAAACAATTCGATATATTAAAAAATATGGATATTATACACAAACTCACACATTTTTGATGTATAATTGCTAAAGTTGCAACAGAAAGACTTCTAACATAAGACGATGGATACGGTGAATCAAAGAATGAAGCCACATATTCTATTTGCAATTGAAAAATGGTGCGATTATAACCCTGCCATGGGTAATTCACCCAACGATAGTTATTTAATTGGTTCGCTTGAGGCATCAGGGCTGGCTACATATGAAAGACTCAATTTTGATGAATACTACTATTTTCACAAAAAAGAAGCTGACAATTTTCTGCTGGATATCTGCCTAAATTCCAGGCCAGATTTTGTCATGCTGTCATGGTATGGGGATAATACACCCTATAACCCTAAATTGAAGACAATAGATGAAATTCATAACAAATTCAACATCCCTATCGTTGCTATATGGTATGACTCTGTGGCTCCGCAAAGTCAGGTTTTTCCTGAAACACTTTTGCCAGTGGTTGATTTAAATATTGTAGTTGACTCAACTACAGCATATTTACAAAAAACAAGACAACCTGAAAAATGCCTTCCACTTTGGGTGCCTCATGACCCAAGGATATTTAATAATCCTAATTTAGAACGAGACATTGAGCTTAGTTTTGTCGGTTCCGTAAATTCAAACCGGTTTCCTTTAAGGCAGGCAGCAATTGATACATTGAGGAAAAATGGAATAGAGGTATATCAAACCGGTGGTCAAAGGGAAAAAAGGGTTACAATTGAAGAGTACGCGAACATTTATAAGCGGTCAAAAATTGCACTTAATTTTTCCAAGAATTCTTTATTCATAGATCAAACAAAGGCAAGAATATTTGAAGCAACTTTATGTGGTGCCTTGTTACTTGAGAATGAAAACTCTGAAACAAAAAAATATTTTGAACCGATGGTAGATTATGTTGCATTTAAAGATTTCGATGACTTGGTAGATAAAGTAAATTATTATTTGCGACATGATGATGATAGAACACGAATAGCAGCACACGGATATCAAAAAGTAACGGAAAAATATAATAATATTAATTTTTGGAAATCGATTTTCAGTAAGATATTTTCAACTTCATATATCAGTTCTGAAAATAAATAAAGCGCTTCTAATTTATGTATTTGCCGATAAAAACTCCTCTAAAATATTAAGAACATAATCGCATTCTTTCCTACCTAAATCCTGATGCACTCCTATGTGAATCCCGTTTTCACCAATATACTCAGCATTCGGGAAATCACCAAGTGTATAGCCAAGAAAACCATATCCAGGGCATTGCGTGGGCATGGAAGAAAACAGATTTCTTGTATCAATTCCTTTTTTCTCCATGAAATTAACAAGCTGGTTACGAGTAAATTTTGCCTTTTCCTGAACAATAATAGGTAGGGCGTGAGGCCCTATCTCCTCATATGGTTCCTTTTCTATTGTTACCAGATATGGGTTAAATCTCTTAAATCCATCCACTAAATAATATAGATTTTCTCTTCTTTTGAGAAGGATATCATTGTATAAATCAAGATTTCCAAGTCCTATTGCAGCTTCTAATTCATTCATTTTGGTCGAAAAACCTATTCTTTCGAACATAAAACGTATGTCTGCATTATCTCCATATTGAAACCTCTTTGCACAATAGGCAGAGGCTACATTCAGGACACAACTTTCACATTTACAGGCCCTGCCATGGCTTCTTAATGATCTTAGTACTTCTGCAAAATCTGCATTATCCGTAACAATAATGCCACCTTCTACGGTGGTTATTATGTGAGCAACATACAAGCTGAAAGCCCCAATATGACCTAATGTGCCTGCATTCCTACCCTTATAAGTTGCCCCATGTGCTTCGGCTGCATCTTCAATGACATAAAGATCATGTTTATTTGCGATACTGTTGATAGTATCCATGTCTGCCGGTTTTCCCATTAAATGAACTGGCATAATAGCTCTCGTTTTTTCTGTAATCTTTTCCTCTATCTTTGCAGGGTCAATATTTAATGTTTTTCTGTCGATATCAACAAAGGCAGGAGTAAAACCAGCCTGCAAGACAGAATTACCTGTTGCAACAAAAGACAAGGCTGTAACTATAATTTCATCCCCTCGCTTTGCACCAAAGTCGTATAACACTGCCAGTGCAAGTGCATCCGCATCAGTACCACTGCTAACTGCTACAGCTTCCTTTACACCTACCAATTCAGCAAATCTTTTTTCAAACTTCCGAACATATTTCCCACTGGATAATCTATTTGATTGGAGGATGTCGTGTATTATCTTTTTAGATCTTTCTGTTACAGATATTGTTCCAAACGGTATTTTCATAATTACACTCCGCTCTCGCTGTAATAAATTATCTGACTTCCCAATGTATCAAAACGGAATGGTACATGCAGTAAAAAGTTCAGAGCTTCTTTTAATCTATCCCTGTATTCAGGCTTAACAAAAAGTAAAATAAATCCTCCACCTCCTGCTCCTAAAATCTTCCCTCCAATTACTCCATTCTTTTCGGCAATCTCATAAATATGGTCAATAAATGTATTTGACACCTTATCTGACAGGCTTTTTTTAAGCTTCCAGGTTTCATGAAGAAGTTTTCCAAATTCGAGAAGCTCACCCGCTCCACTTAAAATATTGATAGCTTCATCTACCAGCTCGCACATTGCCTTAAGTTCACTGTTCTTTTTTGAAAGTTGTCTTATTTTGTCTGCTTCGATTTTAGAAGCAGTTCTTGAGAATCCGGTAAAGAACAACATAAGATGATCTTGAAATTGCTGGAGCCTTGTCTGCCCAATAATAATTGGATTGACTTCTATATTGTGGTCTCCGGAAAAACTAATCTTATTGAATCCTCCAAAGGCAGCAGCTACCTGATCCTGCGAGCCAACATTCTCTTTTATCATTTCCTGTTCAATATGGATAGCCTCAAGTGCCAGTCGCCTTTTAGTCACCATCTTCCCTTTTAAAGCATATAATGCGTGTAACAGCCCTACTGTAAAAGCCGAACTTGAACCAAGACCTGTCCTGGCAGGAAGGTCACCGTCATGATGTATTTCTAAACCTTCCTTTATATCCATAAATCTGAATGTCTCTCTGACCGCGGGATGAATGATTTCATCAATTTCACTAACATGTTCGATCCTTGAATATACAACTCTATGCTTGTGTTCAAAGAATGGAGGAAGACGTCTGCAACTTATATAGCAATATTTGTCTATGGTTGTTGAAAGAACTGCTCCGCAGTTTTCTTTATACCAAACAGGGAAATCTGTCCCGCCGCCAAAGAATGAAATGCGAAAGGGGGTTCTACTGATAATCATTCCTTATATCGCCTGCCGATAAAATCAATTTTCAAGCAATTTTCTCTTCAGTCGTGTTTTTGTCATTTCCTGATTATGTTCTTTAACTTTCTTGCCAAACTTTAGTTCAAACATTTTTAAATTCTTGAACTGCTCTGATAATGCTCTCTTCATCTAAATTATTTATTTTATGTAAATGATCCCTATTTCCTAAATCAAAAACATATTTATCATTAAAGCCTAACCTCTTTAGTTTAATATTTGATTGATTATCAAAAAGTATTTTTGATATCAGGCTGTCCAATCCCCCATTATTTATAAAAGCCTCTTCAATTGTAATAATATATTCATATTTTTTAAGAATTCCAAATAATAACTCCTCATTCACAGGCTTTAATATAAACATATCAATAACTCCGACATCCTGAAGCTCTTTTGCTGCCTTTAATGCTCTATGTGTCATGTATCCTGTGGAAACTAAACAAACCTTTTCACCTTTTAACAATTCGTTAAATCCATTCTTCAAATTCAAATTATTAACATCATCATAAATGAGAGGCAAAGGTTTTCCATCAAATCGTATATATTTTGGCTTTTTAACGTTAATTGAATAATCAACAAAACTTTCTGCCAGCTTCCAGTCACTCGGAGAAAATACAATCATATTTGGTAAGAGCCTCATAATACTGATATCTTCTAAACAATGATGTGTGGGGCCAGATACATCATAACTCACTCCACCTCCAACTCCTATGAGATTTACGTTTACAGGTTTTATTTGTGAGGATATGGATAGATTTACCCTTATTTGTTCATATGCCCTCATGGTTATAAACGGTGCAATAGCATAAGCATAAACACAATAACCTTCAATGGCTAAACCCGTTGCAACATTTATCAAATTTTGTTCAGCGATTCCAACATTTATGAATCTGTCTTTGAAATCCTTTTTTAATTTATCAAGCATAGGGGAACCAAAATCAGCCGATAAAAAAAAGAGATGATTATTTTCATGCATTCTGTCGTAAATTGTTTCTATAAAAACATCTCTCATTGTCTTTAACTGGGTAGCACTCATTGTAATCCTTCTATTGCACTAATAATTTCTTCTTCTTTTAATGACTTTATATGGCACAGGGTATCATTCTCTAATTGAGGAACACCCTTTCCTTTTATCGTATTAGCAATCAATACCTTAGGACGATTATCTTTACTTTCTTTTAAGCCTTTCAATGAGTTATATATCTCTTCGATATTATGGCCATTCACGGTTGTAACCATCCATTTAAAAGTCTGAAATTTTTCCTCAAGTCGCGATAAATCAATAATATTTTTACAATAATCAAGCATACAGATTTTATTGTTATCAACAATTGATATCAAATTGTCTAATTTATGCTGTGGAGCAAACATTATGGCTTCCCAAACTGCACCTTCAAACAATTCGCCATCACCTAATAAGACAAATACTTTTGAATTTGAATTTTTTCTCTTTAAAGCGAGGGCTATACCACAAGCCACTCCAAGACCATGCCCTAAAGAACCATTTATGGTCTCAAACCCTGGAATTATGGTATCCGGCATACCACCCAGAAAAGAGCCTTCTTGGCAAACTTTCGTTAATTCATTTCTATCAAAAAAACCTAAATCTGCTAATATTGGATATAAAGAAATTGCTCCATGTCCTTTGCTTATAATAAATCTATCTCTTTCCTCCCATCGAACATTTTTCGGATCAAATTTTAAGAGTTCCCCATAATACAAAGAAACAAATATCTCAACATCAGATAATGAGGAGGCCAATCTTGTTTCAGGCGCAATTTTATGTATTTTCAGTGTTTCTTCTCTCACCCATGTTGCTTTTTCTTGCAGGAATTTGAAAAGATTATCAGATTCTTTTATTGACATGTTATAGTTCTTTTTATTTTATACACTTTTAAAGTGGTTAGAAGAAATTCTTAAACATTGGCATACTTACTGTTTGTAATTATTCTGTATCCTTTGAGCAGTTCTTTTATACCCATTTCCAGCGAGTAAAAAGGCTTAAATCCAGTTCTCTCAATCTTTTCATTTGAAACTATATAATCTCTTTTATCTGGATCTTCACCTATTGGTGCTTCTAAATATACAAAATCAGGAACCTGCTCTTTTATCTTTGCACAAAGTTCTAATTTAGATAGATTGGCATCGGAAAGGCCTACATTATATGGCTCATTTTTCATAGTGTCAAAATTAACTATCGCGTGAATGAATGCCCTTGCAACATCGCGTATATGGATATAATTCCTTTTAAAATGACCCTCAAAAACTACCACAAATCTATCCTTCACAGATCTATACGTGAAATCATTTACCAATAAGTCAATCCGCATTCTCGGAGACATTCCAAAAACAGTAGCTAACCGGAGACTTATAGAATTTCCTCTATCAAGCAGAATCTTTTCAGCCTCCACCTTTGCTTTGCCATATAAGGAAATTGGATTCAATGGAGTTTCCTCAGTGCAATAAACACCCTTTTGGCCAATACCATAACCGCTGTTAGTTGTAGGCATAATTATCCTTTGTTCTTTTGAGGCGAGTTTTGCTATGGAAGCTATTGCATCTCTATTTGTAGTTACAGTTCCTATTTTATCTCTATTACAAAGCGGTGCACCCACTAATGCCGCCAAAGGAATAATATAACCAGCTTTTTGTAAAAGAGGTTTTAAAATACCTTTATCCCTTGCGTCTCCCCTCACAACATCGAAATTTTCATATGCACAACAATCAAGTAAAGAGTTTTGCCCAAACATAAAATTATCCAATACAATTACTTCATGTCCTAATTTCAGCAATTCAGGAACCAGAATAGAGCCTAAATAGCCGGCACCACCAGTAACCAAAATCTTTTCTTGTCCCATTAAAAAGAATCCTCCCCAAATAATGTATTAGCTATTTTATAAGTTTCAGGAATTCCGATATCGATAAATTTTCCATGACTAATATAACCATACACACCTTTTTCTAAAAAGATAGGTAATAATTCTTTTTCGAGTGATATGACTTTATTTTCTTTTATATTATCAAATAATTCTCTTTTAAATATATATATGCCTGCATTGATATATATGCCTGCATTGATATATCCACCTTTCTGATCAGGGTTTTTCTCTTCAAAAGAAACTATCCTATGTTCGCTATTGAGTTTCACCCTGCCGTACCTGTTTGCATTTTCAATTTCTTTTAGCACGATAGTCATGGCAGCCCTCTTTTTTCTATGAGCTTTGATTAAGTCTTCAACATTTACATCTACATAGGAATCTCCATTGAGGACTAAAACGTCTTCTGTTTTTGTATAACGCAATGCCTTTTTTATTGCTCCTCCTGTACCCAACAGTTTTTTTTCCTCAGAAAAAAGAATTTCAAAATTATATTCATGCCGGTTCGTATATTCTTCAATTATCTTATCTGCCATATATCCCACAGCAATTATTACTCTCCGTATACAACCCCACTTGTTCAAAAAGCCCAAAATTATATCAAGAAATGGTCTATTATTAACTGGAGCAAGTGCTTTTGGAAGGTCGGTAAGCACCCTTTTCAATCTTGTGCCAAGACCTCCAGCTAAAATTATGGCATCTAATTTCTTCACATGACCCATTTAGAAGAGTATTGCAGAATATGATTGACGGCGCTCAGAAGATATAAGGTTGGGGGTCACCCATTAAAAGGCCCTTTGTCAAGAGACAAACGTGTCCTATCGGAATCTTTTTCCTTTTTTCTATCCATATGGTTATGCATGATACTTCTTTCGCGCCCGTTATTTCTTAGTTCCAGGTTGCGGGCATAGCTTAAAACTATTCCGCACCAGTCACCCATCAGGATCAAGGTTGATAACAGTTGCAATTCCGATTAATCGGCTTATCGTTATCGGCCCCTGGCATCTCTTTGATGCCCCAGA
>Ga0315281_10000334_pt1 | contig 64558 bp, 57 predicted proteins | sample YL17G07_0_MG_FD_204540 | JGI IMG/M metagenome (GOLD analysis project Ga0315281, IMG submission 204540) | Sediment microbial communities from Yellowstone Lake, YNP, Wyoming, USA - YL17G07_0 | ecosystem: Environmental > Aquatic > Freshwater > Lake > Sediment | place: USA: Wyoming | collected...
GGGGGCAGTCGCCCCCCTCTCTTTATGGGAAAAGGAGGGAATAACCTGAGAAGCGCAGCTGGATTAATGTGACGTGGTCGGATTAATCAGAAAACTTAGGCTGGAATAATGTGGGAATCAACAACGGCGAAGGAGAGAAAGAGCCCGCTGGACTTCTGAACTTCTTGAACATCTAAAAAGGCATCAGTGCTGTTAGGGATTATATTCTGCGGGAATTTCCTGGTAAGCGGGGGTGATACTTATCATGCAGGGTTCGTTTTCTCAGAAAGTCTTTCCAGCGCTTCCTTCGCCGCCCGTTGTTCCGCTTCCTTTTTGCTCTTGCCTGTGCCGCGGCCGGAAAGCTGCCCCTTGATCCATACTTCCATCTCGAACTGTTTCTGATGATCAGGGCCTGTCTCGGAAACGATGCGGTATTCCGGAAGCTGTTTGAGTTGCTCCTGGCATATCTCCTGGAACTCTGTCTTATAATCAAGCGAACCGCCGGATGCGCTGGACTTCTTGATCACGTCTTCGAAAAGGCGGATAACAAGCGACTCCGCGGCATCTTTGCCCGCATCGAGATAGACGGCTGCAATGACGGCCTCAAGGCAGTCGGCAAGGAGCGAATCCTTGTTCCTTCCGCCGGTTTGATCTTCTCCTTTTCCAAGCAGGAGATAGTCGCCAAGACCGAGCTCGCGGGAAATGGCGGCGAGGGCGGGTTCGCTCACGACTGCCGCCCTGAGCCTCGAGAGGTCGCCTTCGGTCGAGTCCGGGCAGGTCTTCATAAGATATTCGCTTATGACGAGACTGAGGACGGAATCGCCGAGAAACTCCATCCGTTCATTGTGATAGGGGACCCTGTTTTCGTTCGCATAGGACTTGTGTGTGAGCGCGCGCTCGAGGAGTTCCACTTCCTTGAATGTATGGGCGATCCGCTGCTGGATGTCCGAGAGGGGAGGCATCTTATTTCCGGAATCTGCGGAAGACCAGGCAGGCGTTTGTGCCGCCGAATCCAAAGGAGTTGGACATGGCCACGTCCACCTGCAGGTGTCTCGCTGTATTCGGGATGTAGTCCAGATCGCACTCCGGATCGGGGTTCTCAAGATTGATCGTTGGAGGAAGGACCCCGCGGTCCAGCGCAAGAACGGAGATCACGGCTTCCACGCCCCCTGCCGCGCCGAGCAGATGGCCGGTCATGGATTTTGTGGAGCTTATCGGTATTTTATAAGCAGTGTCGCCAAACACGGTCTTGATTGCCATGGTCTCGAGCTCGTCGCCATACTTGGTCGAGGTGCCATGAGCATTGATGTAGCCCACATCAGCCGGGTTGATGCCGGCGTCCTTAATGGCCATCTTTATGCACCGGGCCGCTCCTTCGCCGTTCGGCGCTGGTGCGGTAATATGGTAAGCGTCTCCGGACATGCCATAGCCGATCACCTCGGCGTAGATATGCGCCCCGCGTTTTTTCGCGAATTCCAGTTCCTCGAGGACAAGCAGTCCCGATCCCTCACCCATGATGAAGCCGTCACGCTCCGCGTCGAACGGACGACTAGCGCGCTCGGGCTCGCTGTTCCGGGTCGAGAGGGCTTTCATGGCGTTGAACCCGCCGACCCCGAGAGGGCAAATGCAGGACTCGCTGCCGCCGGCGATCATGGCATCGGCGTCTCCGCGCTGGATGATCTTGAATGCGTCGCCGATGGAGTGGGTGCCCGTGGCGCAGGCAGTGACGACGCAGGAGTTCGGGCCTTTCGTGCCGAAGCGCATGGAGATATGCCCGGCCAGCTCATTGATGATGGACATGGGAATGAAAAAGGGCGTGATTCGGCGGAAGCCCTTTTCCATGTATGCGCGGTATGTCCGCTCGATCGCGGGCAGACCGCCGATGCCTGAGCCGACGGTGACACCGACGCGCTCGGCATTCTCGGGCGTCACGATGAGCTTTGAGCTGTCCATCGTCATTTGGCTCGCGGCGATCGCGAGATGAATGAACCGGTCCATCTTCTTGATCTCCTTGGCCTCGATGTACTTCTCCGGTTCAAAGCCGTGGATCTCGCCCGCGATCTGCGTGGGGATGGTCTTGTCATCAAACCGTGTGATGGGGCCGATACCGGACTTGCCGTTAATCAGGCCTTCCCAGCTCTTTTCCGTGTCCAGGCCGACCGGGGTGATCATTCCGACGCCGGTGATGACAACTCTTCTTTTCAAAACAAAATACCTCCCGCATAAACTCCGTTGGAGAGCAATGCCCCATCGGATGCTACCCTGTCATTGTATATCTCAAACCCGTTTGTATGATGACCGCCGCTGCAAAGAGTCCGGACGCTTTCCGCCGGAGCAAAAAATCCGAAAAGCCAAAAAACCCCCCTCGCGGCTGCGGGAGCGGTCTTCTGGCTTTCGTAATTTTTTGAAACAGCTTGGAGAACGAACGTGTCTGATTACTTTGCTTTTGCCGTGATATAGTCGATCGCGTTCTGCACGGTCGCTATTTTCTCGGCATCTTCATCCGGTATCTCCACGCCGAATTCCTCTTCGAGCGCCATAACGAGCTCCACGGTGTCGAGTGAATCCGCGCCAAGGTCGTTCACGAAGGACGCCTCGGGTTTTACATCCGCTTCCGGTACGCCGAGCTGATCGGAAATGATCTTTTTTACCTTTGCAACTATATCTGCCATTGTTATCCTCCTCTGAATTATGTTCTCACATCTGAATTTGCCGCAAAGGCGCTAAGACACGAAGTGTTGTATTTCCCCGGCGCCTTACCGTCTTCGTGGCTGAATCGTGAGCTTGATTTACATGTACATACCGCCGTTCACATGGACCACCTGGCCGGTGATGTACGACGCCCAGGGTGAAGCCAGGAAACGGACCGCATTTGCCACGTCCTGGGGTGTGCCGAGCTTGCCCATGGGGATCTGCTTCGCGAGTTCGGCCCTGACGTTCTCGGACAGCGCCTGCGTCATGGCGGTATCGATAAAACCCGGGGCCACGGCATTTGCCGTGATGCCGCGGTTCGCGTATTCCCGCGCAATGGTCTTGGTCAAACCGATGAGGCCTGCCTTGGATGCAACGTAGTTCGCCTGCCCGGCATTGCCCATGGCGCCGACGATCGAGGCGATGTTGATGATGTTTCCGCCCCGTTGTTTGCTCATGTACTTGAGCGCCGCCCTGGCGCACAGGAAAGAGCCCTTCAGGTTGATGCTGAGCACCAGGTCCCAGTCCTCGTCCTTCATCCGGAGGATGAGCCCGTCACGGGTGATGCCCGCGTTGTTTACGAGGATGTCGATCCTGCCGAACTTCTCGACGACCTGATCGACCATGGCCGTGACTTCGGCGGACGCGGCAACATTCGTCTTGATGGCAAGCGATTTTACGCCCTTTGCTTCGATGTCAAAAGCGGTCTTCTGCGCGGCCTCAAGGTTCACATCGCAGATGGCAACATCGGCGCCGTCGGCCGCAAGCGCGAGGGCGATGTCCCTGCCGATGCCCTGTGCCGCTCCGGTGACGAGCGCTATTTTTCCGCTGAGGCTCATATAGCATACTCCTGAAGGACAAAGCGCAGAATTAAAAGAGTAAAGCGCCGTCTGAAAAAAACGCAAAAGCTATTTGAACTTTGAGCTTTGTAATTTTAACCTGCTTTATATTCCCAACGCACTGAGCGTGTCGCTCATGCTCCTCTGGTCTTCGACGTTCAGCGTTTTTGCGTTTTTTGCGATCCGTTTTATCAGACCGGAGAGCGCCTTGCCGGGCCCGATCTCAATGAAGGTATCGAAGCCGTCGCTGACCAGTGTATTGATCGAATCTTCCCAAAAGAGCGGGGAACTGATTTGTTTGGTGAGCGACATCCTGAGTTCCTCGGCAGTCCGGATGAATTTCGCATCCGCGTTATTCACGATCGGGCTGTTCAAATCGCTGATCTTTACCTTGACGAGTTCCTGCTCAAGCCGCTCGCCGGCCTGCTTCATCAGGATACAATGTGAAGGCACGCTCACCGAGAGAGGGACCACTCTTTTCGCCCCGGCGGCCCGGGCAAGTTCCATGGCTTTTTCCACGGCCTTTTTCTCGCCGGCGATAACGATCTGGCCGGGGGAGTTGTAATTTGCAGGGGCAACTATACCATTTTTAGCGGCTTCATGGCAAGTTTTTTCTACATCTTGCCGCTCCATCCCGAGAATGGCCGCCATAAGCCCCGCGCCGGCAGGCACGGCCTCCTGCATGTATCTGCCGCGCTTCCGCACCAGCGCAACGGCGTCCTTGAGTTCGAAACCGCCGGCTGCGGTTATGGCTGTGTATTCACCGAGACTATGGCCGGCGAAAGCGGAAGCCTCCAATCCTCTCCTCAGGAGCGGCTGCAATATGGCGATGCTCGCGGCAAGGACCGCGGGCTGGGTGTTCTCGGTGAGGTTCAGTTTCTCAACCGGTCCGTGCAGACAGAGCTGGAGGAGGTCATACCCGAGCACGGAGCCGGCGATGTCAAAGACTTCTCGTGATTCATCAAAATGTTCTATGAACTCCTTCGCCATTCCAAGGTACTGCGAACCCTGGCCGGGAAAGACAAATGCGATTTTCATGTACGTTCCAATATCATAAAATTATCCGCTGCTTCTCATTTCCCTGAGCTTTCTGAGCATGATCGGAAGCACCTCGTGCACATCGCCGACAATGCCATAGGTCGCGACGTTGAAGATAGGCGCATCGTGGTCCTTGTTGATCGCGACAATGACGTTTGATGACTGCATCCCGGCAATATGCTGGATCGCGCCGGAGATACCGCAGGCGATGTAGAGTTTGGGGCAGACCGTCTTGCCCGTCTGTCCAACCTGGAGGGAGTAGGGGGCCCATCCTTCATCAACCGCGCCTCTTGTGGCCGCAACCGCGCCTCCCAGCGCTTTTGCCAGTTCCTCAACCAATTGAAAGTTTTTGGCGCTGCCAAGGCCGCGTCCCCCGGCGACAATGATGTCCGCTTCACAGATGTTGACGGTCTCGCTCAGTTCCTCCACGGTCTTGATGACCCTGGCGCGGAGAACTCCTGACGGGTCATACTTCACGTCGATTACTTCGCCGGTCCGCGCGTCATTGCGCGGCGCCGGTTTCATCACCTTATGCCTCACCGTGGCCATTTGAGGACGGTGGTTGGGCGTGACGATCGTGGCCATGATATTACCGCCGAAGGCTGGACGGGTCTGGTGGAGGTGGCCGGTCTCGGTGTCGATGTCGAGTACGGTACAATCAGCGGTAAGGCCGGTGCGCAGTGAAGACGCTACCTTGGGAAAGAAGGAGCGGCCGATCGCTGTTGCGCCCGCCAGGATGATCTCGGGTTTGAGCCGCCTCGTGAGCGTTGTCAGGACCCCGGCATAGGAGTCGTCATTGAAATCCTTGAGCGACGGATCGTCCGCAACATAGACGATATCCGCGCCGCGGGCAATGAGCTCTTGAGCTTTGTTGTGAATGCCGTGGCCGAGGAAAACAGCCGCGAGGTATGTCTTCTTTTTATCAGCCAGCTTCCGTCCTTCTCCGAGGAGTTCAAGGGCGACGCTGGATATGCCGCCCTTATGCTGTTCGACAAAGACCCACACACCCTTGTATGCCGAAAGGTCGACAGTCGGAGAAACAGCTTCTGCTGATTTTTCGATAGCCTTGAATTCGCAGGCCTCGACGCAGGCGCCGCACATGGTGCAGGCTTCGGTAATGAACGCCTTGCCGTCCCGCATCTCAATAGCGCCGAACGGGCATGCGGTTAAGCAGGTCTCGCATGCGGCGCACTTATCAGGTATTACTTTAACGCTCACCATCCGCTCCTTGAAAAGACAGTACAAAGTTCAAAAGCTTAATTTTTGTATCTACTCAGGTCAGTGTCAAAAAAGCTTTTGTAGGGCAACCCTTCAGGGTTGCTTTTGTCCGATCGGCGTGCATTCCAACTGAGACGCAAGGCTAAAGCCTTGCCCTACAGAATCAGAATCATACTGAATCAATTTTACCTGAGCAGTTACTAATTTTTAATGAAGGTCAAATGACCGATAATCAAACGTATTCGCACTTTGAAATTTGAACTTGCTAAAGCAATGCCTGTTCTTTCAGTTTCTTCACTACCGTTGCGGCTTGTTCTTCGAGTGTGCCGGAAAGAATCTCCCTCTGTCCGCGCGGCGCAGGCGGGAAGATCTTTACCACCTTGGTTGGCGAACCCTTCAAGCCGCACAGATTCTGGTCCGCATTTATGTCCGCGGCCGTCCAGGAAGTGACCTTGAGGCCCCTGGCTTTCATCTTGCCTTTGAGCGAAGGCAGACGCGGCTGATTGATCTCTTTCACGACGGTGATAAGCGCGGGGAGAGAGGTTTCTACAACATCGTACCCCTCGTCCATCATACGCTCAGCCGTCATCGTAGAGTTATTTATCCGTTCTATCTTCCTGATATAGGCTACGAAGGGAATGCCGATCATATCAGCGGTTTCGGGGCCGACCTGGGCCGTGTCGCCATCGATAGCCTGCTTCCCGGCGATGATGAGATCGTAAACGCCGATCTTTTTAATCCCCTGAGAGAGGACATAGGATGTCGCCCAGGTATCGGCTCCGGCAAAGGCGCGGTCGGACAGGAGCACGACGTCGTCCACGCCCAGGGCAACGGCCTCTTTGAGCGCGTCCGCCGCCTGAGGAGGTCCCATGGTCACGGCGGTCACCTTACCGCCGTGCTGTTCGCGCAAACGGAGGGCCTCTTCGATCGCATACATGTCGTAAGGGTTGATGATGCTCGGTACGCCATCGCGAATAAGCGTATTGGTATCCCGGCTGATCTTGACCTCCGACGTGTCCGGGACCTGTTTTACCAGAACAATGATGTTCATGGGAATCTCCAAATCAACAAGGCCGGAAGGCGGGAGAGCGAAAAACGGAAAGGGAAAATATCCCAGCTCCCCTGCCTCTCACGCTTTACCTCTTACGGCCCCTTTATTTTTGCTTCGTCGCTTCCCTGATCATATCGAGGGCGATGACGTTGCGCTGGACCTGGTTGGTCCCCTCGTAGATCTGGAGGATCTTGGCGTCGCGCATCATCTTCTCGACGGGATATTCCTTCATGTAACCGGCTCCGCCCATGACCTGTACCGCGTCAGTAGTGACTTTCATGGCCACATCGGTAGCAAAGACCTTCGCCATGGCCGAGGCCCGGGAGATGTCCTTTGCCCCGCTGTCCATCATGCGGGCCGCGGAGTAGACCAGGGCGCGGGCGGCTTCGGTCTGGGTCTGCATATCGGCGAGCATGTGCTGGATGGCCTGGAAAGAGGTCACCGGCTGGCCGAACTGGACCCTGCCCTTGGCGAACCTGATGCACTCGTCGATCGCCCCCTGCGCCACGCCGACACCCTGGGCGCCCACGCCCGCGCGCGAGCAGTCGAGGGTCTTCATGGCCGCGATGAAGCCCATACCTTCACGGGCGATGAGGTTCTCCTTTGGGATGCGGCAGTTGTTGAAGATAAGCTCGGTGGTGGATGAGGCGCGAATGCCCATCTTGTTCTCTTTCTTGCCGAAGGTGAATCCCGGAGCGCCCTTCTCCACGATGAAGGCCGAAGCGCCGCGGGCGCCCTTGGACTTGTCCGTGATGGCGATGACGGTGTAGATATGGGCCTCGCCGCCGTTCGTGATCCACTGCTTGGTGCCGTTCAGCACATATTCGTTGCCTTCAAGTTTTGCCGTGGTCTGGACGCCGCTGGCATCGCTTCCCGCGTTCGCCTCGGTAAGTCCGAACGCCGCGAGGTGCTTTCCCGATGCGATGTCGGGGAGGTATTTCTTTTTCTGCGCCTCGCTGCCATGGAGGAGGATGGGGTAGGTGCCGAGCGCATTGGCCGCATAGCTTGTGGACACGCCAAGGCATGCCTTGGAGATCTCTTCGATGGCGAGGTAGAGCTCAAAGCTCTTTTTGCCGAGGCCGCCGTATTCCTCGGGGATGTAGATGCCGAAAAGATCGGCCTGTGCCATGGCCTTCATGATATCAGTGGGGAACTTATTTTGCTCATCGAGCTCGGCGCGCACGGGCACGATCTTCTCCACCGCGATCCGCCGGGCAAGGTCTCGTATCATGAGCTGGTCTTCTGTCAGCAAGTAATCCATTATTCAACCCCCGAGAAAAATGTCAAAGCTCAAATTGCAAATCAAAAATCCCATGGATATTGATTATCGACTCATATTTGGAAATCAGCTCTTGGCTATTGGTGTTTATGTTTTACTCACCACCGCACCAGCGCTGATGCCCAGGTCAGGCCTCCTCCAAATGCTTCGAACAGGAGGAGATGGTTTTCCTTTATTCTGCCGTCGCGGACAGCTTCGTCAAGCGCCATGGGGATAGAGGCTGCCGAGGTATTGCCATATTTAGGAAGGGTGAGCACGACCTTGTCCATCGGCATCTTCAGGCGCAGCGCCATGGCCTGGATGATCCGCAGGTTCGCCTGGTGCGGAATGAGAAAATCGATCTCTTCCGGTTTTATCTTGTTGTATGCCAGGGTTTCCTGCACAACGTCTTCGAGCGCCCGCACAGCCACCTTGAATAGCTCGTTTCCCTTCATCTTCATAAAGTGCATGCGTTGATGTACTGTTTCGTGCGTCGCGGGATGCATCGCCCCGCCCGCGGGAAGATAGAGGAGTCCCCCGAGGGAACCGTCCGAGTGCAGATGGGTGGAGAGGACCCCGTGTTTGCCCGTATGCCGCTGGATCACGACCGCCCCCGCTCCGTCTCCAAAGAGAATGCACGTAGCCCGGTCCTCCCAGTCGACGAAGCGGGAAAGGACCTCAGCGCCCACCAGAAGGATGTTCTTATATATCCCTGACAGTATGAACGCATTGGCCGCTGACAGGCCGTAAAGGAAACCGGAACAGGCGGCATAGATGTCGAAAGCAGCGGCTTTTCTGGCGCCAAGCTTTTTCTGGAGCGCACAACCGAGATTCGGCATCAACATGTCCGGCGTGGTAGTTGCTGTAAGAATGAGGTCCAGCTCATTGGCGCCAAGACCCGCGGCTTTCAGCGCTTTTCGGCTTGCCTCGTAAGCAAGGTCCGAGGTGGTCTGCCCCTTTTCCACGATCCTGCGTTCCTTGATGCCGGTGCGTTCCGTGATCCAGTCGTCGCTCGTGTCCACCAGCTTCTCGAGGTCATGATTGGTGATGATCTTGGCCGGTGCGTACGACCCTGTCCCTGTTATGCGCGCGTGGATCATTTTGCCTTGACCAGTTCCATGTTCTTTTCGATGTCCTCGTGTATATGCCTGATTGCCTCGCTCTTCGCCAGTTCGACGGCGACGCGGATGGCGTTCTTGATCGCCCGGGCCGACGATTTGCCGTGGCTGATGATACTGATGCCGTTGATGCCGATGAGGGGCATCCCGCCGTACTCCGCGTAATCGACACGGCGTTTGAGCGCCCGGAATGCCGGCCTCATCATGAAATAGCCGAGTTTCTTGATTAAGTTATCGCCGATGTTCTCCCGGATCATGAGCCCGATGGTTTCCGCCATTGCTTCTAACAGCTTGAGCGCCACATTGCCGATAAAGCCGTCACAGACCACCACGTCCGCTTTGCCTGACATTACGTCACGCCCCTCAACATTGCCGATAAAATTAAGCGAAGTCTCGGTCAGGAGCTTGAACGCCTCCTTGGTGAGTTCATTCCCTTTGGTTGCCTCTTCGCCGATGGAGAGCAAGCCTACGCGGGGGTTGGGGTTCTTGAGAACGTACTTGGCGTAGACCTCGCCCATGATGGCGAACTGCAGGAGATGGTTCGGTTTGCAGTCGACGTTCGCTCCCACGTCCAGGATGATGGAGGCGCCTTTCATCGTGGGCATGAACGTGGCGATGGCCGGACGTTCCACGCCTTCGAGCGTGCCCAGCACGAAGAGCGATGTGGCCATGGCCGCGCCGGTATTTCCCGCGCTGATAACGGCCACCGCCTCGCCGCTCTTGACAAGCTCATTGGCCACGCGGATCGAAGAATCTTTCTTTCTCCGGAAGACCGTGACCGGAGAATCAAGCATGTCCACCACCTCGGTGGCGTTCCGCACCTCAAGCGGGAGCGCTTGCGCATGGGGGTGCTTCTTGAGTTCCGTCAGGATAATTTGTTCAATGCCCACCAGGATGATACCGACCCCATACTCTTTCGCCGCTTGTACAGCCCCGGCGACGACGGCATGAGGCGCATTATCGCCCCCCATAGCATCAACAGCTATCTTCATACAAGCTCCCCGCAATATAAAAGGCAAAGAGTCATACCGGAAAATACAGTATCATCCCTTTGCCTTTGAGCAAGCGCCGGTTATATCTGCTGAACAGTTGCGATCTCTCGGCCGTTGTAGGTGCCGCAGGACAAACAGGCGTGATGGGGCTGCTTCACTTCCTGGCATTGCGGACAGGCGGAGAGATTGGGCGCCTTAAGGTGCTTGTGGGTGCGTCTCTTGTCCCTGCGGGATTTGGATGTTTTGTGTTTTGGGTTCGCCATGTTCGTGTATTACTCCTTCTTATTTTTTCAACAAAGCCTTTAATGCGGAAAATGCTCCAAATTCACCCACGCTGTCTTTTTTGCAACCACAGTCCGTTTCATTCAGGTCTGTTCCGCAGACGGGGCAGAGGCCCTTGCAGTCGGGAACATGGAGCGGGACCATGGGGACGGTAATCAGCAACTGCTCTTTTACAAGATCAAGGGGCTCTATCTCCTCGCCCCGGTAGAACTCCACGTCGAGCTCTGACCGAACAAGTTCATGCTCCGGGTCAGTCCCCAGAGCTTTCTCCTGAGCAAGGGTTATATCCAGTTCCGTATCAATGTGATACGAAAAAACCTTCAGGCAACGGCTGCACTCTAACTCCGGATCAGCCTGAACACGTCCTTTTATGTGGAGGACGCCCGCGCCCATCGGCTTGATGCCGAGAACCGCGGTAAAGGCCGTGGATGCTGTTCCTGTGTCGAACAGGTCGAGCTTCTGTTTCAGTTCCAGTGCAAGCCCCTCTGGCGGTATATCGTTGATCTTCATGGCCATTTTGATTACTCTGGAGGCTGCAAGGATCGGATTATAAGGGGAAGCTCCGGTTTTGTCAAGAAGAAATACAGAGTAGCCACAGTCACGTTAAAGTCGCCGGCTACGGACGCCGAGACAGTAATCGCCGCGTAGAGAAAATCCTTATTATTTAAAAGTGAATTTCTTTGTGTCTTCGCGGTAGAATATTACTTTTTGCGAGCCCATCAATCGTAGTAACCATCCCTGATGTTTATTATTCTTGACGGTCTCGCGGCGAATCAGTATAATCCGCTCTTGAGCTTATCATTACATTGAAGGGAATATTTATGGAAGATTACAACGAACTGATCCAGCAGCGGTTCAGGAAGCTTGCCGAGATCAGCGCGATGGGCCATAAACCTTACGCCGGCAGGTTCGAGGTCTCGACGTCGTCGCAGGCCCTCCTGGAGGCCTATGGACAATCGACAAAGGAAGAGCTTGAACAAAAAAAGGTCGAAGTTGCCGTAGCCGGACGGATCGTGGCCATGCGGAGCTTCGGCAAGGCCGGTTTCGGGCATATCCAGGACGGCGTGGGAAGGATCCAGGTCTATTTTCAGAAGAACACGCTGGGCGAGGACCAATACGCCTTATTCAAAAAGCTGGACATCGGCGACTTCATCGGCATGAAGGGTTTTCTGTTCCGTACCAAAACGAATGAACTCACGATCGACATGGAGGAGTTCACCCTCCTCTCCAAATCACTGCGGCCCTTGCCCGAGAAATGGCATGGCCTGACGGATGTCGAGCTCCGCTACCGCCAGCGGTACGTGGATCTGATCGTCAATCCCGAGGTCAAGAACGTTTTCCTGCTCCGCACGAAGATCGTCCAGGCGATCAGGAGCTTTCTGAACACGCGCGGGTATATCGAAGTCGAGACGCCGATGATGCAGTCCATTCCGGGCGGGGCGACGGCGAAGCCTTTCAAGACCCACCACAACGCCCTGGACATGGACCTCTTCCTCCGCATCGCGCCCGAGCTGTACCTCAAGCGGCTGCTGGTCGGTGGTTTTGAAAAAGTCTACGAGCTCAACCGCAATTTCAGAAATGAAGGCATCTCGACCCGGCATAACCCCGAGTTCACCATGCTCGAGTTCTATACGGCCTACGCCGATTACCGCGACCTCATGAACATGACCGAGGAGCTGATCAGTTCCGTGGCAATGGAGGTCCTCGGCGGGACCGAGGTGGCTTACGAGGGACACCGGATCAATCTTTCGCCGCCGTGGAAGCGGACCACGTACCTCGAGGCTCTTCGCGAAGCCGGCGTTCCGGAGGAGGTCCTTGTCGACGGCGCGCAAGCCCGGGAGTATGCGAAAAAACTCGGCGCGAACCTGACGGGCGGAGAGCCGTTGGGAAAGGTCCTGAATGAGATCTTCGAGGCGCTTGTTGAGCCTAAACTCATTCAACCCACATTTATCATCGACTACCCCACGGACATTTCGCCGCTGTCGAAGAAATGTGACGACAATCCGGATTATGTAGAGCGGTTCGAGCTGTTCGTTGTCGGGCGGGAGCTGGCGAATGCCTTCTCCGAGTTGAACGACCCGGTGGACCAGAAAGAGCGGTTCCTTAAGCAGGTTTCGGAGGGCGAGGCAGGGGACGAAGAGGCCCACAAAATGGACGAAGACTTCATTCGCGCCCTGGAGTACGGGATGCCTCCGGCCGCCGGGGAGGGTATCGGCATCGACCGCCTGGTGATGCTTCTTACAGGCTCAAACTCCATCCGGGATGTGATCCTGTTCCCGCAGATGAAAAAAGAAAAGTGAAACTCCCCTACGAAATATTCATCAGCCTCCGCTATCTGAGGACCAAGAAGCGCTACGGCACTATCTCACTCAACACGTTCATCTCCGTCGCCGGGGTGGTCATCGGCGTGGCCACCTCCCTGATCACCCTTGCGGTCATGACCGGTTTTCAGGGTTATTTCCGCGACAAGATCCTTTCCGCCATGCCGCACATTGTGGTGATGGAGTTCACCGGCGCCGGCGTTACGGACAAGGATACACTGCGGAAAAAGGTCGAACGGGTCAAGCACGTCACGGCCACGACCCCTTTTATCTACGCCCAATCGATGCTGACGACCAAAGATCGCATGCAGGGAGTGGTTGTGCGGGGCATCGACCCGAAAACCGAGGGAAAGGTAACCGACTTGGCGAAGAACATGACCGTCGGTTCGCTCGCGGACCTTGACAATGCCGAGGGGAAACCGCCCCGCATTATCATCGGCGAAGACCTCGCCAGAAAACTCGGCGTGTCGGTCGGAGAAACGGTCACGCTGGTGAACCCGCTCGGTGAAGAAACGTCCATGGGCGTCATCCCCAAAATGAGGAAGTTCGCGCTCGCGGGCCTGTTCGATGCCGGGATGTACGATTATAATACAGGGTTCGTCTATATATCGCTGCCCGCGGCACAGAAGTTTTTCGAGATGCCGGGCCGCGTAAGCGGAGTCCAGGTGCGGGTCGATGATATCTACCAGGCCGATACAATCGCTTCGGCGATCCAGACGTCCGCAGGATATCCCTTCTACACGCGCAATTGGATGGAGATGAACAAAAACTTCTTTTCAGCCCTGCTGCTCGAAAAGATAGGCATGTCGCTTATCCTTGTCGTCATCATCATTGTGGCCTCGTTCAATATCGTCGGGACCCTCACGATGATCGTCATGGAGAAAAACAGGGAGATCGCCATCCTGAAATCCATGGGTTCGCCCGCGCAGAGCATTATGAAGATATTCATGTTCGCGGGCCTTGCCATCGGCTGCGTGGGAACGATCATCGGGGTGGTCATCGGCTACGGAGCGGTGACGGTCATCACTAAGACCGACATCATATCGCTGCCGAAAGACGTGTATCAGGTAAGTCATCTGCCGCTCTCCATTACCGGACTCGATGTGCTCGCGATAGCGCTCACCGCGCTCGGGATCAGCTTTCTCGCCACGCTCTACCCGTCATGGCAGGCGGCAAAACAGGACCCTGTGGAAGTGTTGAGATACGAATAAAGGCAATTACCAGGGAGGTTTCTATGGCGCAACAAGGAGGAAAATTGAAAAGGTTCATTCTCATCGTGATCTTTCTGATAGTGGTTTCGGCGGCTTTTGTTCTCCTGGGAGGCGGAAATTTTCTTAAATCCGCCGGCGTCTGGCTCGGCGGCCTGGGCAGCAAGGCGGAAAGCATGAAAGGGAAAATAGAGGAAGGCGCAACGTCGGTCGAAAAGAAAGCGGAAAAGGTGAAAGAAGCGGTAACGTCGGGAGAAAAGAAATAACACACACGCTGATCCATATCGAGCAACTCCATAAAACGTTCATGAGCGGTCCCGTGGAGCTTCCCGTTCTTGACGGCATCGAGCTCGACATCCGGGCGGGAGAGATGCTCGCAATTGTCGGGGCCTCGGGTGTCGGGAAAAGCACGTTCCTCCACATAGTGGGCGGGCTCGACCGGCCGACGTCCGGCAAGGTCTATTACGGGGATACCGATGTTTTTGCTCTTGACAACGGCCGGCTTTCGCGTTTTCGCAACGCTCGGGTGGGGTTCGTATTCCAGTTCCACCACCTGCTTCCGGAATTTTCAGCGCTCGAAAACGTCATGATGCCCGCGCTCATCCGGAGGATGGACCGTGAACAAGCCGCCGATGCCGCCAGAAAAATATTGACGGAAGTGGGGCTTGGCGCGAGGCTTCGTCACCGGCCCGGAGAGCTCTCGGGCGGAGAACAGCAGCGCGTTGCCGTCGCCCGGGCGCTGATGCTGAAACCGGATGTCGTGCTTGCCGATGAACCGACCGGCAATCTCGATATGCATACGGGCGAGTCGGTCCATGACCTCCTCCTCGGGATCAACAAACAGCAAGGCATAACCTTCGTGATCGTGACGCATAACGACAAACTCGCGGTCCGCGCGGACCGGGTGCTCCGGATGGCTGAAGGCAAACTAATCGCTGATCATGAATAGTATTATTAAAAACGTATTCATTACATAACTACAGGGAAATGCCTTATGAATCTCTTGTTTTTTCAATTAGCCTTAGGCGCCTATCTGCTTGCGACAGCGGGGTACATTGCCTATTTCATCAAGCCTGAACGGAAATGGACGGCCACGGTTTCGCTCTGGGTGTCGGTCCTGGGCTTCCTGCTCCATATTGTCTATTTTTCCCTCCGGTGGACTGAATCAGGACGCATCCCGATAACGAGCTTCTTCGAGGCGGCGAATTTCCTCGGCATGGGCATCGTGCTCGTGTTTCTCATAATGGAGTTCCGCTTCAAGATCGCCGCGCTCGGATCGTTCATGCTCCCGCTCGTAATCGTTCTCATGGCCCCGGCGCTCATCCTGTCAGGCGACATCAAGGCAATAAACCCCGTGCTCAAGAGCGGATGGCTCGGCGTGCACACGAGCCTGGCGGTCCTCGGCGACGCGGCTTTCGCCTTCGCCTTTATCGTTTCGATCATGTATCTGATCCAGGAGCGCCAGCTCAAGTCCAAACATCTGGGCGCGATCTTTCACCGCCTGCCGTCCCTTGATATCATGGATATTCTCGGCTACAAGGCCCTGACGTTCGGCTGGCCCCTCTTTACGCTTGGCATGCTTACCGGCTCTATCTGGGCAAACAGCGTATGGGGCACTTACTGGAGCTGGGACCCGAAGGAAACCTGGTCGCTCATTACGTGGGTCATTTATCTCGCGCTCCTGCATCTTCGTACCATCGGATGGCGCGGAAGAAAAATGGCCATTCTTTCGATCATTGGCTTTGTCTTTGTCCTGGTCAGTTTTTTTGTAGTCAGCCGAATCGAGCTGGGGAAACACAGTTTTTAAGGTGATGGCGGAATGAGCATCCTGGTAGTCGGTCTCAGTCATAAAACAGCGCCTATCGAGGTCCGTGAGAAACTCAATTTTCCTGAAGCGACTGTTCCGGAAGCGCTCAGGAAATTAGCGGGCCGCGAGGGGGTCCGGGAGTGCCTTATCCTGTCAACCTGCAACCGGGTGGAGATCTACGCGTCGGTGCGGGACAGCGCCGATGGCATCGAACGGATCAAGCAGTTCATCTCCGAGTACCATGGGCTCTCCCGGGAGGCCCTGGACCAGTCGCTCTACGTGTATCCCGACGCACAAGGCGTGCGCCATACGTTCCGCGTGGCGTCAAGTCTCGACTCCATGGTGCTGGGAGAGGCGCAAATCCTGGGACAGCTCAAGGATGCCTTTGATATCGCGCTCAAGGCAAAGACCACGAGCTCCATTCTTAACAAACTGATCAAGAAAGCGATATCCGTCGCAAAACGGGCGCGTACCGAGACCAGGCTTGCCGAAGGAGCTGTTTCGATCAGTACGGCGGCGGTGGAACTGGCAAAGAAGATCTTCGGCGAACTGACGGGCAAGTACGTCATGCTCCTGGGCGCGGGCGAGATGGCGGAACTGGCGGCCCAGCACCTCCTGGGCCATGGCGTGAAGAACATCATGGTGGCGAACCGCACTTTTGAACGCGCCGAGGAGCTCGCCAGGGAATTCAAAGGCGACGCCATCCGTTTTGAAAATTTCCCCGATGCCCTGGTCATGGCGGACATACTTATCTGCGCTACCGGCGCATCGCACTATGTCGTTAATCGAGACATGGTCGGCCGGGCGCTCAAAGAACGGCGCAACAAGCCGATCTTCATGATCGATATCTCTAATCCGAGGAACATCGACCCCGAGGTCGACAAGGTCGACAATGTCTATCTCTATGACATCGATGACCTTCAAAGCAAGGTTGATGTGAATACAGGGGGCAGGGCAAAAGAAGCCGAGAAGGCCGAAGAGCTCATTACCCAGGAGGTCGAAACCTACCTCCAGTGGGAGCGGGCGCTTGATGCCGTGCCGACCATTGTGGACCTTCGCGAAAAGGTGGAGGATATCCGGAAACGCGAACTGGACAAGACCATCAGCTCGTTGAACGGCATTACCGACGACCAGAAGCATGCCATGGAGGCCATGTCCCAGGCCATTGTGAACAAGCTGCTCCATGCGCCTCTGGTGGTCCTGAAGCAGGCTGCATCCGCGCCGGGCGAAGGTGAAAATACGATCGCCATCGCTCGCAGGCTGTTTAACCTGGACAAGGAACTGAAGCGGCCGGTGCGTGAGCTGCGGGAAACAGCGGCGGGCAAAGACGATCCTGAGCAGAGCCAAGAGCCCGATACATCAAAGAGTAATTGCCGCATATAAGGAGTATTTCATTGCGAAAACAGATCAGAATAGGCACCCGCGCCAGCGCGCTCGCGCTCTGGCAGGCGGAGTGGGTGAAATCGGAGCTCGATAAGAAATATCCGGGCATGACCGTGTCGCTCACGAAGATCAAGACCACCGGCGACAAGATCCTCGATGTGCCGCTCGCCAAGGTCGGCGGAAAGGGGCTCTTCGTGAAGGAGCTCGAAGAGGCCATGCTGGCGAATGAGATCGACATCGCCGTGCACAGCATGAAGGATGTGCCGACCTTTTTCCCCGACGGTCTTCATCTTTCGTGCATCACGAAACGTGAGGACGCGAGGGACGCTTTGCTTTCACTGAACAACGTCAAATTCAATGACCTTCCCCCCGGGGCGAACATCGGTACGAGCAGCCTCAGGCGCCAGGCCCAGCTTATGAGCCTTCGGCCCGACTTTGTGGTCCACCAGCTGCGCGGCAATGTGGGCACGAGGCTGCGGAAATTGAAAGAAGGCAAGTTCGACGCGATCATCCTTGCCGCGGCAGGGGTGAAGAGGCTGGGACTTGAGGCGAACGTCTCGGAATACCTCTCACCGGAGATCAGCCTGCCCGCCATAGGCCAGGGCGCCCTCGGCATCGAATGCCGGGTGGATGATCGGGAGCTCAATGACATGATCGCGTTCTTCAACCATGCGGACAGCCGCACCTGCGTTACCGGCGAACGAGCGCTTCTGAGACGGCTTGAAGGAGGCTGTCAAGTCCCTATCGCCTGCTACGGGCAGGTGCGGGAAGGGAAGCTGAAGCTCAGTGGTCTTGTTGGAAGCGTGGATGGAAAACGCATCGTCAAGGACTCCATCGAAGGAGAACCTGAGAAGGCCGAGAAGCTCGGCGTAACGCTGGCGGAGAGGCTCCTGTCCCAGGGCGCGGATGTGATTCTTCGGGAAGTATATGGCAATACAACCGACTTCAGCGGGAATAATTTATTAGAAAATTAGTTTTATCACGCCGCGAGCCCTATTTCCTCCGCGGTGTAAATCTAAAGCCATGACTCAATCAATCGGGAAAGTATATTTAATCGGCGCGGGACCGGGCGATCCGGGCCTGATCACGGTCAAAGGCCTGGAGTGCGTGAAAAAGGCCGATGTGATCATCTACGACTACCTTGCGAACGAGCGGTTGCTCGACCAGCGGCGGCCTGACGCGGAGCTCATCTACGTGGGCAAACAGGGCGGCAGGCACACGCTTCCCCAGGACGAGATCAACAGCCTGATCGTTAAGAAGGCAAAAGAGGGGAAGCTTGTTGCGCGCTTAAAGGGAGGCGACCCGTTCATTTTTGGCAGGGGCGGGGAAGAGGCCGAGTATCTGGCTGACAACGGCATCCTGTTCGAGATCGTACCCGGCGTCACCTCCGCCACCGCGGCGCCGACCTACGCGGGGATTCCCCTTACCCACCGCGATTATACCGCAAGCGTGGCCTTCGTGACCGGCCATGAAGACCCCGCAAAACCGGAATCAAAGGTGCACTGGGACAAGCTGGCGACCGGCATCGGTACGCTGGTGTTCTTCATGGGTATGAAAAACCTCCAGAACATTGTGGACAAGCTCATCTCCCACGGCAGAAATGCCGAGACCCCGGTAGCCCTGATCCAGTGGGGTACGCGCACGGACCAGCGGGTCGTAACCGGAACCCTTAGGGACATCGTCCAAAAGGTAAAAGAGGCCGGGCTCGGCCCCCCCGCCATCATTGTCGTCGGCGAAGTCGTGAAACTCAGGCGGAAACTGAACTGGTACGAGTCCAAACCGCTTTTCGGAAAACGAGTGCTGGTCACCCGCTCGCGAGACCAGGCAAGCGTGTTCGCGGAAATGCTCATAGACCGCGGCGCAACGACCATTGAGTTCCCCACGATCGAGGTTGTTCCTCCCGCGAGCTGGGCCGAGCTGGACGGCGCCATCCGGACTATAGAGACATTCAACTGGATCATCTTCACCAGCGCGAACGCGGTCAAATATTTCATGGAGCGGCTCCGCGGGCTCGGCAAGGACCTGCGTATACTTAAAGGCGTGAACCTCTGCGTGGTCGGACCAAAGACGGCGGAGTTGCTCGAGCACTACGGTCTGATGGCCTATCTGGTGCCTGCGGAGTTCAAGGCGGAAGGCGTGATTGCCGCTCTCGGCGGCCTGGCCGTAAAGGGCCGGAAATTCCTGATCCCCCGGGCAAAGACGGCGCGTGAGCTCATTCCGGATAAACTCAGGGAACAGGGCGCCGATGTGACTGTCGCTACCGCCTATGAGAATGTGCGGCCGACCTCGGACGTTGACCGTATAAAAAAGCTGTTTAAGGAGAAAAAGATATCCGCAGTGACCTTTACCAGCTCATCTACAGTTCACAATTTTGTTGAAATACTCGGCCATAAAGAGTATATAACGCTCATCGACGGAGTGAACGTGGCCTGCATCGGCCCGGTAACCGCAAAGACCGCGGAAGAATACGGCATGAGGACGGACATCATGCCGAAAGACTATACCATTCCGGCGCTTGTTGATGCGATGGTGGATTTTTTCAAGAAATCATGATTGTCATGACGACATGCCGGATGGATCGGATGCGGTAGGCGCTCGAATTTCTGCTTTTGTTGATGCGTTCCGGTCCGGCTTATACACAATGGAGGAGTAAAATGATTACCATTTCAGAAGTTGCGGCGGACAAAATCAAGGAGATACTCAAACAGGAAGGAGTGCCTGACCATGCCCTGCGCGTGGCGACAACCGGCGGCGGCTGCGGCTGTGGTCCGTCCTATGAAATCATGATCGACGACAAGACCGGCGACGGCGACACTGTGGTCGAAAAAAACGGGGCCAGGCTTTTTGTCGATGCATCAACCGCCGAGACGCTGGCCGGGGCCGAGCTTAATTTCATCATAGATGAGCGCGGCGAGGGTTTTGCCATAGGTTTTCCCAACGGAGCTCTGTCCGCAGGGAGCTGCGGCTGCGGCGGCGAAGAAGCAAAGTCGAGCGGCGGGGGGTGCGGCTCAGGCGGCTGCGTGTGCCGTTGATCCGATTGCGGAATGCGGAGTGTAAATCCCCGGTCCGCGTGCATCGGCGGTCGGATGAGGAGATTAGGAGATTCCATGTTTGAGCCCTTTTACCGGCCGAGAAGGCTGCGGTCCAACGAGAACATACGGCGCATGGTGCGGGAGACAACGCTCTCGCCCTCTGATTTCGTCTATCCGCTCTTTGTCATGCACGGCAAGGGCGTCAGGAAAGAGATCGGCTCCATGCCCGGGAACTATCAGCAGTCCATCGACAATATCGTGAAGGACTGTGAAGAGGTGAAGGACCTCGGCATTCCAGCCGTTCTTCTCTTCGGCATTCCCGAGCGCAAGGATGAGGTCGGCAGCGAGGCCTGCTCCGATGAGGGCATTGTCCAGCATGCGATCAAGGCGATCAAAAACAAGTTTCCCGAACTTGTCGTGATCACCGATGTCTGCCTCTGCGAATACACGAGCCACGGCCACTGCGGCTTGATCAAGAACGGCGTGGTCCAGAACGACGCCACGCTCGAACTGCTTGCCCGGGAAGCGCTTTCCCATGCCAGGGCCGGCGCGGACATGGTTGCTCCGTCGGACATGATGGATGGCAGGGTCGGCGCCATCCGAGAGACACTCGACAGCGCTGGTTTGTACGATATTCCGATCATGTCCTATGCGGCGAAATATGCGTCAAGTTTCTACGGCCCCTTCCGCGAGGCGGCTGATTCGACGCCGCAGTTCGGTGATCGCCGTTCGTACCAGATGGATGCTCCGAACAGCCGCGAGGCCTTGCGCGAGGTCGCGCTGGACATCGACGAGGGCGCCGACATCGTGATGGTAAAGCCGGCACTCGCGTATCTCGACATCATCTTCCAGGTCAGGCAGCAATTCAATCTGCCTGTCGCAGCCTACAACGTAAGCGGTGAGTACTCCATGATCAAAGCCGCGGCAAAGCTTGGATGGATTGATGGCGAACGCGCCATGATGGAGTCGCTCATTGCGATCAAACGGGCAGGCGCCGACATCATCATTACGTATTTCGCCAAGGAGGCTGCGGCGCTGTTGAATAAATAAATATCCCTCCTTACGACATCATGCGGTAACGAATGGGGCCCTAAGCGTTCTTATGAGATTTCTGTTTGTGTTCATGGTTGAAAATATGGTCCTTGCAGTATCCCAGCCCGCCGCAGTCGGAGCAGTAGCGAAATTCCATCTGGGGATGGGATACATCAGTAATGCCGCAGGTTGCGCAGGTATGGAATACCTCCTTCTTTCCGGAGTACTGTCTGACCTGAGTTGCCATGACGCGTTTACCGGTCTTCATTCTCCACAAAATATCTTTTCCGAAGAAAAGAAGGAAGTTGCAGATCGACGCAAGCACCAGCAGCCGCGTCGACCATGAGCCGAAAAGGACCCCATAGGCATAGCCGAGCCACGTGAGCAAGGCCAGCCACTTGATCTTTACCGGGAGGACAAAGAAGATATAGAGCTGAAAATCCGGATACAGGAAGGCGAAGGCCAGAAACACAGACCCGCCGATAAACACGTTCGTCGCCGGATAGAGGGGCATGATGAACGATACGGCCACGGTGACGACGTAGCCGACAAGAAGATAAAGGTTATAACGGAACGCCCCCCAGTGGCCTTCAAGCGCGCTGCCCATGAGGTAGAACAGGTACCAGGCGAAAAATGCGAATATCGGATTGGTCGCCGGAGGGATGAAAAGGAATGTGATGAGCCGCCACCATTCGCCGGTCATGACGAGGTCGGGGATGAGTTCGACGCGTTGGAGAATGGACCTGCCGGACAGGGCGAAGACGAAGACGAGCGCCTGACCGAGGACCAGGTAGAGGGTCACGTTGTGAACAGCATAACGCCTGAATTTTCTTTCGAGGGTTTCAAGCAGATCCATACAACACTCCATTCATGCCGGCCGGGCATATCCGGACATCAGGTGGCGACGGCTTCTTCGTTAAACGACTTCAGATGACCGGCGTCATCAAACTCAGCGCTTAGCCGCTCTCCTGTTTCGAGTTCACAGGAGATCGTGGCGTTTGTCTCGGCAAGGGACAGGCCCTTTATCCGGAGATAGGAGAGGAGCGCATTCCGGTGATTGAGTTCATACCGTGAGCTCAGGTCCAGGAACCGCCGGGACAAGCGCGAAAGATCAAAGGACGGCTGAGCGTCGATTCTCCTGTCGAATATCAGGATATATGCGGACCCGCCATCGTATGCATCCCGGAAATAGCAGCTCGCATTGCAAAGCTCGCAGGCGATCATAGAAAGAACATGACCATCGGCCTTGTGAAGGTCAACAGAGGGGAGCGTAAACTCCTGAACACCCTTTCGCAATCCCCAGTCCCTGAGTTCACGGGACGCCTTAAGCAGCTCCATGGGCATCTCCTCCGTCTGCGCATCAGCCCATGCCCAGAGCCAGCTCAGCGTGTTGTCTGATTCCGTGCCGAGGACCTGAAAGGAGAGCTCGATGCTGTCGTTGAACCGGATCTTTCCGGTGTCGAGCTCGAGACCATAGACGTGTTCGCCGATAAGGAGGTCCAGCTTGTCCCGTTTTTCAAGCGAGACGAGGGCGAATTGTTCGAGATATTCCGTAAGCTTGCGCATAGTTCACCGCATGGAGAGAATGAAATGCTCGTACTATACCGTCAGGCATTCTTTTTTGCAAGACCGATGATGAATGGTCCTTTACGACAGGGGGATATCATGAAATCGCGAGCAGGGTGTTCCGGGGATGATGGTTGCAACAATCAGAACGGCGACGCCGTTTCCACACGGTTTCTTCCTTTTTTCTTCGCTTCATACATGGCAAGGTCCGCTGCATGTATCAGCTTTTCCTGAGTGTCTATGGCGGGGTCGGACAAGCCCGCGATGCCGATGCTGACGGTGACCTTTATCCCTTCATGACCGGTGAACGTATGCTGGGAGACCGAATTCAGGATTCGGGCGGCGGCAAGTTTGGCATTTTCCGTGGACGTGTTGGGGCTCAGGACCACGAACTCTTCGCCGCCCCACCTCGCGACGGTGTCTACGTCGCGGATGCTCCTCTGAATGATCTGGGCGATCTCCCGGAGCAGGGAGTCGCCTGCCTGATGGCCGAGAGCATCATTCACCGTTTTGAAATGGTCGACGTCTATCATGATGCAGCTTAGTTGACTTTTGTACCGGGCAGCCCTCTTGAATTCATTTGAGAGAACGAATTCGAAGCGCCGCCGGTTGAATAGCCCTGTCAGCGAATCGCTGATCGCGAGCGTCTCCACGCGCGTGAGCATGTCCTCGAGCTGCTGGTTCTTCCGCCTCAGATCATCCTGCTGTGACTTCGTCCTCAGCTTTGCATAGATGCGCGCATTAAGCTCGTTCTCATCAAAGGGCTTGGGAAGATAGTCGTCGGCGCCGGCCTCAAGTCCCACGATCGTGTCGGAGATGGAGCCTTTTTCGGTCAGCATGATGATGGGGATGCCGCAGGTGACCGGGTCAAGCCTCAGCCATCTGCAAATTTCGCTTCCTTCTATGTCAGGAAGGATCCGGTCGAGGAGAATGATATCCAGGCGTTCGGTCTTCGCGGCTTTGAACGCCGACATGCCGTCTTCCGCCAGCAACACCTCATACCCGTTCTTCTCCAGAAATACCTTGATGACCGATGCCTGGACCTTATTGTCTTCTACAAGCAGGACTGTTGCCTTTGCCATATCATATAACCCTCATGTTCCAGAATGAAAGCGATTGAAGTATGTCACAAAGCCGGCGCGATTACAAGATTTATTTGTCGGGTTTTGGGATTTATTCCGAACAAGCGTTTTCCATACTGATGTCCCGTGACTTGCCGGTGCGGAAACTGACGGCCCTCGTCGGCCGTCGATTTTGCGCTCATGCGCGCATACTCGTCCGCATCCTGGAAGCGCGGACTCTCTGAACATCTTGACCGCTCCGGGGATATCGAGACAGGAGGCGGCTTGAGTTCGTGACGCCTGTGTCTCGACGTATGCCTGCAACCGCGCCGCAGAGCCCCTATTACGGACAATATATTTGCTTTTGTCCGTTCCATGGTGTAAAATTCAACGCATGAATATAAAAACATACCGTTTCCTTTATGCTGTAGCATCATTGTTCTTACTCCTTGTCGCTTGCGCGGTGCCGACCACATCGCAGACAGCGGCAACGAGCGCTGATATCAACAAGTGCCCGGCCTCTGATGACAGCGCGCTGCTTGCGCATGCGGACACTTTGTCTGATCAAAACATCGATGACGCGGATGCTGCTTCCCTTGCGGAGACAAAGAACGGCATTGCTTCCCCAGGAGAGGAAAGCCTCCTCGACACGGCGCTTGAGCTTACCGCGGCCTCCCAGGAGATCTGGGCGGCGGGAGAGACCGAAAAAGCCATAGAGGCATTGGATCAAGCATATGCGCTTGTCCTGAAAGCGCCCACGGAGGCGGATGGAAAGAGCAGCCAGCAGAAGGATGATCTCAGGTTCATGATCTCGAAACGGCTCATGGAGATCTATACCTCGCGCCTCGTTGCGGTCAACGGTCTGCGCAAGGAGATCCCCCTTGTCGTAAACGAGCATGTGGAGCGTGAGATCAGGCTCTTCCAGACCCTGGAACGGGATTTTTTTCTTGAATCATACAAACGCTCGGGCAGATACCGCGCTGAGATGGTAAAGGCCTTCCACGATGCGGGAATTCCCGAGGAGATCACCTGGCTGCCCCTGATCGAGAGCGGGTTCAAGGTGCGCGCCCTCTCCCGGGCGCGCGCGCTCGGACTCTGGCAGTTCATACCGTCAACGGGATATAAGTTCGGTCTCAAACGCAATGCATGGGTGGACGAGCGGCTCGATCCCGCAAAATCAACCGCGGCGGCCATTGCCTACCTCAAGGAACTCCATCAGATTTTTGGCGACTGGGCGACAGTCCTTGCGGCCTACAATTGCGGAGAAGGAAACGTCTTTCGGGCAATCAGGCAGCAGAAAATCAACTACCTCGACAATTTCTGGGACCTCTACGAGCGGCTGCCGCGTGAAACCGCCCGGTACTATCCACGCTTCCTCGCGGTCCTTGCAATCATGAATGACCCGGCCAAGTATGGTTTCACTCTCAATGATGAACAGGAAAAGCAGCTTCCGTACGAGGTCGTGTCCATCGAGAAACCGGTGCATCTCAGAACAATGGCGGAGAAGATAGGCTGTCCAATCGATGAGCTCATGAACTTGAATCCGGAGCTGCGGCAAGCGGCAACGCCGAATACCGTATATGACCTCAGGGTCCCTTTTGGATTGAAGGACACACTGCTTGCCAACATCAATTCCCTGCCCAAATGGTCGCCGCCCCAGCCGAAGTTCACGGTTCATCGAGTGAGAAGGGGAGAAACCCTGTTCACCATAGCCGTGAGATATCACTCCAGTATCCAGATAATCATGGAGGCAAACAATATCAGGCGTGGGAAGCTCCTCCGTATCGGCCAAAAACTGAAAATTCCTCTGCGAAATGCGACATAGTGAAGTACAGGTGTTTGCCTCCGAAAGCGACCATGTTGCCATTTTTGAACATTTTGACAGGGGCGCTTTTTGCCGTATAATGGCCCCGTCAATACTCTATTATAAGGAGAAACGTCATGAACCTGAAACCGATGAATGATTGGGCTGTTATACGGCCGTCTGACGCGGCGGAGAAGACCGCGGGTGGGCTCTATATTCCGGATAGCGCGAAGGAAAAACCACAGGAAGGCGTTGTTGAGGCGATCGGGCCAGGCGCTTATGAGGAAGAGAAGCACGGTAAAAAAAAGGACCAAAAGGAAAAAAGAAAGTTCATCTCCACTACGGTGAAGCCCGGCGACCTGGTGCTCTATGAACGCTATGCGGGACAAACGTATGCCATAGAGGGTGAAGACCTGGTCCTTGTGCGTGAACGAGATATCCTCGGCATTTTGTCGGGTGATCGTCATCAACCGCTTCAGATCACGGCGTCCACGTCCGCCAGGGGGACGACAGCGCTCGTGAAAGAAGCGCCCGGCCCGGAGAAAAAGGCGAAAAAGCCATTGGCCGGGAAACCGGGGAAGAAAAAATAGCGTTCGAGGCGCTTGTGGAAGACGAGTTCGGAGTGCGTGAGAAAAAGGTCCTGTCCATCCTTGAGCGGGAGCTCGAGGATGGAGAGAGTCTGGCCACAGAGGCGAGGAAGATGCTTTCCTATCTGCTGATGGAAAAAAAGGGATACTTGCCGGATGATATCGAGAAGAAGGTGGTTTTCGAGGTGAAGGTTGGCCGGGAGCTCGCGTATTCTTCCGTGGATTTCCTTGTTTCCGTTAAAGGGAAGAAGGCCATGGTCATCAAGTGCGTTGCAGGATCCCTCTCATCACGAGAACGCCAGGTAGTGGCCGCCGCCCGTCTGATTGAAGCGCCACCCGTGCTTGTTGCGGTTGTGGCGGACCCTATGAGCGCCGCGGTCCTGGACGTTCGAACGGGCAAGCTCGCGGGAGAAGGTTTCGGCGCTATTCCTATCAAGGACCAGATGATACGGATGCTTTCAGAAGGCGCTTCCCAGCTACTCTCTCCGGAGCGGCTTGAAAAGGAAAAACGTATTCTGCTCGCCTTTGATGCCATAAGCTGCTGTGTGCCTCAGGGAGCGAACGGTGGTGTTGATATCGGGGAGACTATCACCGGTGAAGAACAGAACCTACGCACAAATTCAAAATCATCGCAAATTTCAGATCGGCAACAGTTGTAATTTCAGCTATGACCGGCATTGTGCTTTCAGGCGGTGAAAGCCGTCGCATGGGCAGGGACAAGGCCTTCCTCAAGCTTGATGGAGTTCCGCTGATCGAGCATGTGCTGCGGACGCTTCGTGGTATTTTCCCGAAGATCATCATCGTGACCAAAAACCCGGCGGCCTATGCCTTGTACGATGCCGTCGTTATCCATGATGCTGTTGACAAGCCGGGTCCGCTTACCGGCATCTATTCGGGGCTCCTCCACTCGACGGATGAACATAACTTTGTGGTGGCTTGCGACATGCCTTTTTTGAACTCAGGACTTATCCTGTATATGGCTGGTCTTGTCCAGGGCTATGACATTGTTGTGCCGAAGGTCGCCGGTTGTGTCGAGCCGCTCCATGCGATCTACTCGAAAGGGCTGCTGCCGCTCATCGAGAGACGGCTCCAACAGGATGCCCGTCAGATCCAGGGCCTATTCAACGAAGCGCGGGTACTCCATCTCATGGAAACAGAGATCGTTCGCTACGATCCTGAAAAACGATCGTTTAAAAATCTCAATACGCCAGAAGAATTCAAGGAGGCACAATGTTTGGACTTGGAATGCCGGAGCTGATCGTCATTTTGATAATCGTATTGGTAATTTTCGGCGCGAACCGCCTGCCGCAGCTGGGCGAAGGGTTGGGAAAGGCCATCAAGGGTTTCAAGAAGGGCATTTCTTCCGATGCAGGCGAAGGCCCGAAGGAAACGGACAAAAAAGAAGGAAAATCCTGATTGACGAAGGTCAGGTAGGGTATGAAATGGGTCCTTGCGGGGTCTGATGACGGCGCCGCGGCCACGCTCGCTGAACAGGCAGGCCTGCATCCGCTCATTGCCAGGCTGATGGTCAACCGGGGCATCACAGCGCCCCAGGAGGCGCTGTCATTTCTCGCCTGCGATTTGTCAACGTTGTCCGACCCGGACATCTTCAGCCATATGGCAAGAGCCGCGGGACGGATTCGCGCCGCGATCGCCGACCATGAAAAGATAGTGGTGTATGGGGACTACGATGTAGACGGCGTAACCGGAGCATCGCTCCTGTACCTGGCGCTCAAGGAATTGGACGCCGAAGTGGAATGCTACATCCCCGACAGGAAGACCGAGGGATACGGGCTCAATGAAAAGGCGCTTGAAGCATTAAAAACCGCCGGCGCCCGTCTGCTCATTTCCGTGGATTGCGGGATAACCGCTGTCCGTGAGGCGGAACGGGCCCGTTCAATCGGTCTTGAGCTGATCATCACGGACCACCATGAATTCCACCGCTCTAACGGTCCTGACGGTTTAAACGGGCCAAACAATTCCGACGATATTATTCTCCCCGACGCTTATGCGGTCCTCCACCCCGGCCTTTTAGCATCAGGAGTTTCGTCCGCGTCCCGCCGGTCCGTGCGCGGGCTGACGGGTGTAGGCATCGCTTTTAAGCTGGCCCAGGCGCTTTTAAATGTGAACTTTGATGATGAGCGCTTGACGACCTATCTTGACCTCGTGGCCCTCGGTACAGTCGCTGATGTGGGCAGTATCTCGGGTGAGAACCGGATATTAGTGAAACACGGCCTTGACCGGCTGTCGTCGGATGCGGAAATGCGGCGGCCGGGCATTGCGGCGCTGAAGAAGGTATCGAGGCTGGACAACAAAAAGATCGGAGTGGGCATCGTCGGCTTCACGCTCGCGCCGAGGATCAACGCGAGCGGCAGGATAGAGAGGGCCGATACGGCATTTCAACTGCTCACGACAAGCTCGCGGGAAGAGGCTTTGAAACTGGCCTCGGCGCTTGAGGCGGTGAACAAGGAGCGCCGGGCCGTGGAAGCGGGCATATGGGAAGACGCCCGAGGGCTTTGCCGCCGGACCGATACCGCCGCCGCTGGGGCGATCGTGCTGTCATCCGGGGAGTGGCATGCGGGGGTCATCGGCATCGTTGCTTCGCGGATCGTCGAGGAGTTCTACCGCCCCACGGCGCTCATCTGCGTCAAGGACGGCGTGGGAAAGGGTTCGGCCCGGAGCATCCCCGGTTTTGACCTCTACGAAGGTCTTGTGGGGTGCAAAGACCTGCTGTTGGGATTCGGTGGACACAAGTACGCCGCGGGTTTCACCATAGCGCAGGAATATATCCCGCGGTTCCGCGAGCGGCTGAGCTCTCTTGTGCTGGAAAGGACCGGCGCTCAGGGCTTCGTGCGCACGCTCTCGGTGGACAGCGCCGTGACACTCGACGAGTTGACGTTCGACCTCATGGAGAAAATGGAAAAACTGGCGCCCTTTGGACAGGGCAATCCCGAACCCCGGCTCGGCGCGCGGGACCTCAGCGTGGTTTCTTCACGCATCGTGGGCGACAATCATCTGAAACTGCGCTTGCGGCAGCGGAGCGGCGTTTTTCTTGACGCCATCGCATTCAACCGCGGCGATCTTCTCGGGAAGCAGGTGAGGGACGGAGCGCGGCTTGCCGCGGTGTTCACCCCCCGCCTGAATGCCTGGAATGGGAAGACCTCGGTGGAATTGGAGATACGGGATTTGAAAACCGAAAAAGAAAATTCCAAATAAAGCGGCCATGAACTGACGTTCACAAGGGAGGATGTAAATTAATTTTTTTTGTAGGTCAACCCTTCAGGGTTGCGGCTGTCGGTGATCAGCAAGGCTAAAGCCTTGCCCTACAAACTACGATAATACGATCAGTTGCAAGGATTTACAGGTGAATGAGACTGAATTTCAAAATAAATTTCAAACACCGATAAATCAATTCCAAACGTCTGGTGATTATTTTCTGGAATTTAGATATTGTCTGGAAATTGGAATTTGATTATTGGAATTTTATGTCTTATTCGGAGCGTGATACATCATGCCTTTTGTTCGCCTCGAAGACATAGTTGAGCGGATCCAGCGCTACAATCCCGACGCGGATGTGGACCTTCTGAGGCGCGCTTACATCTTCTCGGCAAAGGTCCATCAGGGACAGACGCGGCTTTCCGGCGAGTCCTATCTCAACCATCCTATCGAAGTAGCGGCCATCCTCGCCGACCTCAAGCTCGATGCGGCCACGGTTGCAGCCGGTCTGCTCCACGACACGATCGAAGACACTACCGCCACACCTGATGAGCTCCGGGTGATGTTCGGTGAAGAGGTGGCGAGGCTGGTGGACGGCATGACGAAGATCTCCCGCATGGAGCTTCAGGGCCGCGAGCAGCGCGAGGCCGAGAATTTTCGCAAGATGATCGTGGCCATGGCCAGGGACATCAGGGTGATACTGATCAAGCTGGCGGACCGGCTTCACAACATGCGGACGCTCAGCCACCTCTCGCCGGAGAAACAGAAGCGTATTGCCCAGGAAACGCTCGATATTTACGCCCCCCTCGCCAACCGCATGGGTATCTCCAGGATCAAGACCGAGCTTGAAGACCTGTCGTTCATGTACCTCAACCCCGAGGCCTATCAGGACCTGGTCCGGAAGGTCAGCCGGCGCCGCATCGAGCGCGAGTCCTATATCAATGAACTCATGGATGCCATGAAACGCCGGCTCGCCGAACATGGGTACAAGGGCGAGGTTGAGGGCAGGCCAAAACACTTCTACGGCATCTACCAGAAGATGCAAAAGCAGGGGATTGCCTTTGAGGACGTTTACGACCTGATCGCGGTCCGGATCATCACCGATACCACGGCGAACTGCTACGCCATCCTCGGGCTTATCCATTCGCTCTGGACGCCCGTGCCGGGGCGCTTTAAGGATTTTATCGGTGTGCCCAAGTCCAACCTCTATCAGTCGCTCCATACCACGGTCATCGGACCCAAGGGAGAGCGCGTCGAGTTCCAGATCCGCACTGAGGAAATGCACCGCATTGACGAGGAAGGCATCGCCGCGCACTGGCGGTATAAGGAAAAATCAACCATCAGTCAGCGCGAAGAGCAGCAGTATGCGTGGCTCAGGCAGCTCCTTGAATGGCAGAAGGACGTCCCGGACGCCAGGGAGTTCATGGAAACGGTCAAGGGCGACCTGTTCCCGGACGTGGTCTACGTTTTTACACCCCGGGGCGACGTGAAAGAGTTGCCGCAGGGTTCTACTCCCGTGGATTTTGCCTACTCGGTACACACCGATATCGGCCATCAGTGCATTGGCGCAAAGGTCAACGGCAAGATCGTGCCGCTCAAACATGCGCTCCGCAACGGAGACAAGATAGAGGTCATCACCCAGACCGGCCACACGCCAAGCCGGGACTGGCTCAAGTTCGTCAAGACCTCAAGGGCAAGGACCAGGATCAAGGCGTGGCTCAAGATCGAAGAGCGCAAGCGCAGCATTCTGCTTGGGAAAGAATTGCTCGAAAAAGAACTTCGCAAGCATGAACTCAGCCCCTCCAGGGCGTTTAAATCGGATGAACTCCTTGTTGCCGCGAAAGAGCTGTCCCAGAACTCGCTCGAAGACCTGATGGCGTCCATCGGTTACGGCAAGGTGTCGGCGCACATGGTGGCGAACAAACTTGCGCCTGAAAAGTCGCATATTGAGCCGGTCCCGAAAAAACCGGCACAGAAGTCCGTAAAAACCCCATCCGGAGGCATGAAGATCAGCGGCATGGACAATATGATGGTCCACCTCTCAAAGTGCTGTAATCCGGTGCCGGGCGACAAGATAACCGGATTTATCACCAGGGGGCGAGGGGTCTCGGTCCATACCGCGGACTGTACGAACATCGGCGATCTTACCTTTGATAAAGACAGGATCGTCGAAGTATCCTGGGGCGACCTTCAGGCCGCGGCGCATTCGGTCAAAATATCAGTCCGGACCGAGGACAAGCCTGGTCTTCTTGCTGGCGTCTCATCATCCATCAGTGCGGCAGCGGCAAACATCACGCACGCTGAAGCGATCACCAGTGCGGAACAACAGGCCACCCTAAACTTTACCATCGACATTAAAGACGTGGAGCACCTAAACAAAATTATCAGGAATATCGAAGCAATAAACGGGGTCATTGACGTGAAGAGGGTCAGGACGGGGTAGGGATGTTCGGGGTTCAAGGCGGGCAATCGTAAGGGGGAAGTGGCCTGACCGCACGATAAACATAATGGTTTACATTAAATATTAATAAATCCAATTAAATTGGTAAGTTGTGCCAATACGTTAAAGATATTGTGGAGGTTTTCATGGAGAAGAAAATCATAAAAACCGCCGATGCGCCTCAGGCAATCGGGCCTTATTCCCAGGCAGTTGAGGCGGGTGGTTTTGTGTTTGTATCCGGTCAGATACCGATAGACCCCGAATCAGGAAATGTGGCGCAGGGTGACATTAAAGCTCAGGCCAGGCAGGTTATGGAGAATGCCGAGGCCGTACTCTCGGCAGCCGGGTGCGGCATGCCACAGGTGGTAAAGGCCGTTATTTATCTCAAGAACATGTCTGATTTCGCTTCGGTGAACGCGGTGTACGGCGGGTATTTCCCCTCTGACCCGCCTGCCCGCGCCACCGTTGAAGTCTCTCGTCTCCCGAAGGACGTGTTGGTTGAAATGGATTTTGTGGCGTGGAAGGGTTAATAGATATAGATAAGGAATCTAATTCCACTCAAAAGGACAGGAATATTTCTCGCAAAGGCGCAAAGTTCGCAAAGGAATGCTGCATTTTTTTTTTAAAATCAGGACGTAAAGGATTTTCTTGGCGTCCTTTGCGAGCTTTGCGAGAGATGCTTTTGCTTCCGGCTTGTCCGGGTTGAGTTTTTGTCACAATAAATAATTTGACTCTCTTGCGGAAATTAGTTACTATGAGGCCGCATTATTGAAAGGTACGAAGACAGTCATACGTGAGATAACCATATGAACGCCTTAAGCAATAATATGATGTACAATAGTTACCATGAAGTTCCACCAGACAATGACGCGTCAAGGGCGCCTCCGGGAAACAACTCATGATGCATTCGTAAAAAATCGGCCTCACACAAAGAGCGCAGAGCTCAAAAAAATAAAAAGGAGAACAAGAACATGAATGCAAGAAAATGGCTAAGCATTTTAGCCGCGGTTGTTTTGTGCATCAGCATGGGTGCGGTACAGGCCATGGCCGCTTCCGCGCCCGGCGGCAACATGACCGCGTATGGTCCCGGCGGGGGCTTTGTAGCGGGCGGCACCAACGACGTAGCTTTTGAAATCACCGGCCCCCTGTACACCTCGGTTCCAGGAGCCGGCGCGCCCGTGAACGCCACCGGCGTTTCGGACAATCCGTTCTTCGGTTTTGCCCCGACCACACAAATGTGGCTCTACAGCGAAGGCACCTACACGGTCTATGACGGATGCGCTCCAGGTGACCCTGGCTGCGGAACAGGCGTTGCCCTTACCTTCGTCGTCGGCCCAGGCGAGTTGGGCGGCCATATACTCTTCTCTTGGAGCACATATAGCAATCTTGACCTGGTAACCGTGTGGAGCCCGAATACGACCTGGGCGACGGTGAACGGGGCGGATCCATTCTTTACGGGCGCCGATAATACCCCCCCGGACGGCGCTCCCAATACCAAAGATACTGTTTTTAGCTGGGTCTCTATAAGGAGTAAGACCTCCGTTATGACCGCGGAAGCTGGTGACATGGCAGGGTACGGTCCCACCTTCAGCATGCAGGCGGTTTGCACGCCCGCGAATTGCGATGACGGCAATGCCTGCACCACCGATACCTGCAATGGCGGTATTTGCGCGCACACCAACAACACCGTATCCTGCGACGACAGCAGCGCCTGCACCACAGGCGACGCTTGTTCCGGCGGGTCCTGCGCTGGAGCGGCCGTGAACTGCGACGACAGCAATCTTTGCACCACCGATTCCTGCGTCCCGGCAACCGGATGTGTGAACACAGCCACGACATGCACAGGTGGACAGTCCTGCGATCCGGCAGACGGCGTCTGCAAAACATGCACCTTGGACAGTCAGTGCAATGACAGCAACGTCTGCACCACCGATACCTGCAATGGCGGTATTTGCGCGCACACCAACAACACCATGAACTGCGACGACAGCAATCTTTGTACGACGGGCGATGCTTGTTCCGGCGGGTCCTGCGCTGGAGCGGCCGTGGACTGCGACGACAGCAATCTTTGCACCACCGATTCCTGCGTCCCGGCAACCGGCTGCGTTCATACGGCGATTACCTGCAATGACGGCAACGCCTGCACCGACGACACCTGTGTCCCGGCAGCCGGATGCGTCTTCACCAACAACACCAACACCTGCAGCGACGGCAACGCCTGCACCACGGGGGATGTTTGTTCCGGCGGGTCCTGCCAGCCCGGATCAGTCCCCCTTGACTGCGACGACAGCAATCTTTGCACCACCGATTCCTGCGTCCCGGCAACCGGATGTGTGCACACGGCTACGACATGCACAGGTGGACAGGTCTGCGATCCGGCGGACGGCGTCTGCAAAGCATGCACCTTAGACAGTCAGTGCAATGACAGCAACGTCTGCACCACCGATACCTGCAATGCGGGCGCTTGCGTCAACACCAACAACACCGTATCCTGCGACGACAGCAATCTTTGTACGACGGGGGATGTCTGCGCAAACGGGAGCTGTGGGACAGCAGTGTCTTGCCAGGCAGGTGAGTCCTGTGATCCGGCGGATGGCATCTGCAAATCGAATAACAATTCCCCCTACTCTCCGGACCTCGTCTCTCCTACGGACGGCCAGACCGGGCTGGGAACGACGGTGGAGTTCAGGTGGAAGAAAACCACAGACGCTGATGGCGATGCGGTAACGTACAAGATCTCTTACTGCACGACCCCGAACGCGACGAACTGCACTCCGGTGACCGTTGCAAGCCGGAGCAGCAAGGGCATGTTCTATGCCGGCGGGGCGGGACTGCTCATGATCGGCATGACCTTCTTCGGCGGTTTTACCGGCAGGAAAAGGACCATTCTTCTTCTCCTGATCGTTGTCCTCTTCACCGGTGGAACGCTCATGTCCTGTAGCAAGAGCACTAATGAAACCACGGCGCCAAACACTCTTCCGGGGAACCAGGTGAGCTACACCGCCTCGGGGCTGTCGGCCGACACGACCTACTACTGGAAAGTAACGGCTGATGACGGAAAAGGCGGCACGACCGATAGTGCGGTCTGGAATTTCAAGACGCAGTAAGTAGTAAAAGGGGTAAGCTGTAAAAAGAGAACGGGAGCGCCCTGATTGTTGAGGGCGCCCCCGTTTTTTTTCAACTGAACGATGATGTATTCGTAAAAAGTCTATTTTTCACACGAAGCCACAAAGGCACGAAGAAAGGCATATTGATACCGTTCAAGTTTTTCTTTGTGAACTCTGTGATCTTTGTGTGAGGCCGACTTTTTACGAATGCATCAACGATAGGGAAACAATAGTAGTATCTACTCAGGTCAGTGTCAAAAAAGCTTTTGTAGGGCAACTCTTCAGGGTTGCTTTTGTCCGATCGGCGGGCATTCCAACTGAGACGCAAGGCTAAAGCCTTGCCCTACAAAATCATACTGAATCAATTTTTACCTGAGCAGTTACTAATTGACTTCCTCTTCATACCTTGCTAATATACCGCCAATGCTACGTTTAATCGGGAGAAAACCCCATCTGGGGCTTGAGATAACCGGTAAGTCAGTGAGGGTTGCGGTGGTATCGGGCAGCGGTGACAGCTGCTCCGCGCTTTTTACGAAGGCTGCGGATTTGCCTGCCGGCATGGTGAACGAGGCCTATGCATCGCCGAACATTGAGGATGTTTACCATTTGAACGAGGTCTTGCGTGAGTGCCTGGCCGAGGCCCCTTCAGGCCTCCGCCGGGCGGCGTTGAGCCTGCCCGATGGCGTGTTCCGCGTTCAGACGCTCGAGTTCGACGAACTTCCGGGCAGGGCCGAGGACCGCGAACGTCTGGTCCGCTGGCGCCTCGAAAAGGGGGCCGCTTTCGATCTTGCCGAAACGGTTCTCCGGTATCAGGCGCTCGAACGACAGGACAAAGGGTTTACCGTGCTGTCCTGCGTTGCCAAGCAAGCCGTGATCGCTCAGTATGAGTCGCTCCTCATCGGGCTGGGACTCGAGCCCTGGGCCGTAGGCCCCTCGTCTTTTCATGCGCTGAACTTTTATTCCTCTTACCTCACGAAAAAATCAGCGGTTTCCGCGCTGGCCCACCTCTCCGTGGATTCTTTTACGACCATCATTATGGAAACGAGCGGGGTAAAGTTCTACCGTTACAAGGACGTGAAGCGGGGGAGCGCCGAGGATAACCGCGGCAGGTTCCTGCGCGAGCTGGACAATTCGCTCCATTTTTATACGCATATGGATCGGTTGCGGCAGTCCGAGGTCCATGACCTCTATCTCACCGGGGAGTCTGCCGGGTCCGCGGAGCTGGCCGAAAGACTCAGGACCATGACGTCACTCAACGTCGAGCTGCTTTCGCCCGCGGTTGCCGCCCTGTCCGCCGAAAGCATCGGACCCGAGATGGCCGCGGCTTTGGGGGCCGGGAGCTCGCTATGATAAAAATAAACTTCGCGAGCAGGAATTACCGGCTGATCGGAAGGATCAAGTCAGGACTGATGGCGGGGACCATCATCCTTGTCGGGCTTACCGCGGCAATGCTCTGGACCGCGGTGTCGCTCCGCGCGGACAATTCCTTCATGGACCAGGCGCTCCAGGGGCTTGAGGAGGCCGACGCACAGGCGCGGCCCGCGCTTTTGGAGCGAGAGCGGCTCGTGAAAGACCTGACGGACATGTCGGCACTCACGGCCTCGCGAAAAATATCGTGGACAAGGCTTTTGACGAGCATAGAGGCTGTCGTGCCGGTGGGTGTTGCGCTCAGGCATGTGGAATTCAATCCCAAGGACTCCACGCTGACCCTGAACGGCATGGCGGGGTCTCCGGAGTCTCTCCGCAATTTGGTTGTTGCGCTGGAAAAGGCCGTGGCCTTCAAAGATCCGTCTCTCAAACATCAGTCTCTGGAAAAGGGGAGTATCTCATTCAATGTGGTTGCAATCTATCGGGAAGATAAAAGTCCTGTTGTGGCTCAGGGGAAACGGTAAGCAGCTACGGATGGCCGCGGTCCTGTTCGCGGTTTTCGTCTGCATCGACCTGTTGCTGTACTTTTTTCTCATCGCTCGTCCTCTTGACAAGCTGAAAACCAAGGAAGCAACGTCCGCCGAACTCAGGCAGCGGCATGCCGAGGCGGCGTTGTTCAAAAAACAAAAACCGCTCTTCACCGGGATACTGGCCGGGATTCCGGCGCAGAAAGACATGCCGCTGCTCGTGAAAGAAATTGCGCAGCTGGCGCGGAGTCTGGACCTTGTTGTGGCCGCGATCAACTACGATATCCCCCGCCGAGAGAGCGGGGAACTTGCCATGCTGTCCTTCTCTTTTCCCGTCGAGGGCAAATATCCTGATATCAAGCGCTTCATCTACGAGGTGGAGACTTCTGATCGGCTCATTGGGATTCAGGACATGAACCTGGAGTCGGACCAGGGCAAGGTAAAGCTGCGGATGAAACTGATGACGTATGTGAGAGGGAAATAAGAACGCCGATGAAGTTGACCGAGGCACAGCAAAAGACGGCACTTGTCGCACTGGGCATCGTCCTTGCGCTGCTCATCGCATACCGTGTCATGACTGATGAGCATCCGAAGACCGCGCCGCTCATGTATGCGCGTGGGGCAGTCGCCGGCTCGCGGGTGAGGCAGGGGCTTTCATCCCGGGCGGCGAGCTCGGATATTTTAACCATCTTCCTGGAACAGCGGAGGGGTGAATATCCCGGTGTGTCCCGCGATATCTTCAGGATGGAGAATCCGGCGCCCAAACCGAAATCAGCGCCTCGCATAACGGCGACCCCTCCGGTGCGCGTAAAAACGCCGGAGGAGCTTGCCGCTGACGCGGCGCAGGCTGCTGCTCAGGCTGCCGCCCAGGCGGTCCAGGCGGTTGCCGACGCGGCGCGCGCGGACCTGAATAAGTTTAAATATCTTGGGTATCTTACTGAAAAGGACAACACGCTGTTCCTGTCCAAGGAGGGAGAGCTCTTCATCGTGAAGAGAGGAGACATAATTCTCAAGAGCTACAAGGTCAAAGATGTGAACAAAAATTATGTGGTCTTGCTTGATACCGTTACCGGTGTCGAGGCGCAACTGGAGTTTTCCGGCGACGAGTCGGCGACGCGGTCGCCGCAGATGACGCAACAGCCGCGGCAACAGGCCCCGCCGCGGCAGCCGACGACACAGATGTCGCCGCAGCAATGGATACCTGCGCCGACGCCGGGACGCTGACAATAACAGGAGGGGGATAATGAAAAGGGTTGAACTGTGGCTCATGATCGGTTTTTTGATCGCTGCGCTCTCGGGCTGCGCGGGTTCTCAGGCATACCAGCGCGGTGAGCGGTATGCTCAGCGCGGCGAGTGGGACCTCGCCGTGAAGGAGTATCGAGATGCAAACCGTCGGGACCCGCATGATATTGAATACCGCGCCGCGGTGCTTCGGGCGGAAGAGACGGCGGCGAACCTGCACTACAATAAGGCGCGCAATTTTCTGAAAGAGCGCAAACTTGACCAGGCGATCACCGAGCTTCAGCAGGCCATCTACCTGAACCCGACCAACGCCGCCGTTCAGAGCGCGCTCAGGTCGGTCCTCGATATGAAACAGGCGGAAGAGCATTATCGCGCAGCGCTCACCTTTATGGAGCTGGGACGGTTTGGGGAGGCAAGCAATGAACTGAACCAGTCCGTGGAACTCGATCCTGATAACGCGAAATACCATAATTCCCTTGAAAAGCTCAAAAAAGAGAGGACCGAGGTCGAACCCGATGAGGCCCTTACCCTTGCCTCGGACAAGCCTATCACGATCAATTTTAAAAATACCAATATCAAGGATGTGTTCGAGTTCCTGTCCAAACTATCGGGCGTCAATATCCTGTTCGACGAGGAAGTGAAGGCCCAGCCGGTGACTATTTTCGTCAAGGACGTGTCGTTTCAGTATGCCATGAAACTGCTGCTCTCAACGAACAAACTCTTCATGAAGAAAGTCAGCGACGACACCATCATCATCATCCCCAAGAGCAAGGCAAAGACCGACCAGTATCAGGACCTGATGGTAAAGACCTTCTACATCAACATCTCGAAGGCGAAGGATATTGCCAACCTTCTCAAGTCCATGCTTGATATCAAAAAAGTGTATGTGAACGAGGTGCTGAACTCGATCACGGTGCGCGAAACCCCTGACAAGCTGAAGCTTTTGGAAAAAGTGATCGCGGCGAACGACCTCAAGGAAGGCGAGGTCGTCCTTGATGTGGAGATCCTCGAGATCTCCCGGAGTAATGCGCTGAAATACGGGTGGAACTTCACGCCAGGCGGCCTGTCCGCCAGCGCCTCGGTCAGGTCGGCGAACGATACAACAGGTACGACAAGCGGCGGCATCGCGATGAGCGAGCTCAGGGGCGCGTCGAATAAAAATATATTCGTGACCCTTCCGGGCATCGTGGTGGACCTGATCAAACAGGATTCCGATGCGCAGACCCTGGCGAACCCGAGGGTGCGCGTGCTGAACAACAAAAAGGCCCAATTCCACATCGGCGACACGATCCCATTCCAGACCTCGACCATTCAATCCACCTCGGTGAGCCAGGTCATGTCCAATTTCGAATACAAGGATGTTGGTATCAAGCTCACTATCGAACCGACGATCCACCTCAACAGCACGGTCACACTCAAACTTGAACTTGAAATCAGCAACCTCGGTGATGCCATAGATTTCGGCAACGGGCAGAAGCAATACAAGGTCGGCAAGAGAAAAACCGACACGTCGATCAACCTTCGCGATGGAGAAACCGTGATCATCGGGGGGCTCATCAAGGATGAGGAACGGAAGAGCAGGATAAAAATACCGATCCTCGGGGACATTCCGGTCCTGGGCAAGTTCTTCACCCATGCGGACGACGGTACGATCAAAACAGACATCCTCATGTCCATCACGCCGAACATCGTCCGCACTATGGAACTTCCGGACAAGGATTCGCAGGTGTTCTGGTCGGGAACGGAAGAGGCCTACGATACGAACCCGCTTTTTATCACGAGCGGCAAGAGCTCTATACCATCAGCTAGGCCGGTCACCAAAACCGCTGTCCTTGAATCTCTGGCAATGCGTGAAACGGTCCCTCCCCCCGCATCAGGTGAGACGACCAAACCGGTGTCAGCGCCGTCAGCAACGGCCCAGCCTTTTGCAACGCACGTTTCAGTTGTGGAACTTAAGCCCACGGAGGCGTCTATCGGCGTTGGCCAGGAGGTGCGGTTCGACTTGATCGCGGGAAGCATGAATGACCTGTACGGGGCCATCGTGACGCTCAGTTACGACCCCATGGTCACTGAGTTCAAGATAGCGAGCGAAGGAACTTTTCTCAAAAAAGACAACCAGCAGACCTCGTTCCTGTTCTCAAATAATATCAAGGCGGGGACGGTGGACATCTACATGACCCGGATCGGTGATGTGGGCGGTGTTGTCGGCAACGGAAGTTTGTGCACGCTCGTGTTCCAGGCCAAATCAAGGGGTACGAGCGAAGTGTCCCTGAAGAGCGTGAAACTGACGAATTTCAACCGTGAGCAGATCAGGACGGAGCTCAAAGGCGCAAAAATGAGCGTGAAGTAGTCAAAACAATGCGGAATACGGAAAGACAAACGCATCCTCCCTCATCCTCCTCTTCTTCAAGGGAAGGAAAAAGGGCGGGGTGGGGTCTTGGCGGAATGCGGAAGCTCCGGCAGGACGGCATCACTCTTATTGAGCTTCTCGTGGTCATTGCGATCGTTGGGATTCTGGCCACGGCGGCCATGCCGTTGTCGCGCATGACAGTCAGGCGGGCAAAGGAGCTTGAACTCCGGACAAATCTCAGGGTCCTGCGCACGGCGATCGACGAATTCAAAAAGGATTGTGATGAGAAGAAGCTTTCGACGGTTGAAGGCTACTGCAAGTCCGAACAATATAACTACCCGGAGACCATTGAGCAGTTGACTGAGCCGCTGAAGTTGGCGGCCTCGGTGGACAAGACCAAAAAATACATCCGGAGGGCCCCCCGGGACCCCATGACTCCCCTCGAATCGCCGGACAAGCCGAACAACTGGGGGTTGCGATCATTCAGCGACCCGCCGGATTCCACCGAGTGGGGCGAGGGAAATGTGTATGACGTATATTCAAAGAGCAAAGAGCTCGCACTCGACGGCTCGAGGTATGACACGTGGTGATTGGTTGAGAAGACAGATGACAGACGACAGAAGACGGACTGCCGCGGGAAAAAATCCGGAGCGAGCTCGGGGCTTTACTCTGATCGAGCTCTTGATCGTGATGGCGGTCATGGGGATCCTTATTACCATTGCGGCGCCGAACCTCAAACAGTCCATTGTGAGGGCCCGGGAGGCGGTGCTCAGGGAGAACCTGTTCCAGATGCGAGAGGCCATTGACCAGTATTATGCCGACAACGGAGAATATCCCGCGGCGCTAACGGACCTGCTCAATGCTCAGGATAAGACCAGGAGCTATCTGCGCGCAATTCCCAAAGATCCTTTTACCAATGCCGACGACTGGATTACCGTCGCCCCCGAGGGCGGCGCGGAAGGCGGCACGGGCGGCAGCTCGGAGGACGTCCCTGAGAGCGGATCAGAGGGCGGAGTCTTCGATGTGCGAAGCGCCAGTCCGCTCGTCGCGCTCGATGGGACCGCGTACAATTCGTGGTAACGCGGCCATGCTGTTAGGACGCGGTGGTTACCGGACCGCTCATGGATATATCCATTCTCTCTGACTATTCATTATCCCGTCCCGCGGCCCTTTCTGAAAAAAAGCTTGCAACAGCTCAATAAAATCAGTAATATAACGACGTGAAAAAACTGAGAGATTCATTCAAAAAATATTTTATCACCGGTTTGCTGGTGATCATACCGATCTGGGCGACATACTATGTGCTGTCAGGACTGCTCGGCGTGATCGACAACATGCTTGGCGATCTGCCGGGATATTTTTTGGGCCTGAAGTTCCCCGGTCTTGGGATCATCACCCTGGTTCTCTTTGTGCTCCTCGTCGGACTGCTGTCCGCCAACTATATCGGGAAAAATGTTGTGCGGTACGGCGATACCCTCATGCAGCGGGTCCCGCTGGTGCGGGGGGTTTATTCCACGATGAAAAAGATCATGGATACCTTCTCCATGAAGCAAAATTTTCACGGCGTTGCGCTCATTGAGTACCCGCGCAAGGGTTGCTACAGCGTGGGGTTCATGACGGGCGAGGCAAGGGGGGAGTGCCTGGGGTTGGAAGGCAGGTTCATAACGGTCTTTGTGCCCACCACCCCAAACCCTACCGCGGGGTTTCTTCTCATCCTTCCCGAAGCGGAGGTCAATCGCCTCAACATGTCCGTTGAGCAGGGCATGAAGTTCATCGTATCTATCGGTCTTGTATCACTAAGCGAAATTCAGGCCAATAAGCCGAATCATACGGGATCGAGGGGACCCGGATCATGAATCCAACGGTGGTCATCCTTGCCGCGGGACTTGGCACGCGCATGAAGTCGAACCTTGCCAAAGCGCTTCATGCGCTGGCGGGTCGTCCGCTCATTCAGCATGTTCTGAACGCCGCCGTCGGTGTCGCGCCGGAAAAGATCATCCTTGTGCTCGGCCGCCAGGCCGACAGGGTGAGGAGCGCGGTGGGCGCGTACCGGCCGGAGATCGTGCTGCAGGCGGAGCAACTCGGCACCGGCCATGCCGTACAACAGGCAACGGAAGCCATTTCCACGGGGACGGGTCCGGTTTTGGTCCTGTGCGCCGATACACCTCTGATCACGGGCAAGACTCTCCAGGACGTCGTCGAGCTCCACCGGAAATCCAGCGCAACAATTACGCTCGTTACCGCGAAAGTGGACAAGCCCTTTGGCTACGGCAGGGTGGTGCGCGGCAAGTCAGGGGTCATGCGTGTGGTGGAGGAAAAAGACGCCACCGCGGCGCAGAAGAAAATTCGGGAAGTGAACGCGGGGATATACTGCTTTGACCGTAAGTTCCTGCTTTCAGCTCTCATGGTCCTCGGCAGGAACAATGCGCAGGGAGAGTACTATCTTCCCGACACCATCGCGCTCGCAAAAAAGAAAAAACATCGTGTTTCGGCGTTTCTCTGCCGGGATTCGGATGAGGTGATGGGTGTTAATACCCGGTTCGATCTGGGCGTGGCCGAAGCGATTCTTCGTCGCCGGATAAATCGCCAGTGGATGCTCGAAGGCGTTACCATGGTAGACCCGGATACGGTCTTTGTCGGAAACGAAGTCCGGCTGGGGCGCGATGTTGTTATTTATCCCAACGTAATGCTCGAGGGCGGGACCAGGATCGGTGACGGCTGTGTTGTCCATTCCGGGACCAGGATCGTCAGCAGTGTGCTCGCGGAAAAGGTCATTGTGAAGGATTGTTCGGTAATCGAGGAAAGCGAAATCGCGTCCGATGCCGTCGTGGGCCCCTTCGCGCATTTGCGGCCCGGTTCCGTGATCGGAGCGCGGGCCAGGATCGGGAATTTTGTCGAAGTGAAGAAATCCACGATCGGCGAAGGGAGCAAGGCGAACCACCTTGCCTACCTCGGAGATGCGACCGTGGGACGGGACGTGAACATCGGGGCCGGCGTCATCGTCTGCAATTACGACGGATATGTCAAACACCCCACGGTGATCGAGGACAACGTATTCGTCGGCAGTGATTCTCAACTCGTGGCGCCGGTCAAAATCAGGCGCGGCGCGCTTGTTGCCGCCGGGTCGACGATTACCGGCGATGTCCCGGCCGACGCCCTTGCCATCAGCCGTGTGCCGCAGGAGATACGGGAAGGATTTGCGAGTCGAAGAAGAAGGATGAAACAGAAGAGCGCTAAAGATTCCAGATAACAAGCGCCCGCAACGAATAACCAAACGACCAGCGCCAAGCATTTTTTAACAGTCAGGTCAAAATCGGTTATCCGCAGAGAACGCAGGGAACTCAAAGAAAAAGCTTGAATCTTGTTTTTGATATTAATTTCTCTCCGCGTTCCTTGTGTTCTTTGCGGTTAATACGTCTTTCTCGCTATGATCCTGAGTAGTTGCGTATTTTTAATGATTTTCGATAATTTGGAGCGCCTATGTGCGGTATCATCGGATATATCGGAAAAGAGCCGGCAGTCCCTATCCTGATCGAGGGGCTCAAAAAACTTGAGTACCGCGGGTATGACTCATCCGGGGTCGCGATATTCCAGGATGGCAGGATCGTGGTGCGCAGGGCCGTGGGCAAACTTCAAAACCTGGAGACGCTGCTCCGGAGCGAAACGCTGACCGGCAGGACCGGCATTGGACATGTGCGCTGGGCCACGCACGGGAGGCCGTCTGAAGAGAACGCGCACCCGCACCGCGCCGGCCGCATCGTCGTGGTCCACAACGGCATCATCGAGAACTATATGCCGCTCAAGCGGGAGCTTGCGGCGAAGGGTCGTGTCTTTAAGTCGGAAACGGACACGGAAGTGATAGCTCATCTGATCGACAGCATCGTCCAGGAGGGCGCTTCCCTGGAAGACGCGGTGCGCAAAGCGGCCCTCCATCTGGAAGGCGCCTATGCGATCGCGGTGATCGATGAGCAAAATCCGGATATCGTGGTCGGCGCGCGCAAAGGAAGCCCCCTCGTGGTCGGACTCGGCCAGGGCGAGTTCTTCCTCGCCTCCGATATCCCCGCGATCCTGCACCGTACCCGGGACGCGCTGTTCCTGAACGACGACGAGATGGCAATCCTGTCCAAGGAGGGAGTGAAGCTCACCGACCTCAAGGGCGCGGAGGTCCAACGAGAGCTCACGCGAGTGATGTGGAACCCGGTCATGGCCGAAAAGGGCGGTTACCGTCACTTCATGCTCAAGGAGATCTACGAACAACCGCGCGCCATCCTGGACACCATTCGGGGCAGATTTTCTCAGGAAACGGGCGCCATCCATCTCGAAGAACTCGGCCCCGCTCTCGAGCGGATTCGGAAAGTAAAGAAGATATTCATCGTCGCCTGCGGCACGTCGTGGCACGCCGGGCTGGTGGGCAAGTACATGTTCGAGGAGCTCGCGGCCATTTCAACGGAGGTGGACATCGCGTCCGAGTTCCGCTACCGCGGCCCGCTGGTAGGCGAGGGCGATCTGTTTATCGCCATTACCCAGTCCGGAGAGACCGCTGATACGCTCGCGGCCATGCGCGAGGCGAAGAAAAGGGGCGCAACGGTCATTGTCATCTGCAATGTCGTGGGTTCAACCGCGAGCCGGGAGGCCGATGGAATAATTTATACTCATGCCGGACCCGAGATCGGCGTGGCGTCAACCAAGGCCTTTACCGCCCAGCTCGCGGCGCTCTACCTCTTCGGGCTTTATTTTGCCTCGCTGCGGGGCACACTGTCGCCTGATGAGATAAAAAAACGGCTCGCCGATCTGGCGCACATTCCCGCGCTGGTGGAACGCTGTCTTGAAGAGGATGCCGGAATCGAGCGGATCGCAAAACACTACTTCAAGGCCGGCGACTTCCTCTATCTCGGACGAGGACCTAATTTCCCCGTGGCGCTCGAAGGAGCGCTTAAATTGAAGGAGATCTCATACATCCACGCGGAGGGATATCCCGCGGGAGAAATGAAACACGGGCCGATCGCGCTTATCGATGAAAACATGCCTGTCGTGGCGCTTGCGGGCAGAAATGGCGTATACGACAAGATCCTTTCGAACATTGAAGAGGTGAAGGCCAGGGGCGGGACCGTTATCGGGATTATAACCGAAGGAGACACGGAACTCATACGGAAGGTTGCCCACGCCATACCGGTGCCCGAGACCAACCAACTGCTCATGCCGGTCCTCATGTCAATACCGCTTCAACTACTGGCGTATCACATCGCGGTGCTGCGCGGAGCGGATGTGGACCAGCCGAGGAACCTGGCGAAGAGCGTGACGGTGGAGTGAGAACAACGAAAGCGTAGTCAGGAGCCAGGAGTCAGTAGTCAGGAGATTTCCTTCTGAATTCTGAATTCTGGCTTCTGATTTCTAAATTCTGGAATATATGGATTATCTTGAAAATTTGAACCCTCCCCAGCTTGAGGCGGTGCTGTATGGCGAAGGGCCGCTTCTGGTCCTCGCCGGCGCGGGGAGTGGAAAGACGCGGGTGATCACCTCCCGGATAGCGCACCTGATCCGGGAGCGGGGAGTTGCCCCGGGATCTATCCTTGCGGTCACGTTCACGAACAAGGCCGCGCACGAGATGCGGGAACGGCTCGAGAGGATGATCGATATGCCGCTCGGCCGTGGCGTCGGGTACGGCGGGCTCTGGATCAGCACGTTCCACTCATCCTGTGTCAGGATCCTGCGCCAGCACATCGACAGGCTCGGGTACAAGCGGTCCTTCGTCATCTACGACGAGACCGACCGCTCTTCGCTCATCAGGGCCTGCATGTCGGACCTGCGGATCGACACGGAGCAGTACCAGGCCCGGGCGATAGGCGCGCGGATCAGCGCTCTCAAAAACAATCTTACGGATGCCGGGAAGTTCGAGAAGACGAGCGCTCCGTTCGGTTTTGAAGAGGCCGTTTCCCGGACTTACTCACTGTATCAGGAGAAGCTCAGGGAATCTGAGGGCCTTGATTTCGACGACCTGCTCATGCTTACGGTAAAGCTCTTTGAACAGCATCAGGACGTGCTCGGTTACTATCAGGGACTGTTTCACCATATCCTGATCGATGAGTATCAGGATACGAACCACGCCCAGTACCGGTTCGTACGGCTTTTGACCATGCAACGCAAGAACCTCTGCGTGGTGGGGGACGATGACCAGAGCATCTACAAGTTCCGCGGCGCCGATATCGCGAACATCCTGAATTTCGAAAAGGACTATCCGGACGCAAAGGTCATTAAACTCGAACAGAACTATCGCTCGACCCAGAACATCCTTGGCGCCGCCGGCGCAGTGGTCGCGCGCAACATTGGCAGAAAAGCCAAAGAGCTTTGGACCCGGAAGCAGGGCGGAGACAAGATCCTGTGCTACAAGGCCGTTGACGAGAAGGACGAGGCCCGTTTTATCTGCCGGACAATACAACAGGAGATGGATGCCGGCAGGAGCCTGCGCCACATCGCCGTCCTCTATCGCACGAATGCCCAGTCCCGCGCGCTGGAAGACGCGCTGCGCAACTGGGGTACGCCGTACCGGATCTTCGGCGGCCTGCGCTTCTATGATCGCAAAGAGATCAAGGACATCATCGCTTATTTGCGGGTGCTGCAGAATCCCGCGGATGTGGTCAGTCTGCGCAGGATCATCAATGTCCCCGCGCGCGGCATCGGCGATACCACGGTGGATAAACTTGAACGGGCGGCGGCGGCAGCCGGGGTATCGCTGTATCAGTCGGCGAGGGATGCGGACACGACTGATATCACTCCGTCGGCGAAGAAGAAGCTCCGGGAGTTCATCGGCATGATGGACCGGATGCGCGAGGCCCGTGAAACAATGACGCTCACGGAGCTGGTCCGACGGACCATCCTCGAAGCCGGGTATGGCGCGGCGCTCGAGCAGGAAAAGACCATTGAGTCCCGTATCAGGCTTGAGAACCTCAACGAACTCATAACCGCAACCGATGATTTTCAGGAACAGAACCGCAATGCGTCGCTGCCCGAGTTCCTGGACCAGGTGGCGCTCATCACGGATGCGGAACAGCAGCTCGCGGCTGACGGCAGGCGCGAAAACACGGATACCGTAACGCTCATGACCCTGCATAATGCCAAGGGGCTTGAGTTTGCCTTGGTGTTTATGGCGGGCATGGAAGAGGGTTTGTTCCCCCATTCCCGGTCCGCCGAGAGCGACGAAGAGCTTGAAGAAGAACGCCGGCTTTGCTATGTCGGCATCACGCGGGCCAAGGAACGGCTGGTCCTTACCCACGCCGCGGAGCGCAGACTCTACGGATACCCGCAGGCCAATCTCGTTTCCCGCTTTGTGCGGGAGCTCCCGGCGGAAGCTGTGGACTTCGTGGGGATGGAACGGTCATCACCGTACGCATTACGGGACCATGCTCCATGGAATGCCGCGGCGCGCGGTACCGCACGGACATCAAAAGAGCCTGCCCTCTCCCCCCAGTCACCGAGGTCAGGGCCCGCGGACCCGTACTACAAAGGGGCCGTGGTGAAGCATGCCAGGTTCGGACTCGGCACAATACAACGTTCCGAGGGGGCAGGGGACGACCTGAAGATCAGCGTAAGCTTTCCCGGGCACGGGGTAAAAACGCTTGCGGTGAAATTCTCGAATTTAGAAATAGTCTAAATGCGGGGGGCAGGGGTCAGTAACTAAAGAATCAAATTCTACGCAAAATGACAAGAAAATTTCTCGCAAAGGCGCAAAGTTCGCAAAGGAATGCTGCATTTTTTTTTAAAATCAGGACTTAAAGATTTTCTTGGCGTCCTTTGCGAGCTTTGCGAGAGATGATTTTGCTTCCGGCTTGTCCGGGTCAGGAGTAACGAATGAAGATCACGAAACAGGAAGTGGAACACGTGGCCCGTCTTGCCCGGCTGGAGTTTTCCGAGCAAGAGAAGGAAAAGCTCACGGACCAGCTTTCGAACATCCTCACCTATGTAGAGAAGCTGAACGAGCTCGATACCAGCGGGGTGGAACCAACAGCCCATGTGCTGGATATAAACAACGTCATGCGTGATGATGTCCCGGGAGAGAGTTTGACCCAGGTGATGGCGCTGGCGAATGCGCCGGAAAAGGCCGCGGGACACTATAAGGTGCCGAAGATCATAGAGTAAAATTCGGAATGCGGAATGCGGGTAACTGTTCAGGTCAAAATCGGTTATCCGCAGAGAACGCAAGGAACTCAAAGAAAAAGCTTGAATCTTGTTTTTGATATTAATTTCTCTCTGCGTTCTTTGTGTTCTTTGCGGTTAATACGTCTTTCTCGATATTTCCTGAGTAGTTACGAATGCGGAATGAAATAACGCAGCTGTATGTCCCGGAACATTCCCGGAAACTGAGGACCATTCATGTTTAGATTAATGCTTCGATCGAAAATCCACCGGGCCACCGTGACGGACGCGAACCTGGAGTACGAAGGGAGCCTGACCGTGGATCCTCTTCTCCTGGCGGCGGCGGACATGCTTCCTTATGAGCAGGTGCGGGTCTCGAACCTCAATAACGGAGAACGCTTTGAGACCTATCTCATCCCGGGTAGACGCGGCTCAGGCGATATGTGTCTGAACGGTCCGACGGCGCGGAAGGGCGCGAAGGGCGACAAGATCATCGTTTTCTGCTACGAGTATTATAATGAACAGGAATTGAAGACCTTTAAGCCCAATATCGTGCTGGTGGATGAGAGAAACAACATCGTTTCCGTGGGCCACGTTATCAAGGACAAGGAGTAGGCATGGAGCTATACAACCTCACGATCCACGAACTGCGCGACATGCTGAACAAGGGGGAGACCACGGCCATTGCCGTGACCGAATCCGTGCTCGGCAGGATACAGGCTGTTGATGACAAGGTCAGGGCGTACATCACGGTGACCGGGGACGTGGCGCGGGCGCAGGCGGCGGATGCGGACAGGCGGTTTGCGGCCAAAGACGCGGGCCCGACGCTCCTCGGCATCCCCGTTGCAATCAAGGACAATATGTGCACCGAGGGTATCAGGACCACGTGCGCTTCAAAGATTCTAGGCAACTTTATTCCGCCCTATGATGCCACGGTGATCCGGAAACTGAAACAGGCCGGTGCGGTGCTCAGCGGAAAAACGAACCTCGACGAATTCGCCATGGGCTCGTCTACCGAGAACTCGGGCTTTCAGACCACGGGAAATCCATGGGACCTTGAACGTATTCCCGGAGGTTCGAGCGGCGGTTCGGCGGCCGCGGTGGCGGCGGGAGAGTGTATAGCGGCGCTTGGATCGGATACAGGCGGCTCCATTCGACAGCCGGCCGCATGCTGCGGCGTCGTTGGGCTCAAACCGACCTACGGCAGGGTCTCCCGTTACGGACTTGTCGCGTTCGCATCATCGCTCGATCAGATCGGCCCTATTACCAAAGACGTGACCGATGCGGCTATTCTTATGAACGTGATCGCCGGCCGGGATTCACGGGATTCCACCTCGGCGAACGTCTCAGTGCCGGATTTCACCACGGCCCTCAAAAAAGACGTCAAGGGAATGCGGATTGGCATCCCGAAGGAGTATTTTATCGAGGGCATGGACCCTGAGGTGGACAAGGCGGTTCGGGATGCGGTAAAGGTCCTGGAAGGACTCGGCGCAACGGTCAAGGAGGTCACGCTGCCGCATACCGCCTATGCCGTGGCCGCCTACTACATCCTGGCGACCTCCGAGGCAAGCTCGAACCTCGCGCGCTACGATGGCGTGAAGTACGGGGTGCGCGCCGAAGGCGCAAAGGACCTTCTCGATATGTACATGAAGTCGCGCAGCCGCGGCTTCGGACCGGAGGTGAAGCGCAGGATCATGCTCGGCACGTATGCGCTTTCCGCCGGGTATTATGAGGCCTATTACAAGAAAGGCCAGCAGGTCAGGACGCTCATCAAACGCGATTTTGACGAGGCGTTCACGGCCGTGGACATCATTGCCACGCCCACGGCGCCGACCGCGGCCTTCAAGCTCGGGGAGAAATCGGCCGATCCGCTCCAGATGTATCTGTCGGACATCTTCACGATCAGCGTAAACCTTGCCGGCATTCCGGGGATCTCGATACCCTGCGGGTTCACGAAGAACAAGCTCCCGATCGGATTGCAACTGCTGGGCAGGCCTTTCGACGAGGAGTCGATCATCCGCGCTTCCTTTGCCTACGAACAGGCCACTGCGTGGCACACGCGAAGAGCAAAATTTTAGGAATAAGGTCAGGGAACTCGGGTCAGAGAAAATAGAGACACTACGTCGAGGTCAAAAGGAATGAGATACGAGGCGGTCATCGGCCTGGAAGTGCATGCGCAGCTACAGACCAATACAAAGATATTTTGCGGTTGTGAAACAAAGTTTGGCGAGGACGCGAACACAAGGACCTGCCCGGTCTGCATCGGCATGCCCGGCGTTCTGCCGGTCCTGAACAGAAAGGTCGTGGAGTATGCGGTCAAGACCGGCCTGGCCACGAACTGCACGATCAGCCCGTACAGCCGGTTCGCGCGTAAGAATTATTTCTACCCTGACCTTCCCAAAGGCTATCAAATATCGCAGTACGAACTGCCGATCTGCGAACATGGATACGTCGAGCTCGTGGCCAGGGGAAAAGTGAAGCGCATCGGGATAACGCGTATCCATCTCGAAGAGGATGCCGGCAAGAACCTGCATACCTCCGAGGCAGGCGCGAGCCTTGTGGACCTGAACCGCGCGGGCACGCCGCTGATGGAGATCGTGTCCGAGCCGGACATTCGTACGGCGGAAGAGGCGTCGGAATATCTCCAGAAGCTCCGCGCCATCCTGCGTTACATAGAAGTGTCCGATGCCGATATGGAAAAGGGGAACTTCCGGTGCGATGCAAACGTCTCCATCCGTCCGGTTGGGGCACGGGACTTCGGCACCCGCGCTGAGATAAAAAATGTGAACTCCTTCAAGTTCGTGCAGAAGGCGATCGAGTACGAGCTCAAGCGCCAGGCCCAGGTCCTCGAGGAAGGTGGCCGGGTGGTGCAGGAGACACGGCTTTTTGACTCGAACAAAGGTGTTACCTTCTCGATGCGCAGCAAGGAAGAGGCGCACGACTACCGGTATTTCCCGGAGCCTGACCTCGTTCCGGTGGTCGTATCAAAGGACATGATCGAAGATATCCGGAAAACCATCACCGAACTGCCGGATGCCAAACGCGAACGGTTCGCGCGCACCTATGGTCTTCCGGAATACGACGCTGATATGCTGACGCAGAGCCGGGCCATGGCTTTGTATTACGAGGAAGCGGTCAAACTCTCAGGCCAGCCCAAGGCGGTCTCGAACTGGATGATGGGCGAGCTTATGCGGCTATTGAACGCCGAAAATAAGGAGCTCGAGGCCAGCCCCATCAAACCGGACCGTCTCGCGGGTATGATCAAAATGATCGAGGCTGGAGTGATCAGCATCAAGATCGCCAAGACCGTGTTCGAGGAGATGTATACGAGCGGCAAGAACGCGGAGACCATTGTAGGGGAGCAGGGTCTGGCGCAGGTCTCGGACACCGGCGCCATAGAAAAGGTCATCGACGAGGTAATCAAGGCCAACCCCGGCCAGCACGCGGACTACAAGTCAGGCAAGGAAAAGCTCTTCGGATATTTCGTAGGGCAGGTGATGAAAGCAAGCAAGGGTAAGGCGAACCCGGATATGGTGAATCAGTTGCTGAAGAAGAAACTGGGCGAATAAAGAACGATGCTTTCGTATAAGCCGGATTTAATACAAATGCAAAAAAATGTGACCGGATACGGTCAATACTAAAAAATACCGCAAGGGGGCTTTGAGATGCTTGAAGCAATACACAAACACATGAACTGGATAATGTGGGCCATCGTGGTTTTGATCACCGTGACCTTTCTTTTCTTCGGGATCTATCCGTCCGATGTCGGAGGCAGGTCGGTGGCAAAGGTCGGCGGGGACGTGATTACCGCCGATGAATTCAACAGGGTGTACCAGAATGCGTACGAGAATTATAAACAACTGCTCAAGGACCAGTTCAACGAGTCCTTTGCCAAAGGCCTGAAGTCACAGGCCTTGCAGGAGCTGATAGTGGGACGACTGCTCGTTCAGGAGGCCGAACGGGTGGGTCTGCGGATCAGCGATGAGGAACTTCAGGCAGTGATCATGAAGATGCCGTCTTTTGCCAGGGACGGCAAGTTCGACAGGAAAATCTATGACAGAATCCTCGACCAGGTCAATATGAAGCCGGCGGCATTTGAGGCCGGCCAGCGGGAGTTTATGCTCAGGCAGAAGCTGGAACGGCTTGTGAAAGACGGCGTCGTGGTGACCGAGGCCGAGTTGTCCGCCGCCTACCAACGGAAGAACCCCACAGCGGAACCGAGTGATTTCGAAAAGAATAGGGAAACGTTCAAACAGACGCTCCTTGCCGAAAAACAAAGAGACGCGATAACCGCGTATGTACGCGAGATCCAGAGCAGGACGAAAGTAACGATCAACGATAAGGCGATGGCGTTATAAAGGGCCTCAGGTGAGGAGTTCAGAGGCCTGAATTCCATTCCAGATCTCCGATCATTTCCCACTGGATGAAATTTCTTATCTTCAGCAGGGTTTCCCGCGGGATATCGACAAAACGGAGACCCATGCCCGGCTCTCCCTCGAACTGGGCGCCGAGCGGTAAGGTGCGGACGACTTCCGCGGGAAGTTCTATTGCTTCAGAGTCATGGGGGAGCGTGAACCTGATATGAATGAGTTCTCCTTCCGGCAGCGGCTGAAGGGTGCGAAGATATATCCCGCCTTCCGACAGATTCACACTGGTCAGCATTGTATCCGACAACCCTTCCGCAATTTTCACGCGCAGCTTGACGGCAACACGCGGAGTGGTCCTCGGCTGTCCGCAGAGCCGCGCCAGCACCCCGTACATGAGGGCCAAATCCAGCGGTTTTGTCAGCACCGCCGAGCATCCTTGCGACAGCAGCGCCTGGATTTTTTCGGGATCATCATTGGTCATAAACACGACCAGTGGCTGGTCTTTGAGCGCCGGATCGGTCCTTAGCAGGGTGACGGCAGTCTGTAATTCAGGGTCCAACAGCTCTCCGTCAAAGAGAGTGAGCGAGACAGGAGCTTTTCGGGCAAGACGTATGCCCTCGTCCGGCGTCCTGGCGAGTATGGAGGAGAACCAGATGCGGCTCAGCAGCACACCCAAATACATCTGACCAGCGGAAGAATGACAGATTATGAGGACCTGCTTTTTATCGGACATGGACCTTGCCCTCCATATAGCCACGGATTGATTTAGATTAAAGCATGGAAGCGTTTCGATGTCAACCCTTCAGTTCCGACAGCGCCGAAAAAAGAAAGATGAGACTGCGACAGCCTTTTTCCCAATCGGAGATCAATAAACTTTCGTTTTCCGAGTGGGCGGCGGAGTAGGGGTCGCCGACCCCGAAAAGCAGCGCCGGAGCGTTGCCGAGAGCATCGGTGATGGTCTGGACAAAGGGAATCGATCCGCCGCCGCCCACGATCATAGCCTTTTTGCCATATCCCAGCTCGAGAGCCTTCAACGCCGCTTCAAATGCCGCGCCACGCGTATCGGTTCGCCACCACCGGGAGGGGGTTTCGGGCTCGAGCTTCACCCGCACTCCCCACGGCGCCTGTTTCATGAGGTGTTCCCCGAGCAGTCTCAGTGTTTCATCCGGATCCATGTCCGGCACCGTACGGATGCCGATCCGCGCCCAGGCCGCGTCGTTGATGATATTCGCCGCCTGTTTGCGGCTGCTCGCTTCGATTGCATTGACTGAGATGGAAGGCTGATGCCACATTTTATCGTAGACCGTGCCCTCATCCCCGATGATCCGCACACCCTTGAGGAGCTTCGACTGCTTCCGGTACGCGGCTTCCGTAAAGGGCAGGTTGTTCAGGTCGGACAACTCCCGGGAAGACCGCGCGCGGACCTTGTTCAACATGCCGGGGACGGCGGGTTTCCCCTGATCGTCCACAAGGGATGCGAGCATTTTTGAGAGGGCGAGGACCGGATCGGGCAACGGTCCTCCCCAGACGCCTGAATGGACGCTTGCTGCAAGCGACCGTATCTCCACGTTTACGGTGACGAGGCCCCTGAGCGACGCGGTAAGCGACGGTGCGCCGCTGTCGAAATTCTCGCTGTCGGCGATCAGGACGAGGTCAGCGGACAATAGCCCGCGATGTTTTTCAAGGACCCTGTTCAGGTTCTCCGACCCAACCTCTTCTTCACCTTCGATAAGCACCTTGACATTGACCGGAAGACCGCCGATGGAATCGAGATAAGATGCAATCGCCGCAGCGTGCATCAATACTCCTGCTTTATCGTCCGATACGCCCCGGCCGTAGAGCCTTTCCTCCCGCTCTGACGGTCCGAAGGGCGGAGTGGCCCAGAGTTCTTCACGGCCGACAGGCTGAACATCGTAGTGGGCGTACAGGAGGATGGTGGGCTTGCCGGGCGCGCCGGTCCATTGGCCGAACACGGCGGGATAGCCGGCGCCCGTCTCAAGGATGCGTACATCGGACAGACGGCTTTTTGTCAGGAGCGCCGCGACCGCATCCGCGCACTGCCTGACCGGCGCCGGGTCGAATCCGGGGAAACTGATGCTCGGAATGCGGACAAGGTCCTTGAGGTCATTCAAGTGCCCGGCCTTGTGGTTGTTAAAGTGTTCCAGCGCCGCGTTGCTGTTGTAATTCATATGCGGATATATTCTCCATCTGTTCGTTCACTCAAAATATAATTTCTTGACAGGCTGGGCTCATTGTGGTAAATAGTCAGCGTTGCAAATAATAATAAACACAAACGGTATGGAATGCAAGTTGATATTCATGCTCCTCACTCCCGCCTGTCGGCCATGGTAAGAAGCAGTTGCTTTGTACGGAGCATAAGGTAGCAAGACAGCCCGCGGAACGACCAGGACAAAAAATGCGCGACAAGATGCCGTATCATCCAATTCATCAATGCGGATCCAGGCGCGCCAAAAATCTCAAATGAAGGGAGGTGACTTGCGTGAAGAATATTTTTGCACTTATTGCGGTTTTCGTAATAGTTTCGTTTGGCATTATCGGCTGCCAGAAATCGGAGGCCCCGAAACAAGAGGCCCCAAAACAAACGGCCCCTGAACCAGTGGAGCAGTCGTCCGTGACCGCGACCGGCGACCTTTCCTCTCCCACGGCAACGGCTGGAGGACATTGAAGCAGACGGGCTTGGAGCTGTGACTGCGCCGGCGCCCATTCTTCTTCTACGGCAAAGGCCCCTCGGCAACTCCGGCAGCGAACAAGCAGAACTCAGCTCCATGGCAGTACGTGGCCTTCCGGGGATACTTCGGAAGGCCTTTTCTTTAGCGCGCCCGCCTATTATGCGCCTTTATGTCAACACGGGGTATGCTTGTTCGACGCTTTCAGCTATTTCATGCTAGCGTCATGTTTTGTGTGTCCTGGAATGAAGGTTTTCATTCTCTGAAGGGAGTCCATAAAAAGTGTCGGAAGCACGATTAAAACCAAAGATCATCACTGTTTTGAAGCAAGGGTATTCCCTCCCGGTATTTTTCAAGGACCTGACCGCGGGAGTCATCGTCGGCATTGTCGCCCTGCCGCTTGCCATCGCCTTTGCCATCGCCTCGGGCGTGACGCCCGAGCAGGGGCTGCACACCGCCATTATCGGCGGATTCGTGATCTCGCTTCTCTCCGGCAGCCGTGTGCAGATCGGCGGTCCCACGGGCGCCTTCATCGTGATCATTTACGGCATTATCCAGAAATTCGGGTACGACGGCCTCGCGATCGCCGGGATCATGGCGGGTGTGCTGCTCATGATCATGGGGTTCGCCAGGCTCGGCACGATCATCAAATACATTCCCTATCCGGTCGTGGTGGGGTTTACCGCCGGCATCGCCTTGATCATCGCCGCGGGCCAGGTGCGCGATCTGTTCGGGCTCCAGATGGAGAAAGTGCCCGCGGAATTCATTGAAAAGCTTATTGCGTATGGCGAGCATGTCGGATCGATCTCGTGGGCCGCGACAGCGCTCGGGCTTGCGACCATCGTGATCGTGTTTCTCTGGCCGCGGGTAACGCAGCGCATTCCCGGTTCGTTAGTGGCCATTCTGCTGACGACCGCAGCCGTGCCGCTTTTCAATCTGCCTGTTGAGACGATCGGCAGCAGGTTCGGCAGCGTGTCCGCCACGCTGCCGTCGTTCCGGATCCCGCATGTAGACTGGCGCACGATGGCCCATCTGGTTTCTCCGGCCATCACGATCGCGCTCCTGGCCGGCATCGAGTCGCTGCTTTCGGCGGTCGTCGCCGACGGTATGACCGGTCGCAAACACCGGTCGAACATGGAGCTTATCGCCCAGGGCGCCGCTAACATCACGTCCCCGCTGTTCGGCGGCATTCCGGTCACCGGCGCCATCGCGCGCACGGCCACGAACATTAAGAACGGCGGCCTCACGCCCTTCGCCGGGATCATTCATGCCGTAACACTACTGCTCATCATGCTGGTCTTCGGCAAATGGGCGGCGCTTATCCCCATGGCGACGCTTGCGGGCATTCTGATCGTGGTCGCCTACAACATGAGCGAATGGCATCATTTCGTGAAATTGCTCGACAGTCCGAAGATGGATATTGCCGTACTGCTGATCACGTTCTTTCTCACCGTGCTGGTGGACCTGACCGTCGCGATCCAGGCCGGCGTGGTCCTCGCCTCGCTGCTCTTCATGAAGCGCATGGCTGATGTAACTCAGGTGGGCTATGTCACTTCGATGATCGGCCTTGAAGAGGAGGACGAGGAGGACGCGAAGGCGGACCCGAACAGCATCAACAAGTTCGCGGTCCCCGAGGGCGTCGAGGTCTTTGAGGTGAACGGGCCGTTCTTCTTCGGCGCGGCTGAGCGGTTCAAACATGTGCTCAACCTGATCGTGAAGAAGCCGAAGGTGCTGGTCCTGCGCACCCGCACCGTGCTCGCCATAGACGCCACGGCGCTGCGCGCGCTGGAAGAAGTGTATGATATGACGCAAAAGGACGGGTCCGTGCTGGTGCTCGCCGGGATCCACGCGCAGCCGCTGATCGCGATGGACAAGGCGGGTTTTCTCGACAAGGTGGGGGTGGAAAACGTGTACGAGAACCTTGGTGACGCTTTGAAACGGGCGCGGGCCATTGTCGGCGTGCCGCTGCCGGAGCAGAAGGAACCAGCGGACCAGGAAGTCAGCTGGGACAAGCCGCCATCGAAGAAAGAAAAAACATAAATAAAATCTAAAATGGAGGACGAAATGAAAAGACAAACAGTTGCAACGGGGTTTGTCATAATGGCGGTATTGAGTTTGATAGTCACCGCATATGCAGCCATCGTAGGAACGAAGAAAGAGGGCATGATTGAGTATGTGGGAGCGCAAAAGGATGTATTCAAGACCGGCAAAGCGGCAAGCGTGATTTCCCTTGAAGACCTGTCCGGGCACAAAGGGTTATACGCCGTAGGACCGATCGACGGTCTCGACGGCGAGATCACCATCTTCGATTCCAAACCCTATATCACACAGGTGCGCGGCAATGACTACACGGTGGACAAGACGTTCAAACACGGGGCCTTCTTCCTCGTCTGGTCGGAGCAAGCAACATGGAGGGACGTTCCTGTTCCGAACACGGTGAAGGGCTATGTTGACCTGCAAAACTACGTAAAGGCGCAGGCGCGGGCTGCCGGGATCGATATAACAAAGCCGTTTCCGTTCCTGCTCACAGGCGCTCCAACAGAGATCAAGTGGCACATCAACGTGGACCGGACGGAAGGCAAGCCGATTACGAAAGAATCGTTCTACAAATCAAAACAGCCGTTCATGACCAAGAATGAGCCCGTGGACATCATCGGCTTTTATGCCGAACATCGCGACGGCATATTTCTTCCCAAGTATACTTCCGTGATAAAGGAAGGCTCGGGAATGGAGAACGTGATCCACATCCATCTTGTTTCGAAAACCAGCAAGGCGGCAGGACATATTGACGACATTACCCTCGGTGAAGGCATGGTGCTTCGATTGCCGAAGCCGTGAGTGTGAAACGATAAGATGATATTCGACTGTATCGACAAGGGCGGGAGGCAATCAATCCCGCCCTTTTTTGTCCGTTATCAAATCACTTGATTCATTGTGTCGTTTAAGGCGGAATTGCGCGCAGATGAATGAGCCTGAAGCAAAAATAATGACAGAAGTTGGCAGCGGGGATCTGAGCGCATTTCGGACCATCGTTGAGCTCCATCACAAACCTCTCATAAGTTTCATTGCACGGTATACGGGAGACAGGGATTCAGCGGAGGATATCGCGCAAGAAGTGTTATTGCGGGTATTTCGAGCCGCGAAAGACTACAAGCCTGAGGCAAAATTCAGGACCTGGCTTTTTACCATAGCCACGAACCGGTGCCTGAATGAAATACGGGCCAATAAGAGCAGTCCTAAATTTGTCGACGTATCAGACTTGCATGAGCAAGAATATCCTATTATTGCTTCTGAGGCTTTTTCGCCCCAAAAAGCGGCTGAAAATGCCGAACTGAGCGCGGCTGTTCGCAAGGCGATCCATAACCTCCCGGAAAATCAGAGGATCGCAATATTATTACGGCAATACAACGAGTTCTCTTACGAAGAGATCAGCAAGATAATAGGCATCTCAACGTCAGCCGTCGAATCCTTGATCCAGCGGGCGCGCCAAAGCCTGAAAAAACATCTGAGCCCCTATCTCTGATATCGCACAAAGCCGATTGACATCAAAGTCCAAGAAGGCGGATCAAGCATATGCATCTCTTTTCTGGACAATTTCAGTCACTTGTAGTAGAGTTTTTTAACTCTCTGATAAAACCGTGGGGTGCTGATGGGGCTGCCGAAAGAAATCGCTGATCTGATCGAACGCTTTGACCGGAACCGTGATAATTACAAGGGAGGGCAATACAACGAAGCGCAGCTTCGCCAGGACTTTCTCAACCCGTTCCTTGGCGCCCTCGGTTGGGACATGACCAACAAGGCGGGTTATGCCGAAGCATACAGGGATGTGATCCACGAAGACGCGATCAAGATCGGCGGCGCAACCAAGGCCCCGGATTACTGCTTCCGGATCGGCAGCGTAAAGAAGTTCTTTGTTGAAGCGAAAAAGCCCTCAGTCAACCTCAAAGACGATATCAGTCCCGCCTTTCAGCTCAGGCGCTATGCCTGGTCAGCAAAACTGCCACTCAGCATTCTCACCGACTTCGAAGAATTCGCCGTCTACGACTGCCGCATAAAACCTGTTCAGACCGATAAGGCATCCACCGGGCGAGTGCTGTACTTCACTTATAAAGATTATCCCGCAAAATGGGATGAACTCGTCAACATATTTTCCCGCGAAGCCGTGCTCAAGGGGTCCTTTGACAAGTACGCCGAGTCCTCGAAGCTCAAGAAGGGAACGGCAACTGTTGACGATGCATTCCTGACCGAGATCGAGGACTGGCGGGGCATGCTCGCTAAGAATATCGCGCTCCGGAACGCGGACCTGACCACGCGGGAACTGAACTTCGCCGTGCAGCGCACTATTGACCGGATCGTATTCCTGAGAATCTGTGAGGACCGGGGTATTGAGGAATACGGCAGGCTCCAGACACAGCTGAACGGTACGAACGTCTACAAGAGGCTCGTGCAGCTCTTCAGCCAGGCTGACGACCGGTACAATTCCGGCCTGTTCCATTTCCAGCGGGAAAAGGAACGTCACGAGGAGCCGGATAAGCTCACACCGAATATTTCCATTGACGATAAGCCGCTTAAAGATATTATCAACCGGCTCTACTATCCCGAGAGCCCTTACGAATTTTCCGTCCTTTCCGCCGATATTCTCGGTCAAGTCTACGAGCAGTTCCTCGGCAAGGTCATTCGCCTCACAGCAGGACATCAGGCGAAGGTGGAGGAAAAGCCCGAGGTCCGAAAAGCCGGTGGCGTTTATTACACGCCGAAGTACATCGTCGATTACATCGTCAAGAATACGGTGGGCACACTATTGGGGGACGGGGATCGGGTTTCTGGGATCGGGAATTCGCAATACCCCGACAGCCGTCCCCCGATTACCGAACCCCATACTGGAGGTGCCAATGTCGATACAAACATACAGGGATTTGGAAGTCTGGCAGGAGTCGATGAATCTGACAATAGAGGTCTATCGATTGACGAAAGCATATCCAAAGGAAGAGATTTACGGATTGACCAGCCAAACGCGGCGGGCTGCGGTTTCAATCCCGGCCAATATAGCGGAGGGGCACAGCCGGAAATCGAAAAAGGAATTCCATCATCACGTGTCGATTGCGCGGGGTTCACTGGGGGAGTTGGAAACACATCTCTTGATTGCCAACAGGCTGGAGTATCTGGCGACGCAGGACTTGGACAAGGTTTGGGAAATAGCGCAGCGGGTAGGACGATTGACCAACGGTCTGCTTCGCTCTCTCCGATCCCCGAGCCCCGACAGCTGACCCCCAAACAGGTTTCTCGTTTGAAGATATTAGATCCTGCCTGCGGTTCTGGATCGTTCCTCCTCGGCGCGTACCAATATCTCCTTGACTGGCATTTGAAATGGTACATCGGCAACGAGCCCGATAAATGGGCGAAGCAGAAGAACCCAGCGATATACCGGGGAACGGCAGTCGCAGACTGGTCGTCGGGGACCGGGGATCAGGGATCGGGAACTGCTGTGCCGACCGCCGCCAACCGACCCCCGACCCCCGTCAACTGGAATCTCACCACATCGGAGAAAAAGCGTATTCTTCTGAACAACATCTACGGCGTAGACATCGACTCCCAGGCTGTGGAAGTGACAAAGCTGTCGTTGCTCCTGAAGGTGCTCGAAGGCGAAAACAACCAAACCCTTGCGAATCAGCTCCGCATGTTCCATGAAAGGGCGCTGCCCGATCTTGGCGACAACATCAAATGTGGGAATTCACTAATAGGACCAGATTTCTATCAGCAGCAGACTATGCTGGATGATGAGGAGCGGTATCGTGTGAACGTCTTCGATTGGGGAAAAGAGTTTTCCGAGATCACGAAGGCTGGCGGGTTCGATGCAGTGATAGGGAATCCACCATACATCCGCATGGAGGGCTTCAAGCCGATAAAAGATTATTTAAAGAACAAGTATAAAAGCCATGAGGAACGTGCCGACATTTATGCATATTTCCTTGAACGTGGAATCAACATGCTGAATTCTTTAGGTAGCATAGGCATGATTGTTTCTAATAAATTTATGAAGGCAAAGTATGGTCGACCATTACGCAAAGTATTTGCCGATAGTGCGACCGTCAATACCATAGCGGATCTTGCGGGAGCGGACGTATTTCAGAGCGCAACTGTGAGAACTGTTGTAATAATTGCACAACGTGCTGCAGCAAGAAAGTCTCATGACATCTTATATGTCCCAGTTCCAGACCATGGTACGATTGAGGCTCTACGATCCGGGAGGGTGAGTCTAGACGATTACGCATTACAAAAGGCTATTCGTTTAGATTCTGGTGCTGTTTCTGAAAATGGCTGGCAGTTATTAAGTAAAGACAATACACATCTCTTGGAAAAATTACGTATCAACTCTCTAACACTGAAAGAGTGGGTTGGTTCATCAGCATTATTTGGATCAAAGACTGGTCTAAATGATGCCTTTATCATTGATGCAGCTAAAAGAAAAGAACTCATCGGTAAGCATGCAACCTCTAAGGAGATTATTCAACCAATTCTGTTCGGTAAGGATGTTCGTCGGTATTATGTTGAAGGTGGAAGGCAGTATGTCATTTACTGCCATCCAAATAAAAATATAGACTACTATCCGGCTGTTCGCGATCATTTAGCTTTATATAAACAGGACCTTGTGAAGCGGGCAACAAAACAAAGCTGGTATGAGTTGCAGCAGCCTGCTACTTCGCTAATTAATATCAATCTCCGGCCAAAAATCGTTTACCCGATTATAGCCAACGAATGTAGATTTACACTTGATACGGAAGGTTATTATATCAATGATAAAGTATTTTTATTGCCGAGCGATGACCTTACGCTGATCGGGATATTGAATTCCCGTATAGCTAATTTCTACTTTGGTGCCGTATGCGCCGCGCTTGAAGGATCGACAGAGCGTTATCTTGAATTTAGAGCACAATACGTTGATAAGTATCCGATACCCAAAAAGCTATCAAAGTGGGACAAGAAAATTACACTGGAGAAACTTGTCACGCAAATGCTTGCGCTTAAGAAGCAGATTGTAAAAATAAAAACGGATCACGAGAAGACCAGTTTGCAGCGCCAGATCGACGCCGCTGACCATCAGATCGATCAGTTAGTGTATGAGCTGTATGAGTTAACGGAAGAGGAAATTAGAACTGTCGAGAATAAGAAATAACTTATGCAACGTTCTGAAACTTGCGATCCGCACCTTGATTTTCCAATCGCAAACAGACGGCGCTTCTGTTGTAACTGATTACGGACAAATATCAATGCCCGACTTTATGTACAGATTCCGATCAACAGACGATTTACTTGAACGACACAATGAGCTGGAAAATCAAGAGATCTATTTTGCGGCTTCGGATGAATTAAACGATCCGATGGAAGGTCTAAAGGATATCTACTGGCGTGGCGATGCGATTGTTTGGCAAAACCTGATAAAGCATTATTTACTCTGCCTGGAACATGTCTGCTCGTTATTTGTCCTTATCGGAGAGGATCAGCCTATCAGTCGTAAGGATATCAACGTATTTATAACAGAAAGTAATCTTCCTACACCAGAATATCAAAAAATAATCAGCGAAATTAACAAGAAGTGTTTTGCCTATATTGATCAATTTATAAAAAACATTGCAAAAAAATCAGAGCCCGTACGCCGCGAAGAACTGTTGTTTCACATCAGTATCCTGCACCCCCTTGTTTTGGAGGCAATCTTTGAGACGTATGAGAATAATAATCTTATCTCTAAACGTTCAGTCAGTGATGAATATCGGAGAATAATCACAAAGACGGCACAAAATGTTGGTACGTATAATGCTATGAATGGTGCCAATGAGGCGCTTCCAAATATTGGACGGAGTATGGATGCACTGTTCGCGGCATCGATCAATACTCTTTCGCAGCTTGTCTTGATAACGCGTTATAATGCCTCCAACTCCTCTTTCGTGGGAAAGAATAAGTCGTTCATTTTTTCAGAATACCCAGAAGCATTCATACAAGAAATTGAAAAATTATTATATCCTGATTGGTATGCAGCATGTTTTATTGCCGATTGTAAAAATTCGTCCATTTGGGGTCACTATGGAGAGAAACATAGAGGTGTCTGTTTAAAATTTAAGTCGAAATCAAAGAACGATAATGCATTTATTGAATTGCTTGGAATGAATGGATTGAGTAATTCCGGTCCCATGTATGGGAAAAGAATGCATCAGTTTCATAAAATTGATTATGAAAAGAAGTTCGTTGAAGTTGACTTTTTTGGATCCTTGGGCAGCCTTCCAAGGCCGGTCTTGATGAAATACTGGTATTCGAACGAAAATGGAGATAGAAGTGCCTGCGCTGATGACATTTTTAAGTCTGAAGAACAATGGCGAAATAAACATTGGGCAAATTTCCTCCACGCAATAACGAATAAACTCAAAGATTGGGAAACAGAGACGGAATATAGGTTAATACTAAGTAGTACCTTACTTGATTTGCAGAGTCGTGACAGCCGAAAGCTGAAATATGCTTTCAACGATTTAGATGGGATTATCTTCGGAATAAAAACATCAATGGAAGACAAACTAAAAATAATTAAAATTATTGAAAGCAAATGTCGTAAGGAAAACAGAAAGGACTTCAAGTTTTATCAGGCCTATTATTCTAAGCAAAAAGGAATTATAGATCATTCCGAAATGACACTGCTGAAATTTAATTGACTGAAGACAGCGGTTGCGTCTTGAATATGCTTCTGTTGTTTTCCGAATTAATCCGGCCTAATCTTCCTGATTATAATAACCCTTTCACATTCGTCCGGCCTCTTTGAAGCAAAAGAACCGGAGAGCAAGCGCCCCCCGGTTTATTTCAGATGAGCTCC
>Ga0315281_10000335_pt1 | contig 64535 bp, 70 predicted proteins | sample YL17G07_0_MG_FD_204540 | JGI IMG/M metagenome (GOLD analysis project Ga0315281, IMG submission 204540) | Sediment microbial communities from Yellowstone Lake, YNP, Wyoming, USA - YL17G07_0 | ecosystem: Environmental > Aquatic > Freshwater > Lake > Sediment | place: USA: Wyoming | collected...
GCGAGCTTTGGCCACGGTGCGTTCGCGGATCTGGGGTGGATACTCGGGCACGTTCGTCTCCTTGGTCGGTGTACTCAGTTGGTGTATTCCGCGTTGATCTTCACGTAGTCGTAGGACAGGTCGCAGCCGATCGCGCGACCCGTGCCTTGGCCGGCCCCGAGCCGAACGCGGTAGCGGATCTGGGGTTGGCTCATCTCCCGCTGCGCCAGCGGCTTGACGGAAACCGGATAGTCCGGCGGTACCCGACCCGCCTCCAAGACCAGGGCGTCGCCGATCCACGCATCGACGTGCGTCGGCTCGAAACTCGCCCCAGAGGCACCGATGGCTTGAAGAAGTCGCCCCGGATTCGGGTCGCCCCCGAACGCCGCCGCCTTGGCCAGCGGGGAGTTCGCGATCGCTTTCGCAACCGCTCGCGCATCATGATCGGTATGCGCTCCTTCAACATCGACCACCAAGACGTGGTTGGCTCCTTCCCCGTCAGCCGCCAGCTGCAGGACGAGCGACTCTGCCACTGCCACAAGGGCTTCCTTGAGCTCGGCCCACTCCGGGGTTCCTGCTGCAACGAGTTCCTCACCCGCGGCGCCATTCGCGAAGAGCAGAACCGTGTCATTCGTGCTGGTGCACGCATCGACGGTCAGCGATTCGAAAGCGGGCTTCAGGGTCTCGGCCGCGAGGTCGAAGAGCGCGTCTGGCGAAACGTGCGCGTCAGTCGTGATGAACGTGAGCATCGTCGCGAGGTTCGGCTCGATCATCCCGACACCTTTGGCTGCGCCTCCAACGCGGAACACACCCGCATCCGCTCGAGCTTCCTTCACCGCGGTGTCGGTCGTCATGATGGCCTCCGCGAAGGCTCCTCCCCCTTCAGAGGAAAGCCCGGCCACCAGGGCGGGCATGGCAGCGACGATCTTCGAAACGTCCAAGCGCTCGCCGATGACCCCGGTCGAGCAGGCAAGAACCACCTGTGGGTCCACGTTCAGCGCCGCAGCCGCAGCCGCGGTGGAAGACAAGGCGTCGGCGTCGCCGTCGGGACCGCTACCCGCGTTGGCTTGGCCGCTGTTCACGAGCACGGCCTGAGCGGTGAGGCTCGACAGGCGGGCGCGAGAGAGCTGCACTGGCGCCGCCGGAAACGCATTGGTCGTGAACAAGCCCGCAGCGGAACAGGCGTGGTCGGCGACCAGCAGGGCAAGATCCGGGCGACCGCTGCCTTTGAGTCCGGCTATCACACCGTTCGCCCTGAACCCCTTGGGATACGTAACGCTCATGGATACACCCCCACCCTCGAAAGCCCCTCACCTTCACCGAAACCGTTCATGATGTTGAAGTTCTGGATCGCCTGGCCAGCTGCACCCTTTACAAGGTTGTCGATGGCGCCTATCACGATGGCCTGTCCGGTCCGTGCGTCGGCCACGGCCTGCAGCTCGGCGGTATTGGAGCCGCGAACCCTCTTCGTATCCACCATGCCACCGGGGGGCAGCACCCTCACGAACGGGCGACCCGCGTAAGCGGCGGCGAGGCACTCGGTCAACTCCTCAGTGGTCGTCGCCGCCGACGCGAGCTTCACGTAGGACGTGCAGAGGACGCCGCGCACCTGAGGAACCAGATGCGGAACGAAGATCGCCGCCGGAGCGGCACCGCCGGCGGCCAGGCCCAAGGCGCGTTCGATCTCGGGGGTGTGCTGGTGGCGCGGCACCTTGTAGGGGCGAACGCTCTCGTGCGAGGTCGAGAACATCATCGCGTCGGTGAGCGACTTGCCCGCGCCCGACAGACCCGACTTGCCATCCACGAGCACCGGCCCGTTCTCGACCAGACCGGCTCGGAGCAACGGAGCCACACCGAGGATCACCGGCGTCGGGTAGCAGCCGGGGTTTGCGACAAGACGCGCATCGCGGATGCGGTCCTCGAAGAGTTCCGGCAGGCCGTAGACGGCCTCGGCGAGCAGATCGGCGGACGGGTGCGCGAAGCCGTACCACTCCGGGTAGGCGCCAGCCGGCAACCGGAAGTCTCCGCCGAGGTCGATCACCCGGGCGCCGGCCGCCAGAGCGGCCGGCGCCAGCTCCGCGGACAGCCCGTGCGGCATCGCGAAGAAGACGAAACCTGCCGCGGCGGCCGCGCCCTCGGCGTCAAGATCCCTCAGAGGCAGGTCAACGCGGTCGGCGAGGAACGGGTGTTCCTCGCCGAGCGTCCGGCCCGCAGCCTCGCGGACGCCCAGGAAGACGATCTCAGCCTTCGGGTGCTCCGCGAGCAGCCGCACCAACTCGCCCCCGGTGTACCCGGAGGCTCCAAGTACGGCTACGGGAACCCGCGCTGAAGCCATGAGTGCATCATTATGCACTCAGACGCATAGAACCGTCAAATAGTCGTCCGGACAGCCACTCGCCCGGATACAGCTAGCCTGGGGCGATCCAAGTCTCGCAGGACACGTAGACGCCTTCGTCGGGGTCCCAGCAGTTGTCGGTATCGGCCCCACCCTTGGACCAATCGTCCCCGCCTTCACCGTAGAGGCCATCGTTTCCGGGTCCGCCCCTCAGCTGATCGTTGCCCGCCCATCCAATGAGGACGTCGACATCGCCCCATCCCCAGAGGAGGTTGCTGTTGGCGTCACCCTGGATGAAGTCCGCAAAGTTGGATCCTTCCGCGTTCTCGAAGCCGGAGAGGGAGTCGGTCCCGTCCGAGGTACTGATTGCAGTTCCCAAGGACAGATCGACGGTCACGCCAGAAGCGGCGTTCACGTAAGTGACGAGATCCACCCCGTTGCCACCGCCCAGCGTGTCGTTGCCGGGATTGCCCTGGATCGTGTCGTTGCCATCCTCGCCGTAGATGGTGTCGCTACCATCGCCGCCCTTGATCCAGTCGTCGCCGAGGCCACCAAGAATGACATCGTCTCCGCCGCTACCGCGGATCGTGTCGTTGCCCCCGAAGCTGCAGATCGACTCAGTCGCCGCAGTGCCTGTCAGAGTGTCGTCTGCAGGCGTCCCCATGATGTCGCATAGGGCGACGATGCCCGATGCTCCTTCACCAGCGAAGACCAGGGCCGCCAGCACCGCAAGTACGGCCATGATAGACAACCGTCTACCTGCCTTCATCTCGTTCCCCCTTCCACGCACCCGATCAGGTCCGCAGCGCCACCCTAGCTGGAGGGGGAACGCGAACGGCCCGCGGACCGATCAGTCCCGCAAGCGGGGGCCTGCGGCCCCTCCTAGGTCGCCCACAGACGGGCGCCGTCTATGGCGTGGGTTCGCAGGACCCGTCGTAGGCGCCGCCGTCCGGGTCTGTGCACGTGTCGGTGTCCGCGCCACCCTTCATCCAGTCCGAGCCGGTATCTCCGTAGAGCTTGTCGCTGCCCGAACCGCCCCGCAGCTGGTCGTTGCCGCCGTAGCCATAGATGTAGTCGTTGCCATCCCAGCCCCACAGCGAGTTGTCGCCGCCGTCGCCTTCGATGTTGTCTGGGAATGGACTACCCTCGACATTCTCGATGCCGGTCAAGGTGTCATAGCCCTCCGAGACGCTAGTGCCATAGCTCAAGGCCAGGCTGATGTCCATGTCCGAAGCAGCCCCGATGTAGCTGGCAAGATCCACTCCAGAACCGCCGTTCAGGTAGTCGTTCCCGGGATTCCCTTGGAGAGTGTCGTCGTCCTCCTCACCGTAGATCCCGTCGCTGCCGCCGCCGCCCTTGATCCAGTCATTTCCGGGGCCGCCCAGGATGTAGTCGTCGCCACCGCCGCCGCGGATGGTGTCGTTGCCCTCGAAGCTGCAGATGCTCTCGTCGGCCGCGGTGCCGGTCAGGACGTCGTCTCCCGGCGTCCCGTTGATGTCGCAGATCACGGGCGAAGCCGAGACCCCTCCCCCGGCGAAGCCCAGAGCGGCGACAACCGCAAGCACGGACACGATCGCAAAGCACCGTCTTGCCCTCATCTCATCCCCCTTTCCGCGCGCCCGTCGGGGCCCACGGAACCACCCTAGCTGGATGGGGAAGGCCGCCCGCCGCAGGTACCGGCGGAACTACAGCGGCGACCGCCGCGAGAAGGAAGGCGGCTCCGAGATGCCGGCCCATACGCCTTGTATCGGCAACACGATCCGGCACCTGAGAGGGAGCTATCCCCGGGTGGTAGCGAACTCCCGCATGAAAGTCGCCAGGGCCTCCGCGCCCTTGAGCGGCATCGCGTTGTAGACGGACGCTCGACATCCGCCCACCGACCTGTGCCCCTTGAGTTCGAGCAGCCTGGCCGCCGTCGCCTCCTGGACGAAGGTCTTCTCGAGGTCCTCGGTAGGCAGGCGCCACGTCACGTTCATCGCCGACCGGAAGGCCTCCGCCGCGTGGCCCCGGTAGAAGCCGTCGCTTCCGTCGATCACAGAATAGAGGAGTCCGGCCTTCCGCAGATTCAAGTCGTGCATCTTCTGGAGGCCCCCGATCTCAGTACGCAGCCATCGGGTGATGAGCATGAGGACGTAGATCGGGAAGGACGGCGGGGTGTTGTAGAGCGACGCGTTCTCCGAGAAGGTCCGGTAGTCGAGCATGGTATGCAGACCATCCGGGATGCGCTCGAGTAGATCCTCTCTCAAGATCACGACGGTGAGGCCAGCTGGACCGGCATTCTTCTGCGCGCCAGCGTAGATCATGCCGTACCGGCCGACCGGAAGCGGGCGGGACAGGAAGTCGGAGGACGCGTCGCAGATCAGTGGCGGACCGCTTTCGGGTTCGAATCCCGGCTGGAACTCGATCCCCTCGATCGTCTCGTTGGACGTCACATGGAGATAGGCGCCGTCCTTCGCGACCTCGAGCTGTCGAAGGTCGGGCAGCGTGGAATAGGCGTCTTCGGCTCCATCCCAGACCACACGGACTTCGCCCTCTCGTTTCGCCTCGACGACCGCCTTCTTGGCCCACGACCCTGACACGACATAGTCGGCCGGCGCGGAACCGCCTCGCAAGAAGTTCATAGGCACCATGGAGAACTGCAGCGACGCTCCTCCTTGCATGAAGAGCACTCTGTAGTCGGCCGGAATCGCCAGTAACTCACGCAGGTTGGCCTCGGCCTCGCCGACGATGCTCTCGAACCACTTCGAGCGATGGCTCATCTCCAATACCGACATCCCGGCATCTGGGAACGAGAGCATCTCGTCGCGAGCCACCTCGAGGACCCATACCGGAAGGGTCGCCGGGCCGGCAGAGAAATTCCAGACACGATCCACGGCCCAATCCTCTACCGCACCGACCTCAACGTCATTCGCCTGACCGGCCCACCGGGCTCTCGGTGGCCATCCCCGGCGGAGCTTGCGATGGAGGCCGCCCCTGGGCTGGGCACGCCGGACCCGTGCCTGACCGGTTGACTTTCCACGGATATCCGGTAAAGGTGCCTTCATGGTGAACCGAGACTAGAATCGGAATGGTTATGACCGAACTTCCTGAATACGCGACCGCCCTGGACCCGAGCGAGCAGCAGGTCTACGCCCGCATCGCCGACATGGAGAGCGAGATAGGTCGGCTCAAGGCTCAGCTTGAGGACTCCCGCAAAGCGAAGCAGATCTTGTTCCTTACGGAGGGCGCACTCCGCGACGAGGTCGTGAAGTTCTTCACGAACGCGCTGGCGATGAGCGCCAAGATTTCGGAGCAGACCAAGGAGAGTTTCTGGCTGATGGCTGAGGCTCTGGGCGAAGAATGGGGATTCGGCGAGGCACGGGACTCGGTCGGCAACATCTCTCGAGAGATGCTCGCGAGGGCCATGATCAACCGCCACGACTGCGGAAAACCCGATGACTTTCCGGGCTTGCTGGTGGTCAACACCTTCAGCGAGACAGCCGACCTAGACGCCCGCGACCAGCCGCCCCCTGTCGACGTCATCAAGCGGGCCAGCGAAGACCACATCCTGCTGGTTCGCACTCTCGACCTCCTGCGCCTGCACCAGAAGGAGCAGGCGGGGTTCGCTGGTATGAACGAATTCGAAGAGGCTTTTCGCGGGGGCGGAGGGTGGTTCGAAGTCAACACCTCGCTTGCGTCCAAGCTCCACGCCTGACCTCTGAATCGTCTGAATCGTCCGCCCCCGAAACGAGGGCCGTGTGAGAGGTCGCCTGCTCTACAAGTCGCTCGCCGGGACCGCGGCCTGCCTGGGGCTCGGTTACTACGCCTTCGTAAGGGGAACGCGAGTCCCGCTGCTGGGCGGCGCCGATCTGGGTTTCCACGAACTGGGACATCTCCTCACGTACGCGTTCCCCGACATAGTTACCGCCTCGATGGGGTCCATCACGCAGATAGGAGTGCCCTTGGGGCTGGCCGTCTACTTCTTGGTCGCCCGGAGAGATTGGGTTGCCGGAGGCGTCTGCCTGGCCTGGGCCTCGACCTCGGCACAAGATGCCTCGATCTACATCGCCGACGCCCCTTATCAGCTGCTCCCACTCATCGGCGGCGAACACGACTGGGCCTTCGTGCTCGGCCCCGAGAACTTCAACATCCTGGATAGAGCGGACACCATCGCCGCGACAGTGAAGGGCTTCGGATTCGCGATGTTCCTCACGGGTGTGGCGTTGTGCCTCGTCAGTCCATACCTGGAGATGCGGAAACAAGCTGCTGCAGATGCCGCCGCTCTCGTCGAACCGACGCAGACCGGCGGGTGGGCTGTGATCCCACCGTGGGAGGAGGGCCAATGAAGGGACGAGGAGCATCGCTCGCACTGCTTGCGTACGTTCTGTCGGCCGGTTGCGTCGTCGCACCGCTCCTGCCGACAAGATCCGCTCCCTCACTCGGATCCGCTCACCCGGTGACGCCCGGCTACCCCGGGGAATTCATGCCGATGGACCCCGCCTCGGCGCTCCAACGGGCTGCCGATGCTCGAACCGCCATGTCGATGCACACAGCCGAGAGAGTTGCGATCTCCTACTTCTACGAGCACGGCACATACGATGGATTCACTCCTGAGATGGCGGCGGAGTACGAGCCGACCATCAAGTGGAATTCGCTGCCCGCGGCGGTGGAAGGGGAAGTGAGCGTCCGCGGCCTTTCGGCCATGACGATCGTCTTGGCATCGAAGGATGCCTCAGGCCGGACGTGGTGCATGGGTGATGATAGGGGTCAGGACATGACTACGCACGGGCTGGCAGACCCTGCCACCGCCGAAGGATGCCCCAACGACATGTGGCCTGAGATCTAGCGTCGTCGCTGCTGTCGGTCGACGGGTCCGAGCCAGGGGGTGCGGGGTGGCCTCAGTGAGCACCCTGATGCGTCGCTTGATCCCAGCCAACCGAACCCCAGTGACGTACATTCTCCGATGTGACTCCACCCAGACCCATAGAACTTGTTCGCGTCAGCGGAACGCACAGAGAAGTCGGCCTGCAGGTCGGCGAGGCTTGCGAGGAACTCATCCGTTCCGGCCTCGCGGCCACGACCGAGCCTCCGGCCGGGCGGACCCGCGGCGAACAACTGGACCTCGCCGCCTCCTATCGTCAGGCGACGAGAGAGGCGTTCCCCTGGCTGATAGATGAACTCGACGCGATCGCGGAGGCCGCAGGCGTCGATGAACTCGCGTTCTTCGCCGAAGGGATCGAAGAGATCGGGTACGAGCCGCGCCTTCCCAAAGGACGTTGCAGCGATCTCGTGGCGGTCCCTCCGGCCACCGTCGACGGTCACATCGTGGTGGGCCACACCAACGATCTCTACCCCGACAGCGAGGAGCACCTTCTGGCCATCGAGTGGGCCGTCGACGATGAGCCGGTAGTACTCGGGATCGGGGTTGGGCCGTGGCTGAGCGCCGGGTTCAACTCCGCCGGTATCTCGTTCACGGGGAACGAGCTCTCGCCCAACGACGAGCGGATCGGCATCCCTCGCAGTATGCAATTCCGGGCGATGCTTGCACAGCCGACACTTGCGAAGGTGATGGAGGTCGCTCTGCACCCTTCTCGCGCATCGTCCTACAACAACATCGTGGTTACGCGGGACGGCAACGCGGTGAACATCGAGGGCTCCGCCACCGACGCCGAGATCACCGGACCGAACCCCGCCGGGGTGTTCGCTCACACGAATCACTACGCGTGCACAAGGATGCTCCCCTTCGAAGGCGACCCTGAGTACGCCGAGATGTCAGGTATCCGGCTTGCGCGCGGACGCGAGCTACTCGAGACCGCGGCCGGAACCATCACAACCGCGTCGATGTGCGAGATGCTCTCCGACCACGAGAACTCTCCGCACTCGATCTGTCGGCACCATCGGAGCGATATCGACGACTACTCGAAGACGGTGTTCTGGTGCGTATGCGACGTGACCACGATGCGCGTCCTCTTCGGGCGCGGGAATCCATGCGATTCGATCGAGCAGGAGTACCTGTTCGACTGACTCGACCACCCGTCGCTTCAGGGTCAACGATCCGCTAACTTCCCTCCCGGGGTACGCTGGATGCATGCCCACGGAAGAGCATCTGCCCTCGAACGTGATCCGCTTCCCCGCCGACCGCCGAGCATCCTCGCAGCCCGCTCTCACAGGGATCGGCAGCGACCAGGTCCGCCACGAACGCGAGGTGACCGTGCTTGTGGCTGAGATACGGGATTGGCCCACCGTCAGGGAGAGGATCGGAGACGCCCAAGCGCGGGTGACTCTCTCCAAAGCCATCGACGGCGCGTTGGCAGCCTTCGGGGAACAGGGAGCGGACGGGATAACCTTGGATGGCGACCCCAGTCAACCCAACATCTCCTGCGAGTTCGACGGGGACGACGGACCGATCCGCGCGCTGCGAGCCGCCGTAGCGGCGCGGCGCGCGGTCGCCGATTCGCAAGCGCCGTCCCCGCCCGAGAGCCAATTCCGCCTCGGTGTAGGTCTGGATACTGGCGAGATGATGCACGTAAGGGCCGACGACCAGCTCAGCTATCAGGCGGTGGGCGCGATGAGGATGGTGGCCGCACGCCTCCGCGATTTCGCGGGACCTGGTCAGGTCTTCTTGACCAGAGAGGTATATGAAGCAGCGGGTGGTCTCGCGCAGGTACAGCCTCTGGGCGAAGTGCGTATCAACATCCATGGCGAGACCAAGGAGGCCTTCAGCCTCACCGCCCTCATGGATTGACTGCCGCGAACCGCAGGCCCACCCCGCAGGAGCCAGGCGAGACATGCCTAGCCTTTGGCTCGACCTTCGGCTCGGGACTTCAACTCGGCGAACTGATCTTCAGTAGTAGTCGCACACCCCAAGCGGATGGGTTCGTAGCGGACCCCATGACAATCCGAGGAACCCGTGACCAACAGGCCCAGCCTGCCGGCCAAGGCCCTGAACCTTCCTCGCTGCTCCTCATCGTGGTCCGGATGGTCGACCTCAAGGCCGTCCATGCCCGCCTCCGCCATCTCTTCGACCAAGGCTATCGGCAACTCACCCTGGGCTCCCCACATCCCTGGATGGGCCAACACACAGACGCCCCCTGCACGCTTGATCAATCCGAGAGCATCCACGGGATGAAGCGCGTGCTTCTGCACGTCGGCCTTTCCCCCGTCGGCAATCAACTCCGCCGTGAACGCTTCCTTGACCGTCTCGACGACGCCCGCCTCGACCAGGGCCTGCGCTATGTGTGGGCGAACGATGTTGTCGCCCTGTGATATCTCGCGCACGCGCTCGAAGGTGATCGGATAGCCCAGAGCCTGAAGCTTCTCCACCATCATCTCGCCGCGACGGAATCTATCGTCGTGCAGGCGTGTCAGCTCCTCAGCGAACTCCGGATCATCCGCGTCGGGCCAGTACGCGAGTACGTGAACGCTGCTGCCTTGGTAGCTCGCAGAGAATTCGACGCCGGTAACCAGCTCGATGCCAGCGGCATCAGCAGCCGTCTGCGCATCCGCCCATCCACCAGCGGTGTCGTGATCCGTGATGGCGAGGGTCGAGAGACCTCTCTCCACCGCCAAACTCATCAGCTGCTCAGGAGAGAACGTGCCATCGGAGAACGCGGTGTGAGTGTGTAGATCGATCACGGCGAGAACCATACCGAACGAGGCAGGCGCCCGACCGTCAGAAGCTCGAGACCGCGACCTGGTCCGGCTCCACCTTCGCGACGGCCGTCACCCGGAACGCGCCGTCGAGATACTCGATCGTCCTCCGAAGGAAGAACGGCGGGCAGCAATTGGGCGCCCCGCCTGGGAAGCGAGCGAGGTACTGGGTGATACGACCGTCGCTCAACACCACCGATCCCTGCACAGCATCGTCCGGATGGGCCACAACCACGGGCACGCCGTCGGCGTTGATGACGATATCCAGGCCGAGATCGCTGCCCGACCCAAGGAAGTGGAACGCGAACACCAGCTCCGGCTTCCCATCACCAGTGAGATCCACAGCCGCGACGTCGATGCTCGACCACAAGCGTGCCTGAGGATCGCTGGCGCGCAGCTGCTCAACCCAGCCGCCCAGATCCGGGCTGTACGTATACACGTACGCGAAGTTCGCCGCGCCCGCCGAGCCCACCACAGGCTTCGCTTCGGAGACCCATATCGTTCTCCCGCCGGCCATGGCCGCGACCCCACAGTCTCCCGAATAGCCGGGGCGGATGAGCTTCTCGCATCCACCGAACTCCCCGCCGGCCACCACTGGATGCGGTCCCGGCCTGAGGATCCGCCCTTTCGCGGTTATCGCGATCGCGATCGCGGAAGGCGTCGGCGAGGACGGGGACGGATGGTTGAGTCTCGGGGTGTGACCGGGGAGGCTCGGAGGCGAGCTTGGCAGCATCGCGGGAGACGACGGCGGCGGGGTCCAGGGGAGCGATCCCTGCAGCCCGCTGCGTCGCCCAACGAGGAGCCCGACGATGATCGCCAGAGCGACGGCCAGGACCGCGCCCGAGACGGCGACGAAGGGTGCTGCTCCGATCCGCCTCATCACCCGACCCTATGGGCGGGGGCCCGCCCAGGCAACGACCACTCGGGTATCGTTGGCCCATGGCTCGGGTGACTGTCTTCGGCGCCGGCGCGATGGGTACGGCCATGGCCATGCACGCTGCACGGCTGGGTCTCGATTCCGCCCTGTGGGCGAACCCGTTCGACATCGCCTCTCTCGAAGCCATGGAAGCTGACGGGAAGCATCCCGCGATACCCGCGCATCTGCCCGAGTCTCTCCCCCTCTTCGGCCCCAACGAACTCGAGCGAGCGGCGGCCGGATGCAAGGTGGCAGTCATGGCGGCCAGCAGCGCCGGGGCCCGCTCGCTGGCCCGCATGGTCAAGGATGTTGTTGCAGACGCGGACGTGATCATCTCAGTGGCGAAGGGGCTCGAGAGCGAGACTTCCCTGAGGGTTTCCCAGGTCTTGGAAGATGAGATCCCCGGGGCCCTCGTAGTGGCCATCGGGGGTCCGTGCCTGGCTGCAGAACTCGCTCAGGAACTTCCGACAGCGGCCGTGTGGGCCGCCAAGAACGAGGGCACCGCCCGCTCAGCGGGTGCGCTCTTCGAGGACCGCCACTATCAGATCTACTACACCGACGACCTGGTGGGCACCGAGTATTGCTCGGTGATCAAGAACGTGGCGGCGATAGGCATGGGACTGCTCGACGGTCTCGGGATGGCGCTGACCGAGAACTTCAAGAACGCCAAGGCCGCACTCTTCACGAAAGCCATGGACGAAGTGGCCACACTGGTGGTCGCTCTCGGCGGCCGGGCCGACACAGCACTTGGTCTGGCCGGACTCGGCGACTGCCTGGTAACAGGACTCGGGGGGCGCAACCGCCTCTACGGCGAGCTCGTCGGCGCCGGGCGGGATCCCCGAGCGACACTGCAGGACATGCAGTCGCGGGGTCTTACCGTTGAAGGTGTCGACTCCGCTCTCGACGTGCGCCAACTGACGCAGGAGCATCAACTTGTACTCCCGTACCACGAAGCCGTCTACCGGGTCCTGCTCGAGGGGGGCGACCCCCGATCCCTTCTGGAGGTGCTCTGCTGATGAACGACATGAAGCCCGATCGGAACCTGGCCATGGAGCTTGTCCGCGCGACCGAAGCCGCAGCACTGGCCTCAGGGAGATGGGTAGGACGCGGAGACAAGATCGCGGCCGACGGCGCGGCGGTGGACTCCATGCGCTACATGCTTGACAGGGTCTCGATGAACGGCGTTGTGGTCATCGGAGAGGGAGAGAAGGACGAAGCGCCCATGCTCTTCAACGGGGAGCAGGTCGGCAACGGCGAGGGACCGGATGTAGACATCGCCGTGGACCCCATCGACGGAACGAGACTGACATCCGTAGGGCAACCTAACGCGCTATCGGTGCTCGCCGTCGCTGAAAGAGGTTCCATGTTCTTCCCCGGCGCCGCCGTCTACATGGAGAAGATCGCCACGGGACCAGAGGCCGCAGGCGTCATCGACATCGAAGCAACGCCGCAGGACAACGTGCGGGCAGTCGCGAAGGCCAAAGGCGTCAAGGCAACAGATGTCTCCGCCGTGATCCTGGATCGCCCTCGCCACGAGGACCTGATCTCACAGGTTCGCTCGACGGGAGCGCGGGTGTTTCTCATCAGCGACGGCGACGTTGCCCCCGCTATCGCCACCAGCCGTGGCCACTCCGGCGTGGATATGGTGATGGGCATCGGTGGCACGCCCGAAGGAGTGGTGGCCGCCGCGGCACTGAAATGCCTCGGGGGAGACATCCAGGGACGGCTCTGGCCCCGCAACGACGATGAGCGTCAGAAGCTGCTCGACGCTGGCTACGAGATCGAAAGGCCGCTGTCCATCTCGGATCTGGTCTCCGGTGACGACGTCTTCTTCGCCGCGACGGGTATCACCGATGGAGCCTTGTTGAAAGGAGTCATCTACGACGAGCTCGGCGCCGTGACGTATTCCATGGTCGCCAGGTCTCGCTCCGGAACCCTTCGTTTCATAGAAGCGCGTCATAACTTCGACAAGCTCCGCCTATTCTCTGGGAAGGATTTCAGTCGCTAGGGAACGGGGCGTGACCGCGCGCGATAGACGCCCTTCCCCTCCTTCGCGATAGCTCCATCGCTCGCCGCCTTGGAAAGGGCTGCGATCAAACCCTGGCGGATATCGCGCTGCGTGAATGGATCCAGATAGCCACGTTTGAGCGCAAGGTCCTGGATCACAGTCCAATGCAAGGGTTTCTGCTCTTCGCCTAGGACCGTCAGCGCCGCTTCGGTGAAGTCCAAGGCTAGATCTGCCCGGCCCGAGCGATGACCTCCCGCGCGAAGACCTCCAGCCGTGCGAAGTCGTGTGCGGCGAACGGAAGGCACGACGGACTGATGACTATCTCCTCCACCCCCAGCTGCGAGTACTGCCCCACCAGATCCAGCACACGCTCCGGAGTCCCGGTCAGCGTGTCGCGCATCCAGTCCTTGAGCAGTTCTCCGTCCAGGGCTCCCTGGGGCATCCATCTCCGCATCGCCATGAACCCTTTCGCCAGATCGCGCTGGTCCTCCCCGACGAGGGAGTACAGACCGATGGAGCGACGGAGCGACGCGGGGTCCCTGCCCTCCTGTTCGCAGGCGAGGTCTGCGGCCGCCGCCTTCTCGGCGTAGGACTCAGGCGTCCACTTCCAGGCGGCGTTCCAACCGTCCGCGTGGCGAGCCGCAAGTCGGAGCGCCTTCGGTCCGCCCTTGGCTCCCAGCCACACGGGCAGCCTCGGCTCTTGCGGAGACCGCGGAAGGCAAAGCGCGTTCTCCAGATGGAAGAACTCACCATCGAAATCTGCGGGCTCTTCTCCGAACAACATGCGCAGCACGGCGAGGGTCTCATCGAGGATCCTGAACCGCTCCGCGGTCGAGGCGAACTCGTAGCCGAAGTCCTCGAACTCCGGTTCGTACCACCCCGAGCCGAGACCCAGATCAACGCGACCGCCTGCGAACAGATCAAGGGTCGAAGCCGCCTTCGCTAGAACGGCCGGATGACGGAACGGCGCCGACAGGACGAGTGTGCCAAGTCTGATGCGAGACGTTACAACCGCGAGTCCTGCCAACGTTGTGACCGGCTCCAGCGCGTCGTGAAGATCCTCCCCACCGCCGTACTTGGCGATCGAAAGATAGAAGTGATCCGATGCCCAGACAGAGTCGAACCCGAGCCGTTCCGCCTCGCGGGCAACCTCGGCCACGCGCTCGAACGTCACCGGACCGCCATCGGGGAAGGAGAAACCGTAGTGCGGGAGAGCGAGTCCGAATCTCACAGGTGGCGGAGGATATCCGCGGGACCCGTGACATCGGTATCCCTCGGGACCTGTATTCCACCGGGCACCTTCAGCCTCGGGAAGATAGCGACGTGTCCCTCAAGCCGAACTCCCGCGTAGACGGTTACTTCGTCCCCGAGCGCGACATAGTCGTCGAGAACGGTACGACGTCCCAGCTCTGAGCGAACCTCGCTCATAGACCCGACCACTGTGTTCCGAAGCCGCGCGCCGGGGCCGATCATGGCACCGTCGCGAACCTGAGACCTGAGGATCACAGCGCTCTCCCCTACCTCAACATCGTCGTCGATGTTGGAATCCGATATCTCCACGCCGGGACCTATCTCGCAGTAGCGGCCGATGCGAACGGCGGGGCCTATCTTCACCGATCCGTCGGCGATCTTCTCCGCGAGGGTGAGGCCTGTCTTGGAGTCGCGCATGGACAGAGACTCCTGCGCGATCCAGACGTTGTTGGCAGGGTCGAAGGGGGGACCAAGCAGGCGATCCACCGACTCGAATCGACCTTCGAGCGCATCGACCATCGTCTCGATGAAATCGTTGACGTTGCCCAAGTCGCCGATGCGCCGCACAGGATGAGCGTGAACCGGGTGGCCACTACCCACCAACCACGGGAGCAGATCCTTTCCGAAGTCGAGCCTCCTCTCCCGGAGAGCGGAGATCTCATCGGCAGCCGCCAGTTCCCGAAGCCTCACGGTGTCGACGAGGTAGAAACCCGCGTTCGTCAGGAGAGGGAGGATCTCGAACTCCTCCTTGGTCTTGGCCCCGAAGTGTTCTCGCAGATCATCCAGCTTCGGCTTCTCCACGAACTCCGTGATCCGTCCCAGAGGTCCGGTCATCATGACTCCGTACTTCTCAGCCACCTCGTCCGGAACACGTTTCATCGCCGCCACCGTGATGACGGCCCCGGTCTCGAAGTGCTGTTTGATCATCGGTTCCAGATCGAAGTCGATGATGGAATCGGTTGGGAAGACCAGCGCATGCTGGGTTATGTTCCAGTACTCCATCAACCGCAGCGTGCTGTCGGCGCTTCCCGTTGAAAGCGAGTCGAACTTCACCGGCGAATACAGGACGTCGACCCCGAAGAGTTCGCCGTAGCCGAGCATGACCTTGATCTGGTAGCGGTTCTCCTTGCCATGCGCGATCACGTAGTACTGCTTGATCCCCTCGGAGACGAGAACCTGGATCACCCAGCGGATGAGCCGCCGCCCGAGGAAAGACATGGCGGCCTTCGACCGAAGATAGCCGGGAGCCTTCAGCGTCAGCGGCCGAGCCCGGACGCCTTGGCCACCGGCGAGTCCGATACCGACCACATCCGAGACCTCAGGCATAGCGCAATGATAGCCCCGCGGGACCGGAACCCCGGGGGCGCAACGCTGGGCGACCCTTCCCGAGCCGGGCCCTTCATGTGATGATGTGCGCGATGAGGATGACAGTCCGTATCTCGGCAGTGGCGATGATGCTCGTCGGGCTTCTCGCGGGCGGGGCAGGCGCCCAGGAAAGCACTCCCATCGTCACCGAGGTTGGTATCTCGGGAGTTGTCGACCCTTTCACCGCCTCCTTCGCGAAGTCCGCCATACAACAGGCGAACGACGACGGTGATGAAGCCGTCCTCATCACCATCGATACGCCGGGAGGATTGGATTCCTCCATGCGCCAGATCACCCAGGCCATCATGGATTCCGATGTGCCGGTCATCTGCTATGTAGCGCCATCGGGAGCACGTGCGGCGTCCGCCGGGACCTTCATCCTCGTGTCCTGCCCAGTATCAGCCATGGCGCCAGGAACGAACGTCGGCGCCGCTCACCCGGTCGGCGTTGCGGGCGCAACCGAGCAGGAGAAGGTCCTGAACGACTCCGTCGCCTACATCCGAAGCCTCGCCGAGCTCAGGGGCCGTAACGCGGATTGGGCCGAGCAAGCCGTCAGAGACTCCGTCAGCATCTCCGCAGAAGAGGCAGTGCAAGAGAACGTCGTCGATCTCGTCGCACCTGATATCGCAACGCTGCTGAACGAGGTCGACGGCCAACAGGTCGACGCCGCGCACAACGCCACCGTGGCCCTTCACACGGCGGGTGCAACGGTGGTGACGGTCGACATGAACCCGTTCTTCGCGTTCTTGCACGCGCTCCTCAACCCGGATCTCGCGTTCCTGTTCTTCTGGCTAGGGATCGGACTGATCATCCTGGAGGTCTTCGTGCCGGGCGGAGTCCTGGGCACCATAGGAGCCTTGATGCTAGTCACCGCGATCGTGTCTTTCGGCATGTTGCCTGTCCAACTCGTGGGCATCGCCCTATTGGTTGCCTCGGTCGTGTTCTTCATCCTCGAACTCAAGCATCCTGGCGTGGGCGCTCCCGCGATCGCCGGTGCCATCTGCCTGGTCGCCGGTGGTCTGTTCCTGTTCGATCCTTCCGTACCGAACAGCCGGGTGTCCCCCTTGCTCATCGGCGTGCTGGCCATCGCCACCGTCGCCTTCTTCAGCGTCGTCGTCCGCTCCGCGATGCGGCTGCGCCACGTGCCGCCTGTGACCGGAAGCGAGCCGCTCGTCGGACAGGAGGCGGTCGTCCTCCGCCGTTTGCACCCCCGAGGAGTGGTACGACTCGCTGCCGAGGAATGGACAGCGGTTACGGATGAGGGGCCGATCCACAAGGGAACGCACGTCACGGTCACGGGAGTGGAAGGACTGAGGTTGCGCGTTGAGCCCGTTTCGGAGCAGACTCGCGCAGCGACGGTCCGACCCGAAGCCGCCGATCAAACAAAGGGAGGGAACTGATGGTTCTGATGGTACTTCTCGGAGCACTAGTGTTGTTCGTGATCTTCTACCTTGGCGGCGCGATCAAGATCGTGCCCGAGTACAAACGCCTGGTCCACTTCCGACTCGGGCGGTGTATCGGTACCAAGGGGCCAGGCTTGGTCATTATCATCCCCATCGTTGACAAGGTGCAGTCGGTAGACCTTCGCGAGCAGTACCTCGAGATCCCCCACCAGACCGCCATCACGAAGGACAACGCGTCGATATCGATCGACTTCATCGTGTTCAACAAGGTCGTGGACGCACAGATGTCTCAGTTGTCGGTCGTAAGTTTCGAGGGTGCAGCGCAGAACATCGCTGCAACGACCCTACGGTCGCTCGTCGGCGACATGCCGCTAGACGACGTCCTCGCCAAACGTCAGGAGATGAACGAGGTTCTACGGACACGCCTGGACGAGGTGACCGAGCGGTGGGGAGTGAAGGTCACCAACGTCGAGATCCGCGAGATCATCCCACCGCCGATGGTGCAGGAAGCGATGACGCGACAGATGTCCGCAGAGCGGACCCGGCGTGCGGTCGTGACGGAAGCGGACGGTCAGAAGCAGGCGGCGATCACTATCGCCGAGGGCAACAAGCAATCCGCGATCCTGAACGCGGAAGGCGGCAAGCAGGCAGCGATCCTGAGCGCGGAGGGCAGCCGCCAGGCCGCCGTCCTGAATGCGGAAGGCTTCGCTCTAGCCCTGACGAAGATCTTCGAATCGGCGAAGGACATCGACGCCAAGACGATGAGCCTTCAATACCTGGAGGCGCTCAAGCAGCTAGGTGCCGGTCCCGCCACGAAATTCGTCCTGCCGATGGAGCTATCGTCGTTGCTGCAGAACGTGATCGGCTCTACGACGAAAGCCTTCGAAGGCGGCAGTTAGCGCTCGACGGTGGAGCCAGCTTCCATCGCTCCTGCCTGCTGAAGCATGAGCTGGAAGTCGTGGGGGCGAGAAGAGGCTTGCAGGGCCTCTTTGAGTTCGACCTTCCCTTGAAGTACGAGCTCGAGGAGGGACTGGTCGAACGTTCGCATCCCGTAGTATCCGCCTTCCGCGATGACATCGTGGATCTCGGCAGTCGTTGCAGGGTCTGCGATGCGCTCGGATATCCTCCCCGTGTTGACCAGGATCTCAACCGCAGGGATCAAGCCGCCACCTACGGCGGGCACGAGTCGCTGGCTCACGATCCCTCGAAGAGCGCCAGCCAGGGTGAGCCTGATCTGATGCTGCTGGTGGGGAGGGAAGAAGTCGACGACCCGATTGATCGTCTCGGTCGCGTCCGTCGTGTGAAGAGTAGATAGGACCAGATGTCCGGTCTCGGCGGCCTGCAGGGCAGTACGAACCGTCTCAGTGTCGCGCATCTCTCCGATAAGGATGACGTCTGGGTCCTGGCGAAGCGCGGCGCGCAACGCCGTCAGGAAGTTCTCCGTATCCTGACCGACCTCCCTTTGGTTGATCGCGGCTTCCTTGTCGTTATGCAGAACCTCGATCGGATCCTCGATCGTCACGATGTGCACTGCACGAGTCTTGTTGACGTGCTCGGTCATCGCAGCGAGAGTCGTGGTCTTTCCCGAACCGGTCGGCCCCGTGACCAGGACCAAGCCGCGTGGCTCGTCGGACAGATACCTGCAGACCTCTGGCATGCCGATCTCACTGAACTCACTGCCTCCGATACCCATCCGCCTCATGACGATGCTGACGGAACCTCGCTGCGAGAAGGCGTTCACGCGGAAACGGCCGATCCCCGGGGCAGAGAAGGCGAAGTCGATCTCGCCACGTTCTTTGAAGCGGTTCTTCCTCTCATCGGGGATGATGCTGTCAGCGATAGCGCGGGTCTGAGGGGGTTTCAAGGGAGAGTGATCCATGCGCGAAAGGCGACCGGTCAGACGGATCATCGGCGCGGACCCAACCTTGATGTGGAGATCGGAGCCTGCACCATCGACAAGCTGGCGAAGCCAGCCGTTGAATTCCTCCATGAGTTGTTCGTCTTCGGCGGACAAGTCCGTCATCGCGGCAAACCCCCTGTACCATCAACTAGCGGATGCGGATGCCGGACGTTTTCGAACCTGCCGGCTTGAACGAAACTACCTCAAACCCCTGAGTACGAACACCGGGGTCGGACCCAAAGGGGTCTCGATGCTCTTCGCAGGCAGCTTCTCGACCCCCCTCGAAAGCTCCCAAACCGCCCCCCCCAACAAGACCTGGCCCGGGGCCGCCTTCTCGCGAAGAAGTGAAACCGTCTTCGCGGGGGCTCCGTAGACCATCGTCGCCCCGCCGGAAAGATGGTCGTAGCGGCCGCACGCCACCGCTCCCGACGCTATGAACTCGCTTCCGCCGGATCTCCGAACCTCGTCGTCGGCCGCGAGGGTAGCGGCGACCGCTTTCACCTCGGCGCCTCGCCCTTCGAAGGTGGCCTCGAGGACCGGGTGGTCCTCGGTTCCCGCGAGTCTCACCCGTCCGCCGCTCTCGCACAGCGCCTGAAGGCCGGCCAGCACACAACGCTCGAGGGTCACGTGCTCCTCCACATCCGACAGCGGGACCCGCGTGTGGGGCAGGCGGTTCAGCTCCAAAGCGACCTCGGCTACCGCCTGACCGTCGAATTCGGGATCTGGCTGGGGGGCAACGCTCGACCCAACCGCGACAGCGGCGCGCCCTAGCCTGTTCGGCCCAGAAGGGAACGGGATGATCGTCGCATCCATGTCCTCAGGGGTATCGGCAGACTAGGCCTAAGGCCTTAGAGGCCGAGCGAGGAATCTGCTCAAGCCTCAGTTCGACCCGAGAAGGGGCGCGTCGGCCATTACTCCTCCCCTGCGTAAGATGGGTGGGCCGTATCCCGCGGTGAGGACCACCGAACCAAGTGAAGGAGCCTGAGGTTGCCCAGCGAAGAACAGGTTAGGCAGGCCCTGAGGTCCGTTCTCGACCCTGAGATCGGCAAGCCGATCGAGGACCTCGGCATGCTGAAGGAGATCCGCGTTGCCGGTAGCACGGTCGAAGTCGACGTCCTCCTGACCATCGCAGGGTGCCCCCTTCGCGAAACCATCACACGGGAAGTCACGGCCGCGACATCCGCGCTCGAAGGCGTGGAGGACGTAAGGGTCTCTCTTACCCCCATGAGCGATGAACAGCGCGGCGCACTGGCCGACCAGCTGCGGGGCGGCGCCGGAGCGCTCGAGACGACCTTCTTCACCGAGGGCGACACCTCCGTTGTGGCAGTCGCCTCCGGCAAAGGCGGCGTCGGCAAGTCGAGCGTGACAGTGAACCTGGCGGCGGCGCTGGCGGCGGATGGCTATCGGGTCGGCATACTCGACGCCGACGTTTGGGGATTCTCCGTTCCTCGCATGATGGGCGTTCAGAGCAGCCAGCCAGTGGGGTTCAACAGCATGATCCTGCCCGTCGAGTCACACGGCGTGAAGATCATCTCCATGGGCTTCTTCGTCTCGGAAGAAACGCCGGTCATGTGGCGCGGGCCGATGTTGCACAAAGCCGTACAGCAGTTCCTAGGCGATGTCTACTGGGGAAACCTAGACATCCTGCTATGCGACCTGCCGCCCGGCACAGGTGATGTATCGATCTCGTTGGCCTCGTTCTTGCCCGGCGCGTCCATGATCGTGGTCACCACCCCCCAAGAAGCCGCTCGCAAGGTTGCCGAACGCGCGGGCAAGATGGCCGAGCAGACCAAGATGAGGGCGCTGGGAGTCATCGAGAACATGTCCTTCTTCTCCTGCCCCCACTGCGGGGAGAAGACCAACGTCTTCGGAGAGGGCGGCGGCGGCGAGGCCGCGCGAACCCTGGGGGTTCCCCTTCTCGGTCAAGTGCCGCTGATGCCCGCACTGCGCGAGGGAGGCGACTCCGGAACGCCACTCGTGCTTTCCCATCCGGACTCCCCCGCGGGAACGGCCCTCCGTTCTGCAGCGCGAGAGCTGATGCGGCTCTCCAAGACGAAGGTAGGCAAGCCGCTCCAGCTGACCGTCGCCGGTGGGCAAGGCGACCGGACTGGCCACGAAGGCCACGCCCACTAGGTCAGGGACACTCCCCCGTTCCGGCCGGCCAGGCGAGACCGACGGCCCTGCCCATCAATAGTCCGCCAGCGACATCCGAGGGGTAGTGAACGCCGAGGTAGGTGCGCGACACGCCGACCGTACCGGCCAGCGCCAAGAGACTTGCGCGGGCGGCCTTCGAAAGACCGAGATCTCGTGAGGCAACGGTAACGAAGGTCAGCAGAACAGCGGGGTGGCTGGACGGCCAGGAAGTGCCGGACGGCTTCCCGATCAGAAGCCTGGAGTCGTCCAACGCGTCGTAGGGTCGCGGACGCATGAAGGCCTTCTTCAGCAGTTGACCCATCACCCATGTTGCCCCCGCCGCCGCGAGAGCCCGGGTTGCAGTTCGGCTCCGCCCCGAGAGCGCCATGGCGCTCGCGGCTCCCATGGATGCCCAGATCGATCCCAGCTCCGTCAATCCGGAGTAGATCTTGTCGCGCTGGGGGTCGTGGTTTGAGTTCACTGCGCGGAAGACGTCGAGATCGGCTTCCCTCCCCTTCGCGGTCGAAGACCAAACGCCGATCGCAAGCGATCCCCCCGCCAGTAGCGCAGCTCGCAGCGGATGCGACCTCCTCCGACGAGCCATGGGAGGTATCCAACACGGCCTGCCGGGGAACCGCAACCCGTCGTGAGAGAATCATCCTGTGCGAAGGGACGGCGACAACGCCAGCAAGGGCAACGACCTTCCGGCCCCGAGAGAGGGGGTCACGCGCCGTCCCAAGTTCTGGGTGGGGGCAGGTTTCGCCGCCGTCCTCCTGGTCTTCGCGGTTCAGAACCACGATCTAGTGCTCGTCCACTACGTGTTCTTCGACCACGAGTCCTACCTCATCTGGGTCATGCTTGGATGCGGAGTCATAGGCTTCGTGGTGGGGTGGCTTTGGGGACGGCCGGCGCGGGTGAGGTCGAAGCGCAGCAGGAAAGGCAAGAAGCCAAACACCTAGCCTCGGCGGCTACGCGGGTAGGAACCTGACGAGCGTCGCCAACTCAGCGGTGAACGCTGTGAGGACCGCCAGGTAGAAGAATCCCGTCGCGGCTTGCACCGCACTCGCTCTCGACCCCTTGAGCGTCAGCTTGATCATGACCGCTATCATCCCCGTCGCGGCAACCATCCCAAGCGATACCCAGGGCGCCAGCCCCGCCGAGGTCATCAGTGGATTGAAGGCGGCCGAGCCTTCCGTCGGCTGGAACCCGCCCATCAGAACCGCGAGAGCCTTGACGCATGTCGCGACGATGAGGATGAGCGAGGCCCGGTTGATCGGGGTGCGCGTCAAGCCGCGGTCAGTCAGATACCAGTGTCCCAGGAGTAACCCGTCAAGCACCGCGCCCACGAAGGCGGCGCCAACCAACAACTGGAACAGTGCGAAACTTCGCGAACCGCTCGCCGTGCCGGAGAGCGCGCCCAACAGCGCGACCGACAAGGCCGCGCTGAGATAGCCGAGGAACCTAGCTACCCTGAGTCGCCCGGCGAACATGAGGATCAGCCAGACCAGCGTCATGAGACTCAACGCTTCAACGAGGCGCAGCGAGAGGTGTCCCGCATGACTGCCTGAGAGGACCGAAGACGACATCGAAGCCCAGTCACCGATGCTCAGGGTGAGGATAACACTCCCGGTGAGCTTGAAGAACCCGGGCCTGACCTCGTTCCAAAGAGGCGTGAAGAAGATGAACACGATGCCGCCGGCGACGATTTCCGCCAGAAGCAACGCCATGACACCGGCGGGCCCCCTCATGCATCGCTCCCAGTCATGGCGACCAGACTACCTTCGCCCTACTCGAGCGCGGTCCGCTGTACCCTCTGAGGTCATGAACGACTGGACCTCATACGACGAGGTGGCAAAGACCTACGAGCGTGTCCATGCGCCACACATGGCCATCCCCGCGCAGGACCTCGTCGCCCTGGTCGACCCGCCGACAGGTGGACGTCTCCTCGATGTCGGAACGGGAACCGGCGTCTGTGCCGCCGCAGCGCGCGAGGTTGTCGGAAACGGTGGACTGGCTGTCGGAGTCGACATGTCCTTGGGGATGCTCGCCGCCGGTCACAGAGCTAGACCAGACTTGGCACTGGCGGCCGCCGTGGCCGTTGACCTTCCATTCCGCGACGGGACCTTCGACGCGGTCACTGCCAACTTCGTGATGTCCCACTTCCGCAGCTACAAGACCGCGCTCGCGGACATGAAGAGGGTCATGCGGCCCGGGGCGCGAGTGGCCGTCTCCGCCTGGGCGGACGCAAGGGACGATCTCCAGTCCGCGTGGAACGAACAGGTGCAGAGCGTCGTTCCACGCGAGATGCTGGAGCCGGTCTGGAAGCAGGCCTCCCCGTGGCACGACCTCTTCAGCGACCGGCGCGCGTTGGAAGAAGCCTTGAGGGACTCCGGGTTCCGCCACCTGCGCAGCGAGCAACACGAGTACCGTTTCAGCTACTCGATCGAGGAATTCGTTACCGGCCTCGAGTCTTGGGCCACAGGACGCTTCGTGCGCCAGATGCTAGGAGAGACTAGCTGGGAATCCTTCAAGGAACGCGTTCGGGCAGCTTTCAACGAGCGTTTCGCCGACCCGCTCAACGACTTCCGCACGGTCGTGATGGGGGTGGGCACCAAGACCTAGCCTGCTAGTCGCCGAGCCTCAGAACCCTGAACGGTTCGGCGTGATCTGCCCCTATCCGCTCACCCTCAGCAGCAGCTTCCTTCACCAACCACTCTTCGAAGAAACCGAGCATCCCGCCTTCGACCTGGCTCGCGTGCTTCCCGAGCGCAGTGAGCTTGTTCTCCATGTAGCCGGATACATCCTCCCGATGAGTGGGTTCGAGCGTCCAGGCGAGCCAAACCTCTGGAACGTTCCACGGCTCCAGGCCCTCTGCGAGCTGCTCCGTGAAGAAGTGCGGATTGCCCGCTCCTGGAAAGACCGCGTCCAGCGTCACGGCTCCGGCCGTCCTGTGGTCCGAATGGTTGTAGTAGGTGTTGTCGAAGAACCATGCGGTCGGGTCGGGCGTTATCACGACGCCGGGACGGACCCGACGGATCACGCGCGCCACCTCGGCCTGAACCTCGCGGGTGTTGTCGAGCTCGCCATCGTGGGTGTCAAGTATCTGAATGCTGGTCAAACCCAGGTACTCCCCGGAAGAGGCCGTCTCGTTCCGCCTGATACGGGCGAGTTCCTGACGGTCTTCCCGGGGATCATTCGACCCGCGGTCACCGTTGGTCAGGACGAGCAAGTGAACCTCGCGACCTTCCGCACTCCACTTCGCCATCGTTGCACCACACGCTATCTCGGCGTCGTCAGGATGGGCGAAAGAGACGAGGACACGCTGTTCGTCGCCCACGGCTACTTGCCGCGCGCGGCGGCGCGATCGAGTACGAAGCGCACTATCGTCCTCACCGGCACTCCCGTGGCTCCCCTAGGACCGAGAGGTTGTACCGAGTCTGTCCATGCCGGCCCGGCGATGTCGATGTGAACCCACGGGGTGTCATCCACGAACTCCTTGAGGAAGAGAGCTGCGGTTATCGCCCCGCCATAAGACGTTCCTATGTTCTTGATATCCGCCACCGGGGAGTCGATATCCTTGCGGTAGCCCTTGAAGAGGGGAAGCTCCCACGAGGGCTCGTCTTCAGCCTCCCCGGCCGCCAGCACTTCGCGAACCAGGGCTCGGTCATTGCCGAAGACGCCCGACACATCGTTGCCGAGCGCGACAACGCACGCTCCCGTCAGAGTGGCGGTATCGAGGATGGCTGCCGGCTTCTTCTCAACAGCCAGGGAAAGCGCGTCCGCCAGGATCAGTCTTCCCTCGGCATCGGTGTTCAACACCTCCGAGGTCTTCCCGTTGCGATGCCTGATCACATCACCCGGCCGCTGCGCCGACCCGCTCGGCATGTTCTCGGCGAATGGAACGACTGCCACGACATTCACCTTCGGCTTGAGGGAGGCGATCGCCCGCATCGACGCCAAGATCGCCGACGCGCCGCCCTTGTCCATCTTCATAGTCTCCATGCCCTTCGCGTTCTTGATGGAGAGGCCGCCGGAGTCGAACGTGATGCCCTTGCCGATGAGGACGATCGGTGCCTCGGTGAGGCCGGCACCCTTGTACGTGAGTTCGACCAAGCGAGGCGTGTTGGCGCTTCCTTGACCGACACCCAGGATGCCGCCGAAACCTCCCTTCGCCAACTCCGTGGGCGACCAGACCTTCACCCCAAGGTTCGCCTCTTTCGCAAGCGCCTTCGCGTGCCCCGCCATGACCTCGGGAGTCGCATCGCGTGACGGTGTGTTGACGAGGTCGCGCGCCCATGCGACAGCGGCAGAAACGACCTCAGCGCGCACAATCGCAGAGCGCACCCTGCGAGAATCCGCGGGCTTCACGAGGAGCAGCACATCCTTCGGACCGCTTCTCCTGTCCTCATCGCTCTTGGTCTTGTAGCGGTCGAAGCGATATGCCCCGAGCAGCAGTCCCTCCGCTACCGCTTGTGCAGTGCCTTCCGGCGAGCGACCGACCTGTCCGAGGGTGGTCGCTACCGTGTCGAACCCCGACAGCTTCTGGGCCGCGCTTCCCGCCGCCCTGCGCACTTCTGCAAGTTTCGCTTCTGAGCGCTTGCCAAGCCCAACGAGCATCACGGAGCGGGCGGGTATCCGGCCCAGCGAGGGTACGGCCAGCGTTTCACCCAGTTTCCCCTTGACACCGTTGTCCCCGCAGGCCTCCATGAGATCCGCGTTCAATGCCTTTGCGACGTCTTTCACGCCTGGGCCGACTTCAGGTCCCTCGAAGATGGGAAGCACAAGTACGTCGACTCTGGCGTCTGCGGGAGATGCGGATGACGGGGTGAAGGTGGGCACGACACTCTCCTCGACTCGTTCTGGCCTGGACTCGCTCTGGGCACCCAGTCTAACTACGGCGGTCGCGACGACGGCGTGGGGAGCGGTGCTGAGCGATAGTCTTCAGGCGTGGAGAAGAAGAACCTCACGAAGCTCGTCAAGTTCTCGGATGCAGGAACCCACCAGGAAACCGTCTTCCGAGCCGAGCATCTCTGGTCGGAGATCATCTGCCTGAGCAGGAACCAGGCGGCTCATCCGATGACGGATCCCGTGGCCGACGCGATGTTCACCGTCATCGCGGGAGAAGTAGTCGTCTACGTGGATCGCAAGTTCAAGCGCTTCAGGCAATGGGATTCCACCGTGGCGCCGGCTGCCGCCGAAGTCGTGATCAAGAACGCGTCGAGCGAGCCGGCGGTGGTTCTGGTCGTTGCGGCGCCCCCCGCTGAAGACCCCTGATCCCGAAGGCCAGCGCGAACCCGAAGGCCGTGAGGAAGCTGGGCAAACTCGCCCCCAAGGCCGCTCCTAAGAGCGGGAAAGGCAGGTGCAGGGCAGTCGCGGCCCTCTCTACGGTGGATGTCCACCAACCAGGACCGGTTGGCACACTCCACTGATAGACGACGAAACCAAGGACCCAAGGGATGATCGCGGCCCACTTCACTCCCCATCGGAACCAGAAACGCCCGCGGCTCTCGAACAGGTCGGTCTCGCTGTAGCCGGAATCGCCGAGAACGAAGTAGTCGGCAACGAACACCCCGAACAACGGAACGAAAACCGACCCGATCAGCAGCAAGAAGTACTGATAGGCGCCCATCGACAGGAAGGCCGCCAGCGCGAGACCCGTCCCCCCCACCCCCGCGATGGACAATCGTTGAGGCGCGCGAGGGAACAGGTTCTGCAACGAAACCGCCGCCGAGTAGATGTTGGCGAATGCCTCGTCGGTCTCCCCTACTAGGAGGATCACAAGTAGCAACGTGCCCCCGGCAAGGGTCGCGATGGATGCGCCGATCCCCGCTGCATCGGGAGCCGCTCCGGCGGCGAGGACCAACATCGCGCCGAGCGCCAAGAACCAGGCGTTGCCGGCGAAGAAACCCCAGAAGGTGCCTGCGAACGAATTGATCCCGTTCTTCGAGAACCGATTGAAGTCGGCAACCAGAGGGAGCCACGACACCGGCATCGCGATCACCAGATCCACGGCCAGCACGAAGGTCGGCCACCCGCCCTTCCCCGGCCTGCTCCACAGAGCAGACAGGTCGCCGGCGAAGATCACCCTGTATGTAAGCCAGGCCCCCGCCGCCGCCATCACGTAGACCCCGAAGCGTTCCAGCCACTTGCGGACGACGAGTACGGGGCCGCCCAGCGCCAGCGCGGTGCAGAAGACGGCAACGATCACGAGCCAGAACAGATCTGCGTCGAGATGGAACAACGTCTTGGAAACGGTGTTGGCGACTCGCCCCATGGCCCACATCTCGATCGCCGTCCAGCCCACGAGTTGAACCAGGTTGAGGACCGAAGGGAGCCAAGAACCTCGCAGACCGAGTACCGGGCGAAACAGGACCATGCCCGGGACCCCTTCGCGCGACCCCGCGACCCCGACGAGGGCGAGTAGCAGGCAACCCACCGCAGACCCGATCAGGATCGCAAGGGAAGCCTGGGGAAGACCGAGCCCTGGAACGAGCAGCGCTCCTGCCGCGAGGACGAGAAGCCCGACCGACAGGTCTCCCCAGAGAACCCCGAGGTCCAGCTCCGAGAGCCCCCGAAGATGCTCCGGGACCGGGGTGATGCCCCAGGTCGGGGCCTGCCTATCGAGAGCTCGTGACATGCGGGAGATGAAATCGCTCAAGCCGCTCCCTCCGCCGGAATTGCCCGGATCAGGTTCCAGGGTCGCCGGCTGTTCAGCCGGCCTCTCAGCCCGATCCGACCGGGCTCCCCTGCGTTGGTCCTACTGTAGCGTGACAGACCTTCTGTCGGGGACCGCAGGCCCCTGGAACCCGAACCTAGCCCGGTCACGGTTTGCCCAGAGGGGCCGGTTTGCCCATACTTGGCTGACGACCTCTGAGCGGAAGGCCCCGTGAACCTCATCAGCGTGCTGATCGCCGAGGACGAGGACGTAGTGCGCGAAGCCCTGGTCGACCTCGTCTCTTCCGATGACCGCATGGAAGTAGTCGCCTCGGCAGCCGACGCGGATGAAGCCATACGGGTCGCAGGGGAGACGCAGCCCGACGTAGCTCTGGTGGACGTGAAGATGCCGGGCGGGGGAGGTCCCGTTGCCGCTCGCGAGATACGGAGATGCTCACCGCACACCCACGTGGTCGCTCTCTCTGCCTACGAAGACCGGAGCACGGTTCTGGAGATGGTGCGTGCCGGGGTAGTCGGCTACATAGTCAAGGGAACGCCCGCAGACGAGATCCTGGGCACCATCCGCAGATCGGTTCAGGGAAAGGGCAGCCTGTCCGCAGAAGTTACCGCCGACGTCATCCACGAACTGGCCATGCTTCTCGAACGCTCGGAAGTGCTATCGCGCGAGCTCAAGGAACTGGACAGGACGAAGAGCGAGTTCATACAGATCCTCTCGCACGAGCTCTTCACCCCGATCACAGCTATCCAAGGCTTCGCCGCCACCGTCGCCAGTCACGAGGGCAACCTCCCCGTCCCTGAGCTGCGTGCCATGGTGGAGGGCGTAACGAGAGCAAGCGACCGCATCCGGCGGTTGGTGGGGAACCTCGCGGCCGCCGCCCGTCTGGATACGGACGGAGTTGAGATCCAGACGGTCCCCATGGAAGCGGCGAAGCTCTTGTCGAGCGCCGTGGCGGAATTCAAGAGCCAGCAGGAACGCATAGGGTTGTTCGAGGATCCCTCCGCTCCTGACATCAAGATCTGGGCCGATCAAGAGCTAGCGGTGAGAGCCCTGGCAGCAGTTATCGAGAATGCTCTTGAGCTGTCGCCCGACTACTCGCCCGTAGAGATCCGGGTATCGGCTGGCAGGGAACTGGTCGCCTTCTCGGTCTTGGATCGCGGCCCAGGGATCCCCGAGGGGGCACTACCTCACATCTTCGAAGCCTTCACGCAAGCCGACACCAGCACTACAAGGACTCACCAGGGAGTGGGGGTGGGCCTCTTCCTCGCGCAGCGGATCATGAGCGCACACGCCGGTAGCATCGACGTGCTGCCGAGGGACGATGGCGGAACCGCATTTCGACTCAGCTTCCCGGTATTCACGCCCAACTAGTCAGACCTTGACTCCGAGCTCACCCGGCGGTCGGCAGCCCAAACCGAGCCTGGGGTCCTCTTGGTGAATTCCTTCATCTCCGCAGCCACCGCCACGACCTCCGCGTAATGGGTGAAGGCTCGACGCTCGGAGGACGCGACGCCGATGGAAACGGAGACGATCGGGTAGCGTTGCATGTCGCCCCTGCGGTTCTCAACTTCGATGAAGCCGCGCGCCCTGTCCTCCTCGAGGTAGAAGCCCGGAGCCGCAGAGTCGAATCTCTCGATGATCATGTCCGCCACCGCAGGAGCCAAGTCGGGCGTCGTCACCAGAACGAAGTCGTCCCCGCCAACGTGGCCGATGAAGGAACCTTCGCCCGCGGCGTCTTCGGCGACGCCCTTCAATAGCAGGGCTGTGTGCCGCAGGACCTCGTCGCCCTTGTCGAAACCATAGAACTCGTTGAACGCCTTGAAGTTGTCGAGATCCGCGTACAGAACCGAGAAGTCCGTCTTCGCGGCGATGCGTCCCTCTATCTCCCCTTCGATACGGACGTAGCCGGGAAGCCCTGTCAAGGGCGATTGCGAACGAACCTCCTTCGCTCGTCGAAGAACGCCCTTGACACGAGCGAGCAACTCCGGCGTGTCGAACGGCTTGACGATGTAGTCATCGGCGCCCGCATTGAGGCCTTCGAGGCGGTTCGCCGAAAGACCCGTCGCCGTCAGCATGATGATGCTCACGGGTAGCGTCCGGGGGTCGGCGCGAAGACGACGTGCGACCTCGAAGCCGTCCATGCCCGGCATCATCACGTCCAGCAAGATCAGATCGGGGCGCCTCTCCTGCGCAGCCTCGAGGGCCTGCTCACCTGAGGAAGCCAGTCCGACTTCGTAGCCCGCAGCTATGAGTTCGATCTCGAGCAAGCGCGCGATGATCGAATCGTCATCGACCACGAGTATGCTCTCAGCGCGCTTGCTCGACGCGCCGGGCACTTCCGGTGGCGTCTCGACCCCATCACTCATGACCGCTCCTTGCGCTTATCCCTGGCAATCGGCATCTAGGCCTTTCGGCTTAAGTCCTTGAGGACAGAAATCCGAGCTTTCGGAGAAACGGGCCACGGGCGCCCAGTTCAGGCACAATACGGACGTGCGCTCCCTAGGCATCGACGTCTCGTACAGCCGAGGACTGGATCTCGTCGTTCTCGACGAGAACCGCGCCATCGTGGAGACACACCGGAAGGTTCAGGTCAACGACCTCGCGCAGCTACTGGCGGACATCCAGGTGGACGTGGTGGCCATAGACTCCCCTCCCGGCTGGGGCATATCCGGGGGTTCGCGCCTGACGGAGCGAGAACTACGTGCCTTCGGAATCCACGCCTACGGAACCCCCTCTGATCCGAAGAAGGCCGACAACGCGTTCTACGATTGGATGCGCGTCGGGATGAAGGCATTCGAAGCCGCGGCGAAGGCGGGGTTCCCTCGCTACCGAAACGGCTCCGTCAACAGCACCGCGCTGGAGGTCTTCCCCCACGCGAGTTCAGTGGTCCTCGCCGGTTACCTCCCCCCGAAGAGCATGACCAAGCAAGCTTGGCGGCGGCAGGTCCTCAGGGCCAACAGGGTCGCGGCCGACGAGCTCCGTTCACTGGACCAAGTGGACGCAGCGCTGGCAGCCCTAACCGGTCTATACGCGCTCAGAAGCAGGTTCACGGCTCTCGGCGATCCGCGAGAAGGTGTGATCGTGCTTCCCGCTCACAGTCTTCCGGCCCTGCCCTATCGCCGGGGGGTGAAACCTCCCAAGGTGGATCCGCAGATGTTCCTCCCCGGACTCACTCCGTGCGGGTGTGGGGATCCCGCGTGCACGTCTCTGACCCAAGGAGAGTTCGCACGCGGGCACGACTCGAAACGGAAGGCGTGGTTGTGGGACGAAGCTCGCCGAGGCGAAGAGGCTCTGGAAGAGCTGCGAAGGCGGGGGTGGGAGACCCCTCCGGAAATCCGGTGAAGAGGAACACCGTTTCTGCCGCGGCCCTGTGTGCGTTCCTGTTCTCCTTCTCCGGGACGAGTGTCGCGAGCGAGCCTCCTGCGGCGCAAGCGGTGGTGGCCGACGCGGCTTTCCCGACGAACATGGCGTTCGCTTCCGATCGCAGGCTGTACTCGCTCTCTCGCGATCCAAGGGCGGACGGCGCCGAAGCGCTCTCGTCGCTGCCCGGAGCGACTGCGAACTCCCACTCGCCGCCACCGACGGCAAGCGGTTCTCCGACACCGGTCTCGGTGCGGTCGAACCACTTCGAAACGTACGCGGCGTGGGCTGCGGGTCTGCTCGCGCTGATACTCGTGATGATCGGCGGGATGTGGTTCCGCGGCATCGCGCGCCGTGAGGACTCTAGGCCGGACGCTTGAGGTAGGCGACCAGGGATCTCCCGCCCTGAGGGTTCTCGATCTGCAGAACGCTCACAAGTTCCCAGCTCTCCTCGCCGAAGGTGTTGAGCATCTCCGCCGGGTTGTGCTCGAAGAGCGGCGCTACGAAGTACTCCCATTTCTGAGTCAATGCGATCCCTCCAACCTGCGTTCGGTGATCCGGATGCAGACGCCCATGATTACGGTGAGACCGGCATCCTCGGCGATCCGTCGGGCTTCCTCGTTCACGATACCGTCCTGAAGCCAAAGGACCTTCGCTCCGACCTCAATGGCCTGAGCGGCTATCTCCGGCGCGTGTTCGGCTCGGCGGAATACATCGACGACATCGACATCGATGTCGGCAGGGATGTCCGACAGCGACGCATAACACTTCTCTCCGAGGATCTCGGTCACGAGTGGGTTCACGGGGATGATCCGGTATCCCTTGTGCTGCAGGAACTCCGCTACTTCATACGAAGCCCGAAGGGGATCGCCGGACAGACCGACGACGGCGATCGTTCCGGCGTCGCCGAGGATCGAACGGAGCTCTGCGTCGCTCGGCGAATAGGCCCGGGACAAGACCTACAGTCTCCCGAGGAAGTCGTGGACGATACGTCCCGTGGCCCCCCAGATGATCCTCGCATCCACGTCGTATCGGTAGCCCACGAAGGACTGTCCGTCGCGTTCGAACGGGGTCTCGATCTCGGCTTCCGCGAGGCGCGACACCGGAACATCGAACACATCCGAGATCTCCGTCCGGTTCACCGTGAACGAGGAGTACTGCCCGAGAAGTCCGACGAACGGAACGATGAGGATCCCGGACACGTGGGTGTGCACCGGATCGAGCGCGCCGAGCACCTCGATGAGGGCGCGAGCGACCCCGATCTCCTCCTCGGTCTCACGCAAGGCGGTGTCCACCAGGGATGTGTCCTCCGGATGCGGCAGGCCTCCCGGGAAGGCGATCTCGCCCGGATGACGCGACAGGTCCTCGTGTCTCCTCGTGAGCACGATCCGAGGATCGGATTCGTCGGTGAGCAGCAGCATCACCGCGGCCAGCTGATCCCCGGGCGCGGCGACCGGCGAAGGCGTCGGGTCGAGCGAGGCGCGCAGATGTTCGAGCATGAACCCACTGTAGCCGCACCTGGCCTTCCGTGGATCCCCGATATCATCGAGACATGGGAACTGCAGTCATCGAGGTGACCGAGAAGGCGGCGATGAAGGCGCGGTCTCTCGCCGAGAAGGACGGGCGTCCTGACGCGTGCCTTCGGGTACGCGTGGTGGCGGGAGGATGCTCCGGGTTCTCCTACGAGCTCGGCTTCGAAGACGCCCCGGTCGAGGGCGACAACATCGTCGAAGTCGCGGGGTTCAGGGTCCTCATAGATCCCACGAGTGCGCCGATAGTTCAGGGCTCGACCTTGGACTTCAACGATTCGATGCTGGGCGGCGGACTGAAGATGTGCAACCCCCAGGCCGTTCACGAGTGCGCCTGCGGAGACTCCTTCTCCGTCTAGACTCCCCGCCATGGCGGCCGACAAGACCCAGTGGAGCGACCTCTACGACGAGGTGGTCACGACAGGACTGTGCACGGGTTGTTCCGCATGCGTGGTCGTGTGCCCGTTCCACGTGCTCGGCTACGAACACGAGAAGCCCGTCCAACTGCAGGAAGGCGGTCCGGGCCAGTGCACCCACGGGGACAAGGGTTGCGACATCTGCACGCGCGCTTGCCCCCGGTTCCGAGCGTGGGAGCCCGAGATAGACGAACTGCTCTATGGCCGCACCCGTGACATCACGGAAGTCATCGGCGTTCACCAAGAGGTCGTACTCGCTCGCGCGACCGATCCACGGTGCCTGGCCGCCGGCCAGGACGGCGGCGTCGTCTCCGCCCTGCTGATCTGGGGTCTGGAATCCGGTCAGATCGACGGCGCTTGCACATCGAAGCTTTCCGACGCAAGGCCGTGGGACGCGGAACCGGCGGTCGTGACCGACGCGGGCGGTGTTCTGGCCACCGCAGGGTCCCGCTACACCTATTCGGCGAATCCACTAGCTCTCACCACCGCCTTGGGGATGGGCCTGCAGAACTTGGCTCTGGTCGGGATGTCCTGCCAGGCCAGCGTCACCGGCGCCATGGAGGCGCGACGCGTCAACAAGTGGCGGAGGAAGATCTCTTGGACGTTCGGGTTGCTGTGCTCGAAGACCTTCACGTACGAAGGCTTGATGCAGGGGAAGGTCCATGGGGAGCTCGGCATCGAGTACGACGACATCGCGCGTGTCAACGTGAAAGGCAAGATCATCGTCTACACGCGGGACGGTGACGTGCACGATATCTCCCTGAAGGAAGCTCAGCAGTGGACGCGCGACGGGTGCAAGATGTGCCCCGACTTCGCGGCAGAGCATGCCGACATCTCCTTCGGCGGCCTGGGCCAGAGCGACGGCTGGACGCTCACCGTCATACGAACCGAACGCGGCGTGGGGATATGGCAGCGAGCCCTGTCAGAAGGGGTGGTCGAGTCCAGGCCCGGGGCGGAAGACCCCGCCGCCGTGACGCTGATGGAGAAGCTCGCCGCAAGGCAACGCAAACGGTGGCCTGAAGGGTTGCCAGAGACCTACGGCGCGCCGGGTGCGCCGGCGCGAGATTGATGCCGGGCCTCGGAACCGGCCCTAGCGCTCGCCCGAGGGATCGGGAGCCATCGCGAGGATCGTTCCGTTGATCGACGACACAAGATCTCCGCAGGGAACCGGGTAGACGATCGGGAGATCCGCACCCGCCTCGCGAAAACCCTTCAAACGCTCCCTAGCCCCGGCGGCCTCCCCGAAGAGACACAGGGCTTTGACCAGCTCGTCGGAAACTCGGCCCTCGGCGGCAGCGGCCGCCTCCTCGCGGAACCCCATCAGTTCGAACTGGCGTCGGTAGTGAGAGATAGCGGCGTACTGCGAGAGGGCCTGCTTCAGCACCGGGGCCACGCTGCCCTCCTCTTGGCCGACGCACGCCCGAACGTAGACCGCGATGGTGATGTCGCCGCCGGCTCTTCCGGCCGACGCGGCGCCCTCGTCCACCAAGCCCCTAGCCTCACCCACCCTCTCGGGCGTGCACCAATTGAGCAGGACCCCGTCCGCTATCTCGCCGGCGAGCCGCATCATCTTCGGCCCGAGCGCCGCGATCCAGATCGCCACCTCCTGAGGCGGCAAGGAAAGCTGAAAGGAGTCCCCACCTCCGAGGTCCACATCCTGTCCCGCTAAGGCGCAGCGGAGGAACTCGACCATGCGCCGCATACGCACCAGCGATCCGGGGCCGGGGGCTCCCGCACCGATCCCGAGGATCATCCGCCCATAGGAAAGCTCGTTCACAGTGGCCGCGCCCATCGCCAACACATCGGGCCTGCGCGATGCCAACGGCACAACTCCGCTCCCGAGCTTGATCTTGAACGTCGCTCTCGCCAACCCGGCCAAGGCTCCGAAGGCTTCTCGACCCGCTATCTCCGGCAACAGGAGGGTGTCGTAGCCCGACGTCTCCGCAGTCTCGACCGCCAAGACGAGTTCATGCCAGGGAAGCGGGTCACGCAGGGCGAGCCCCGTGCGGCGGATGGAACGCTCGTTCATCCGGCAATCCTCGCACGGGCGAGGGCTTGTCGCACGAAGTTGGCTCTGTCAGCCCACTTCTAGCGAGAAGGTGAATTCGACGCCTTCGCGCTCCAGTTCGGCGATGAACTCGGCGTTGTCGAACGCGACCTCGGGTGGGTGGACGCCCGGCGACACCTTTCCGTAGGCCATCCAACGAGCCGTGATCGCGATGGGAAGCGCCGTGCCGAACGATCCTCCCGGTATCCCTTCGGGAGGGGGGGTGAGCTTCGCCAGTCCCCGCCACCTCGCCGGCTTGCCGTCCTTCATCCCCACGACACGGACGTCTATGAACTCGATGTCTCGCGGAGGACCCTCGTAGGCGGGAAGCCGCTCCAGCACGGCGGCCGTGACCTCCCTCGGGAGGACCCTGCCATCGGGCGTGTTGACCGGCTCGCTCGACACCATCCCTATCTCGGTCAAGAACGCGAACCCCTCGTGAACCGCCGACGGGAGCGCCAGCCTCCAGCGCACATCGCGGACACCGGGAACGGTCTGCGGCAGCGTCGCGGGTTCGGAGTGCAGCGTGTACATGGCCGGGAGCGTGCCGAGGGGCTCAGGGAAATCCCACATGACGACGCCGGAGGCCGCGGGCACCTCCTTCAACTCGCCGTCCTCGAAAACCATCGCCGGGAGGGTGAACTCGTCGAACACCGTCTCGACGGAATACGGGACGCCGAAACCCCCGCCGCCCTCCTCGATCGCGCCGTCCACCATGTCTATCGAGACGACCGAGTCGAGCTGGTCAGCTCCGAACTTCGCGAGGATGTTGGTCATCCCGGGACATGAGCCGATACCCAGCACCGCGGCCGCTCCGGCATGCGTGAACCTCTCTGAGTACTCCAGCTGTTTCAGAGTGGTGTGGAACAAGCCGCCGAGATCCGCGTAGTGGGTGCGCGCCTCAAGAGCGGCCTCCATCACTGGGATGTTGAGGCGGTACGGCAGGCAGACCGCCACCGCCTGCACCTCCCGTAGCATCCTCGTCAACTCGTCCGACTTCGCGTCGAAGGCTCGTGCCTCTCCCGTTCCTATGTCGGCCACCACGGCCTTCGCACGGTCGAGGTCCACATCCACGACGAGGATGTCCACTTCGTCCGCATGGCGTGCGATCAACCTGGCGGCGACGCTTCCCATCACCCCAGCGCCGAGGACAGCGACCTTGGCAGTCACAGCGGGATGTTCGACAGGATGAGGATCCTCGGCTCGGTCATCTCTTCGATGGCCCATCGAAGTCCCTCGCGGCCGAAGCCGGAGTCCTTGGAGCCTCCGTACGGTTGCTGGTCCGCGCGGAAGGCCGACTGGTCGTTGATAACGACGCCGCCGACCTCGAGCGTCCGGTGCGCCTGCATGATGCGATCGACGTCCTTGGTGAAGACACCGGCCTGCAACCCGAAGCGCGAGTCGTTGATCTCGGCCAGCGCGTCGTCGAATGTCTCGTAGGGAACGACCACGGTGACCGGACCGAAGATCTCCTCGCAGCGGACCTTGTCGGTGCCCTTGGTGCCCGTGATGATGGTCGGCGCATAGCAGGAGTCGCCGGCCTTCTCGCCACCCACCAGGATCTCGGCGCCGTTCGCGGCCGCTTCTTTCACCCAGGCGTCGATGCGGTCGAGTTCACCGGGGTCGATCGTCGGACCGACGTCCACGGTTGGGTCGAGCGGGTCGCCGGTCTTCAGGTTCTCGACCTCCTTGCGGTACCTCAGGAGGAAGTCGTCGTGTACCTCGGCCTGAACCAGGATCCGCTGCACCGAGATGCAGGACTGTCCCGCCTGGTAGTAGCCGCCAAACGCGCAGCGTTTGGCGGCCCAATCGAGGTCCGCGTCCGAGTGAACGATGACACCCGCGTTGCCGCCGAGTTCCAGCGTCACCTTCTTCTTGGGGTCCAGCCCCTTCAGGTACCACCCGATCGGCGCGGACCCGGTGAACGTGAGCTTCTTGAAACGCGTGTCCTTGACGGCGTTCTCGGCCAGCGACGACTTCGCGGGGAGCACCGAGTACATCGACTTCGGAAGGTCGGTCTCCATAACGATCTCTGCGAGCTTCAGGGCCGACAACGGCGTTGCCGAAGCCGGCTTCAAGACCAGCGTCGCACCGGCGGCGATCGACGGCGCGACCTTGTGCGCGACCAGGTTCAGCGGGAAGTTGAACGGCGAGATGCCGAACACCGGTCCCACCGGGAAGCGGCGCACGATCGCCGCGCGGCCGGCCATGGCCCCCTCCGCATCCAGCCTGATGAACTCGTCGGAGTGGTTGCGGATGCACTCGCTTGCCCAACGGAAGGTGGACACCGCTCGAGTCGCCTCGACCGTCGCCCACTTCAGCGGCTTGCCCCCTTCGGCGGCGATGAGCCTGGCGTTCTCCTCGATGGTTTCGCCCAGGCGCTTTGAGATGTGGTCGAGAGCGTCCGCACGGACGTGCACCGGCAGGTCCTTGGTCTCCTTGAAGCCTTCGACCGCGGCAACGGTCGCATCTTCGAGATCCTGCGCGGTCGGCAGTCCTACCTCGGCGACCAGGCTCTGGTCGTAAGGGTTTCTGACTTCGAGGACACCGTCGCCGGTGCGCCATTCGCCATTGACTAGGAAGGGCTTAACAGCCATGGAGCATCAACCTTTCTTCGGGTCGTTATTCGGTTGTGGCGGCGGGCTCGGACTAGCCGTTCTCCAGGTTGACCACGACGTGCTTGATCTGCGTGTAGTCCTCCATCGAGTACATGGACATATCCTTGCCGTAGCCGGACGCCTTGTACCCGCCGTGCGGCATCTCGGGGGCGATCATGAAGTGCGTGTTCACCCAGACGGCTCCGTACTGCAGACGCCTGGCGACGCGCATCGCGCGAGCCGTGTCCTTGGTCCAGACCGAGGACGCCAAGCCGTACTCGACATCATTCGCCCACGCGACCGCCTGCTCCTCGTCGGAGAAGCGCTGCACGGACACGACCGGGCCGAAGACCTCGCGCTGCACGATCTCGGACTTCTGATCGGGGTTCGCGACTACGGTCGGCTTGTAATACGCGCCGGGCCCGTCGATGATCTCGCCACCGGTGAGCACTTCCGCGCCGGCCTCGCGAGCACGGTCCACGAATCCGGCGACGCTCTCGCGCTGCTTCTCGTGCACGAGCGGACCCATCTCGATCTCGGGGTCGTCGATCGGTCCGACCTTGATGGACTCGACCTGCGGTACCAGCGCCGACAGAACGTCGTCGTAGATCTTCGAACCGGCGATGATGCGGCATGAGGCCGTGCAGTCCTGGCCCGTATTCGTGTAGCCCGCGAACTTGACCATCTCGGCCAAAGCCTCAGCGTCTGCGTCGTCGAAGACGACGACCGGTGCCTTGCCACCCAGCTCGAGGTGAACGCGCTTCACGGTATCGGCAGCGGCCGCGGCGATCATCTTGCCGGTCGCCGTGTCTCCGGTGACGCTGACGAGCCGTACGTCCGGGTGGCGTGTCAGGCGGTCGCCCACCACCGCGCCGCGACCGGTGACGACCTGGAATACACCCGGAGGCAGGATGTCTGCGGTGATCTCGGCCAGACGCAACGCGGTAAGCGGCGTGTTCTCGGCCGGCTTGATGATGCTCGTGTTTCCTGCGGCGAGCGCGGGCCCGATCTTCCAGGCGACCATCATCAGCGGGTAGTTCCACGGGGCGATACCGACGGTCACGCCGAGAGGCTCGCGGCGGATCATGCTCGTGAACTGGTTGCCGTCGAGGTTGATGTACTCGCCCGCGCTCTTGCCCTCGGGCAAGCGCGCGGCGCCCGCGAAGAAGCGGAGGTTGTCGGCGATGAACGGGATATCGGCCTTCGACACCTCGATCGGCTTGCCCACGTCGATCGACTCGAGCCGCGCGAGCTCCTCCGCGTCCGCTTCGATGGCGTCGGCGATCTTGAGCAGCATGGCCGAACGCTCCCCCGGCGACGTGTTGAACCAAACGTCTTCGAACGCCTTCAGCGAGGCGGCCACTGCCCGGTCGGTGTCCTCGACCGTCGCGCGCTGGGTCTCGGCGATGACTTCCCCGGTCGCGGGGTTGATGTCTTCGATAGTCTCGCCGCTCGACGAGTTGACCCACTCGCCGTTGATGAACATCTGCTTGGCTGCCACGCGAGCACCACCTCCGTTTGAGCTAATAGGGGCCGCCGGATGCTTCCTTCCAACCCGGAGTATCACCCTAAGGGGGGTTCCAAGGCTAGTCGGGAACGGCGAACCGGGGGCGAGTGACTGTACGGAGCGGACAGGGAGGCGCATTTGGCCGCTGTCGGGGTCAGATGAGACGCCGATCTGTGATTCTCTCCCCGCTGCCAGCAGCCCCTGGGCCGCCTAGGATACCCTCCGCCGTAACGATTCCCGCCACAACCACCCTTCATTCCCATCGTGCAAGCCGCGTCGTCCGATCCGCCTTTTCGGCGGCGTCCACACCAAACCTGGCTGGACCGCGGCCGCGAGCAGCACCGTCCGCTCCTTCATGGACAAGGCCATCCAGTTCCGATCCGAGGCGCAAGCTGCGCTGGGTGCATCGCGCAATGACGCCGCGATGCTCAACGCCGTCCACGTGGCGATCAGTGCGGCCGATGCAGTTGCCGTCGCGCTTGAGGGTCGGCGTTCAGCCGATATCGACCACCGCAGAGCCGTGGAGATCCTCGTCGAGGTCGGTGCCGGGTCGAGCGAGATCGTCAGCCGCGCCAGACAGTCGGAGATGCTCCTCGCGAAGAAGCAAGTCGTCGAGTACGGATCGCACATGGCGACCGGCAAGGAGGCCTCGCGGGCGGTGACGCGGGCCGATCGCCTCGTCGCGTGGGCCCAGGGGGTCTCAGATGCCGCCCGCCTGCAGGTATCTCAGGGTCAGGCAGTCTCCGGGTTCAACGCCTCCTTCGCCCACACGACCAGCACGATCACCCACACCACGACGGTGATCACGCCGAAGGGAACGAAGAACAGGAACTCTCCGAACTCCTTCGCGCCCTCGAGGCCCTTCCACGGCACGAGGATCCCCGCGAAGAACCATCCGACGTTGTAGAGGGTCATCGAGGCCAGACCCACCCAGGTGAGCCAGGCCCGCAGCCGATCACCCATCTTCGCGTTCGCGATCAGCGTGAGGGCGACGAAGCTCGCGAGTACCATCGACAGACCGTGACCGTGGAAGAACTTGAGCCGGGTCCAGGCCTCCTCGGCGACGGCGGAAGCCTGTTCGTCGAGCGAGCCTCCGGTGGGGATGGCTACCTCCTCGGCTTCCTCGCCCTGGCCCTCGAGCTGCGCAGGATGCTGCTTGATCTGCGCGGCCAGCTCTTCTTTGATGGGCTCCTCGAACTGCCCGTAGATGCCTCCGATCGCACCGAAGACGGCCAGTCCGACCGCCACCCAGGCGATGGCGGCAAGGGCCGGGAGTGCCATGAGGCGGCCGGGACGTGCGTTCCATCTGGACATGTGAGACCTCCCCCGCGCGCGGGACGCGCGCTACACCCTGACCATCGGGACGGGGGCGGGTGGGGGCCAGGGCTCGTAGGCCCTGCCAGTGGGGGCCGGGGCGCGGTCTGAGGTGAGGCGCGGGCCGTACGGTGTTAGCCGGGGTCGCCGGAACCGGCCGACCCTAGGTCAAGTCCGTTGGCCACGCGATCCCGGCACGCCCGGCGAATGCCGCCACGAAGCGCGGAGCCCAATGAGAGAGGGCGGCGAGCATCTGAGCCTCCGACATCACCGGCCGCGACAGTCTCGCGCGTTGTCTCTTGAGGGCCTCCACCACCACCTCGGGCCGCGCGGCAAGTTGCCGCAGCCGGAAGGTATCTGGGCCAACCGCCTCGACCGGCGCGTTCCGAGGAGATCCGCGGACTCCAGTGGCCGGGTCAGGGTTCGATCTGGACGGACTGCAGCTCGCGGGCCCGCAAGGCCAGCCAGAACTCCATACGATCGAAGCTCGACGACAGCTTGCGGCCGGTCAGCTCCTCGACCTTGCGCATGCGGTAGCGCAGCGTGTGACGGTGCACGAACAACTCGGCGGCGGCGGTCTCCCAGCGGGCGTTGTGCTCCAGGAACGAACGCAGCGACGGGATCAACTCGCCCCCGTGGTCGTGGTCGTAGGCGTCGAGCGGCGCCAACAGGGAATCGGCGAAGGCCCGCAGCGCGTCGGGATCGGCCATCGACAGCAGCAGTCTGTAGGTGCCGAGGTCGCCGAACCCGGCCGCATCCCACCCCTCGAGGCGGCAGACCTGTAACGCGTACCGCGCCTCGCGAAGGCCGCGGGCGATCTCCTCCACCGACACCTGGCTTGAGAACCCAGCCCGAACCTGCGCGTCCACCCTGCCCCCCAGGTCTGCGGCGATGGTCTTGGGCTCGAGATCGTCGCCGGCTGCAACGAGCACGTTGACCGTTCCACCGTTCGGCGAAACCAGGAACCCGCCTCCAAGGCGAGAGAAGTAGTCCTCGGCGGCCCACGAGAGCCCGTCGGTGTCGCTGCCCTCGAGGGCCATGACGAATATCTTGCCCTCCTTGGTGAGACCGAAACGGGCCAGTCCGCGCGAGGCGTCGTGATCCGACAGGCTCCCGGCAACGAGCGATTCGAAGAAGTCGCCCTGCATGCGGCGCTCCGCATCAGCAACCGCGCGTTCCTTGGACAGCTCGATCGCGAAGAGCGATAGCGCGTGGCCGGCAACGATGCGATCGAAGGGGGTAAGAGCCTCCGGCTTGCCAACGGCCAGGAAGGATTCGACCCTGCCTTGCGCCCCGATCGGTTGTATCCAGACGTGGTGCCCTTCATCCACGACGGTCAGGCTGAAACCGGTTCCCTCCGGACGGGACTCTCGGAGCTCACGCCAGATGCGGTCGGCTCGCTGGCCGGCGTCGCGCGAGGTCGTGGCAAGAGGCGTCCCGTGGAGGTCCAGGACGAGCGCCCACCCGTGGATCACGTTCGCGAGGGCGCTGGCGACACCCTTGACTCCTTCGGCTTCCATAACGGCGCGCGTCAGCACCTGCTGCGCGTCGACGGCCCGCTGGAGCTGGTTGTACTGCTCTGCGAGGAGGCGTGTGGCGATCGCCTCGGTTATCGCGATGAACGGAACCTGATAGGGGATCTCGAGTATCGGGAAATCCAACTCCTCAGCGGTATCCAGCATCGACTTCGGCACCTTGCGGTAGTTGTGTCCCACCGAAAGGCCCAGACCGGCGATGCCGGCTCCGGCCAAGCGCTTCACGTACGCCTTCTGCCTCGCAGGAGAGTTGCCGACGCCCATGCCGGTGGTCAACACGACCTCGCCACCTTTCAGCCACGGGGTGGGGTCGTCGAGTTCCGCGATGTGCACCCAGCGGATGCTCCTGTCCAAACCGGCTGAGCCCGCAACGAGGGTAAGGGACAGCCCTCTGAGGTCGAGGAGGTCCCGAACGGAGACGGTCATGTGCCAGATTGTACGGCCCGTACAATCTGGCGACCAAAGTCGCCCACCAGGGAGTTCTGGTAGACGGAAGGTACAAAACGGTCAACGCGTTCGGGGCCTCGCGGACCCTGACATAGGACTCGCCCCAGCCCACACTTCTCCACACCGGGAAACGGCCCGGTGGGACGAAGATCCGGAGGCAAAATGGACATCCCCCAGGAGCGCAAGGTCGTCACCGAGATACCGGGACCCAAGTCCCGCGAATGGTTCGAGCGCCGCGCGAAAGCGGTCGCCTCCGGCGTGGCCAACATCCATCCCGTCGTCACGGAGCGCGCTCACGGAGCCATCATCGAAGACGTCGATGGCAACCGTCTGCTGGATTTCTCCACTGGGATCGCGGTTCTCAACGTGGGTCACACACCCGAAGCGGTGGTCGAGGCCGCGAAAGCGCAGATCGACCGCGACATCCATTCCTGCTTCCACGTCACGGCCAACGAGCCGTACATACAACTCGCCGAGCGGCTCAACGCCCTGGCGCCCATTGAGGGTGAGGCGCGGACGATGTTCGCCAACTCCGGCGCCGAGGCCGTGGAGAACGCCGTGAAGATCGCGCGATACGCAACGAAGCGTCAGGCGATCGTCACGTTCGACCACGCGTTCCACGGACGGACGCTCATGGGCATGTCGCTCACCGCGAAGGTGATGCCGTACAAGCAAGGCATGGGTCCCTTCGCTCCCGAGATCTACCGTTTGCCGTTCGCATATCCGTATCGCTGGCCGAGCGGTCCCGACACGTGCGCGGAAGAGGCGCTCGCCTATGCGATGGAGGAGATGCACAAACACATCGGCGAAGAGAACATCGCAGCCGTGATAGTCGAGCCCATCCAGGGCGAAGGCGGCTTCATCGTTCCAGCGTCCGGGTTCCTCAAGGGGCTCGCCGATCACTGCAAGGCGAACGGGATCGTCTTCATCGCCGATGAGATCCAGACCGGCATGGGACGCGCCGGCGACTGGTTCACGATCGTCAACGAGGGGATCATGCCTGACATCGTCACATCGGCCAAGTCTCTGGCCGCCGGTTTCCCGCTTTCAGCCGTGACCGGTCGCGCGGATCTCATGGACTCGGTGCACATCGGCGGCCTAGGCGGAACCTATGGCGGTAATCCCGTGGCGGCAGCGGCGGCGCTCGCGGTGCTAGAGATGATCGAACGTGACGGCTTGCTGGAGCGCTCGAAGAAGCTGGGTGCCAAGCTTCTCGGCAGACTGGACGAGATGGCCGAGCACCACGAGATCATCGGAGAGGCTCGGGGCCGCGGCATGATGACCGCGATCGAACTCGTCGACGACCGCGCCTCCAAGACCCCGCTCGATGGAGCCAGGGGAAGCGCCGTCGTGAAGCGCTGCCTCGAGAACGGCGTCGTCATGTTGAAGGCCGGCACGTTCGACAACGTGATCCGGCTGCTGCCTCCCATCAACATCGAAGAGGATCTGCTCGAGGACGGCTTGAACATCCTCGACGAGGCGCTCGGCTCCGTCTGATCGCCCCGCCCCGAGGCTCTGCTAGCGTCGGGCAGTGGACGAGAACTCAGCTTCAACCCGCTTCAAGCGTGCGCTGAAGGCGATCGCGGCGGACACCACGCCGCTGCGCGTCTACCCGCGATACCGCAAGCTGTGGGCCGGCGAGGTGGTCGGCGGCATCGGCGGCGAGGCGACCTACGTCGCCATCCTGATGCAGGTCTACGCGCTCACCAAGTCGCCCGCCGCGGTCGGCTTCGTCGGGCTGGTGGGGTTCGTCCCGCTGATGTTCGGCACCACGATCGGCGGTCCGATCATCGACCGCTACGACCGCCGCACTATCCTCCTGGTCGGCGGGGCCGCGCACGCCGCAGTGTCGGCCCTCCTTCTCATCAACGCGCTCGCAACCCATCCGTCCGTTCTCGTGGTCTACATAGGTACCGCGCTGGCCGCGTTCGTTTCGGGCATCGATGTTCCCGCGCGACAGGCCACGACACCGGTGATCGTCGAGAAGGAGCACCTGCAAGCGGCGATCTCACTCAACAATGTGATGTGGAGCCTCTCCTCGATCGCGGGCCCTTTCCTCGGAGGCTTGCTGATCGGCACCCTCGGCCTGGGCTGGACCTACGGCCTCGGCGCGGCCGCGTGGATCCTCACCCTGGTCTTCATGTGGAGCCTGGGGTCGATCCCTCCGGTCGAAGGGGCGGCGGAGAAGTCCGGCTGGGAATCGCTGAAGGAAGGCCTGCGCTTCCTGAAGGGCAAGCGGGTTATCCAGGGCACCTTCGCGATCGACCTGTTCGCGATGGTGTTCGGGCTGCCGGAGGCGCTGTTTCCGGTGCTGGCGGTAACGCGATTCGGACAAGTCTCGGCCGCGGCCAACCCGGATGTGATCACCGGCGGACCGGTCGTCGGGGCGCTGCTCGCCTCGGTCGCGTTCGGTGCCCTTGTCGCGTCGTTGACCACCGGCTGGACGGTGCGCGTCAAGCACCAGGGACAGGCAGTCGTCTGGATGGTGGTCCTGTGGGGCGCCGCCATCACCGCGTTCGGCCTGCCGGTGCCCCCGTGGGGCGCCTGCGTCCTGCTCGCGGTCGCCGGCGGTGCCGACACCATCTCTGCGGTGTTCCGCGGCACGATCCTGCAGCACTCGCTCACCGACGAGATCAGAGGACGCATCACATCCATCCACTTCTTCGTCGTGGCAGGTGGCCCCCGCCTGGGCAACCTCGAATCGGGCCTGGTCGCCCAGTGGACCTCGCCCGCCTTCGCCATCATCTCGGGAGGCCTGCTGTGCATCGCCGGCGCGATCGGCGTCGCCGCTCGGAACCGACCGTTCTGGTCGTACCACGCCGGCGGCGAAACCTGAGGTAACCTTCCCCCTCTCATATCGGACCACCTTAGGGGGATTTCAAGATGATCAAGAGCGCTCTCATCACCGGTTCGTCCAGCGGCATAGGCGAAGCGACCTCGAAGAAGTTCGCCGCTCAGGGATACAAGGTCTTCGCCACGATGCGCTCCCCCGAGAAGGACGAGACGCTCGGCGCGACAGCGAAGGAGAACGGCTGGGACCTGCAACTCATGGCCCTCGACGTGCGTGATCCCGCCTCCGTGCAATCGTGCATCGCCCAGGTTCACGAACAGGTCGAAACCCTCGACGTCCTCGTGAACAACGCCGGCCACGGGATGCTCGCCCCGGTCGAAGACGCATCGGACGACGAGATCCAATCTGTCTTCGACACCAATGTCTTCGGGATGGTGCGTGTGACGCGCGAGGTCCTACCGAGGATGCGCCAGCACAGGAGAGGCGCGATCGTGAACCTCTCCTCGATGGGCGGTCACGTGGTCTTCCCCCACTTCGCCTACTACCACGCGACGAAGTGGGCACTGGAGGCTCTCACAGAGGGTCTCTACCTGGAACTCAAACCGCTCGGGGTCCACGTGTACGCCGTCATGCCCGGCCTGGTGGCCAGCGGGTTCGGCCGCGCCGGCATCCGCGCCGCCAAGGTCTCCGACGGCGCCACCATCTACCAGGGCGACATAGACAAGGTCATCGAGGGGTTCATGAATCTCCTGCCCAATCGGGTCGGACCCGAGACCGCGGCCGACACGATCTTCGATGTGGTCGAAAGCGGGACCGACGAGCTACATCACTTCTCCGATCCTTTCGCGGAGCACATGGTGACGTCGCGCAAATCGCGAGAAGACTCCGAATGGTTCGAGTTCTTCTTGCACGAGATGCTGGGCGTGGCAGAGCGCTGAAAGCCGTGGCCGGCGGTCAGCCGGCCTGGGCGCCCCTGACGCCTGCCGGAAGAGAGAACCGAAGCGACTCCTCGGCGAGTCTCAACTCTTCGACCTCGGTCGCTCCCTGGGCGGCCAGGAAGTCGATCATCTGCTGGACCAGCCAATCGGGGGCCGACGCCCCCGACGTAAGGCCCACCACCTCCGCACCTTCCAGCCAAGCGAGATCGACATCGGTTTCGTCGTCCACCAGGAACGCGGGCGTTCCCGCGTCGCGTGCCACCTCTACCAGCCGGTTCGAGTTCGACGAGTTCTGCGAACCGATGACAAGCACCACGTCGGCGAGCCGAGCGATCTCCTTGACGGCGTCCTGGCGATTCTGGGTCGCGTAGCAGATATCCTCACGCGGCGGAGCCTCCATCGCGGGGTAGCGTTCGCGCAGGATCTCGATGATCTCCTGGGTCTCGTCCACCGAGAGCGTCGTCTGCGTCAGGTAGGAGACGTGCTCGGGATCCGGCAGTTGGACCTTGCGCGCCTCCTCCGGGCTCTGGACCAGGGTCGTCCGGTCCGGCGCTTGACCCGTGGTGCCGACCACCTCCTCGTGCCCCGCGTGCCCGATCAGGACGATGTTCCTGCCCTCGCCCGCGAAGCGCTTGGCCTCCAGGTGCACCTTCGTCACCAGCGGGCAGGTCGCGTCTATCACGGTGAGCCGCCGCGTTTCCGCGTTCTCGTGGACCTCGGGAGCCACGCCGTGAGCCGAAAGCACCAGCACCGCACCTTCGGGCACCTCCTGCGTCTCCTCCACGAATACGGCCCCCTTGCCTTCGAGCGCCATGACAACGTGGGCGTTGTGCACTATCTGTTTCCGGACGTACACGGGCGCGCCGTGCTTCTTGAGCGCCAACTCCACTGCCTCGACGGCACGCTCGACCCCGGCGCAGTATCCGCGGGGCTGGGCGAGGAGAACCTTCTTCGGCATGAACGCATCGTATCCGGCCCACCCCGGAACGGGTCCGGAGACGATTCCAGAGGGGATGCCGACTCGAGAAAGACAGACAAATCTGTATCGCTCAGAAGCGCCGATCTTCAGCCTCAGTGTAGGGCGTTCGGCCCACAGTCCGAACGCAGCCTCTAACTGCGGGAACGCCTTCGAACGGTCCCCCGGGCGGCCTCCCGGGCGGTCCCACATCGACGCCAAGAGACCCGCGGATCGATGGGCCCATCTGCCGAGTCGACCACTTGCCAACCTCCCGATCCTTGGTCTACCGTGGCGGAGCTCACCTGGACGACCGTCCGGAATTTCCTCTTTGACCGGCGCTTGAACGCGCCCCTGGGCTTGCCCACGTTCGGAGGACAGAGCGGGATGGACGAGAACGAAGGAAGGTGGTCTGACACTCACGCCCCACAGCGGGTTTCACGGAGGCCGATGGCTCCGATCAACCCAGCGGGGGTGAGATTGCCTATGGACACATCACTCAAGCGACGGAGCCTGTTCATGGTCGCGCTCACCGTAGTGCTGCTCCTCGCCACACTGCTTCCGGCGGAAGCTTCCCCGCACCCGCCCAGATGGTGGCAGTACGACCCCGAGACCTGGTCTCACTCGTGGAAGAGCGTGGCAACGCTCAGACACGAAGAGAATCAGTGGCGCCGTGACAATCCGGACGCCTCTGGCAAGGTGATAGCAGAGCTCCACCGGCGATTGAAGGACGAATACCTGGCGATGCATTTCCACGAAGCAGCCGGGGTACAACGGGGAGCGGCTTCATGGTTCTCCGCATCGCATGGCGCCTGCACTTCGCACACGAAGGGGTACTACGCGGCCAGTACGACCCTCCCGTGCGGAACCGAGGTCTCGGTCCGCGCAGGGGACAAGTACGTGATAGTCACGATCCAGGATCGTGGCCCCTACGTTGGAGGGCGCATCCTCGATCTGTCGAAAGCCGCGTTCCAGGCGCTCGCGCCTCTGGGAACCGGAGTCGTAACGGTGACCGCGACGACCCTGAAGAACTAGAGCCAGTCCTTCTTCTTGAAGACCGTATAGAGAACGGTGCTGGCCACGAGCATCAGGCCGAGGGCACCCGGGTAGCCCAGGCCCCACCGCAGCTCCGGCATGTTGTTGAAGTTCATGCCGTAGATGCCGGCGATCAGCGTAGGTACCAAGAGGATGGCACCCCAAGAGGTGATCTTCTTCATCACCTGATTGAGGCGATTCGCGTCCTGCGAAAGCTTCGCCTCCAGCGCGGCCGTCAGCATCTCGCGGACGTTGTCGACGAACTCGAGCGTTCGGATCACGTGGTCGGAGATGTCGCGGAAGTACGGCCCCAGCCTCTCCGTGACGAAACCCGGTTGTTCCTGGACCAGGTCAACCACTTCACGCAGCGGCATCACCAGTCTCCGGAACTCGACGACACGATGCTTCAGCTTGAAGATATCTTCCTGCAGATCGGCGTCGGGCGTATCCGAGAAGATCCGCGTCTCTATGTCGTCCGTCAAGTCCTCGAAGCGGTCAACCACCGGGAAGTACGCGTCGACGACCTCATCCAGCAGGGCGTACAGCAGGAAAGCCCCTCCCTCATCGGTCAGATCCGGTTGACGATCCCAGCGCTCCTTGACGGCCGCCATCTCGAAGACCGGCGAGTACCTGAGCGTCACCAGGAATCGCTTCCCCGTGAATACGTGTATCTCGCTGTCGGCCAACTCATCGTCGGGACCAAGCGACAGACCGTGCATCACCACGAAGAAGTAGTCCTGGAAGGTCTCGACCTTGGGGCGCTGCCCCTTGTTCTTGGCGTCCTCGATGGACAGGGGGTGAAGTCCGAACTCCTCCTGGACCAACTCCAGGTCTGCATCGGTCGGATCCATGATGTCCAGCCAGATGCGAGCGGTTTCCTCGCCCGCGAGGATGTCGCTAACCGACGCCGGATCGAACCCTTTCTCGACCAGTGACCCGTCGTGATAGTGACGGACGGTGATGTGGTTGGTCATCAGGGGCAGGCTACCGCACCTCGGCCTTCCGGGCGTGACCCTGGGGTACAGTCTGGGTCACAGATGGCCACCACAGAACAGACCAGACGTCGCATGCGGGCCCCGGAAAGGCGGGCCCAGCTTCTCGAGGTCGCCAGGCTCGCGTTCGGGCGCAGCAGTTTCCACAGCGTTTCGATGGAGGAGGTGGCCCGGGAGGCCGGTGTAACGAAGCCGGTGCTCTACGACCACTTCCCCTCCAAGGAGGCTCTCTTCCTGGCCCTGCTGGACGCCGACTCCGCGGCATTGGAGGAGCGCGTTCGAGCAGCCCTTCAAGCCCCGACCGGGAACCGGCAGCGCGTCCGCGCGTCGTTCCAGGCTTATTTCGACTTCGTCGACGAACACGCTGCCGGGTTCAGGCTGGTCATGCAGGAAGCCCAGTACCCGCGGTTCCTCTCGTCAAGCGTGAACGGGGTGCGTGAGCGCATCCATGCGGAAGTAGCCGATCTGATAGTCCGAGAGTCCAACGGAAGCGTCGGCGAGGACGACGCCCTTACCGTCGCCCTGGGCCTGATCGCCATGGTCGAAACCGGCGCGCAACGGAACCCCGGCGGGCCGAGAGCCGAAAGGGCCCGTCAGGTGGAGGTTCTGGTCCAGCTGGCGTGGCGCGGGATGACCGCGCTGGAACAGTGAACGCTCCGACCTTCAGCGCCCCGCCCGAAAGCCCGGAGAAGCCCCTCATGCGCGGGCGGCTGCACCAGATCGCGTTCTTCCTGTCGATACCAGCGGGGGTCGCTCTGATCATGGCTGCCGACTCGACCACGGCCAGGATCGCCGCATCCATCTACTCCCTCAGTCTGTGCGGTCTCTTCGGGGCAAGCGCCGCGTACCACACCGTTCCCTGGTCCGAGAAGGGTCGCCTCCGCATGAAGCGATTGGATCACTCGATGATCTTCATCCTCATCGCCGGCACCTATACGCCCTTCGCCCTCTTGGTCGTAACGGGCACCTGGGGACACGTGCTCTTGGGGATGGTCTGGGCCGGGGCTCTCGTGGGCGTCACTCTCAAGATCGTTCGGATCGACGGCTTCGAGACGCTCGGTGGCGCTCTGTACATAGTTCTCGGGTGGATGGCCTTGCTCGCGCTTCCCAAGATGCTGCACAATCTGACCATCGCGCAGGTCGTTTTGGTCTTCACGGGGGCCGTCACCTACACGGTGGGCGCGATCATCCTGCGCTTGAACAAGCCGAACCCCAGTCCCAGGGTGTTCGGATACCACGAGGTATGGCACACCGCGACGATCGTGGCGGCGGCCTGTTTCTACGTCGTGATGATGGAGGTTCTGCTCGGGGCCTGAGCGCTAGGCATGCTTCAGGACTGTGGCCTCGATGATGTTGGCCACCTTCTCGAGACCGTCGATCGCCTTCTCGAGGTCTTCGATGATCTCTTTCCACTTGAGGACATCCATGGCCTTGTAGTCGCCCGAGAACAGGGTCGCGATTGCGTGGCGGTAGACCTCGTCTCCCTCGTTCTCGAGACGGTTGATCTCGATCCAGTACGGCTCCAGAACCCGGCGGTTCATCTTGGGGAACGCCTTGATGGCCTCTTCCGTCTGGATCACCGCCTGCAGGAGGATGCCCACTTGCTGTTTCATCTGCGGTAGCGGCACCTCTATCGCGTGCAGGACGAACAGATCGGCCACAGCCTCGACCTCGTCGAGGACGTCATCCAGCGCGGTGGCGAGGGCGTAGATGTCCTCGCGATCCATGGGCGTGATGAACATGGTGTTGACTAGCTTGACTATCGAGTGCGTCGCTTCGTCGCCTTCGTGTTCGAGATCCTTGATTCGCCCCGCCTTGACGTCCACGTCCTCGTAGTTGTCGATGAGATCCTTGAGCGTCTCGGTCGCGGTTCTCAGGGTTTGCGCAGCTGCGAGATAGAGGTCGAAGAACTCTTCCGATCGCTGGCTGACTTTGAGCTTCATGGATCCTCCCGTGTGCGGTTCCGACGTTGCGCGGCAAGCTCTTCGATGCCAAGCATGACGGCCCAGAAGGCGGCCAAGCCTGCTGCGAAGTAGTTGACCCACCAGTACTCGCTCGGAGTGACGGGGATCATGAGAAGCGCCACAACCGTTACCAGTGCGAAGAAGAGCGGGCGACGGCTGACTCTCATCTGAACAGTCCGATCAGTCTGTACGTGAAGAACGCGATGACGAACGCCCCCGGGATCGTCAGAGCCCAGGCCCAAACCACACGGCTGGCTACTCCCCACCGTACGGCCGACAGCCTCTGCGTCGTTCCGACGCCAACGATGGCACCGGTGATGGTGTGAGTAGTCGACACCGGGATGCCCGCCAGGGTGTTCGCCATGATCGTCATCGCGGCAGCGCTCTCCGCGGCCATGCCCTGAGAAGGCTGGAGCTTCGTTATCTTCGATCCCATGGTGTGCACTATCCGCCAGCCTCCGAAGAGCGTCCCGAGAGCTATCGCGGTATGGCAGGAGATGATCACCCAGAAGGGCGGTCCGGAGGCGGTCGCGGACACCTGGTGATTGGCGATGAGGAGGGCGAATATGACGCCCATCGTCTTCTGCGCGTCGTTCGATCCATGGGCGAGGCTGAAAGCGGCCGCCGAGAACAGTTGCCCCTTCCGGAACCCCCGGTTGAGCTTCTCGACCTTCTGATAGCGGTGGAATACCCAATACGCGATCACCAAGAACGTGAATCCGAGCAGGAATCCCACCAGCGGGGACAGCACGATGAAGGCGACGATCTTCTGGAACTCCGATGCGACCAAGGCACTCCATCCCGCCTTCGCGACCGCACCTCCCGCCATCGCGCCCACCAGGGCGTGCGACGAAGACGTCGGCAGGCCGAAGAACCAAGTGATCAGATCCCAAGCGATAGCGCCCATCAACCCTGCGAAGATCACCCTGTTGTCGAAGTACTCCGGCTTGACGGTCTTGGCGATCGTGGCCGCGACCGCGGTCCCGAATACCAGGAAAGCGATGAAGTTGAAGAAAGCCGCCCAGGCAACCGCCAACCGCGGAGACAGCACCCGGGTAGATACCACGGTCGCGATGGAGTTGGCCGCATCGTGGAAACCGTTGACGAAGTCGAACGCAAGAGCAACGGCGACGACGGCCACGACGGTGGGAGTCATCCGTACTTCAGCGCTATCGACTCGATGGCGTTGCCCACGTCCTCACACCGGTCTATGCCGCCCTCCATCTGATCCAGCACGTCCTTCCACTTGAGTACTTCCATGGCCTTGAAGTCGCCGGCGAAGATGGATGCGACTCCCCGGTGATACACGCGGTCGCCTTCCATCTCCAGCCGCTGGATCTGGGTCCAGACCTTCTCCATGCCTATAGGAGAGCGGATGGAGCGCATCGCCTTCGCGATGGCCACGGTCGCTCTGGCGATGACGTCGGCCTGCAGGCGGAATTCAGGGATGACTTCGGTGATGCCGTACAGGACCAAGACTTCCGAAACCGACTCGAGAACGTCGAGGACATCGTCCAGCATGCCCGAAAGATCGTAGATATCCTCACGGCCCAGCGGAACGACGAAGGTCGTGTTGAGCAGGTCGATGGTCCTGTGGTTGATCTCGTCGCCGACGTGCTCGAGTTCCTTGATGTGCTTGGCGTGAGCCGCGCACTTCACCGGGTCGGCTATCGAGGAAACCATGACCTGAAGCTCGGCGGCCGCCTCGCGAAGGGTGTCGGCGGCCTCCTCGAAAAGGTCGAAGAAGGCCAACTCGCGGGGTATCGCCTGGAACGTCAACTACTTCTCCTTCACTGCCGCCGCGCGCAGACTATAGGCGGAGGCCAGGCATGTCCAGCCGCGCCCGATGGGTCAATCCGGCCCCTTGCCCCTGTACGCGATGATGACAGGGACCGTGTCCCCTGGTCGATCAGGCGACGAACTTGTAGCCGAGCCCACGCACCGTGACGAGATGCGTCGGCCGATGCGGGTCGGATTCGATCTTAGAGCGCAGACGCTTGACGTGGACGTCGAGGGTCTTCGTGTCGCCGAAGTAGTCGGAGCCCCAGATCTCGGCGATGAGGAAGTCGCGCGTGAGTAGCCGGCCCTGACGAGCAAGGAACATCTCGAGAAGCTCGAACTCCTTGGGTGGCAGTATGACGGCCTCCCCGCCAACGCTGACTTCGTGGCGCTCGACGTCCATCTCAACAGGGCCGCCGCGCAGAACGGCCGAGCCGGCACCCTCTTGCGGGATCTGCGAGCGCCGCAGGTTCGCCCGGACGCGTGACACCAGTTCCCTGACGGAGAACGGCTTGGTCACGTAGTCGTCGGCGCCGAGCTCCAGGCCCGTGACCTTGTCGGCCTCGGAATCCTTCGCAGTCACGATGATGATGGGGACCTGCGATTCCGCCCGGATCGACCGGCACACATCCAGGCCACTCACCTCCGGCAACATCAGGTCCAGGATGATGAGCGCCGGGGGATCTGCCCGGAACCGTTCGAGCGCCATCCGCCCGTTGTCCGCCACATCAACGACGAACCCCTCTCGCTCCAGGTTGTAGCGGACGGTCTCGGCGAGCGGTTCCTCATCTTCAACAACGAGGATCCTCGTCCCGGACTCAGCCACGTGGCGCGACCTCGTGCGACGCGTCGGTGAACTCTCTGAACTCTCCGGTCAACAGGAACCCGACCTGCTCTGCGATATCCACGGCATTGTCGCCGACCCTCTCGAGGTTGCGCGCGATCATGTTCATCCGCATCCCCCAGTCCAGGAGCAACGGGTCGCTCGCCAGAGCCGCGACCTCCTTGTACATCCCCATGTTGAGGCGGTCCACAGGGTCATCCATCTTGGGGAGCTTCAGACACAGATCCAGGTCGCGGCGAGAGAAGGCTTCCATGGATGTCCGGATCATCGGCCGAACGACGTCGCCCATCTCCTGAAGCTGCGAGAGGATCTTGGGGCTGCTGGGAAGATCGCGCACCGAGAGGAGCGTCTTGGAGATATTGACCGCCATGTCTCCGATGCGCTCCAGGTGAGCGTTGATGTGGATGATCGCCGAGATCAACCGCAGATCTCCTGCCACCGGGGTCTGCAGCGCGAGGGTTTGAAGGAGGCGCCGGTCCACCGACAGGTAGAGATCGTCGATCACGTCGTCCTCAGCGATCACTGCCTGGGCAAGGGCTACGTCGCGTTCGAGCAGCGCCTCGACGGAACGACCTACCGAGTGCTCGGCGATCTCACCCATACGCAGGATGTCCGCCTCCAACGCATCGAGCTCCCCCTGGAGGGTCATAGGGGCCTCCATCAACCGAACCTCCCGGTCACGTAGTCCTCGGTCCGGGGATCGCTGGGACGCGTGAAGACCACCTCTGTCTTGTCGTATTCGACCAGGGTACCCGTCCTGTGACCGTCCTCGCTCACATCTACGGTGAAGAAGCCCGTTCGCGTACTGACCCTAGCTGCCTGCTGCATGTTGTGCGTCACGATGACGATGGTGTAGTCGGCGACCAGCTCACGCATCAGACCTTCTATGCGTGCCGTCGCGATCGGATCCAGCGACGAGCATGGCTCATCCATGAGGATCACGTCGGGCTGAACCGCGATGGCTCTGGCGATGCAGAGTCGCTGCTGCTGCCCCCCCGACAGGGCCGTAGCAGAGCCCTTGAGCTTGTCCTTGACCTCATCCCACAGGGCTGCACGACGCAGCGAGCCCTCAACAACCGCGTCCATGTCGCCCTTGAACCCGGCGATCTTCGGGCCGAAAGCGATGTTGTCGTATATCGACTTCGGGAAGGGGTTGGGCTTCTGGAAGACCATGCCGATACGGCGGCGTACTTCCACGGGATCGACATCCTTTCCGTACAGATCCACGCCGTGGTAGAGGATCTCGCCCTCTACGCGCGCGGTGGGCACGAGATCGTTCATCCGGTTCAGGCATCGGAGTACCGTGGTCTTGCCGCAGCCCGAGGGTCCGATGAGCGCGGTTATCTCGTTGCGATGGACAGGCAAAGTAACGTCGCGGACCGCCAGGAACGTGCCATAGAGCACCGATAGGTTCCGGATGTCGAAGACGATTTCGGCCGTCTCCGGTGTTGCCACCCCGGCCGCGAGCGCCCCGGTGAGGGCCGGCACGAGTGTCGACTCATCCGTCATCACGTCACCACTTCCGTTCGTATCGGTTGCGCAGCCAGATAGCGGCCCCGTTGACCGTCAGAAGCATGACCAGCAACACGACTATCGCCGCGGCAGTGAGCTTCTGGAACTCCGCTTGGGGGAGCTTCGACCATGTGTAGACGATAGTGGGCAGCGACGTATAGGCACCCTGGAACTTCTCCACGAGGCTGCCGCTTCCGGTGAAGAAGACGCCGGTGACCGCGCCCACAAGTATCAGAGGAGCCGTCTCTCCGAATGCGCGTGCCAAGGAAAGGACGGTGCCGGTCAGGATCCCCGGCGCGGCCGCGGGCAGCACGTGACTGCGCACGACCTCCCACTTCGTCGCACCGACCCCGTAGCCGGCCTCACGGATGCCTTGCGGAACCGCCCGAAGCGCCTCTGAAGCTGTGATCACCACGATGGGCAAGACCAGGATGGCGAGCGTCAGACCGCCGGATATGACCGAGGCCCCTCCTGTGAACCCGGACATGGCCTTAACGTAGATCGCGAGGCCGAGCAATCCATAGACGATCGAGGGAACCCCCGCAAGGTTGCGGACGTTCACGGTGATGAATCGGTTGAATCGAGTGTCGGCCGCGTACTCCTCCAGATACACCGCCGCGGCGATCCCCAACGGGAACGCGGTCGCCACAACGAACAGCATCAGCATCAGCGAGCCGACTAGTGCCTGCGAAACGCCCGCTCGACCCGGCAGAGACGACGACTGACTCGTGAGGAAGGAGGTGCCCCTTTCGGCGAGGAGGGCGAGCCCCTGGACGAGGATCTGACCCACCAGGATGATCAGGAATCCGAGGGACACCAGCAGCGCGAACAGCAGCGCTCCCTCGAAGAGGAGGCCGCCCCAGTCGGTGCCTTGCCGGCGGAGATTGCGCCGCACCACATCCGTCGTCGTGACCGCCATCAGTACTTCGCTCTCATCCGTCGAACGAACCGCTCGCTTATGAGGTTGAGCACGAGTGTCATGCCGAACAGGAGAAGGCCGACGAAGAAGAGGCTCTGGAATGCGGCCGAGTTGCCGGTCACCTGATCGGAGCCCGTGGCCAGCGCCGCCATCGCACCGGTCATCGTCTGTCCCGGCCCGAACGGATCGACGGTGAACAACGAACCGCCGCTCGCGCCCGCAGCGATAGCCACGACCATCGTCTCGCCAACCGCGCGCGACAACCCGACGATGAGCGACGCGACGATACCCGAGACTGCCGCCGGCATCACTATCCGCACACTCGTCGTCCGCCGACGGGCGGCCAATCCGTAGGACGCCTCCCGCAGCGACTGCGGCACGGCGTGCATCGCGTCTTCCGCGATCGACGCCACCAACGGGGTCACGAGGATGCCAACGCCTATCCCGGCGGCCATCATGCTGAAGATCGAGTTGCCGCCCATCAACTTCTCGACTATCGAAGGGCTGATCCAAGTCAGGGCGAAGAACCCCATCACTACGCTCGGGATCGCGGCCAAGGTCTCGAGGATGGGCTTGACCGTCCGTCGGAATCGAGAGCTCGCGTACTCAGAAAGGAACACCGCCGCGCCGATCCCGAGTGGCGCTGCAATCACCATCGCTATGACGCTGACGATGAGCGTGCCGAAGAGGATCGTCTTCACGTCGAACATCCCCCGACGGGGGAACCACCCGTCGGTCCAGAGACTCCGCAGCGGGATGGAACGGAGGAACGAGACCGCCTCACCGAGGAGCGACACCACGATCAGCACCCCGACGAGGATCGAGAATGCGGCTGCCGCCCTGAAGGCGGCGGCGATCAGCTTCTCACGGCGGCGGCGGCGGGGGTCTCCCAGGAGAACTGCGGAGAGACCGGGCGCTAGGGATGCGCCCGGTCTCTCGAGATGCGTTCCCGTGGGAACTTGTGTCACGCGCTGGCCTGAGCCCACGCATCCTTTGTGGCTTGGATCTGGTCGGCCGGGAGATCGACGTAGTCGGCCTCGTTCACGGACGCCAGCCCATCGGCCGTCAGGTAGAAGTCCACGAACGACTTCAGTGCGGGGTTGGACTTGATCTTGTCGTTGTTGACGTAGATGTAGAGCGATCGCGAGAGTGGGTAGGAACCGTCGGCGATGGTGTCCTGCGAAGGCGTGACGCACCCGCTGCCACCATCGATCTCGATCTTCTTCACGGAGCTTCCCGCCTGGTCGGCGAAGGCGAATCCGACGAAGCCCAGCGAGGTGTCAGATCCCTCGATGCCCTGGATGATCACGTTGTCACTCGGCGAGGACTGGTAGTCCGGCCGCAGGGTCGCCGCCTGGTCGGCGGGAACCTTATCCGCGAGCGCCATGTCCTCGATGCCGACAAGCTCTATGAAGGCGTCGTATGTACCCGACTCTTCGCCGGGAGCCGTGATGTCGAGCGGCGCGTCCGGGAACTGCCCCTTGCCGCCCTGCTTCATGGCCAGCGCGTTGGCGTCCGCCCACGAAGTGAACCCTTGGGACTCGGGTCCGAACAGCGAGTAGAGGTCGCCCTTCGTCAGGCACGTGACGGCCGCGTTGTTCGCGCTCGTCATCACCGTGATGCCGTCGAGACCGACCTTGAGCTCGGTGTAGTTCACGCCGTTCTTCTGGCAGTCAGCGGCTTCGCTGTCCTCGATCGGACGGGAAGCATCGTTGATGTCTGTCTGTCCCTCGCAGAAGAGGACGAACCCGTCACCCGTTCCGGGACCGTCCACCTTCACGGCGACGTCCGGGTTGGAAGCATTGAACTTCTCGGCCACGAGCGAGCTGATGGGCTGCACGGTCGACGATCCTGAGACGACCACCGATCCACCGCCGGACGTCGTGCTTGAGCCACTCGGATCACTGTTGCTGCTGCACGCGGCCGCAACCAGCGCGATACTCAGCGCCGCGGCCACCTTCATGACGAACTTCCGCTTGACCATCTGTCCTCCTCGACCTCTACCCCTCACGGGTGTGGATGAACCGGTTACTCCTATGGGTACATGCTAGGAACCGCGGGTAGCGGCCCGGTGGCTCATGGGTGAACGGAAGATGAACGGTGTCGAGGGCGCCGGCCCCCTAGACTTGACGCTGATGAAGGCACCCCGAACCCTGGCCGGCAGACTGTTCCTTTGGCAGGTCGGCCTCGTCCTACTGGTCCTGCTCGTGCTCGGCCTCACGCTCGACCGGGTCTTGGAGCACAACGCGATCGAGCGCCTGCGCTCATCCATGGCCGGGGAGGTCACCGCACTGGGCGAAACGCTCTCCCCCGCCCCAGCGGACCTCCAAACCCAGGTGCAAGCTATCGGCGCGGAGAGCGACGTCCGTCTCACGGTCGTCGCGCAGGACGGCACCGTCCTGGCCGATTCGGACCACGATCCGACGACCATGGAGAACCACTCCTCGCGCCCGGAGGTCGCTGCGGCTCTCCGCGGCACGACGGGGACCGACACACGCCGCAGCGCAACGACCGGCGAGGACTACCTGTACGTCGCTGCGCCCGTGTCCGAAGGGCGTGTCGTTCGCGCGGCGGTGCCGCTCACCGATGTGCGCAGACAGCAGGACGCTATCCGCCTCGCTTTGTTGGTCGGCCTGATAGCGGCAGCGGTGGCTTCGATAGGTGGCGCCCTGCTGGTAACCCGATCCGCTTCCCGACCCCTCCGTCGCATGGGTGAGGGGGTCGAGCAACTGGGTGAGGGGAACCTCGAAGTACGCGTCTCGACCGACGGCCCTCGCGAGATAGCTGCCCTCGGAGCAACCTTGAACCAGATGGCCGAACGACTCGCGGCCGAAGTCGCTGCTTCGGTTGAATCGCAGCACACCCGCGACCTGATCCTGTCCGCTATGGACGAGGGTGTCCTGCTGTTCGACGAAGACGGGACAGTGGCCTTCGCCAACCCAGCGATGGAGAGGCACCTGGGGTCCATCCCCGAGGCCGAGGGGACCGTTGTGCCGGTGGCGGTTCGCGACGCGGTGTCCGATGCTCGCGCTCGGCGTGTAGCCGTCCAGGTCGAGGTCGAGACAGGCATCCCATCCCGATGGCTGCGGGGCACGGCCGTCGAGACCGAAGGCGCTGTCCTGCTCGTCCTCCGGGACGTCACCGATTCTCGCCGCCTCGAAGCCGTGCGCCGGGATTTCGTCGCGAACGCCTCTCACGAACTCAAGACTCCGGCGGCGACGATCCAGGCAACCGCGGAGACGATCCGGCTGGCGGCAGAAGATGACCCCGCGTCCGTGACGCGCTTCGCCGACCAGTTGGAGAGAGAGGCCGTACGGCTCTCGCGGATCGTTTCCGACCTACTCGACCTCTCGCGACTCGAATCCGGCTCACAGGAGATCGCCACCGTCGCGCTGGACGAGATCGTCCGCAACGAGCTGGATCGCGCAAACAGCCCGGCCGAAGAGAAGCAGCTGACGATCCAGGCAGAGATCGCTGCCGCCAGCGTTCGCGGCTCGGCTGGGGATCTCGAGCTGCTGGCGCGAAACCTGATCGACAACGCCGTCCGCTACACGCCCGAAGGCGGCACCGTCTCGCTCAAGCTCGATCAAGAGGGCTCCTGGGCCGTCCTGCGGGTGGAGGACACGGGAGCCGGCATCCCGTCGCGCGACCTGGAGCGCATATTCGAGCGCTTCTACCGCGTTGACCGGGCACGCTCGCGCGATACCGGCGGCACCGGTCTCGGGCTCTCCATCGTTCGCCATGTGGCCGAGAACCACGGAGGCACGGTCGAGGTCGCGAGCGAGCTCGGGCGCGGCACGACCTTCACGGTGCGACTGCCTTCGGCCGGTCCCGCGTAACCTCTAGGACATGACCGTTCTCCTGCTCATCCGCCACGCGCTCACCGACGTCACCGGCAAGAAGCTGTCGGGATGGACGCCCGACGTTCACCTGAACACTCGCGGCCGAGAACAGGCAGAGGGCCTTGCAGAGCGCCTCGCTCCGCTTCGGATCGCCGCCCTCTACTCCAGCCCGCTCGAGCGCTGTCGCGAGACCGCCGCTCCAGTCGCCGCTCAGAAGGCCTTGAAGATCCAGAGACGCAAAGACCTCGGAGAGGTGCGCTACGGCGACTGGACGAACAAGTCCCTTCGACAGCTAGCGAAGACCGCTCTTTGGCAGACGGTCCAGAACAATCCCGCCGCGGCGCGCTTCCCGAACGGCGAGAGCCTGCTCGAGTGCCAGACGCGGGTCGCGGCCGAAGCCGGCCGCCTAGCCGACGAGCATCCCGATCAGATGGTCGCGCTGTTCTCTCATGGCGACCCGATACGCCTGCTGCTCGCTCACTTCGCCGGGGTCCACGCGGATCACTTCCAGCGCATCATGGTTTCCCCCGCCAGCGTTTCGGTGGTTGCGCTCGGCCACGGTGTCCCTCGGATAGTGCGCATGAACGACACGGGAGGCCTCGACGAACTAGTGGAACATCCTTCCGACAAGAAGCTGCGAGGATAGTTGGCATGGAACTGGAAGATGTCGATCGGATAACCGCTGGGGCGATAGGGGAACCCGGCGCGCGCACGTTCTTCATACAGGCCCGCCAGGGCGACGAACTCGCCACTGTCTTGGTGGAGAAGGAACAGGTTCAGCTCTTGGCGGCCTCGGTGCTGGAGGTTCTCTCCCGTTTGGACGTCGAGACGGGGACCGACGGCCCATCTGAAGAAGAGATGGCGCTCGAAGAGCCGTTCGAGCCACTCTGGCGCGCCGGACGACTCTCGATCGGCTACGACGAAAGCCGGGACCGCCTGCTGCTCGAGATGGAGCAACTCCTGCCCGAGCGCGAAAACGAGGACGACGAGGACGACGAGCAGCCCGACAGGGTCAGGGTCTGGGCAACACGCGAGCAGATGCTGTCGCTGTCCCGCCACGGAGCGCTCGTATGCCAGAAGGGCCGACCGCCTTGCGAGCTGTGCGGCAACCCGATGGATCCGGAGGGACACGCATGTCCGGCAACGAACGGACACAGGAAGCTCGGCTCGAGCTGAGCGACACGGAGAACCGGTTGGCCCGTGGGGAGATGGAGATCCTCGGGCTGATGCCCAACGCGTCGAACTACACGTTCCTCGTCCAGATCTCCCCCTCCGAGGCGAGCGGCGGGGAGCGCACGCTCGCCGTCTACAAACCCGAAGCCGGGGAGACACCGCTCTGGGACTTCCCCGAAGGGACGCTGGCGCTGCGAGAGGTTGCCGCTTATGAGGTCGCGCGTGCTCTCGGCTGGCCCGACGTTCCACCCACGGTGCTCCGCGACGGTCCTCACGGGCGGGGGTCGGTTCAGCTCTTCGTCGACTTCGATCCGGAGCAGCACTACTTCACCTTGAGGGATACGCGGCTCGCCGACTTCCGCCCGATCGCGTTGTTCGACGCCGTGATCAACAACGCCGACCGCAAAGCCGGGCATTGCCTCGTCGGTCCCGACTCCCGCATGTGGCTGATAGACCACGGTGTTTGCTTCCACGTGGAACCGAAACTCAGGACGGTCATATGGGACTTCGCCGGGGATGCCCTCAACGACGACGACCTCGCAGCCCTGGCAGATCTCGGTAGATCGCTATCGTCAGGAGAACTTGGTCAGCGACTCGACGGACTGCTCGCCCCCTCGGAACTCGACGCTCTCGCCGACCGCATCGCGGCCTTGAAGGCGAGCGGGACCTTTCCGATCCCGGGTTCGGATCGTCACTTCCCCTGGCCGCCCGTATGAGCCGGATCGCGGCCGCGGTTCGCTACTCCTTCATCGAGTCGCCATTCGGCAAGCTCCTGGTCGCGACCACCGCGAAGGGAGTCGTTCGCGTCGGCTTCCCGGAAGAGGATCCCGGAGCTCTATTGCACGAGTTGGAGGGTCGCATCTCGGATCGAGTCGAAGAAGCCCGCATCTCCGCGATAGAGCGGGAACTGGACTCCTACTTCGCCGGTCGCGCCACCCGGTTCGTCACTCGAGCCGATCTGGCGCTGGTGCTCGAGGGCTTCGGCCGGAGGGTGCTCAAAGCCACGGCACGGATCCCCCATGGGAAAACGTCCACATATGGGGAGGTGGCCGAAGAGGCGGGCAGCCCGCGCGGCGCGAGGGCCGCCGGCAACGCTCTTAACGGGAATCCCGTCCCGATCTTCGTTCCGTGCCACCGTGTCGTGCCCGCGAGCGGCGGCATAGGAGGCTACGCCGGACACGAAGACCGGAAAGCCTTCCTCCTCGACCTCGAGGGCGGGGCCGCGCACCGCCGGTAGTGGATAATCTGGGCGTCGGCTCTTCCGGGGCCGCCCGAGAAGAGCCCGAGAACACGCGACCTAAGAAGAAGGATCTGATCATGGCCAACAAGAAGCGCAAGAGCGGAAACAGGAAACCGAAGGGCGCCCCCCAGAGGAAGCCCGCGGGGCAAGGCGGACAGAGGCCCCAGCAGCAAGGAGCCGAGCAGGGCTCACCGGACAGAGCTTCAAGTAAGCCGCCGTCGGGCGAGAAGGGTCCCGGACAGAAAAGTCCCGGACAGAAGAGCCCCGGACAGAAGAGCCCCGGACAGAAAAGTCCCGGACAGAAGAGCCCCGGACAGAAGAGTCCCGGACAGAAGAGTCCCGGACAGAAGAGTCCCGGGCAGAGGCCGGGGAGCGGCTCGTCGCGCCGCGCGGCGCAGAGGCGGGCAGCCAAGCGCAAGCGCCAGATGACGACGGTTGGCCTGCCGATCGTGATCGTCGCTGTTCTGGTCGTCCTGGTGATCTTGCTGAACGGAGGCGCTCAGGGAGGCGGGAAGGTAGCTCCCCCCGGATCGATCAAGGTCGCGGGCGCATCGCTGCCGGTCCCTTCGGACGCCAACCCTACCCCGGCGATCGGGATGACCGTTCCAACTTTCTCGGCCCCAGACCTGAACGGCGGCACGGTGGGCTGGGAACCCGGCAAGCCGACGGTACTGACGGTATGGGCCGCGTGGTGCCCGCACTGCCAGGTGGAACTTCCAAAGCTCGACAAGATCCGGTCTCAGTACCCGGGCGTCCAGGTGATTAGCATCAACACCGGTCAGGGGCAGCAGCCGGGCCCCGTTCCGGCCGACTTCATCGCCAAGAACAACATCACCATGCCCGTGGCGATCGACGACAGCGCCAAGACGTTGCTGCAGGCGATGGGCGTCAGCGGGTTCCCTGCGCTCTACTTCATCAATAGCGACGGGACGATCCTGGATCAGCTAGCCGGCGAGCCTGATGACGCGACGCTCCAAGCCAACTTCGAGAAGCTTCAACAACAAGCCGACGGCGTGTCATCGAGTGGGAGCACGACCCCTAGCCCGAAGCCGAGCAAGTAGCGTCGCCGGAACCCGGAGGAGCGAGGGTGCAGAAGTACAAGAAGCCGATCGTGATCGTCATGGTCCTGGCCGTCATCTCGGCTCTGTTCTTCGCGCTCGTCCCACCGAGCAACACCCCTGGTGCCAGCCCGAGCCAGAGCCCGACCCCGTCAGCGCCCTCATTGATCGATATCACGGTCTCCGGCGAGAAAGTCAGCGGCGGCGGTGACATCACTGTGAAGCAGGGGAGCACCGCGATCATAAGGGTGACCGCCGACGTGAACGATGAAGTGCACCTCCACGGATACGACCTCAAAGCCAACGTCACACCAACATCGGCCGCCGTCATCCCCTTCGAGGCCAGCGTCGCCGGCAAGTTCGAGGTCGAACTGGAGAAGCGGGCGCTACCTCTGGCGAAGATCTCGGTCGTGCCGTGAGGAAGGTCACCGTTGGTCTTGTCACCGCCGTGATGCTATGCGCGGCGTGCGCCTCCGGCTCGTCGACCACGAACGTGTCGACGGCACCCGGGTCCCAACTCTCGGCCGAAGTCGCGACTTACGAACTCCTTACGGGTTCTCCGAACGACTTCCTCGTCGGGCTCTTCACCTCACAGGGAACGGTCAGCTATGGAACCGCCGACATGCGCTTCTCCTACCTGGGAACCGAGGCCAACCCCGTTTCTCCTCAGTCCGGCCCGAGCGCGAAGGGATCATTCATCCTGGTTCCGAACGACGACGCCGGTCAACCACCCGCCACCGACGCTCAGCTGCAGGCCGCCGCTGAGAAAGCTCCGGCTTTGACGCAGCCCGATCAGGTCCGCGGGGTGTACCAGGCCGACGGCGTCACCTTCGACCGGGCCGGATTCTGGCGGGTCGATGTGACGGTGTCTGTGAGCGGGACACAAGAGTCCTCGTCAGCGAGTTTCCCGGTCGCGGACAAGCCCATCTACCCCGCCATCGGCCAGAAGGCACCGCTCTCGAAGAACCTGCTGTACCGAGGGAAGGGTGTCGATCCGGTCACGGTCGACTCGCGAGCGACGAAGGGCTGGGCGTCGGTGCCCGACAAGGCACTGCACTCCATCACGGTGAAGGACGCGATCTCCCAGCACGTCCCGGTCGTCGTGGTCATCTCGACCCCCTTGTTCTGCCAGAGCCGCTTCTGCGGGCC
>Ga0315281_10000336_pt1 | contig 64379 bp, 91 predicted proteins | sample YL17G07_0_MG_FD_204540 | JGI IMG/M metagenome (GOLD analysis project Ga0315281, IMG submission 204540) | Sediment microbial communities from Yellowstone Lake, YNP, Wyoming, USA - YL17G07_0 | ecosystem: Environmental > Aquatic > Freshwater > Lake > Sediment | place: USA: Wyoming | collected...
AGTTCGATAAGAAAAACACTCCTGAGTTTATGACGGAGTTCTCCCAGAGATTGCACATCTATCAAGCCGGATTCAAGGATTGCCTGAAATTCCAAAAGAATCTTAGGTTGTCCATTCCCGATGCAGATCGCACGATAAGAAAAGGTGATCGAGATGAACGAATACGATAAGAAAAGTTGCTTTGGCTGTCAAACCGCCAATATATTCGGGACTCCTCAATCTGACCAATGTGTTCATTGTAAGAGATACTTGAGATTCCTGAAACGCCAAAAACATGACTATTATCGCACGATAAGAAAGGGTGAGTGAGTCAGACATTGGAGGGAGAAGATGAACGAAACCGAACTTCCAAAGGATGCCTACGCCAATCAATGTCCTAAATGTAAAGCAGAGGTTTTTACAGTCTTTATTCAAGGAGATATTTACTGGAAGTGCGAGAAATGTGGAACTCTCACCATCCAGAAAACACTCCCTCATTTTCCCTATGATAGTCCATTCCCGATGCAGAAACGGGCAAGAGCGACGGTCAGCACGACGACATCAAGCAGGAAAAGGAGAAAACGACTGGATAGGAAAGGAGAGGGTGATGATGGATGCTCACTATCGGTTCGCTTTTCTCGGGGATAGGCGGTCTGGAACTCGGCTTGGAGAGAGCCGGACTTGGCCCGGTGAAATGGCAGGTGGAGATAGATGACTATTGCCAAAAAGTCCTCGAAAAGCATTGGCCGGGAGTCAGGCGATATTCTGACATCTTCTCAGTTGATGGAACCGAACTCGAATCAGTCGAACTTATCTATGGAGGATTCCCTTGCCAGCCATTCTCTTGTGCCGGAAGTCGAAAAGGAGATTCTGATGAAAGATTCCTATGGCCGGAGTTCTTACGAATCATTCGGGAAGTTAAACCCCGATGGGTCGTTGGTGAGAATGTCCCGGGGTTACTTACAATCGACTCTGGAAGGCAATTTGGAAAGATTCTCTATGATTTGTCCGCGCTCGGGTATGATGCGGAGTGGTATATGCTCAACGCTACCGACTTCGGAATCCCCCAAGAGAGAAAAAGGCTTTTCATTATTACCCATCCCGCACGAAATGGTTCACCAACGATATTTCATAAAGACTCCCTCGATGTTAAAAGCAATCACGCGCGGTTGGATGGTTCGAGTGCAACAACGACCGACACTAACGACCAAAATAATAGAACGCGCGCCATGCCCGTATTGGGAAACGCCGTTTGGCCCGAGATACCTAACCGAGAGCGAAGCGGAACGAATGATGGGGTTCCCAACCGGGTGGACAGACTTAAGTGCCTCGGCAACGCCGTCGTCCCGCAAGTCGCGGAGGCGGTCGGGAGAATGATAATGCAAAGTGTCTCATTCGATGCAGAAACGAAAGACATTGGAGGGAGAAGATGAAACCGAAATACTACGCGCTTCTAAATGAACTCCCAGAAATCAAGAGAAGGAATATTGAAGTCTATCAAGTCAAGGAAATGAAGGGTGGCATCTACTCTCCTCTTACCCCTAAAATCAGAGATAACCCCTGTGTGATTTGCGTAGAGAAAATTCAATCCGGTCAGGAGATGGAATGGATTACCTATCGAAAGAGAGGAGCTTTTCCGCTTCCTTATTGGGAGTGCATTCATGCGGGTTGCCTTAAAGAGATCAAACGAAAATCAAGGTTGTCCATTCCCGATGCAGAAACGACCAAGAGCGAAAGCCAGCACGACGGGATCAAGCAGGAAAAGGAGAAAACCACTGGATAGGAAAGGAGAGGGTGATTGAGATGGAACCGTTGAATACGCAGGAAATGTTGGAATTGGCTCTCGGAATCGTCCATGAACTCGGAAATAAGGGGATTGGTTGCATCGAGGGAGAAATAATTCTGGTTATGGCTCAGGATAGATTGCGTTCTCAACGGTATGAAGAGATGTTCAACGGCTTCAAATCAGATATGTAAAGGGTGATTGAGGATTCAGACACCGGAGGGAGAAGATGAACGAAAAACCGTATGTATTCATCGAGAAATGCGAACACACTTCGAAGATAGTGTTCAAGAAACCCAAGCGGTGTTTCTGGTGCGGTCACGGTGCTGATATAGCGGTGAAGATGCCGAAGGAGTGTAAGAACTGTAAAAGCACGAGTGAAATTCAACACGAACATTGCATCTTAGAAGCGTTGGGGGCGGGGAGTGGAGGGAGAAGATGAGTCTAAGACAAAAGATTGATGAATTTATAGCGATGCTCTATTGTTATGCTCATTATGACACAAGATTTTGGATAAAGTTAGAAAAATATTGCGATAAGAACGATTCAAATGTCCATATGCTTTTCGGAATAATATGCGACCAAATAGAGAAAAGAACAGGAAAGAGACAATCCTGCCCTCATTGCGGGAAACCTCTAATATATTCGGACGATGAATATTAATGACAAAGAAAACAAAAAGTAATATGTATGATTGGGTCGGGATGCGCTGGAACCCGCTAGGCGGGGCGTGTCCTCATCATTGCGTTTACTGTTCGACTAATTTCTGTCGCTGGACTAGAGATAATCCCAAATATAAAGGCGAACCGAGAATAATAGAATCGGAAATGCAAAGGAAACTTATAGATACAGAAGGAAAACCTATATTCGTCTGCGCCCAAAATGATTTATTCTCTAGCACCATCCCCTTTGATACCGTCGCAAGGATATTGATGAGGTTGCACGACTTTCCAAAGAGCCAATTTATTCTCCAAACAAAGAATCCGGGGAAGTATCAGACATATATGGAATTATTCCCTCCAAATACGATTTTCGGGACTACCATTGAAACAAATAGACAGACAATAGCGTTTTCCGAGGCTCCGTTACCTTCGACAAGAGCGATGTTCATGGGGCAACTAAAACACATTTTCGAGAACGAACTGGATACAATAATAGAGACTTTTGTTACGATAGAACCTATTATGGACTTTGACATCGACAAGTTTCTGGATTTAATAGACGAGGCCGAACCGAACTTTATCAATATAGGCGCGGATTCTAAATATTTCAAATTACCAGAACCGAAATGGAAGGATGTGGAAGAATTAATGATGAGTATAAGAGGACGCGGAATAGAGATAAGAGAGAAGTCCAATCTAGAACGGTTGAAAAAATGATAAAGTGCGCGAACTGCGGGAAGAGAGAAGGAACTATCAAGTGGGTGGGTAGCGAGGGGGTATTGGCACTCACGCATGGATTCTACAAAATGTGGTGCGAAATATGTGCCACCGAAGCACAATTAGAATACGCTAAAGAGTTAGCAAAGAATATTCCCAAACTAGAAGAGAGATTGAAAATCCTAATAGCAAAAGAGGAAAGAGAATGTTAAACGTAGAAATCAAAATTAACGAGACGCAATTAAGAAGTCTGGTGGCGATGAGAGTAAAAGGCAAGATGCACGAAGTATGTACCTACGAAATAGTAGATGTCACCAACGGAAAGTATAAACATATCGGAAAAATCTCCCATAATTATGACGATGGTGCGGAAAAGTTGGTCTGTATGATGTTGAAACTTTCCGGACAATCGGAATTGCCGACAACCGCACCGAAAGACATTGCGAAATATATGAAAAACTTTAAAGAACAAGGAAGAGGATGGATTTAAATGACACCATTGGATTTGATGTTTTGGTTGATGATAATACTCATCATAAGCGCGGCAGTGGTTTTCATATTGGAAGCGATATGCGACGATGCAGTATTTGGAATAGCAATCGCTTTGTTCCTCATAGGGTCGGCCCTCCTGATATTCATAATCTGGTTAATAATGTGGTTTATTTCATGGGTAATAAACGGTTCTCCGAGTGGTTAGTATGAATTGCTCAAAGTGTGGAAAAATTGAAAACACAAAGTGAAATAGACGACACCATATGTTCGGGATGTATGACGGCATATGAAACAAGAACGAACGAAGAGGAAAGACAAGCGAACTTATCCGGGGATTCTTAAAAATGAAAATATGGTTCACGGCGGATTGTCATTTTGGGCATTTTAATATCATTAATTATACAAATCGCCCGTTCAAGAATGTAGAACACATGAATTTCGAATTGATAAGAAGATGGAATAAAGTAGTTGCCAAAGATGATTTGATTTATCATGTGGGGGATTTTGCATATAAAGGACAGACCCAAGCAAAAGAAATTGAAAAACTTCTTAATGGAAAAATAGTCCATCTAGAAGGAAATCATGATAGCAACAACGGAGTTAAAACACTAATTGTTTACGCTAAAATGAGGTTTGGAGGGAAAAACATTTGGGTAGAACACATACCTCCGGCGATAGGGGATTTCCCCCTTGAAACAGATATGATTCTTTGCGGTCATGTTCACAACCTATGGAAACATACATTTATAGAAGATATTCCAGTTATAAATGTCGGCGTGGACGTTTGGGATTACCAACCTGTTTCGATAAATTCGATACTTAAATATTACGAATCGGTGAAAAAATGAAAAAAGAATTTCCAATATATGGAATAGATACGATGTGTAAAGTAGAAGAAACCATGCCGTTGAGTTTAAGGGTTCTAAGTAATGATAATCTAAGATTTGCTTATAACGAAGGATTTCCAAAACGGTTAAGTAAATGCTCCATATGTGGAAAGCCGACGATGAAAATTCCGATGGCTATATTAGAAAAATCCGGCGGAGAAAGTCCGTTTGAAGAAATGAGTATTAGGCGTACAGGAATATTTAAAAAAAGATATTTCATGCTTGAGCCGGATTGTACCGATACGTCTTCTAATCATTTTTGGAAGCGAAAGAACGAAATCGAACTCACGAAAGACGAAGCGTTAGCAATAATAATGGGGTATAAAGATAAAAATAAAATTAAAGTAAGAACTTTAGAGGAACAAGGAATAAAATGAAAGTGCGGTTCTCCGGATGGTTGATATGGCAATAATAAATATGGGAAATTACTTCATAAATACGGGAGAGTGTCCGTTCTATAAGAATTCCATAATCATTTCGAGTTTTGGATGGTGCGGTATCTGTGGTTTCGAATGTTCTAAATATCCAGATACAAGTAAATGGGAAGAATGCAAAGAATATATCAAAGGAATCAAAAGGCGATGAAACTAATAAACTTCGATTGCGACAACTGTGGAATGATGAATGGCGATGACCCGTCTAGATGGGGAGAGTGCGACCACTGTATAATAAACATGGCAATAGCAAATCATTGCGACTGGCGCGGAAGATGCAAGAGAACGGCTTATAGAGAAATATTTCACGAAACGGGATGGTCTTATCTTTGTTTTTGGCACTTCTGGTTGAACAGAATAAGACGAATCTACAAAAAGAGTGTGATGTCGGGATGGTCAGAAAATCTAAAATAATGAAAGTCGTAAAAGTCGATTGGTTAGATGTTACCGAAATATTTGACATACCCAAAACCGCAAAAATAAATCCAGATAAATGCACCACCTATGGAGAATTCGATTCGCAAACCAAAGATACTTATACAATAATAAGGGAACACAAAGGTAAAGAATGCGATAAACAGATATTCATAAAAAAGATGATTGTTAAAATCACAGAATTGAAGGAAGTAAAATGAGCAAAGAAAAAATAGACTGGCGGTTTCTGACGCACCCATTAAAATGTTTCAAGGATTGGTGGATGTATAGAGAGATTTGTAGGAAATATTGGAAAGAAAAAGAGGCGAAAGAATGACTGAATTTAAAGTAACAACCGAATATTTCTATCATTACGACAAAGATGATTTCACTATGCACTCCTGCCCGAATTGCAATAGTAGCGAACACATTCTGACTAAAACCGGAATATATGTCTGCCCGTTCTGTGGAAGGTTTTGGAAAAATATTCGTGTTAAAGTTGATACGCCCCAAAAAACAGAAGCCGAAATATGGACGGAATACTTTGATAAATGCCAGCACGAACTTGATATTTATATTATATTCGAAAATAAATTTAAAAAAGAAAGGGACGAAGCAATTCGTCAATTAAGGGCATCGGAGATGAAAGAATGAAATATTCATGCAGAGAAAAGAAAACTTGTAAAAGAGCAGATGAAAATTGTACTACAGAATCGGATTCGTCGTGGAAACTCCCCCATCGTTGTCCTAAGAGTCGATATAAAATAGCATGGAAGAAGGAAGAATGACGGAATGGGATTGTCTTTGGGTAGATGAAAAATGTCTTAAATGCCCTAATTATCATCGTATGATAAAAAGTGAAATACCGCCGAAATGTCCTAGAAATTTAAATCCTAGATGGAGAGTAATAGGATGAAATATAATAAAGTAAAAGAAAAAATACCGCATTTCGAAAAATGTGATGAATGTTATTGGATAGATTTAATGAAGGCCGGATTCTGTCCTTATAAGGATACTTGCGAATTCGACTTTTTACCGATTGGCCCAGAAGGTAAGAAATATCTGCTTCCGGTGAAACAATGAATAAATCTCCTCCTATAGTTATTGAGTCATATAATCCCAAACAAAGTTGGGCTTTGGGTATAGTAGAAGTTGCACCAGAAGAGTGGAAGTGTTCTGAATGCGGAGGAAACTTTTTGTTTATATCTCCCTCTCATATTCAATGTAAAAAGTGTTTCATAATACATAAAATAAAGGAAGTGAAAGCAATGAAAGAAAAATTACTTTGCGCCACCGATTGCGAAGGTCAATTTATAATAGGTAGATGTATCGGTTGTATAAGGTATCCAAAATCAAAGACGAAAGATAAATATAAAAAATTCAACGAAGGAGTTACAATATGAAACTCACGGGTTATGGTAAGCGTCGTTGCCCGGGTTGTGGCAGATTTATGTCTTATCATTGGGGTAGTGGTGGTTACAATTTACCAGAAGATTACCCCGGCGATGAATATTGGGTATGCAAATGTGGCGTAGTGGTTGAAATATGAACAAGGAAGGGATGCTATGGGAAATCTGCATGGATATATATAGGCAAGTATTCAAAGAGGCGGAACCATCCGGAGATTTCGACAAGATGATAAAGTCCGGCGAGACTAAGAAAGACGAGTTCTATATGAATTATTACCTTCCTGATAAACGTTTAATGGAAATAATAGATATTCATTGTAGGAGAAACAAAATGAGCAGATATGACTCGAAAACGATAAAGAACGAGATTGTTATCGGTTGTTCGCCGACTGGTTGTCGAAAGAGGATTTGACTTATGAAACTAAGATTATTGGACGAAAAAGGAAAGATACTAGACGAATGGGAAGTTAATAAATTGAATCCCAAGTTAGTAGAGATTATTATGCAGGATATAAAAGCCGAAAAGAAGTGCGGAGATAAATCCTGTGCCGACTGTAAAGAGGAGTGTCCTTTATATGGTACTTAATCAATTGGTTTGTGTTTCTATTCCATTTCAGGAAAGATTCATAATTCCTATGGAATCCGGAATAAAAACAAAGACTTCTAGAAATAAAAAATACGGTGAAGTAGGAAATATTTTTATAAATAATACCCATATTTATCAGATTACGGAAATAGAAAGAATGGAATTAGGAGTTGTCGCCAAGATTTATTACAGGCAGGAAGGATTTAATAGTCCTCAAGAATTTATAGATTGTTGGGTCGGACTTCACCCTAGAGAAGGATTCGTTCCAAATCAGAAAGTATGGGTTCATTCGTTCAAGAGATACTATGGCTAAATGTTATACTTGCGGAGACAGAGGTTACTATTATGTCACTATGGAGAATAATAAACCGATACCGAGGAAAAAAATTTCGTGTCCGAACTGTTGTGCCAACAAAGGGGATGCCTCGAAAAAATGAGTTTTAAGATTTACTTTTAATACAAGAAAGGATATAGTGATAACCGATGGAAAATAATTCCGAAGAAGACATTATCGACGGTTACGAACCGAATCTCTTTGATATACATAGGAGTTTCGAGAACTTTGTGTATTATGGCAGATTTTCACCGATTGTGGGCAACTATGAAGCAAGACTTTGCACGGCACTAGTATTTCCTTTAAAGAGGGTTTCGGTTCTCCTAAAAGGTGCATCTGGTTCTGGAAAGTCTAGGATTATAAAGTGTGCAGGAGAGGCGATTTGGGGAAGAGATTTATTCAAAGACAAGGTTCCGGAAGTATTATATATGTCAAATGCTTCCTCAAAGGGTTATATAACCGAAGAATTAATGGATAGAATAGAACATAAATGCACACACTGTGTTGTCCCTGAGTTACAAAACGCCATCGCAGGGAACGAAACCGTAGAATCAATGATTAAACTATGGACGGAAAATGAGGTGTTCAGTTATGACAGAGCCGAAAAGTTTGGGAGAGTTACTAAAAAGTATATATTATCTCCTTTGCCGATTTTGACTTCGATAGCAAGTGAAAATAAACACCTTGAAAGACTCGGAGAAGAAATGGAACGAAGATTCCTACCGTTTTATACGGTCTCCAATAAAGAGATTAATGAGCAAGTCCATAAAAGTAAGGCAAAGGCGAGGTCGAAAGTAGATGAGGATTTGCTCAGTATGACGGAACATGATAAAGAGGATTTGCGTTACCATATGAAAATGGCTTCTAAGATAATCAATCCCATTAAAAATCCATGTGCTGAGTTCATGCAGAAGATGATTCCAAACAATTATGTCATCTCAAATTCGCAAATTGACTATTGGTTCGATATAGTCGAGGCGGTTACTAAGTTCTATTATCAAAATAGACCCGTCTTTAAAACCGGAAGGAGTAAGAAAGAATATTTATTATCTACTCCGGCTGATAATTACATAGCGTGGGAAATAGGCGGTTCGGCCACCGTTTTAGCGTCAATGAATATTCCAGACTTAGGGAGAGAAGTAATGGATATACTCCCGTTAAGGGACGACACCACCGAAGATGTTGCAATAAATTTGAACGAAATCATAGATGGACTTTCCTTAAAGGGCATCGAGAGGACGAGAAAACAACTCATAGGAATCATGAAATCCTTGGAAAGCGTGTCATATGCCAAGAGAAGCGAGACCTTTAAAGGGAGAGAAAACTTTTATAGGACTAAGGACTATAATTTTGTTACGGCGATTAACTGGACTAAGTGCATCGAAGAGACAATAAAGGTCATAAAACAAGACCATCCGGAGATTGCGGAACGCTACATAAGTGAATATTGCAGTAACCCTATTGTGCCTCATCCATTTACGAATGAAAAGATAAAAATTTTAGACATTCCATATAATAAACAAGAAGAAGAAGAACGACGAAAAAGGCGAACCGGGAAGGTCAATTTAGACGAATTAAGTAGATTTTTCTGATTAGGTGATATAATTTGGCAAAAGAACGAAAAAAGATATTAAAGGGGCAGACGGTTTTAATTCCTACCGCCTGTGGAAAATTGTATGTCAGCATAAATTTCGACGGAGATATTCCTTTTGAGTTGATGGGAAGGATGGGTAAGACGGGTGGATGCGTAGCGTCTCATATAGAAGCACTAGGAAGAATGTGTTCGTTGGCATTGCAATATGACGCACCGCCCAAAGAAATGATTAAACATCTCGAAGGCATAAGATGTCCTAATCAAAAGGAGAATGGCGATTCGGTTACCTCTTGCGCCGATGCTTTCGCAAAGGCTCTTAAGATGATTGTATATCCGGAAGAACTCAAAGAAGAACCGAAGAAAGACCACAAACCGCGTCCTGCGAACGAGTGATTTCTTGAATGTTTTTAAGGCTTATATAAAATTGATATGTTTCGTAACGAATATGAAATGCACTAAATGTGGCAGAAAACTTAAAAAAGGAAACACTTATTATGCTCATCACGAAGACGAATTATGTTTCAAATGTAACAGAGTTAGGGAAAAATATCACAGACAATATATCCATGACAACCATAGTCTTAAATAGAAGTTCCGACAAATGGGTGGTAGAATGAAATTGGAAGGATTCCTAAATAACGTGAGAGATAAAGGTTCTTGGAATAAATGTGCATATAAAGATTGCGAAAAACCACCAGTGGTTCACTTATCTACAGAAGAAACATTTCTTTGTCAAGAACATTATAACTTATATTGCGATATAGAACAAAAGAGTTGGGAGGAATTGAAGGATGCCAAATGATTCAAAATCGCTTCTCTTCCCGAAGATAATGAGAGAAGTGAAGAGAGTAAAGACAGAAGCCGACCTGATAAATACACGGCTAATGGACATTAAAAGAAATCAGGAAAATATGAATGACGCCGTGAAAAGATTAAACTTTTTAATAGAAGGCAAAGACCCGGATGACGGAAACGACGCTTGATGCCTTTGAAATCGAGAAGCGAATACGCGAACTTGGGTTAGACCGGATTAAAGAGGAAAATAATGACCGAAGAAAAAGAGAGGATGTTCATTCCGGCGAACGAAATTATAGAAGAAGCGTTAAACGCTGAAAGGATTGCCGGAGAACTCGTAGAGAAGTATGACATTGACGGTGCTTGTGCGATTGCTTTGGCAATCAATAGAAAGGCACTGCTTTATATAGAAGAAAGAACAAACGGGTAATGCAATGTTCAAAAATTTAAGAGAGGAAATAATAAGGATTCATCTTATTAGAACGAACGACCAAGCGACCGAGAAGATGAAAAAGATATTCAACGAGGCGCGGAAATGAAGTACGATAATCTCCCGTCGTGGTGGAAGTCCGACAAGCCTTGGATAATTCAGGATTGCTTGGAGGGGATGAAGAGCATACCTGATAAGGCCGTCGATCTGGTGCTGACAAGCCCTCCTTATGACGATTTGCGAGATTATGGTGGCTTCACATTCGATTACCACCAAGTCATACCCGAGATATTCAGGATAATGAAGGATGATGGTGTGTGCGTCTGGATTGTCGGAGATAAAACAGAAAACGGAACGGAATCATGCACGAGTTTCAAACAGGTTCTCGCGTTCAGGGACATCGGATTCAATCTTCATGATACAATGATTTACGAGAAGGCGGGCTTTGCTAGTCCTTCGACCAATCGTTATCATCAGGTTTTTGAATTTATGTTCATCTTTTCAAAGGGGAATAATATCACATTTAACCCTCTCAAGGACAGGCCCAATAAATGGGAAAGTTGGGGAAGAAATACTCGCAGACAGAAAGATGGAAGACTGATTGAAAGACCGAAAAGAAGACCATCAAACCCGACAGGAATGAGAATGAATATATGGAGATATTCAACTGGCTTCGGTAATACTTCTGATTCCCCTCTCGCTTTTCAGCATCCGGCAGCGTTTCTTGACGAACTGGCGCATGATCACATCATTTCATGGTCTATTCCCGGCGACATCGTCCTCGACCCTTTCCTCGGCTCAGGAACAACCTTACTCGCATGTCGCAAGACCGGACGAATCGGACTCGGCTTTGAAATCAACCCCGAATACGAATCAATCATCAGAGAGCGCAGCATGGCAGAAATCCCCAAGATAGATGAGTGGGCGACCGATAAAGATTATGAAGAACTTAAGGAAACTGCAAAAAATTAGTTGATTATCTAACAAACGGTGGTGTATTATGAACGAAACTGAAATAAGACAAGCAAAAGTAAAAGCGATGCTTTGGAGTAAAGCAAAAGAACCGCAGAACGCGGATGAAATAATAAAGTTTTTGATGAAACAATTCGACCCGATAGATATGAAATTCAATTTAGCTTTACTTGCGGGAGATTGGCATGGAAGATATAGAGACAAAGAACTAGTCAATCATATGTATTCCGTCGCAAAGGAATATAGTGTCAATACGATTTTCATTCCCGGCGATTTCTGGGATTGCTATGATTATACACATTTCACTAAAATATCGCAAGACACTAGGTTCAGAGAAGAAATTTCAACCGCTAGAACCGAGCTAGAAAGACTCACGGAAACCTTTGATAATATATTTTTCTGTCGCGGTAATCATGAAAAGAGGTTCATCAAAGAGAATAGCGGTATGTTGGGAATTAAAGAACTGTTCGCCTTATCCGGGATAACCAAAGGATACAGAGTAACGTTAGACGATTATATGTATTTAACATCTGCCGGACAAAGGTGGAGGATATCCCACCCCGAACTATATAGCCCGACACCATTAACGATAGCAAGAGGATTGGCGAGGAAATATCATTGCAATCACTTCGTCGGTCATGGACACAGATTCAATTATGGATTCGATGATTCCGGTCAATACCAACTCATGGACGGCGGAGGAATGTTTGACTCTGATAAATTAGAATATATGAGAAATACAACTACGCACCCGTCGATTATGTCGGGGTTCGGCATGGTCGTCGATGGTAGGATGGTTCTATTCCCCGGAAAAGGTATAAGGACGGATTTTGAATGAACAAGACAGAAAAGGAGATAGAAGAGATAAGACGAAAAGCATTTATGGAAGGATACAACCTAGGATTTAAAGGCGGATATGATTTAGGGGTAAAGAACAAAGATTTGCCTAAAACAACTCCCAGACCGCATGATTTTTTTTGGCAAGACGGGGAACGAAGACTGTCTCATACTTGCCCCGGAGAAAGAGTATATAGTTGATAAATATGCGTTGCCCCAACTGCGATACCTTATTGACACCGGAAGGAGAGACCAATAGAGGATTGGGTTCAGACGGTTCGATAACAGAGTGGTGGCGAAGACACGGTTATAAGAAGAAGAGATGCCCGGTGTGTGGATGGGTCGAGAAGTGAAGAGATGGTTTATTCAAAATCTTATAAAAATAAAATAATAAACAATATAAGAAATATTCTAGGAGAACGCGGATGTATGTCGGCGTCGGCTCTATCTCTTCATTTACAAAGATATAAAATATATCGGACTCCTCCCTCTGTTTCGATGTTCATAGATTTTTATGCCAAAGATATTAAGAAACTCAAAGGAAAGTGCCATAATGTTCCAACACTTTATTACTTAAGTGATGATAAAGAAATAAAACACATAACTAAAATAAGAGAAGAAACAAAGCAACGAAAATTGGAGAAACAAAGAGAAAACCGCGAGTGGTACGATTATGAATAAAAAGAAAATAGAATACGTAATGAATAAGGTAGATGACGAAGAACAAATCAAGATGTTCTTTGCAATCCTTAAAAAATTGAACAAGGCGGTGGGAAAGATGAAATTCGACGACTTGAATGACTTCCTCTTCTCTATCTCAGCCGTACTCACCTTTGTCGGATATAATATAAAAGAACATCACTTAGAAGGTATGGAAGATGCGTTTATGAAAATTCTTTCAGCATCAATACACGGAACAGAACCTTCTGCATTGATTCCTAAAATAGAAGAAAAACCGCAACCTAAAGTATCAGACGTGATGTTCAGATGATAAGAAGAAAACGAACAATCGGCGTGGATATAGACGGAGTGGTTTGTGAATTATTGCCATCTTTATTAGAAAGAGTTAATAAAAAATATGGAAGCAGACTAAAGAAAACCGATATCACGGATTGGAACTTCAAAAGAGGCACTGTGGATTTATACAAAGAAATATTGGAGAGTCTAACTGATGATAATTTCGTACTGAATCTTCCGACGGTTCACGGGGCGAGGGAGGCGATAGAAAAACTTAGTAAGCATTATCATATAATATTTGTAACCGCAAGAAAGGTCGCTCCGGAAAAATCCACAAAAGAATGGATTAAGAAAAACTTCGGCGGTCACTACACGGTGATTTTCAACGGCAAAAAAGAAGATGTCAAAATGGACATGTTGATAGATGACAATTGGGGAAATGCCAATGCCTTTGTTCAAAAGACCGGGGCATATGCACTACTTTTCGACCAACCTGTAAATAGATATATGCCTCATGTTCACGGAATAGAGAGATGTTATGATTGGGAAGATGTGTTAAGAACGGTGAAGAGAATCTTTGGTGATTAGATGCAAGAACTTTATCCGGCGTTAGGATTTCTATTAGGAATCGGAACTGGTTTTATAGGAGTATTCTTAATTTGTTTCTATGATTGGTTAATACAAAGAAGGAGACGAGCATTATGGAAGAGAAAGAAGATATATTAAGTAAATGTCCGATGTGCGGAGAACCAACTTATTATACAGATGTTGAAGAGGGTCAGTTGCGTCATTGCCCGAAACACGGTATTCTTTCTGCTCCAACAGAATGGCTTAGAAATACGAGAACGATTTCAGAAATGGCTCCATTGAGGAGGAAGAGAAGAATGAGAGAATCGGTAAAGTATGAATGCAGGTGCGTGATTGAATATGAATTAGAAAACGGATTGATGTCCGTTGTTAAAATATCTCCCTGCAAAAAACATCAGCCTACGCAAGTATATTGGGCGAAGGGACAAAAATGAACATAGAACCCTTTTATTGTTCCAACTGTCAGAAGGAGATTAATTTTTCTGAGGCATTCTTTTTTATAATAGGAGGATTTTGTTCTCAAAAATGTGAACAGGAATATTTAGGAATGATAATTCAACCAACAAGGGTGTTTTAATGTTTGAAATTCAGGGTTTGATATTCGCAATCGGTTCGTTGATATTCGCAATCAGCCTTTTCCCATCCGTAAAGCAACAGATAAGCATTCCTCTTTGGACATCTGTTCCAACAGCAACGATACTTTGGATTAATACAGTAACTTACTTTACTATGGGAGACGCTTTCTATTATGCTCTATTTACCTCTGGATTCACGGCATTTATCTGGACGGTTCTAATTTATATTAGAATAGATACGGAAGGATGGAACGAATATGGCCGAAATCATAATAGTTCATAGAATACACGGACATTCAACCCACGATTTAGCTATATATTTGGCGGAAAGGCATCTTAAAATCAAAAAGTGTATTCTGAAAGACCCGACCATATTCAAGAAGAAGTTTTATTATCCGGGAGAACCTGACATATACTTCGATGTGATTGAAGGCGGAAAACGATACACTTATATAGTGGAGATGGAATCCAATCCGACGAAGGCGAACACCGAAAAGAAGAACAATCAATTCAAAGGTTCCAACGCTGGAATAACGGATATGATTTTAATTGATTTGAGCAAGTGCGAACACCCAGAGAACTGGATTGAACTAGATACGTATATAAAGAAGTGGTTACCTATATGAGACCGAGGATAAGAACCTGTCATTATTGTGGCGAACCTGTGCCGAAGAAAGATTTAAAGATAAGAACCGTTCACGGTAAAAACGATGAACACGAACATATTGTGTTGAAATTTCATTCGGTCTGTCTCATAAAATGGGAAAGAGAAAGAGCGTTTAAATATAGGTGGAAATAAAGATATGAATATATCTGAACAAACTTATATAATAGGGGATTGCAGAGATGTATTAAAGAGTTATCCAAATAAATTCGGTCTTATAATTACTAGTCCTCCATATAACGTGGGGAAGGAATACGAAGAAATAATGAGCGAAGATGAATATTCAGATTTCCTTCTAAGTTGTTATAGAGCAATTTATGACTCTATGACGGAAAATTCAAGGATTTGCGTAAATGTTCCTTTCAATATGACAAATCTTAAAACCGATGATATTTCAAATATTTATTATCTTAATTATAAAGTACTAGAGAAGGTGGGTCTAAAGTATAGGGAAACGATTATTTGGAATCAACAAAATGCCCAGAACGGAACGGCTTGGGGAAGTTGGAAATCCGCATCAGCACCCTGGCTTAGACATCAAACAGAAGCAATTCTTGTTATGTATAAAGGAAACTGGAACAGAGGAAAAGGAGTTTCTGATATAACTAGTAAAGAATTTATGAAATTTGTCTTGGATATATGGGTTATGAACTGTTCACAAAGAGATATACACCCGTGCCCGTTTCCAACAGAACTACCAAAAAGATGCATAAGATTGTTCTCATTCGTGGATGACTGGATTCTTGACCCGTTTCTTGGGTCGGGAACAACACTACTAGCTTGCAGAGAATGTAATAGAAGCGGTGTCGGAATAGAAAAATCCTCTAAGTATGAGAATGAAATAAAAAGAAAGGCGTTGATTGGAGTTAAAGACGTGATGAAATTTGAGTAAGCACGATAAGTTTATGTATGTCATAATCGTTATTACTATTGTAATGAGTATATTGATAATGGGTAGATAAAATGAAACGAATAATATTGACGAGAATGAATCCGCCGATGGTCGTCAGAGACACGCAAGATTTGGACGGGTTCCTTAAAAGAAAGAAGAAGAAGGAGGAAGAGAAAGATGCCGACCGAACGAAACCCATATAGACTTTCTGTTCCAAGGAATACCAACGAGAGTACAACGGAAAATGTAGTGTTAGATGAGGTTTCCAACGAATTTTTTAATGGCGGTGGAACTTTAAATTCTAGCACTTCGAGTCTTTCCGGAACTTTTACTTATGATGAATCGCAAGATGAAAGAAATTATTATGGTTGTAATTTCAGTCCCTATATTTTATATAGAAACACTCCGATAAATCGGGAAGATAGTATAGAAAATTCCTGTAAGCAATGCAACGAAGTTTATAAATGTCATCCCGACTCCAAAGCGACGAAAACGATGATTTGCTGGAAATGTTATTCCGCCCAACTAATAAAAAATAAAATCGCGGAACTTTCTACAGTATTCCCCTTCGGAGTAATCGTCGATATGAAAGTGGATATCAACTATGGAACTCCCGTGTTAAAATATGTTATTATGAAAAAAGGAATGAAATTATATAAGTTGGTCATCAGCAATTTCGAAGAGATAAAAGACGAGGTTGAGAATAATGGCGGAACAAGATAGGCACATTCTAATGATATTTGCGGATAAGATAAAAGATAAATCGAACTGTTCATCTAGACACATCGGCTGTTTGATAGTGAGTAAGCAGATGTACATTCTATCTTCCGGCGCAAACATAACTCCAAACCCATACTGCGTGTTCATAGGATGCCATAAAGAAGCAATGGGCGCGAAACACGGAGAACATTCTATTTATTGCGACTCGCAACACGCCGAAGAAGTCGCCACAAAACTTTTGAAGATAAAGATTTCCGAAGAAGAATTAGAAGATTTAAAACCACTTACGGCTGTCATGACTTGCGGTTATCCATGCCGATTCTGTCTGGAAGAATTAATAAATGCCGGAATAACTAGGCTGATATTAGGTTCCGATGTGTTCTATAACGAGGAAGACAAAAACGCATGGGAAACCAAATATAAAGATAAATTTACCGACGTGTGGATATGTCCGATATAGACCCGAAGTTGAAGGAATTCGTTTCGATGGTCAGAAAGGAATCTGACGCAAATGATGACGTTTGGCTCAGGGACAGGATAATGAAAACCGAGATTTTCAGGGAATTAGAGAAAGACTATGATAATATCCTTGAGGTATTGGAATTCGCAATCAAGAGGACGAATCTAAGGGAACGAGTTAAGGCGGATTTAAAGAAATGGTGGGAATTCTGCAAGACGGAAAGGTCTTATAAAGACGATTCTAGATTGACGGCGGAGTTATTGGCTTTCAGTTTCGAAGTGCAGAGTTCTTGCGACGGATTTCTTAATCTTAATACCGACGCAGGAAGATTCATAAAGAAGTATTCCAAAGCCGAATTGATTAATTTGGCGGAAGAAGTCGCAAAGGAAAGTCCTTGGAAGGAATGATATGTTACCGAGAAGTGCTATATTTTCATTATTGGTCGAAGATTTAAAAAAAGAGGGTGCGATGCCAGCCGTGATTCTTGCTTATAGATTGAAAAAATTGAAAAGAATAGACTTGTCGGCAAGAGAGATAAGTAGCATACTAAGGAAGGAGAACGACGGTTCAATCCTCATTAGGAAACCCAATAAGACGGAACATCACTTCGGCAATGCAGACTCTTGTAGAGATACATTATTCTTCGAGGCGATAGAATGAAATTGCATTTTCATAAATAGGAACAAAAAATGATTGAAGAACCTCCGGCTGGATATGAATATAACGCAAAGAAATACGGAACGAGAGGTCTGTGTCGTTTCTGCAAAAACGAATGCAAAGATAGCCTTCTCCTTGTTTCGTTTAGGACATATTGTTCAAAATTCGTGGAGAAATGAATTAGATGATTGAAGAAGATGTGCGTCTAACTTATAGATTTTTGAATCATTCCAAAGAAACGGAGATGCGCCTCATATATCCATTCGAAAAAGAAGTAAAGAGTATATGGGTTCTTACGGAAAATGAATTTGTTGCCGTCTGCAAGGAGTTCGATGGGAAAGCCAACATCTATGTCGGCATGAATGAAAGGTCGCATAATGGAAGTAAAGCAAAGGATATAATATCACTTAATGCTTTGGTGATAGATATAGATGCTTTCAAAGAAAAGGATTACCCGGCTAAGTATTCAGACATAGAAAAGGCGTCCGAATCGGCTATGGAGTATATAAAGGACGCGACCAACAAAGGTAGGAAACCTTATTTGGCGTTTTCCGGCAACGGTTGGCAGATTTGGCATAAAGTGTTTTTAGACATAAACGACGAAAACCGTAAAAAAGTGCAAGCAGTTTTGAGGAAATACCAAAAAGCGGTTAAGGAAAATTACGAAAAGGAACGATGCAAGATAGATAATATCGGGGATTTGGCAAGGGTCATCAAGGTGATAGGAACTAAAGCGGTCAAACCCAAATGCGACGAAGAACGTTATTTTAGGAACTCCCATTGGAAATTCAAGCCGATAGGCGTATGCGACGACATCAAATGGTCGAAAAAGATATTCGAACTCGGAGACCACATCAAAGACGAGAATTATCAAAGCGTCCTTGACATGCGGGATATCATCATAGAATCGCAAGAATTGAATAGACATATAGAAAAAATGGGTTTCGTAACTAGAGACATATTTGAAGGGAATTGGAGAAATTATGATTATCAGTCTCGTTCCGAAGCCGAATTCTTTCTTTTAATTAGGTTCGCCAAAGATAAAATAGAACCGGAATATGCGTGGGCGTTGATGGATATATGCAAAATCGGCAAATGGCAAGAGGAAAATAACGCATATAGGCAATTAAGTATAACAAAAGCTTATAATATCAGTACGTCGGAAAGTGAATAAAATGGAAAAAACAATAAAGGCGAGATGCGATTGGTGTCATGAATATGGCAATTTCAGAAAACCCGGCCCTAGAATATGCAAAAAGTGTTGGAAGAATAGAGGCGATGAGGCGTATATAGATAGTTTACCTTCCGATTACCCGCCTTCATACGGAACCCCCCCTGTATCGACCAAGAATATATCTGCAAACGCAAAACGGGGGCATAAGGATGTTTGGAGAAACCTCCCCGAAGCAAAAAAGAAAGAAATCTTAGCAAAACTCAAAAAAGGACGGGAAGAGAAGAAACTCAGAGATAGAATTAAAATAATTTAAAGATTCAAATAAGTAGCCGTTCTTTCCCCGGCTTTCCCTGCCCAAATGGGGCCAGCCGAACTTGTCATCCCGGGAACGGGAATTGGGGGAGGGTCGAAAACATTTGTAGCACCATCATGGAAATCGAATTGGACGGTTAGATTTTTATATGTATTCATATCTATTCCTTCCCTGACCGGGCCACTAGTTGTACCGACGACGCAACGAGAGATAACAATCCCGGAATCAGCCGGTTGTGATAAATCCTTCATTCCGACGGCATCATATCCTAGATTTATCTTGCAACCATAAGCCGGGGCGTACGCCTTATTTATATATACACTACTGACTTCACCGTTGACGGTGGAATAAGGAATCATCACCAATGTATTGATGTCCAACATATTGTTTTCGGCGAAATTTGGTATGTCGTCAGTTTCATATACGAAGAACAAGGGGTTTTCTATCCATGTTTCCATAGCTTCGTCACTCATATATGAATATATCGTGGAATTTAGATAATTCACTAACTTGTCGGCAGGAACGTCCTCATATATCGGTTCCCCTTCTCCGTTACCAATGGTGTATTTTCCAATACCGTCCCAACCGTGTTTCCAGTAATAATCCCACTGACTAAGATTCTCGTTCTTATCAGTCGGTATTCTTTTTGGATTATATTCAAAATGTATAAGTTTATTTTTGGGGTCAGGAGTCATGATAACTCCTATTTTATCTATTACATCCATATAATCTTGTTCTCCGGCTTTTATACTCCACGCGCCGGTTGTTGCATCGTAATCGGCGTCCATGTAACAATGCACGATTTTCGTGGGAGCGTAGGTGGGTCTGAAAATAGCGTTATGTCGGTTAAAACCTAGTTTCTCAAAAATAGTAGATTTTCCTCCGCCTACAGATGTTATGTTTGTTTGACCGGGTTTTATTTCTGCCATACAATCGAGATAGCCTAGGGATATCTCTATACTCCCCGTAGTATCCGACGATGTTCCGGCGTTCATGGAATTGGAAACGAATAGCATGAACGTGATATCTCCATTGGCTTGGACATAACCGGTTGGTATCGAATCATCGAACAGATTTATTTCTCCGGGGGTAACTGCTCCTATATTGCCATAATCCGTCAAAATTTCATACCAATAAGGAGTAGCCGCTGGCATCCACAAATAGGAACGAATTTTTCCTACGGTCCCCAATGTCGTATCTCCTGAAAAAGTGGCTTTGATTTGTAAGTTGTGTTTCAACAATTTTAAAAATGCCAACCTTTTTTTCATTTCGTCAAATGCCGCCGGAGTATTCCATGTAAAGATTTCCTGTATTCCATGAGCATCTGTAGAAGCGATAGAGAGTCTTTGTGTTTTATAATCGAATCTGCTTCCTGTGAGGGCAAACGACGAATCTTGGGATATATTATTAAGAACATCTTTTGTTAAACATTCAGCATCGGCCCAACTCGAAGATATCTGTCCGGTTTCGTCTAAATAAGATATGATTTCATTACTAGTCGAAATTATTTTCGCTTCGCAACCACTATTCGGTTTATAACTATAAAATATCCGTTCTGAGTCATCGGATTCTTTTGTTATTAATGTTTTCTTTATTGGGAAAGCACCAAAATGGTCGTTATAATAAAGCAAATTTCTTAAATCAACGCCATCCCCTTGATTTATCAACCAGTCGGAAGCAGTTTCTACCGTCGGTCTTTTCGTATAATCAAAAGACCAAGTATTACTATATGGTAAATTGTCAATAACCGTCTTATCGTTTGCTAAAAGAACTATCTCTTTCACTAAAGCATTCCCGATATTCCCGAAATTGCATAAATAACTTGTAATCCCGGTATCAACGGAATAAGACGCTACCGTAGGAATTATCAGCAAAGGAGAGATTATACACCCGTTTCCTTCTATCGACTGTGTTTTATATTCCGGGTCTGAAAATGTTACATAATCATTGTTTGTGCTGTCTTTACCTATTCCCATAGCACACACGTTACTATATGTATGGAGATGACTCAGACTCATATATCCAGACCATAAAGAAGGTTCTCCATAACAATTTATATAAACTCTGTCCTTTATGTCTTCGTTCTTTTGATTTTGTATCTGTTCTATTATTTCTCCATACGTTTTTCCGGCGTCTATTTCCGGATTTTCGCAAACCAAATCGACAGTCCATTTTACCGGGGAAATACTGTGTTTCATCCCGATTACACTATAAGTTTCTTCTACTCCTCTTTCCCTGACTATTACAGATTTACCGATAAGCGAAGGATAGATATCCAATACGTTCTTTGCTGTGGTTTGAAGTTTTATGCTCTCTTGAACGGAATCATTTAATAAGACTCTTTGTTTTGCTAGTTCTAAAGCATCGGCGAAAGTTGCAACATCATCTTCTTTATAGAATTTTTCTCGTTGTTCTTTCCCTATTGCATTTCCATACATACCGACAATACCGCTTGCCTTTCCAACCACCGTGACGGTATCATTTTCTGCGGTCAAGGCATAATCTCTAGACATATTGCCTATATTTTTACCTATCGCAAAGTCCGTTCCTGTATAAATTGGGAATTGGTCGGTTCTCGGAGATTTCATCAAAGCCAAGAAGGGTCTTCTCGCTCTTTCGTCGATTATGTAATTTATGCCATAAGGAGACAGAAGATTCGCTATGCTTTCTAATTTTTTATTTCTTCCTAACCCCATGACAACCGGGACATCTATTTTATCCGGAAAAATATCAGTTATGAATTCCCTAGTTACGTCGCTGTTGAATCTTAATCCGGTGTCGTAAAGCAATCCATTAGGATAGTTCTCATTCTCATCATAAGACCAAGAAGTGCCATCACTAGCCGTCGGCGTTCCTACGAAAATCGTACTTATTGATTGATAATTACCTATGCCGACCTGATTCGGAGATAAATAATTATATCTGAGGGACGTACCTCCGTAAGCGTACAAAGTTGCCGTCCTTTCTCCCGTGTCATTTATTTCATAGGTGCATCTGTCCACTCCGCCTCTAAAAAGTCTTTTCCAGTTACCGTCGTCTATCTTATATTCGATAAGCATTCCGAAACTGCTTGTCAATTCTAAATCATCAAAAAGAGTTCCGTCTTTGTCTTTTAGTTTAATATTAGCAGACGAAACTTCATTTATGTTATCTGTTATATCTGCCCCCATGAGAATATTTTCCGCAGAAACCGTAGTATTGTTATCGGCGAGTGTCAATCTAATATCTATATTCTCTACTTTCATTTTCACGCCTTCTTATCATCATATATTTCTTCGAAAGTTATAGGTATTCTGCTCTGTATCCCGTTTCTCATGAATCTTTTGAGATTTTTATCATAATTCATAACATATATAGGAAGCATTTCATTATCTTGTTTGAATAATAATTTTGTGTGATGCATACTCTTATTATTGAGGAAATTTGTCTCTTCTTCGTTGAAAGTTGCTATCTCCATACTTCCTCTAGCATTATATTCCCCCATGTGTTGCATTATGGATTCTCTGCCTTCCGGTATATTGAATTTCGTAGTTTTATTCTGTCTAGTATAATCGTACGAGACTAAATTGATAGGCATCCAAGTCTTATATTTATTTTCTTCCTTCATGGTATAAACTAAAATATCGTCTATGTAGATATTTGTATCCGCGTCCTCGTAATAAGATAATCTTATAGAACTCACATCGGTCATATCACAGGTTCCTGATAAAATCGTCAATTCTTGTACGTTCCATTCTTTTTGTAATGCAATCTTATATTCGGAAGATGTATTTCCAGAAGAATCGACGAAAGTATAATACAAGAAAACATCATTATCGGCTTTTGTCTTTATTGAGAATATTTCATATCCGGATAAATTTCCATCCGACAAAGATTTTATCGCCGTTGTTGCTCCGTCTTCATCGACAAAAGACCAACCTCCTTCTATAATCATATATCTGCTATCAGAATACGATTCAAAGTCATCAATCATCTTATATTTATGCAAGCCTATTCCTTTTATAATACCTGTTCCGGAAGTGAAGTAAATTTCAAATCCGTTTTTATCTAAATCTCCATTGAGAGTATACCAACCGAAAACATAAATATCAGAGAGCAAAGTATAATCTCCTCCTATTTGTAAATTGCGGAAAATTTTTGCTTTTATAGTTCCGGTTCCATACAAATAAATCGAAGAACCATCATACGCAAAGTCTCCTTCATAAGTATCCCAATTTCCATAACAACATATTAAATTTTCATGTGTTATCAGACGACCGCCAACCGATACGGTTAAATTGTTCATATCGGTAGGATATAAATTTTTCTGTATGGTAAGAACACCGTGATTTCCTATAGTAATGTTTGTTGTCGGTGAATAAAATGTTATAGAATATATAACAGACATTGTTTTTTCCGTATTACTTTGTATTATCAAAGATATTGGCAAAACATTAACATCTGTTATCGTCAGAGATGCATCTGCGGAAATATCGTTGTTCTCTATAACAAGAGGGCAGATAATAGTCCCGCCGAATGAAATGTTAAAGGATATCCCCGTAGTAAAATCTATATGAAATCCGTTGCTTCCGGATATCGTTCCTGTGTTTGAATATACCCCGCCGACAGAAGGTATAAACACTAATAAATATACATCCATAGCAAGAGTCGAACTCACCGTTAAATTATGATTCACATTAAGATTTGAAAGTGCGGAAGTGCTACCAGATATGATAAGATTAACTATCGTATAATTGCTTGCATTAAGTTTCAGAGTTTTGGATGTCCCGGTCATTATTATAGATGCCGTCGAATTAGTCAGAGTACCGCCGGAAAGGTCTATATTTCCAGAAGCAGTTATTAAAGCGGAAGTTTCCTCAAATGTTCCTGATGTGAGAGTTATATCGGTTGTTGAAATATCCCATCCCTGTATGAATTTTGCGGAAGTACCGTTTATAATTAGTCCGGAAGAAAAAGTAAATAAATCCTCGCCTTGTATTATTTGGCCCCTACCACCTATTGTTGTAAGTCCCGCCACAGAAAGAGTATAATTACCAGAATCTGTTAAACTCATAAATCGTGTGGAATCCAAAGAGGATATAGATAATGTTGAACCGAGAATGGTATCGGCAGATAATGATAATGTTGCTCCAACCGATAAACCATTTTCTCCTTTTATTGATACGGGAGAATTAACCGTTCCGAAGGTAATTATTTTAGCGTAATCGTTTATATTAAGTTCTAATGTTCCAGTTCCTGATATCGTTCCGGGATTTGAATATGTCCATCCGGCTGTCAATGATAAGGTTGTAATCGAAATAATGAGGGCACTAAAATTCTCAACCGAAATAGTTCCAGAGGTAATTATTAAAGTTGCTCCACCTAATATTTCCGTAATACAGAAATTACTTATTGTCAAACTTTTAATTCTATCATTATTAATAATTGTTAGAGTATCCCCGTCTGGAGAAAATATAAGATTCAATACATCCGGAGTTAGAGTTCCTCCATTATGTGCGAAATTTCCTGTACAAGACCATGTATAAGATACGTTTCCAGTCAGCGTTCCTAGTGTCATCGTAGTCGTTCCATTCGCGGTGATGTTCCCGCCCTGTACGAACAGCGCAGAGAGGCTGTTTATCGTGAGCGAAGCGAATGATGACGTTCCGTTGCAGTTCCACGTCCCGTTCGTTGTCATGCTCTCCGCACCGCACGTCGCTCCGGCGGTCGTGAAGGTATATGTGGATATGGAGAAGGAAGTCATTCCTGTAGAAGTGTACAAGGTGTTGACAGTTACGTTAGATGCTAGAGTTATGGAACCTGTTATCGTCAGATTGGCTATCGTGTAGTTTCCAGCTGGGAACTTGAGGGTCTTAGAAGCTCCGGTCATTGCGATTGAGGCTGTCGAGTTGGTCAGTGTGCCTCCAGACAAATCTACATTGCCCGATGATGTGATTACAGCCGCCGCCTCTACGAATGTTCCAGTGGTAAGAGTTAGGTTAGCGCAGGAGATAGCTCCGCCTGCTGACATATTATAAACGGCAGATGTTCCATTGATTGTGACGCCACCGTTAAGAGTCCAAAGTCCCGTTCCCTGTGTTACAACTCCTGTCGCAGCAAGAGTAAGTAATCCAGTTATTGTCATGGTGTCTGTAGTCGTATTCGGAGTGAGAGTGACAGTATTGACTCCGTCTCCCTGAATCGTCACCGCTGACCCAAAAGATGTATTACCTACATATTTCACAATAAAATTTAATCCGCCTTGACCTGTTCCACCGCCTATGATTACATTACAAGTAGTAGTTCCGACCGTCCAAGAGAAAGTCGCTAATGAAGAACCGTCGATATAGAGTCTAAATGTTCCTGCGCCAGAGATTGTTCCAGCGTTTGTAGTAGTCGTTCCTGCTCTATCGAGGGCATAAAGAGTCTTGCCAGAACCGATGCTTAAAACCGCTCCGAGAGAGATATTCCAATTATAAGCAATTGTAGTAGTTCCTACTCCACTATTCCAAGTGCATGTTCCGCTTGTTACATCGAATCCAATCCAGCTTTTCTGATTATCCGAACTGTATGTTGTTATTCCAGCGAACGAAAGACATATTTTATAAGCCGTTACTGTTGCACCAGTCGTTGAAAATCCGGTAGTAATATTGAATTTATCCGCATAAGTCCCTGTGGTTTTCGTGAGGGTTCCTGCTGTTTGAGTATAGGTTGTGCAATTTACTGTTCCTCCATCGCCCTGTGTGAAAACAGAAGAAGTTCCGCTTTGAGTCAGACCGCCGGAGAAAGTCCAAGTCCCCGTTCCCTGCGTCATCACCCCTCTCGCTCCGAGCGTCGTCGTCCCTGCGACCTGAAGCTGATAGTTCGATGTTCCGGCGAGAAGGGACACCGTGTAAGTTGCATGATCAGAAAATATATCGAGAGTCGAGCCAAAGACCGTATTTGCCGAAAGTGTGAATGATATACTTTTAACCGCATTAATGTCATTTTTCATCTGGACTGCACAATTCACAGTTCCTATTGTTCCAAGAATCCTATCTGTATTTACCGAATAAAATCTCAGCGTTCCTGTCCCAGATATGATACCGGGGTTGTTAAATTTAGTCACGCCTAATTCGTATTGAGTGAAAAGTATTCCAGTAATTGTGAGAGTCTTTCCGGCGGCATTTGTGTAACCACCAGCATAGACAGTGACAGCAGATGTTGTGATTGTCGTATTATCATTTGTTGTTAGGCCGTATAGACCTGTAGGAGAATTGAATGAAATGGATGCTCCGTTTTTCCCGACGACCAGAACCATGACCCAATTCGTAAGAGTCCCACCGTTTTTTAAGAAGTCCCCCCCGCAAGTCCACACGCAGTCGGTTCTGGAGGTCGTCGTACCCGATGAGATGGTTATGTCTGAGGTCGTGGTGACATCGCATGATGCGGCGTTGGTGATGACGCCGGTGTATCCGGCATTGACCGAGAATGTAGCCAAGGATGCTGTATCCTCATCAATAGAACACGCCGCTGTGCTTGTTGCGTCAAAAATAATATCTTCTCCGGCGGCTGGTTTATGAGTAGCCGACCAGTTTGCGTCTGTGCTCCATTTTCCATCTGCCGAACCGTTGTTCCAAGTATTCGTTACCCCGAACACGATTGGAAAAACCATAGTTATCCCCAAAAAGTTGAAAATGACGAGCGTTCCCAAAGTCGCGGTTATTGAAATCGCTATCGGTTTCATATCCGCGCTTGTTATCTTTTTGATAATCTTCGCAGATTGGATTTTTTCATTAATCTTCTTATAATGACTTCTCTTGAACGGATTTTTAATGTAATTCTTAATTTTAGTGAAAAGCGTCGGAGACATCGAGAAACCCTCCTTTCCCGCCGATTTGGAACGGACTGAGGGTTTCCTTCTCCTCGCATATAACATTGACGGGTCAAAGCCATCGACCTCCATTATCAATTCGCCTTTAGTAATCTTCATTCCCCTAGTCATTTGAGGCGTCTTTAGATTATCATAATATTCACGGGCTTTTTTATCTCGTTTGTTTAATAATTGTGCAATCGTCGGTTGAGTAGTTCTTTTGCCGAAACAGAAAAGCATAATGAAAATCATAATTAGATAAGTAATCATGTTATCATTCTCTCAATAGTTTTAGGCATTTTTGCCCCCTTCCGGAAGTAGTTTCTATTAATCCTGTATATTCTTCATTAATTAATTCTAATACTAATATCGGGATATTAGAAGAATCGGAATAATTAGAGAACTCCATAGAAAAGGTTTGATTATGTTCCGGGCCGGTGCGTCCTATATCCATTAAAGTTGAAACCATATATTTAAAATATCCGAAATTATAGATTTCGTTTATTAGTTCTTCTGTTAAATTGAAATTTTTCCAGTTTCCGGTTTCCCCATCGGAGATACTCTCTTGACTTTTAATGTTTATCAAATCATAATTTCCTATGTAATAATCAGACGACACAATTGGTATATGATGGAAAACATATTCGGAATCTCTGTTGAGAGAAAGAAATATGGGATTTTCCTGATAAGCACCAAAATCAATGTATGATTTTGTTAAATGCATAGATATCTTGGCATTGATAATATATTCCTGCTGTTCTATTTCTGAACCGTCCATATAAAATGAAAGATATGTTCTTTTAATACAATTCGTATTATACCAAAGTCGAGAATTAACCGACAAATAATAATTAGAAGCAAGAATTGATAAATCATCTCTGAAAGTTCCGGTTAAATTATTCCTTGTACTATAATAATTATTAGACGAATAACTAAGATTTCCCATAGAGTCCGTATTTTCATCCGTTTGGATAGAACTTATAGTCAAAAACCTTGTTACGCTACTCATGGCCGCCCCTCCGAATTCGTGTCGAAATAATAGACCGGAGACAAACCGATACTTCTGTATGTATCTTCTATGATATTCATCCTAAATTCCGATGCGGTTCCACTATAAACGTGTCTCGGGATTTTGTTCATTTGTTGTATATAAATACTACCGAATCCGCCGGGGTAACGCAAAAGAAGATTGTCGTAATTGAAATATGTCTTCCTAATGAATTGATAATCGGTTTCTGCTCTGTTTGATGGGGAGAATATAGATAAGTTGTATGAATTCTCATTGTTTGTAAGTGGAGAGAACGCATCACCATTTCCAATTATTCCATCGGATGACATAAAACTTGCTTTCGTTTCATTTATCGCAAGTATATTTATTGGTATCCAATCCTCATTTTTTTTATTGGTTTTTATGCCGAAAAGAACAATTTCATCCAAATACGCGCCTTTAGACATTATTTCGGAACCTGTATATTTTATCGTGAATTTTTCAATGTTTCCGGTATTGCATGTACCCCAAGAGAGTGTATATTCGAATTTCTTCCATTTATTTTCAATGCCGCAAATTGAAAGAGTATTACTATTGACCGAACTAGTATCTGTGAAATACATCAAGAATTTCAATTCCGGGTCTCCTTTAGCCATGAATGCTAGAGAATCGTAATCGCCTAAATTCTGTGAAACCGTTGCGGGGAAAGTAGCATCACTGAAATAAAGAGAAAGAGAGTTTCCGCTTTCTGACCAATATTTCCGTAAATCGTTTGAATCCGTATATCTCTCAAAGTCGTCGATATAAATAAAATCATTAAAACTAGACAAAGGAATATTTGGCGAGGATGTTGAAACAGAATAAGAACTGCCAGAAAGTGCGGATGTTATTTTGAGGCAGGACATCCCTTTTGCTGAAATATCAGTCTCTAGTTCTATCGTCATATGTTCTCAACTCTTTATGCCCCGTATTTTTTATAATCTTCATCTGTTGTGTTTGTCGGTAATGTAGTATAATTATAATTAGTGCTGTAATCATTAGTAACACTAGATGCTCTTGCCGTAGTAGAAATTCCCGCTGTAGTTTCTATCGGAGCAGGATTTAATGAAGTATATAATAATCCTCCTATAACTGCCGCCCCTGCAATCGCGGAAGCGATACCAATCGCGTTAAGTGCCGGGCCTACTAATGGTATAAAAGCATTTACTAACATAAGTGCCAAAGCTAAACCGCCAAATGCTATAGCAATAACTCCTAATGCTTGAACAAGAGGGTCTTTTGAGGATATTAAAAGAGAGAACCCTCCTATAAGAGCAAATATTCCTACCGTAGCACATGCGTAAGAAGCCCAGCCGACTTTTGTTATTCCTCCCTCCAAAGCGGCCATGTCTTCCGGCCCTCCCCTTGCGAGAATCCTCATTATTGCTATTTCTTTTCCGAGTGCCCTTATTACTGTTGTTATTGGAATTATTCTTCCAATTAGATAAATAGTAGCCAAGAACGATAAAATTGCAGGATTAATATCTGTGATTATTTTCAAGAAGCTTAAGAAATTACTGGCAACCGCAGAAAGCATCGGCATAAGTCTTAAGAATGAACTTGCGAGATTATTTATTGAATCTATTAATTCTTCACCGTGTTCTGTGAGATAATCAATACTGTTCATCAATATTTTCAATACTTTTTCAGGAAGTCCACTAGTCGTTAGAGAATCTCTTAATTTCAAAAGCATGTCTGACATGCCTTTTAAAACTTCTTCGCTTTTCAAGGGAGCGAGTATTGTTTCCATCAAACTTGTTTTCAAAGCGTCGATACTCACCGATAAATCTTTTGCGCTTTTATTCAAGAGGTCGTGTTCCCCGTTGATTTCTGCTAAATTTGTCAGGTAATTATTACTTGATAACATTATACCATTGAAAGTATTGACGCTTCTAACACCGAATAAACCCGCGACGATTTCTGTGGCTTTATATTTGTCATCTAATTTGCTGAGTATTGTAATTAAACCGGTAAGATTGATTTTTCCTTCGCTTAAAACCGAACCGGGTTGCAATCCGAACTGTTCCTCAAATGTCTCCCCATTGACTAGCAATCTATTTATTAAAGTACCTAGAGTTTGACTTGATTTTTGTGCGATATTTGAAAGTGTAGTTATAACTGCCAAGAATTCGTTATATCCAATTCCTGCAATCTTCATAGCGGAACCGGCATATTCAAAGGCCGTCCCTAGGTCTTCTATGTCCATTATACCTATGTTTGCGGCGACTTGCATGTTTTCCATTAGGGTGTTTATATCTTTTACTTGGTCTCCATAAAGCGTGTAAGCATAAACTATGACATCTGCGACCTTTGAGAAATCCTCAGAATTCACTCTTGCTAATTTCGCCGCACCCTCGGCTAACTGTGTAAGTATATCATATTGTGTGATACCGGCTTTGACGAATTGGACAGTGCCTTCCGCGATACTATCAGAAGAAATACCCCATTTGACGGCCAAGGAGGTTATATCGTTCGACATCTCCCCCATCTTGTTTTTAAGGTTTGTGCCGCCTAGTGCGATTATTCTTCTTAAGGAAACGTCAAAACCCGAAATCGCTCCCATTGCTAAAAACGCCGGAACAGCCATTGCCGCGAGAGACGCCGCACCCGCTATTGCATATGTAGTAAGTGCTTTTGTTCCTACATTAAGTAGTTGAACAGCCCTGTCGAGAGAATCTACTTGCGTTTCTGCGCCTTTTACAGCGGCAACGAAACCTGAGACATCACCGGAAAAAACCGCCGTCCATGCCGCAAATCCAGCCATTATTATCTAACTCCATATTCTTCTTCTGATTCTTCTTCTCATAGATTTCTTTGTGAACCCCGTCTGACCCCATCCCATCTGTCTAACGAATGACAATATTTGAGTCTCCGTGAAACTTCCGGCGAGTAAACCTTGTATATCAGAGATCATACCTAGGTAAGACAGTTCTCTCATTGGAGGAGTAACATAGAATATCAGACCCATCCCCAAAGATGGTAGTATACTTGGAAACGGACTGAACGGTGTGCCATATTTCCCCATTTTGTCCATCCAATTTGTTTTGTTCGCGTCCTGTAACTGTTGCATATGCTGTGCCATTATACCGTACACGGCGAGCATCGCCGATTCTCCTCCTTTTTTAAGACCCGACAAAAAGAACGGTCTTGGAACAACAAACCAAGGACGATATTTAAGTTCCGGTATCATTTCTTCATTAAATGTCAGTTTTGTTTTCATCCCGACCTTATTTCCTAGTTCGTGAACCCAAAGATAAACGAAATTATTATTCTTTCTATTTTCCGGGAACATACCAGTTCCTTCTGATGTAGGTAAGTACCAAGTAACAGCTAATCTTATTCCTTTTCCTCCATAACCGAATAAATCGACTTTATAATTTTCCATAGATTGCTTTAGGTTTCCAGAATCCTCTAGTTGTCTTCCATGTCCTTTCCATATCTGCGTATTCAATTGATTCGGGAATGAAGCTAATCTTTTTATTTCGTATTCATTTTTAACTGCGTCTCCTATGATTTTTCCTCCGGCCATAAGAGCAACTCTGATTCTTGCTTCCAACGTCAATAGTATATCTTTGAAAACAGGACTTATTGCATCTCCTACTTGTACCTTAAAATTAACTCCGCCTTGAATATTCTTAGTCAATGCTTCTGTTGGAGGTCTTACCGCACCGACCGGATGAAATACTATACTAGGAGTCGCCGCCATCTGGATTCACCTGTTCCATATATTTTTGTGTCTCTTCTATATACTTTTGATATAGTTTGGCATTTGTCGTGTCTTTTCTGAGTTCCGGACTTGATGCCAACTGTTGCCCGTTCTGTATCACGCTGTATCGTTCTAATGCTTTGTTCATCAATACAATTTCCCATTTATTGTGTTTTCTTATCTCATGGAGAGACATTCCTAGTGAAATCAACTGGCCGTACATATACGGAACGTTTACGTCTTCTTCGACTGAGATAAAAAATCTTCTTTAAACTGATTCTGGTAGTTTCCTACCTTGAGCATTATATCCATCCTTATCCTCATCGGCATTTTCATCCATTGGTCTCTAGTAACAACATTCTCATTCGTGCATGTAGCATCTTTGCCGACTTTATTAATCATCGCAAAAACGACAAGTTCGAACGCGTCCCTTATGAAGATGTTCTTCTCATCTTCGGACATTTCTTTTACTTGTTTTTCGGTCTTTGGAGTTTCTATATTATCCTCTTGGGAAACTTCCTTCCAACCAAACCTGATTTTCTGTCCTAGATAATCAGATTCCACATAATGTGTTTTGTTCGACTCGGCAATCAATTCGTCTATAGATTTCCAAATTGGTGTTTCGTCTATATTCTCCATACTTCTCGACCTCCTAAATTAATAGGTAAGGGGTTTGAATCAGATGTTTTATGTTTGGTGTATATCTTGTGATTCTGTAAGTGCTGAATCCCCAGACGTAATGGAACTCGCCCATTTTCCGCCACGAATCGTTATGGATTCTTCTGTTATGCCGGTAGGCGCTAGAGTTTCTTTAACTCCATCTCCTGCTATAGTTCCATTATACCCTAATGCTATCTTTGAACCGTCAAAGAGATATATTCTATATCCAGTTGTATCTGGCATTATTCCAGAACCATCGAACAATCCAACTCCTGCCCCGCTTCCAGTTACGCCGAATCTCGCAGAATCGACGAGCAGAGCAAAGGTGTCGTCATTTTTCAGTCTAGTAAAGGTAATATCCCAACTTTGTCTTATCGGATTGTCCATATCTCTTGTGTTCCCATAAATAGTCTTTGGGTCGTCTTTCCAACCGAAGTTAGGCTGAATCGAAGTGATATTCTTTATCTCGCTTGTGGTCGCGTCTGCGTTATTATATGCAGTAACCATCCCGAGGACGCCGATTCCCTTTGTCGCACCGTTCGGGCCTATCCCGGTTGTAACACTCGAAGCAGTAGGCAAATCTCCGGAACAGTTTACAGAACCTCCGGCGTTTTCAGTAGTTATGAACAGTTTATATTGCGGGCCTCTTTTGTATGACATTTTTACCACCTACGCCTGTGTTATATCCCTCGATGCCGTAACGGTACTTGAATTTGTTGCTACGGACGCATTGAAATATCCGCCTTTGAACGTCAATGCTTCGTCGGTCATTCCTTTCGGCGTAAGAGTTAGTTTATAACCATCTGGAGCAATTGTTCCATGAAATCCTATCCAATCCTTTGTTCCATCAGTTATCAAAAGTCTATATCCTTCGTCACTTTGAAGGGTATCTCTTGCGTCAAAGATTGCTGGGGTTGAACCTGTTATTCCGAATCGCCCCTGATTTGATAAAAGGGCAAAAAGTTCATCCTGTGATTTTCTAGTAATCGTAACTTCCCAATTCTTTCTAACGGGATTGTCGATTTCCCTTGTGTTACCATAGAGTGTAACGGGGTCGTCTTCCCAACCCTTTGAAAATTCTATTGCAGAAATGTTACTTATTTCGCATTCTGTTAGACCGGGACTAGCCGTTAGCATAGTTCTCGGGCCTATTCCTAATCCTGTCGTTCCTTGGGGGCCATATCCACTTGTAGAAGTATTTGCCACAAGTGTCTTCGTGGTCGCATCCAACGAACCAAATTCGTTCTCTAATGCTATATATACCTTGTAATTCGGGCCTCGCTTAAAAGCCATCTTTGCACCGTCCTTTTCGAATGGTTAGAGATTGTTTTCGAATCTCTTGAGATTATGCAACTTTCTTCAAGATGCAGTATCATTATAATTATTTAGCGGTTATTAAATAAAAAGGCGGGAAGGGGTTTACACCTCATTAAAACAGAGGTTTTTATTGCTTTGTAGCAATATTCAGGGCAGTTCTGACAAAAGCCATACCACCCATTCCGGCCGCTGATAAAATCATCAGACCAGCTAGACCAGATGCTATAATGCCTTGAGAATCCAGTACGAACAAAGCAACGCCTTCTGCTACGAGAGCATACACGGCTGTAGTTAGAATACTCGTGACCCAATCTTCTGAAAAGATTTTTTCAGCCGGTGTGTCTTTCTTTCTAACTAATACTGCCACGAAAGTAGCTATTGCGACCAAATATAACAAATTCAAATCGAACACTATCATTTATTCACCTCCCCGGTTTTATCCGTTTTTACACTCATTGGGGTAGTAATCTTTATATATTTATTTGTTAGGCGAACTTAATTTACTACACAGGTATTTTCTGCATACTTCCGGTCTATTCTCATAAATTGAACAATGCTTGCTTTCATCTCTATAAAATTCGCATTTTAATTTCCAATCGAATTTAGTAGAATCCCTTTCGTTTTGTCTCGTTATGATTTTTTTGAATTTTTCCAGATATTCTTTTTCTTCTTTTGTTATAGTTATCCAATATATTAAACAACATTCTCCGCAATCGTCACACTCTAACATCATTCACCAGTTAATAGAACGTCAAATACCATACTAGATGTTCCGGAATTAATTATATCTAAAGTATTCTGTTTATTATAATTCCAAAACGCATTACTAAGTTTTGGCGGTGTTATATACGTGTTTTCTAGATAACATAGCATCCAATATTTAGTTTGTCCGTTTATTTCTCGTTCCACCCATGTTTGAACACTTGTTGTAATAACAATGCTTCCACTATTTACTGTGAACATATATGTTCCATCTTTAGAAGATAATGTTTTCCAAGTATTAGGAGTATCAGATAGATACCAAACGGCTCTTGTTCCAGATTTCCCGGTAGATTTCACTCCGAGTGTTGAAACACCAAAAGTTATATCAATAATATTGAGACAATCTAAAGTATCTATCCCTATTAAAAATGAATCTCCACTTTTATTATTAATAAATGGAATAACATCATCCGGAGTTTCTTCGTTAATTTCAGTGGTTAAATCAACATAAGACGCCGATACAGAGTTGGAACACAGAGCAACAGATATTGTTTCGTTGTTAAATTGTCTACTATAATCATAATCGTATTGATTATTTATACTTCCGTTTTTTCTATTTACAAAAGCAGAACTTATTGTATCCAATCCTATTATTTTCGTGCTTAGAGTTGTTCCGTTTGAAACTGTTAAATCTGAGATTCTAACAAATTTTTCTGTAAGCATTTCAGATGCGGAAGGAGAAGTATTGTCTAGAATAAGTTGCGATAAATCCCTTCCATCTATCGTACAATCATCTTCGACTAGTAGGTTTCTATAGAGTTTTGTCCATAAAGGTATGTCTCCGTAACCATCACCTATTGTAAATATTGGGTCGTCCCTATTAACTTTAAAGAGCCATCCCATTTGTCCTTTTTGATATGCTTCTATAGGGTCATCGAAAAGACCATGTTGGTCTCCTAGACATTCGAATTCCCAATCGTGAGAAGATTCTCCGCTTCTTATTGCAAAATATGAAGATAAATAATTATCCATTCCCTTTAATCTATAATATATTCTCCCCACTTGTCCATTAGCAATAACATGAATCAATTCGGAATCATATATAGCCGAAGTTGTCTCCGATGGAGGTGTGTACATCTGGCTAGAATTTACTCTAAATATCATAGAATTAATCAAATCTGTACTAGCTGTATATCTGTCCGGATACGAACGAGTTATACTATAATCAGAATTATCGAGTACCGGAAGATACGGATTTATTAAAAATCTTCTGTCTGTTATATCTTCTTCTTCTAGTGTACTTCCAGAAGGACAGAGAAGAATTTCTGAAATAATAGCATCTCCTATTGAACAACTAAAGGAACCGTTCAAAACGGGAGGTAAAATCGCCGAAGATTTTCTTCCGCCGTAATCTATATGAACCGACGATAGACCGGTTCCTTCACACGCTTTAATAATTCCGTCGTCTGCATCAACATATAGCCAAACTTTTTTCCATTTTGTAGCATCTTGATAAGGAGATAAATCTATACTCCCGGAAGAAATTGTATAATTAGAAATTGTTACAGTAATAGGGTCAGAAGGACTCGTTTTAACAATTCCTCCTAGATAATTAACTATAGCATCTACACCGGAATAAGAACAAAAGAGTTCGCCGCCTTGATTGATAATTGTTCCATATCCCCTCAAAGAGTTATCGATGAGGTTCATATCAGATTCATATAATTTATATTCTTTTTCATTAATAAACGTATTAGGAACGGAAGAAGAAAGATTTAATTTAATTACAGACATTTCTGCTTCCATAGATGGTTCTACAAAAAATCTCCTATCTGTTATATCTTCCGAGGTTAAAACACCGCCGGAAGGACAAAGCAAAATTTCGGCAAGAATGACATCTCCGAATGTGCAATCGAAAGAACATCCTAAATCCGGAGGAGTTATTGCAGAAGATTTCCTTCCGCCGTCTGAAAGATGCGATGAACCTAGTCCGGTTCCTGCAACCGCTTTAACTAATCCATCGTCTGAATCTACATATATCCACACCTTTTTCCATTTTGTTGCGTCCTGAGAAGAAGAAAGGTCTATTGAACCAGAAGAAAGAGTATATGTTCCATCCTCTGTCAAAACTGAACCCGATGAATAATTAATAACCGCTAAATTTCCAGAATAAGAACAAACGCACTCGTCTGCGTAATCCAAAACTACCCCATATCCTCTGAGAGAATTGTCTATCAAATTTAAATCCGAATCGAACAATATATATCCATCATTATATTTAGCCATTTTGTTCCACCAAGTTTTTAAACGATTTTGCCGTCCAATCCTTTCCGCCTCTGAAACTCATATCCACTGTCATTTCTACACCAAATAATGTATGGTTTTTCTTCAAGGGGCGTATGATAACTGAATTTATGTCGATTGGAGTGTAATCTACTGATTCTGGTTTGAAGTTAAGTATTATTCTTCTTAACATATTATTATAATATCTAGCTAGTTCTTCTCGTTCTAGGAGTCTGTCTTGCACTTCTTCTCCGAGTCTTATTGAACCGAATAATGAATCATTCTCCGATAGACCGGATTTTTCCCCGTCGATTATCTTCATGTCGTTCTTTCTGAAAAGAAGTTTGATTTGAAATTCCGGCCCCTCGTTGTATTTATTTCCGAAGAACTGTTCTTTTTGAGTTCTTAAGATATCTAAAGTAATGCAGGGGAAAAAGAGAGGTTTATTTCTTTCTACTTTTTCATATATGATGAACCCCGCAAATTCTGAATTGTAATTTCTAATTACACCACTACCAAGGCCGAGACTGATATTTCCTAGTTGTTCGTCTTCAAGACCGAGAGCAGAAAAACCATTCAATTCAATCAATTCTGAACCGGTGACTGTGTAATTAGATAAATAATTGAATAATTCTCTTCTTAATGATGTATAGGGGTCTAGAAAGAGTGCTTCTGGTTCTGGCGAAAAAGATGTATCTGATAACAAATCAATATATTCAGAAATAAATAATTCTTTCGTAGTCATCTATCCACCTTGTATTTTTCATACATTATCTTTTCGATAAGGCGTATATCAATATGATTATTTAGCGTTTGAAGGCAGAATTCGATTTTAATCTTCCCCCTATCAATATTTTTATATTTTTTATTTCAATGAATTTATAGAAATTCGCATCAGATTTAATAGTTTTAGTTCGTATAAATGCCGGATATATATAAGCATCTGATTTTATAGTTTTCGTATTATCGTGTTTATTGAAGGCGGAGGACGATGTTTTTACTATATTTTCTGTCTTAGTATATGAAGAATCTGTACTAAAACCGAATCTTAATCTATATACGATTTTTTTCTGATAAAACATACTATTTGATTTAATACATTTTCTACCATGTTTTTCGAATTAGCAAGTTCATCTTTCCAAGATAAATTCATGGGTAATAGCCATTCCGAAATGACGACCCATCGGATGAGGATTCGCAACACATGCCAAGACTCTATCTCCTGGCTCTACCTGGCTAGCTCGTATTGGTTTCTTCTTATCATTAACGAGGGAGATAGTTTCCGCATTCTGCAGGAAAATCTGCAACTCATCCTGTCCTTTGGCCATTCCTCTTAGTTTCTTCATTGCGGATCGCTCGGATAATGTTTTGCTCTTAGCCCTAATGAATAGAAGCGGTCTGGTCTCTATCTTATTTCTCCCGACTTCGACTTCCCGCGTGTTCTTCCCAATTTTGATTTTTTCTTCATGTCCTTTGCAGTCGAATACCAATACTTTATCCCCAGAATAAAGTTCCGAGAGATATTTGGTCATGTATCCTTTCCCATTACCTGGGACGAGAGTGTAGGCTGAAACCGGCCCAGCATTGACTCTGAAAGGACGCGGAGATGAAAACAACGAACCTTTTCTTTCATTGTAGACCATGAAATAGCCTTTCGACGACATTCCGACAAGCAATCCCTCAGTAGCAGAGAATCTACCAATTAGATCGATACAACATCTGTCTCCCAAGCCTACCTGTCGGTTTTCAAGTATTTCAACCAGTTCAATCCTAAGTCCCATTCTATCGACCTCTGGCAATTCCGATATTTCTCTTAACTCTTTCGTCTCGCTCTTTGGTTTCTATTGGAAACTATCCGACATATTTGTTATGCGTGAAAGTACAAATACAAGCCCCAATCGCCTCGCCTATCACCGAGCAATAAGTATCATTTATCATATTTGAATGTTTTGGGAGTTATCGTCGTTCACTGGCTAGTAATCAGATGGAATCGTTGGTTTTGGTGAAGAACTATTCTAGGAAAAGCCCCGCCAAGCACCTTAAAGAAGTTCAACGCCAGAAGCCCCGTCAATCCACCAGAACCAAAGGAACATACCCCCACTGTTATCGGACTTACCGATGCTGTCAAATTCGGCACATCAACACTACCATAATTCAGATTGGTAATATTGTGCGTAATAGTTTGACCCGCGCCATTTGATTCACAAATTTCTATAGTTGCAGCTGCCATTAAATCACCTAATACTTTTCGTATCTAGTTTTTTCAACTAGGTATATCATTATAATTATGTAGCGATTTCGTTTTTATATTGCACGGAAACATCCATCTTATTTCCTTCAAAAAAATAATCTCGGTTCTTTTTCTATGAAATAGACGATTTTTCGTATAATTTCTTCTATATTTTTTAATTCCGATTCCCAAATGAATAAAGATGAAAATCCAATTTTTGCATATCTTTCTGTCTTTTCTTCAATTTCCTCATATTTATGCCAATAATCACCGAACATTTCAACGACCTGTTTTTTACCATTGATATTCACAAAATCCGGGATTAAACCGTCTAAAGAAATTCCTGCTGAATAATCACCGTTGTAAGTAAATTCTCTGGGATATAGTGTTTGAAGAAGTGAATCTAGTTGTCTTTCTGGTTTAGTCTTTGTGTGCCAACCGTCTGTAACTTTTTTAATAAATTCCGGGTTTCCCCACATCTCTTTTGATTTTTCACCGATTATTCTTTTTGTTTCTTCTGAATGACGATGACCCAAATGATTTTTATTTCCTTTCATAGATATTTTCATTTTTTCTTTACTTTCAAGTGAATGATGTCTTCCTTTTATCCAAGGAATTTGTCCTTTGTGTGATTCACTCAATTTCTTGCGATGTTCGTCGGTAAAATGTTTTCCATACATATTACCATGAAAATCATTTGAAGCAATTAACTTTCTAAGTCCTTTAATCATCTTTTTTCTATTTTCAGAAGAAATAATATGACCAATACCGTTTTTATTGCCTTTCATCTCTTTACTTCTTTCCTTTTTCCATTTCTCCGTATGATGATAACCTTTATTAGACAATATTATCCCTCCGAATATTCTTGTTTATATGTTATGGCTATGTCCATTTTAAAACCGTATAACGTCTGATTCTTTTCTTCCGGCTTTTGAACAGAACCCGTGAAATATATTTCCCCTATATTTATATTATCACTAATATATTTAATATCCCTGATTATTTTATTAGTTTCATAAAGGAAATAATCCGCCAATCTCTCCTTTTCAAGTATCTCCCCCGAACAGGTTCGAATTTCATTGAATTTGAATGCTACGTCTAGAACCATTACAACCGACCTCAATTCTTCATTGCTAAACAACGGTACGCCTGATTCCGGTTGTTCTTCGTTCAATGTTACTAAGATTGCAGGGAAGAATATCGCTTCGTTCTGTGGTTTTTCATCATATAATTTAAAATTGTTGAATACACCGTTTTTTGCAGTTTCCAAAGAAAATCTGTTCAAAAAGGAATTGACTATCGCATGTTCTGGGATTATACTTCCTGTAGGACAGAATATATAATCGCCGTTAATTGCAAAAGTTACATTGGGTTTAATTGTTATTTCTCCCCCATAATCATAGAAATCATCTATTGAAGTATCTCCTTCGATTCTTATTTTATCTCTTTCCTTTAATATAAAATCCGTCAAACGACTCTCACCGCCCTCAAGGAATCTTGATGTTTTTTGATGCCATCCATTCTAAGACCATCAACAAAGGAATCGAAGTCTTTATATAACTCCTTCCACTGTTTCTTTATAATCTCGAAATCATAGTTTTCTACAACGAATTTCCGTGATTTCATACCCATCTGTTTTGCCATATCTTCGTTCTTTCTAAGAAGCATAAATGCTTCCGCCATCTTAGGAACGTCGATTTTCGCCCAAACTCCGCCGGTATGATGATGGTCTATATCTATATAAGGAACGGCAATACCTCGTTCATTGACGAGTTTATCATCGGCGTTCTTCTCCATTAAGAATTCTTTCCCGGTACAGTATGCCGTTGTGATATTTGGAATACCGCAAGACATAGCTTCAACCGTTGGGATGCCAAAACCCTCTCCGCCGGTCGATAAAGCGTGTATATCCATAGAACAGTACAATTTCCTCATAGTCTGCTCCGGAACCATTATATCGGCAAATCCTTTAGCGTTCTTGTCAGTAAAAAGGACGTTCGCTCCTATTCCTCTGTCCTTTATCATCTGCAACAAATCCCAACCATTAGCGTCTTTAGGTAAACAATGCATTACGAGAATCGCATCTTTATTGCCCATTTCCTTAACAAATATGTTAAAAGCCTCAAGTATTCTGTTTGTCATTTTTCTTACTTGATTGTGGGCTACCATGCCTATTACAAAAGCATTTTCAGGTATTCCGAGTTCGTTTCTGAATTCCTTCTTTTCCTCAAAGGTGCAGGGTTTGAACACCTCGGTATTTATTCCATGCGGTATATATTTAATATTCTTGTGTCCATAATGGGAAATCATTTCAAATGAATTTTTAGAAGGTACGACCGATATATCCGCATTTTTGATAGAATCGTGCCAAAAACTCACCATATTCTCTGTGTCGAATACATAATGTGCCATCCACTTCCAATCATGCCGTCTTGGGACATCTTTCAAATATTGATAGCACCATATATCGCCGAGGGTGTGAACGTAATCTACTTGATATTTGCCTATATAGTATGGGATGACATCCTCCCCCCATTGTTGTTGCCCGATTGGGAGTATTGTTATTCCGTCTAGGTCTTTCCCGCTGTTTAACTTAACTCCTGAGCCTTTGGGTATATTTATTGCTTCTCCGCGATAATCCCTATGCACAACAAGGACTTCGTATCCTTCCTCGACTAATGCACGACTTTGCAACCAAAGTTGGTTCGCAAATCCGGTTGCACCAGTGATGCCATGCGACATAAGTAAAACATTCTTTGCCATTTAAAACACCTCGACGCTTCTCTTTCCGACGAAATCAATTATCCTTTCTATGATTTCTTTCTTATTTTTTAATTCGCTTTGCCAAATAATCAAAGAGGAAAATCCAACTTCTTCATATGTTCTTTGTTTTTCAAGAACTTCTTCGTCATAATGCCAATAATCTCCGAACACTTCAATTACTTTCTTCTGACCATTTATATTGACGAAATCTGGAATTAAACCGTTTAATGAAACTCCACATTCAAAACAACCATTATATTTGAATTCATTAGGATATAATTGCTGTAGAAGAGTTTCTATCTGTTGTTCGGGTTTTGTTTTAGAATGAAGTTTTTGTAACATATTTCTAACATAATCCGGATTTTGCCATCGTTCGCTTAGTTTTTTACAAGTTTCTTTAGAATAAACTCTTCCTTCAAGAGATTTACTAATATTTTTACGATGTTTTTCTGAAAAATGTTCCGGGCGTTTCTCTTTTGGAATTGTTGCCCAATATCTTCTAAGACCATCGCTTACTTTTTGTTTTGTTTCTATACTTAAACATTTTCCTTTCTTTTTACTAGGTTCTTTCATCTTTAATCCCTTGTTCCGGGGATTTTGACCTTTTTCAAATCTTCCATCTTTTTTGCTCATCTCTTCTCATCTCCCGAATATTTTATCTATTTCTATTTGACATCTCTCACAATCTTGTTTATACTTACTACAATATATACCAGCGGTTTCACATTCATAATGATGTCTACTTATCTTTTCTTGGTATTTTCCTTTTCTATGAATTAAATCGTGAAACATTAGTCTGTTCATTTTAATCACTTTATTATATATGTTATACTCGGAGGCAATATTATGTCTCCGAATGAACCATGAAATACTACAACACTTCCAGTAACAGTATAAGAATCACCATAAGCAGTTCCCCATCTCCCGTCCTTATCCTCTTGCCAAACTAATTTGTATATATAGTTGTCGCCATTGTATTCATACGGCATAGTATCACTCGTCTCCTTTTTCTAAATTTAATAACTCAAAGTTATATTAAGCATCGAACCCGCAACAGATGTCGCGCCAGGTAGAATAGTAATCATTCTTCCATCGGTTCTTTCTTTGGAAATCCCATAACGCCCTAGCATATATTTCATAGCCAAATCCCAATGCCGATTTTCTCTTTCTCCGGTCTCTGGGTCTACATGGACTTTATCGAATGTCGAATCTGCAAATGCGAGAGATAATTCTGTGATAATCAAATCATCCATTGTATTGGAACTTGTAACATTACTACCGGTATAATCAACCGTTCTTTGCAAATCACACATTGCATTGAACATTATAAGTGCTTGAGGAATATATGTACTAGTGCAATCGTCCGGACTTATATAATTAGAACTCTCAACCAAACTTGAATCAGAAGAATATCCACCGTTTGAATAAAACATTGATGGGATATCTTTCATTGCTCGTCTCTCCTTTTTACTGTTTTTTAAAAAGGTTTAAACCCGGGATTTGATTTCTCGCGTCCCGGGGAATTGATTTTTAAAGGGGTTTAGATTTCAACTGTCTTTAGATAGACTTGATAAGGCAGATAGCCTTCGGGTCTGTCAAAGCGAAGTTGAATGTCCTATATGCTTGTAGATGCGTTACATGGTCTTGGTCGGTGTAATACTTGTTTGTCGTCAGCGGTTCTGACTCGAATAAAGTACCACATTGCTTGAAGTCGCCAAGAATTGCAACCGCCCTCTTGACCATGTTGGTCGAGAAGACCTTGATTCCTTCAACCTGTAGGATTTCTGTAGCTCCGTTTGCAACCGGCACGGTATACTTATAGTTGAGGTTCTTGTAGGCTACATATGCTCTAAGGTCGAAATATGTCTGTTTTGAGACAAGCATAGATGTCACCTTATAGTTGTATCCTGAGATATCCTCAATTTTCTCTTCTGCCGCAAGTATGTCGTCTATTGGCGTTGAAGATGTGTATGTACCCCAAGCTACGGAAGCCGTGACCGTATTCACGGTTGAACCAGTCCAGTTCTCTGAAATAGCGTTCCCCAACACGTTGTTGATGTAGGAAGCCATTGAATTGGCTAGTTTCTGTTGCGCCTTTAGAGGTAGGTTCACCATTTCAGCATACTTCGCGGATTCGTCTGGAACGTCCACTTCTAGGGCTACTTGTCTAAGTCCTAGGTTGTATTCCTTCGGCATCCCGAATCCCGTGTGCGGGAATAGGTCTCCCGGTGCTCTATAACCGGGACTCTTCAGGTTCGTGTCAATTGGTGCGCTCATAGCGGAATCATTCGGAGTTTCAATATCTATGTATTGTTCCTTGTAATATCTGACATTGAGTGAATCAACTGGTTGTTTTGTAAGCATTTGTTCCCAAATAGTCTGTTCATCGACAAGAGTTTTAACATTCTTATCTACGAAGACTTTATTCAGGAAATCTTTTGTAATTGTTGCCATTTCTGCCATTTTTGTTCACCCCTAATATGGTACGTATCCGAATAGTACAGGAATCTTAGTTCCTTGTACGGACGCCGTTGTGTAAGCAACTAACGCCACAGTTCCGTTCGGTGTTCCGTCTCTTGAGAAGACGCCTTTATCTTCCGAACCAGTCCCAGCCGCAGGAGCAATACTTTCTCCTACTGCGATTGTGTCTGAACCGGAAAGAATCTCGACCTCTTCAATCTGGTCTCCGAAAAGTAGGATTGTCCCATACCTTCCGTTTGTAGAATGGTCTCCGCCTATTGGGTCAGAAATCAGTTTCCCGATTGCCTTCTCACTTGCGGACGACATCCTTTGTACCGTCCAATCTCCAACGAGGGCAACAAATTGGTCTTTTGCCATTTGAGAAGCATAAGAACCTCCTAGTTTGTATGCATCGTTGTCTGTCCATGCTCCTTCCTTGAGTATCATTGACGCTCTTAGAGGTGCTGTCCAGTATGTATAACTTCTTGCTCTTGCCATTTTAATTCACCTTTGGTTTGAAGACATCTGTGCCATAGAATTCGTTTCTACTAGCCCATAGTTTGTCTTCCTCTTCTTTTGATAGTTTATCTTTAGTTTCGGTTGCGTCTATCATGTTAGCAACTACTTCTTTTGAAGGGTCATGCTCTTCTATTGGCTTTTCGATAACTGCCCCACTATTGACTTCCGGTTGTGCATCTAGCTTCTTTTTATAAGCTTCGATTGCTCCAATCATCTTTTCCAGAGTCTTTGGACAGATATCTTTATATGCCTCGGTGTCTACTCCGCTTTCCTTTAGTACGCCCAAGAGTTTTTGTCTCTTTTCGTCCTCAAAGATAGCGACGGTAGCCTTTAGAGATTCCATTTCTTTCTTAACGGTTTCAATCTCTGCGGTTTTCTGAGCAATGACAGAATCCTTCTCGGCTATCATGGTTGCATGAACCGAAGCCTCGATAACATTTTTTGTTTCTTCTGCCATCATATCACCTGTTTGCGTTTCTAGTATTTTTGTATCAGAAACGTTAGATATATTACTATCATTAATATTATTTAGCGGTTGAATATTTAATACGTTTTTATCAGTTTCTTCTGTTGCCTTTACCCAGATTCCTTTATCATCCTTTTTAAATCCGGCATTATGAACCGCCACCCAAGAAACTTTTGAACAATATTCCTTGTCGGTCTTACCTTCCTTTTCCTGTCTTGTTCTGCATTCATTATACGTCTGCATCAATATCTTCTTTCCTTCATCCGGTAAAGTCCCTGCCTCCGGAGGAACAAACGCTTCTAATTCTGCGTAATCTATATTTTCAGCAATCACTTTGCAACCTTCTTGTATGGAACACGCGGGTTCATGTGGAGGGAAAACGAATGTTACACCGCTTCCGGTCGCTCCTATTATCTCAAAATCCTCATTGGATTTAACATCAACGGCTTCAATAGAAGTTCCTATCAAATCCGATGCTCTCAGAAGCCATTCTGTCATATACTCATTTACTTTGAGCATCATTCTCACTTCGTCAGATTCTTCCCATGCATCTATGATAAGACCATAATTCTTCTTTTCGTGATTTGCCGAAACGGGTTTCATCTTCCAAGACGGGGCAGTTGATACTATCGCTTTCTTAGTCCAAACTAATGCTCTGCCGTCTTTTGTGTATGCTCTACTTCCTACTTTCGTGGCAATGATTTCAACTACCCCGAATTCTTTCAAGAAGTCTATATTTATAGGACTCTCAACCTTTGAAATAGTATCTGCTTCCCTGAATACTATGGATGCTTGAACTGCGGAATCTGCTTGAATATCTTTGAGATTTGTGACCATTTTGTTCATAACATCGAAATCGTTATCTTCGATTCCTAGTTCTGTGGCGACACCCTTTTTGTGTGCTTCATTAACGGAAATACCATGTCTCTTGAAATAAGATATGGCGCACATCCTTTGTGCTACCTTCCTGCTTTTTCCTCTCGCGGTTTCCGATTTTACACACGCCATATATTCAGCTGGCATTTTTATCACCGATTTTACTTAACATTGGAACAAATAACAATACCACAATCTTCACAGGCGGTGAGTGTATATTGTTTTCCGTTGAAATTTGTTTCGCCTATTTGCTTTGTTTTTTCATGTTTGCATATTGGTTTTATTGGTTGAACCATTTTTCTCACCTTATTATACTACCGTTATTGAATCAATTAACCATACAACAAAGGCAGTTGCAGACGGTATTGTAATAGCAAATATAGTTAAACAGATATTAATTTTTCTGTCTCTCCTTTCGAGTTCTTCGTTTATTCTTTTTTCTGTTTTAATAATATTTTCTCTTTCGTTTTCTCTTTCGTTTTCTATTTTTAATATTCTTTCACTATGATTTTTGCACTGTAAAGCCAAGGTAGAATTAAAAATATCTATTTTACTTTCTACTCGTACCATACTTTGGGCTATAGTATTTATTCGTTCATTCAAAAGAAATATTGACTCGTCTTTTATGAATTTTCCGTGTTCTTCAACCAATGTTCCCACTATCCTTCGGTTTCATTGTTTTGTCTGTTGGTTTAACCGTTTGATTTAGAGGTTTAGGAGAACTCGGTTGTCCGAACTGTCCGGTTGGTGGAGGAGCGAATGTAGTTCCTTTGTCGTCTATGTCCCAATAATCTAATATATATTCTCTAGTGAGTAATCCTTTTTCAAAGGCGGAAATATGAAGTTTGAATGCTTCTTGTGATTCTGGTGCTGTTATCGGTGGTTTATTGAAGACGATTGAACATTCTGCACTAGTTATCATAGGAATGATTTTGCTTTCTATCGCATATTTAATCTTTCCTCTAAGGTCGTCATAGAATCTCTGCATGGCAAGTCTTTGTTCCGTTATGATGGACTTGTTTGCGCCAGTCTGAATATAAATACCTAGTGGAATACCGAAATTAATCAGTACAACAGATAGTATCGGTTCGATTATCTGATTCGTCGGAAGTAACCTAGCATTACCTCCTCCCTCGCCTAGTAATGTTATTTTGTTTCTCTTATCTATAGCCATGTTATTAGTAGCACTTTGAATTTCTTCTAGATGTTTGGAGAAAGATAATAATTTAGCATCTTTCTCCGAATCTGGAATTCCTTCTAAATCTAGTTCCGCTATAATCGGTGCATATGCCACTCTTTTAAGGGCGGCGACTGAATCCCCTCCCGTATCAAGTAATGCGGTTAAATAAACTATGTTCGCCCTTAAAAGTGAAACGCCATACGCATAATATGGTCTTTCGTGCGTCATGAAGTGAAGTAAATATTTTTCATTGAGTGTATTACCGGATTGATAATAGGTTCTTAATCCGGTCTGCAAATCCATTGATATTAATAAAGTATTAGTGTCTATGACTCTTGTTCTTTTACCTTTACCACCTTTCGCGGTAATATCCATGAACCCGTTTCCTTTCTTTAGACCTTCTCTCACCATAATCTTTACTTTATCTCTAGTGTTATCAAGTTTGAAGAAATCTTCTACCTCTTTTGCTCCCGGCCCCTCACAATGATAATCATAAGCAAAAAGTTCGTTCATCAGATATTCTATCACCATTTTTGAATATGGATTTTGCAAATAAGAATTGTCGTAATCATTGTAAAAAGACGGTTCATCATAATTGTATAAACTTCTGAATTTAGAGAGATTATACGGATTATATGTCTCTCCATAGAAATTTACTATACTAGTTGCTCTTACTTTATCAATCTTATCAGGATTCACTTCTTTTACAATATTCGTAGGCATTGGCGAATAATTCTGTTTCCTGTTTGGAAAAACACCGATGGAAAATCTTGAATCTTTCGTTGGAGGAGAAACTATCTTCGCGTCGTCTTCATTTTTTATTATTCTTTTCTTCCTTCCAAACAAAGACATTTTATTACCTACCGATATTAAAAATTGTTATTTATATTATCATTAATATTATTTAGCGTTTCGTAACCCCAATACACACATGCTATATGCCATACAGGTAAATTATTTCTATTTAAGAACTTCTTTATCTTAAAACGATATCTATATTTTGTGGCTATTTTACCGAAAAAATCGGATTTTATCACATTTTTGCCATAACTGAAACGTCTATATATACCGGATTCATGACATTCGAAGATATTCCTAACCGTACTGTCCGGAATGTTTAACTGTTCTACAAGTTCTGGTAGACTCACCCACTTACCGTTTTTCTTGGAAGCATAATATAATATCTCCATACAGTCGTTCTCGGTTTTACTCATTCTTTGTCCCATTCCCATTTTCCGACAGTATCTAACCAATCTGCTGTTCTTTTGATTCCTTCTTCTAAAGAGATTAACTTATGCCAAGGGAACTTTGCTTCATATTTTCTTCTGTCGCACATCAACCTTGTAACGTCCCAAGGACGCTCAAAAACATTGGATTGAAGTATTTCTATTTCGGTGTCATAGATTCCTTCGATTATTTCAATCACTTCTCTCAGACTCGTTTCCCTTTCGCTTCCATGATTTATGATTTCTGCATTTTCTGTCGTCCCGTTCATAATATTCAATATCGCTTCGACGGTATCATCTACAAAGGTGAAGTCCCTTGTAATCTTTAGATTCCCCATAGTTAATGGTTTGTTTTCCTTTGCGGCTTTTAGAATCTTCGGTATTATTCTCTTTTGCGTATCTTCCGGGCCGTATATATTGAAGTGTCTAAGTATGACAATATCTAGACCGGTTTCTCTTCCGAATGTTCTGCAAAGGTTCTCGGCGGCGAATTTCGTTGCGGAATATGTAGATTGTGGGTTCGGTGAAGCGGATTCTGGAATTGGATAAAACGGTTGATTGCCATAAATTTCGGACGTACTCATATAGAGAAGTTTCTTTACGCATCCCGCCCTCTGACTCGCACATAATAGATTACCAGTAAAGACTATATTACTGTTTATTATCTTAGGAATCTCATTGCCGTAACAATCCGGAATGAATGCTCTTGCGCCTAGATGAAATATTTTCTCGACTTTATTTCTCTTTAGAAAGTCCTCCAATACTTCTATTGTGGGATAATCTCCTAGCATATCTAATCCTATGATTGTATGTTCTTCGTCTGTTTCGAGTTTCCTTCGAAGATGTCTTCCGACGAAACCTCTATCTCCAGTTATTAAGTAACTCATTCCACTCCCTCTCGAATCTCTCTTTGGAGAATCTATGTTTTACATCATCTGGTAAATCTACAACTCCATGTTCCATTGCTTTTGGTAGAAGTTCTTCAAATGCTTCTACTGTTATTTCTTTAGGACAATATATTCCGAATTCCTCCGGTTTCCATGTTTCGAGTAATCCTACAGGACTCGCCAATATAGGAGTTCCGCACATCAAGGATTCTATGAATACATAACCAAAAGATTCATAAAGAGAAGGAAAAACACATAAGTCTGCTTTTCTATATTCTTCTGCTATTTGCTCCTCTGTTAAATTATGGGTTGTTATATATTTAAATTCTTTGAAACACCTATCTTGAAACATTTGTTTAAATATATGAAATCCCTTTCTTGGATGTTCTCTTCCGACAAAAAGAACCCTTCCTTTTCCGATTTTTTCTTTCTTTCTATAGAAAACGTCTTTATTAATAAACGGTTCTATAACCTTTATATTTCTATTGACAAACCTTCCTTCTTCGAAACTCTTCTTTTCGCCATTGGAAAGAGTTACAAGAACATTGGATTTCATTATGGACACACTTTGATATTCCCAATCATAATATTTCTTTATAGCAGATAATTCCGGCATTATGTTCTTTAATGCTTCTGCTTCTTTGAAGAAATTCTCCATAGCAACGGATATATTAATTGCTCCAGCGGCTTCCGCGATAGAAATATCATATCTATGATGTTTTGTATTCCAGCAATTTGTAGAATTATGAACCAACACATCCAATTCCATTTCATTTATCTTTTCGTCCATTAGTGCGGAAATTACTCCCAAAGGAAGATTGTTTGTGTTTATTCCTAATTTCTTTGCTGTTATATACTTAAGTTTTCCGGCATCGCAAATCTGTTGCCCCAATCTCTCTGCCCCGCCGAGTATATTGTCTAGACCAAAGTTGCCGACGTATATTCTATTCATTATCCACCTTCTTGATGTTATTAAATATCGTATAGAACTTCTTTTGCCATTTTAGTATTTCATTACCATTCATCCAAGGCATGTCGAGCATCGGTTCTATTTGAATATTCTTGGTCTTGTCGAAATTCTTAATCCAACCGTTCTCAGTTGCTTCTGCCCAGAAATCACTACCGATTAACGGAGAAAAGACACTAACCTGTATCCATTCCATATACGGTATCATTTCAACAATAAGTTCCTCTGTCTTTTTGGCTTCCTCTCTTGTTTCTTCCGGCATTCCTATCATCCAGAAACCGAAAACTTTGATTCCGACATCATGTAGAGTTTTTAATGTATATCTTATATCATCGTTACTTGTTCCTTTCTTTAAATGTTCCTTTACTTTTTCAGAACCGCTTTCACAACCCATCATCATGGCGAAGAATCCGGCATCTTTCATATTTAAAAGAAGTTCCCTGTCTAGTGCATCCCTTATTATATTATAATTGCATCTACCTTGTCCCTTGAACATTATTTTTCCGTGTAGTTCTTTATCTATTTTTTTAACTACTTCATGCAACCATTTGTTCTGTTCAATATTCATCCCTATGAGTTCGTCGTCATAAACAAAAACAGAATTAACATCAAATTTTTTCACTAATATTTTAAGTTCTTCTACTATCTTATCGGGACTTCTGTTTCTCGGTTTTCCTCTTTTCATAGAAGCCTTACTACAGAAAGTACATGGATGTATACATCCTCTCGACCACATTACAACAACTTCTGTCGGTCTGTAACTAAGAGGAGGCAATGGAAGATTTCCTCCCCACAGAGAACTTCCTATCGCCGGTTCCAACAAATCATATGCCGGTAGCGGAAGAGAATCTAAATCTTGCGGAGGTATTCCCATGTGTATTCCTTTCTCTCCAAAAGATTTGTCTAGAATTAATTCTGCTTCCCCGATAGTAACGGAATCACAACCACTAGACAATGCTATATCTGGTTCGGCACTAGGGCCGGGGCCACCGAGTGCTACCCAAACGCTAGGTAATTCGGTCTTTATTTTCTTCACAAGTTCTATTGTCGAATTCATCCCATTTGACAAACAACTTATTCCAATATGTGTAGGATTCCATTTCTTTAATTCTTCTATAGTTTTATCTTTTGTCCATCCCATTACTTCCGCGTCCACTATCCTGACTTCATTTCCTTTTTCTCTAAGTACGGCCCCAATATATAAAAGTCCCATCCCGTTGTTGCAATTAATTCTAAATCCTACAGATTCCCATATAGGCGGATATATTAACATTATTTTCATATTACTCCTCTCAACTCGTCATATACTCTAAGGGTTTGGTGAATAAGAATGTTTTCGTCCTTCCTTACCGAGTTTTATTCTTAATTCCTCATCTTTATGGAGCATTTGTATTGCTTCCCCCATTGCATCTAAATTGGGGTAATCAATAAGGATTGAACCATTACCTTCATGATACTGTGGTATGCCCCCTCTTCTGAAAGTTACAATTGGTTTTCCTAGTGCTTTAGATTCGAGATAAGTTCCTCCAATCGGTTCGTGCCATCTTGGTGTGGAAACGAATATTTCCATATTCTTCATATAATACATTTTATCACTTTCACTAATGGGGCCGAGATAGTCGAAAAAAGGAGAATTTATATCCATAGGAGGATAACCCGCCAATATCCATTTGAGATTTTGGTTTTTAGAGGCTAAATCAACATACATTTCTAATCCTTTTTCCGGAGACATTCTAGATATATTCAACATAAATCCAGAATTTCCTCCATAGGATGGTTTATATGCGTCCGGATTTAGACCATATTCAATCATATTAACGTTCTCATCTTTATAGCCCTTCTCAAGCAAAACCATTTTCATGAAATCGGAACCGACTATGATTCTTCTATCTTTCATAATACCAAATATGTCTTCGTCTTCTTTTATTCCCGTTCTATAGTTAGGACATTTAAAACATTCGGTTCCATCGCGTTTACATGATTCTTTTTCTTTTATTTTATATATCATTCTTGCTTTGCAAATTAACATATAATCCGGAACGGTGAGAACGGTTGGTATTCCATATCGGTCTGCGATTTCGTATGGTTCGAAACCCCATATACAATTATTAAACATATTTATAATATCCGGTTGAAATTCTTTAATCTTGTTTTCTAATTTTTCCATTAGTTCCTTCTTGCGTTCAGGAGATGTCATTCTTCCTCTATATTCATCGGCGGTAATGAATTCTACACTATGACCAAGTGCGGTTGCCGGACGAAGAACATAAAGTAAATGATTCAATCCTCCTCCGGTTATGATTTCATTTCCTCTTTCATCTGTAACAAGGAGTATCTTCATTTATCTTACACCTCTAAGTTCATCAAAGACCTTTATTGTTTGATGGATTAATATATTTTCGTTATTGCGTTCTTCTATTTGTTTTCTTCCGGATTTACCCATTTCTATGCGTTTATCCTCATCTAGATGCAGTTCCCATACTATCTTAGCCATTTCCTTAAGATTTGGATAATCCACAAGCACCGCACCGCCGGTGTTTTCATGATACTGCGGTATTCCTCCGCGCCTAAAGGTTATTACTGGTTTTCCAATGGCTTTTGCTTCAAGATACGTAAGTCCTATTGGTTCGTGCCATCTGGGAGTAGAAACAAACATTTCGCAATTTCTCATATGATACATCTTGTCCGTTTCAGATATTTCTCCTATATATTCCATATGATTAGATATGAGATTTAGAGATGGATATCCTGCTAATACCCATTTTAATCTGTTTTCCATAGAAGCTAAATTTTCGTAGAGGTCTAATCCCTTTTCTTCGGCCATTCGTGAAATATTAAAAATTTCTTCGCTTTTCCCTCCATATTGTGGTTTATATATTTTGGGATTTAGACCGAGTTCTATTACAGAAATATTTTCGTTTTTATAACCGAATTTCATGAATATATCTTTGAGGAATTGAGAACCAACTATGATTCTTCTATCTTTCATTTTATTGAATATATCAAAATTTGGTTCTACACAAGTTCTATTATTAGGACATCTGTTGCAATTTTTTAAATCACATACTTCTTTACTCTCGGTGATAAACATCATTCTGCGTTTGCATATCAATGTATAATCAGGAAGACACGAAACCGTCGGTATGTTATATTTATCCGCTATGTCATAAGGTTCAAATCCCCATATACAGTTATTGAATATATTTATTATATCAGGTTTGAATTCCTTTATTTTATTTTCTAAATCTTCCAGTTTTTTATTTCTATTATTCATTCCATTTGCTTTTAAATCGTCTGCTGTTATATATTCAACCGTATGACCTAATTTGATTGCCGGTCTCAAGATAGAAAGAAGATAACTTAATCCGCCGCCGTTAGTAATCTGACTTCCGCTTTCATCTGTTATCATAAGTATTCTCATTAACCATACCTCTCAATATATTTTTCTACATATTTATATTTTCTCATATATGAAAGGAATGTTCCTATTTCTTTTTGAAATAATAACGGAGATTGTGGAATAGATACCTTTTCAGCAATGAAAATCAAAGATGAATTCCATTTGTGTATAGAATGTATCTCGGCGTCCCGGTCTCTTTTTGACGCGAATCCTGTCTTTTCAAGAAACCATAACATCTTCTTCTCATCGAAAATGCAAAGATGGTTGAAACCTTCTTTGAAATCATCATCGAATAATTCATCCGAATTATAAAGAATTTCTCTTCTGTCTCCGGCTTTATCCATATAGATTGCATCAAAAAATTCATATAATTTATCAATATCATAATTTTTTACTATTTCGAAATCCGGAGTTTCTACTATAAACCTTCCTCCTTTTTTAAGGACTCTATTTATTTCTGAAAACGCCCAGAGAATATCTCCCCAAAACAGATGTTCTGGCCCGTGCCTCCATACGACTTCATCTACACTTTCATTTTCCAAAGGGATGTCTCTTACATCGCCTAGTATATCAGGATTTGTCTTTGGGTCGATGTCAAGTGTAGTATATCCTTCTTGTGGTCTTATTCCATGTCCTATCTCAAGTTTCATTGATTATCGTCTCTCCAGTTCTGAGTACACGGACAGAATATATCACATGAAATTACAGATTCCGGTCTTTTATGCATTTCTTTCTTGAATATATTTCCAATCGGCTCTTTTCTTTCTAAAAATCTCCCTAGACATTGATTTATATTTCCATCAGGGGTAATCCATAGATATTTAGTTCCGATAAAACATTCGGAAGGAAGTTTTCTTTTATTTGATAATTCTATTCCTCTTCTATCATATGGAGAGAAAAATAATGATGCATAATCTGTAAATCCGAAATGTTTTTTTTCTGAATTATAATCAATATACGGTTCGAAACTAATACGAATTCCAATTCTATCCGAGATTTCTTTAATATAATTTATAAAATCATCTTGTCTAGGATACGTAACGAAATTAATATTTATATTTCTGAAATTATTTTTTATATCAATTATTTTTTTTATGAATACGTCTGGAAGTTTACCATCAACCAAATGGGCAGAAAGAACTATACATATCTTTTTCTTTTTTTCATCTGGAAGTAAAAAAAATGATTCTGATATTAGAAGGGTATTTGTTGTTATACCTATTATAATCCTTTCCGGAATCTTCTTTATCAATTCTATGATTCCTTTATATAGAAACGGTTCTCCCCCGGATATATCTATTACAGATATTTCCTCAAACTGTTTTTCCAACCAAAGAATTCCTTCAATCCATTCGTTCGGTTTCCTATATTGATATTTACATTCGTCTATCACGGATTTTGTATTTTTACTATGCAAGTAACAATATTCGCATTTAAGATTGCACTCAAATGTGGTATTTATTATTATTCTCATTACTTTAGCAACTCTTTAATTATTTCAGTGGATTTTTCCCAAGTATAGTTCTCATCTATGAAATTATAAGAGTTCGTCCCGCCTTTCTTTTTGCATTCTTCTTTATTTTCAAATGCATATCTAATAAGTTCTTGAAGATGTTTCTGCGACGGAACTGCCCATTCGTTTCCTTCTATATGTTTATCATATCCGGCGAATATCTCGGATTTAGGTTCTTCCATTTTCTCAACATCAATCAACCAACCATATTTTTCGCTCATATAATCCATTGCACCGCCCCATTTGGTTGTTATTACTGGTCTCCCGCAAGCGAGTGCCTCAGTAATTGGTAAACCCCATGCTTCTCCCTTAGTAGGGAGGACAAAACAATCGGACGATATATAATACTTTGCGACATCATACCTAGAAGCAACTGGAGGAAGAAACGTAATTTCTGCATGTTTTCCAAGATTCATATTGAAGACATATTCATATGGATTGAAGTTTTTCAAGAAAGGATTGAACCCCTGAATCATCAATGCGACCTTTTCATCCGGTTTAAATTCGTCGGTGAAGGCTTTTAGTAATATATCGAATCCTTTTCTCTCTTCCCACTTACCGATGCTCAAGAAAACGAATTTATCCTTGAAATGATTATCAAACATCTGCGGTTTCGATACATACGGATTGAATATCGTCGTATCTACTCCTTCGTTCACAATTTTTACGTCTTTATTTATGCCAGAATCTTCAAAGGCCTTCTTGCAGAACTTAGAAACCGTCCAAACTTCATCCAAAGAGTTTAATTCTGGAACCCAATCTTCCGGGAGTCTTGTTGTTTCCCATACACTCATACCTATTCTCTTCTTTCCGTAGAAGTTATGCATCTCATTGCCATAACTCAATCTAAGAGACGGTGCGGTTGGGTCAAATCCTTTCTTTATTGAATTCTTAATCTGATTACTTAATTCCTTTTGTATCTGTTGTTCATCTGGGCAAGTTCTTACGTCTATTCCATTTGATATACATCCTTCAATCAATCCTTGCAGATGTACATTATATCCTAGATTTCCACTCACATATCCAAACACATTTAATTGATTCATTGTTTCCACGTCCCTATTCCTAATGATGCTTTTCCTTTTTCTATGACCTGAATATATAAAGACATCATAGCGGAAGTTACCGCCAAATCTTTATAACCATTCTTCGGTTCTGTTAATTTAACTATCATACCGTTTCTTATTGTCTGTGCTTCTAGTTCGTTATGTTCTCTTTTCCATTCTTCCGTGAGTCTTTGTTCTCTTGCCCCATTATATGGAACGAATATTCTTCCTTTGATTAACTGTTGTCTATGATTCTTCCAAAGTTCATGATTCAACATATCAGAAGCACAATAACCTGTTCTTTCTCCGGTTTTATATATAAGACCTTCTGGAACCATATCTTCTCCTGTTACAAGCATTCTCATCAGTGCGTCTTGGTTAGAAGTCGCATCCGGACAAATCCAAACACAATCATATTGCCAAAATAAATCTTTAATCTTTTTAATCTGATTCTCGTAATCTATTTTTTCTCTCTTCGGGTCTATCTCAACCCAATTGACATATCTTATGGTTTTTGCTTGTGTATTTACTTCGCCGACTAATATCTGTGTTTTGTTGCGGAATCTCGCAAAATCTACGGACATTATATAATCGAACTTCTTTTCTGCTATTTCCTTGAATGAAGATGCTCTATCCACACAATTATCAAGAATTTCTATAGGGAAGAATCTACCCATCTGCAACGGGAACTTTGCTTCATATTCCATAGCGAATTCATCGGGAGGAAGTTCGGATTTCTGTTTTAATACATATTTTTCGTCTATACAACCTTCTTTTACTCCTCTAATCCAATCCACTCTGATAAAACCATATTCCGAATTTGGTTTTTCTGAATCAGTCATCCAATCTTTCCAGTTTCGTTCAAGATAGGGATTTGTGAAGAGATTAGGTGTGCCAATTATCCTGAATTTCTTCTCTGAATAAGCATCTGCTATGATTGGTTGAATGACCTGTCTCATAACCTGTTGGTCTATCTTTTGTACTTCATCGACGGTGACTATATCTCCATATTCTCCTCTGATTAACTCCCCTTTGTTTGTTAATCCTACCGTTCTATCAATACATTCGCTTCCATTTGATAGTTTAATATATTCTTTGGTGAAACTAGTTCTATCTCCCTTGATTACAAAAGTATCGAATAGATAAGGAGACGTAGAAAGATACTTTCCCATCTTTTCGAACACGAAATCCTGATTATATGTCGGTGCGAGACAAATTATTCTCTTTGTTCTTAATCCACAAAGGTCATGAAGATTTTTAAGAGCAAGAAGAGTTGATTTCCCAACTTTTCTTGAACATAATCCCCAAACATATTTACGTTTCATCATTATTTCGGCATATTCTATCTGCCAACGAGATAAAAAAAGCGGATTGCCGACATCATCGTCTATGAAAGATAGACACCAAATCGGAAAATCATTCCAATTCTTTGCATAAAACTCCTCGTCGGTCTTACTTTCGTCTACATATTGCAGGAATCTTCTGAAAATCTCTTTTCTTGTATCAAATTGTATCTCCGTGATAGATTCATTAATCATCTCAATCATGGTTTTGATACGTTCCGTCTTGATTAATCCTGACATATTATTCTTTTTCCTCAATTATCTCGATTATTTCAATATCTTGGATTATTGGAACTTTCTTTTCATACTTTTTCTTAATAATTGTCCCATCGTCCTTCTGAATTTCTATGATTGCGGATTTAATAGCGTCTATTGATTGAGGTGCTCGCTTAGATTCCTTCCTATAATCACGCAAAGCCTCCGTGATAGCCTCTTTCGCCATTCTATATACGTTAAAAAGGTCTACGTCTATCTTAGATGGGTCTTCATTATAGAAAAACTTCTCGAATTTATCGCAGAAAATCATCATAGTAGTCAAATTCTCATATTCTACCGATGTTAATTCACTGTCCGTATCCTTTACAAGCGATTCCATTTTTAATTTGAAAAGTTTCTCATCCTCTGGAGTAAGAACCGAAAGAAAAGATTTGGCTTCTTTGAGTTTCTTTTGAAGTTTTTTAAGGTAATCTATATCTTCTTTTTGCGTCTGAATTATCTCTTCATTGATAAGATTTATTTCCGTCATCTCTTTTCCTCTTTTCTTTTTTATACATTTCTGCTTTACCAATCTTTGTCAGAGTTTTTGCCATCGTTTCGAAACATTCTTGCGATGCTTTTATTAATTTTTCGGTATCTTCTTTCGGCCCTGATATCTTGTACGTCATCTCACCGAATTTAAGTTCCGAAGAAAATTCTTTGTACATATTTATTTCGTGAAGTACCTGATAGAGTTCCTTCATACTTTCTTCAAGGAGGACGCAATACATTTTAAAGTAATCAAAAGGAACAAATAACATCGGTGGCGAATTCGGGTCGTCTGTTATTTTTTGCAAGTTCTGTATGAATTTCTGAAAATCTTTCAATGCTTCTGTGCTGACTTCAACTATTGGTTTCTTTTCATTGACCGTATCTGTGTAACTCCTCGTTCACTTTTTTCATTTCTTCTTCGAGCATTCTCTTTTCTTGTTCGAGCATATTTCTTATATACTTTTTATATTTATCGGACGGAACAAATGTGAAAATTATAGATACTTGTTCTGCATTGATATCGAACAGTCCATTTCTTTCATTTCTTGTGCTATCTACTTCTATTTCAGATATTGATTCTGGAGATACCGTAACAACGGTGACAATCTTATCTACCGCGTTCTTAAGTTCCACTAATTTCTTTTCTTCTATCTCACTTCGTTGTTCCATAGAACCACCAGTTTCTTTATTTGATTGCTTGCATTTATGAGTTTGTTCTGCATGACCTTTATGTTGTCTTCGATTTCTTTTTCTTTAAGATATATATTGAATTTATCTTCGAAGAAACTAGTTGGCGTATTTCCACATTCGACTTCTATCTTTATTGTTACTTTCCCTAGTTTTCTGGATAACATGACTTTGTGTATCTGTTCGGTGGAATATTCTACGTCTTTCATTTCTGTGTCTGACTCCTTGAATGCCTCTACAGAATCTCCGGTATTTATAATTTCTAATTCAGCCGGTGAACTTTTCGTCTTCCTCTTCAATTTCGATTCCTCTACCATCTTTTTCAAACTCCTGTCTCCAAATCTTCAATCTTCTGAACTGGTCTTTATACTGTTGCGAATCCGGTATCATCTTTGCGATTTTCTTTAAACCATTTATATAACGTCTTGTCGGATTCATATATATACTATATGCAAGAACTTATATATAAACCTTTCTATATATCCTGATATTAGTCCTTAGTCTAGTTAGTATATCTAGTTATTAGCTATCTGCGGATAGCTAGTGTCTGTTGTCTTGTGTCCATAGTGGTTGTCTAGTTATTATTATCTAGTTGTTATATAGTTACTACGGCTAGTTAGTAGTTAAGGCTAGCTAGTAGTTAGTAGAGTTAATATCAGATATATCCGTTACCTTTAAATATAAGTTAGTGCATAAGATATACATATGATAAACCGAAATAAAAAAAGAAAACTGGAAGAAATCATAAATCCATATAATTTTGTTCTATCACATTCAGAAAAGACAGGAACAACCGATACAAACGATATGGAAAAACAACCAAGAACTTGCCCATATTGTACCACAGAATTAGTAAAGGCGACAATCTATACAAAAGGAAATATGTATGCAGAAAAATTATTTCCGGGCGGATTGCTTCCCTATGTAAGCAGGGAAATCGTTGATTTGAAAGAGGAGGTCTGGGCGTGTCCAGAATGCAAAACAATAATAAGATAAAAGCCGTTCCTGAAAGCCATGCCTCGTGGTGCAAACACGTGGTCTTAATAACATCTAAAGAAGGATTTAGAGGATATCCTATGTGTATGTTAGACGACCATGTTTGCCCAATATCTTCAAGATGTATGGGTAATCCTTTATTAAATATAAATCTTTATTCCGATTGGTTGAAGGAGATTAAAAATGGATGATGAAATAAGAGGAAATAAAATGATAGAAAATAAAATGATGAATAATATTGAAGAAAGACCGTTAGATACAGAGGGGCCGAAACCTATAAAGTCTTATTTAATTATAGAATTCCAAGACGGGTGTGTTCCTTATTATTATTTCGACGGCGACCAAATTGCTATGAAACAATCTATGGTAAAGAAAATAGAATCTCTTGGGCGAAAGGGAGATGCAGAAATATTTCCAAATAAAACACAAAAACACGAAACGTGGAGAAAGAACGGTCTTTATCTAGCAGAATATATAATTCATAGAGCAGATGAAAGTGGTTTGGAATTGGTCACATATGAAGACGACGGATTTGAACCAACACCTTGGAATCCCCTAGGTTCGCCCGTTCATTATTCAGAAGATGAATTCTGTAATCGCTATGATGTTAAATATTTCATAAGTGATGAATATAGAACTCCTAAATGTGATAAAATTGGCTGATATTAATAACACTATGGAAATCAACGGCAAACTCGAAAAAGTGTACTCCATAGATTATGTCATCGAATCCTGAAACCGTCGTCAAGGTTGATGGCGGGTTATTGAAGATTCATGTGAACATCAAGAGAATACTTAAAACAACAGGAATCGACCCTCTTACCGGTGATTCTTTATATGCGTTGGAATCGGAAGTATGTTCGAGATATCTGCCTATGGAAAAGGCGGTTCCTATAGAATATACTGTAGAAAAAAGCGAAAAAATCGAAGAAAAGAAGGGATACACTTGATTAGTAGTCAAAGTGTCGAAGAATTGCTGTTCTATGAGGATTGTAGAGATTGTAACTTCCAACATTATTCATGCAAAGACTATCCCTGTCGTGAATGTAGCGACTTCAACAGATGGGTGGGTAGACTAAACAGACCGATTCGGTACTAGAAAATTACACATAGTTTTTTTCAACTTTCCCTCTTGTCTGCTCACCCTTTCCGTTCGAGTCGGAGAAGGAATTCCACATTTGGGTTATTGTGTTTTGTCGGTATTGTATTTCGATTGCATTGCCGATTAATCGCATCGCCGAATCAGAACCGAACAAAAATCGCATAAGAATACACTAAGAGATACATCTATATGTCATATCTTCAAAGTGCGTCCGTCGTTTTTATATACCTCGCATTGATGAGACATAGTACGACTTTCGTAAAAAACCTTTTGAATTCCCAAAATATCCGGCTGACTCCTCACCATACAAAATGCCACCCCCCATCAAGCACCGTATTTAAAGGGGTATATAAGGGATTTATCATGGTTGGCGCGTGATTTCTTTATTATATTAATCGTTCTATAATAGACTGGCTAGATTATCGTATGATGCTAGGACTACTGGCAATCAATGTATAGTATCGGACTTGGTAGTATGGCTATGTGCGACCTAGCTTTTGTTTGCGTCCTAGCTTTCGATGCCAGTCGGCCTAGCGTATTCTAGCCAGCGACTCGAACGCAATGTATATATAGAAGTTCAAACCGACGTTCTTAGATGCTGGCTCGTTGTTGCGTGTTGCTAGCCAGTCTATATGTCTAGGCTATGTATGGCATAGTTAATATAACGGCTAGTTAGCTATCTGTCAACAATCCGGCTTTATATACTAGATACTACCAGACACTATGGAGAGTGCTACTAGCCATCATACTTCGATTTGAACGAAATAGTATGATATTAGACTACATTATTATTCGATATTCGGCGATTTGATTTGAGTATAAATAGGCTGTAATCATTCTATATTCCGTCTGCGTTTGGCAGACAGGAGAAAAAAGGTAATGGAAAGGCAATTAATCGAAGTCGCAGAGGAGAAAAATCATACCTTCCTAGAACGGATGATTATCTATGACGACCTCTGTGTATTAGCCAGTGTGTCAAAAAAATTCGGCAAAATCCCGCACTTCAGCGGAGAAGCTTTGGAGCTGGCAGAGATTGTGAATATTGTGCGAGAGTTGGATGTTAAGCTTTCGTGGGAATTGGAGCAACCATCCTCAGCTTCGAAAATCCCCCGCTTTGGGGCAGAATTGAGTTGCGAGCAACTCTGGGACATCCAGCAAAGCAAAAATCCGCTAGTCCAGAGAATCGCACAAAGCGGAGGAGAATTTTGGGATGCGTTCCAGGATGATATAGGAATATTGGCATCTCCAGAATGGATTTCCGATGTCGTGAATACCCTCATCCAGCTTGTAGTCGAAAAATACAAGCTTTATCAGGGGGAGAAGTAAAACCTTTGACTGGCAGAATGCCAGTCTCTTAATGACCCCGACTGGATAAATGCCAGGAGGGGAGGAGAAAAAAAGCAATGGCTAAGAGAAAGCATGGTGCGCCAGCCACAAGTGGCGAGAAGAAGGAACTATACGCCTGGGTCGCATTGACCGAACAAAACGCTACTATCGTTTTGTCGGGACTGATAGCCCTGGCACAGTCGGTGGCAAAAGCAGGGGATATGACCCTGTTCGCCCAGGTCAAAGAGGCGTTCCAGTATGCCGGAAAGCGGATACTGTACAGGCAACCCGACAAGGAAGGCATGGTACAGGCAGGACTGGACTACTTTGAGTCGGTGATGCCATCGAAAAAGGCAGAGTCGGCGACAGTCGAAAAGACCGAAATCGAAACTTTGAGGGCGCAGATAGAGTCTCTTAACCAGAGACTCAATCCGACAAAGCCAGTAAAGTCGGTAGGCGTGGCTGTCCAGGCGAAAATGGACGCTATGAATGCGTTCAACCAGGTGCGACTAGATTACTGCAAGAAAACCGCATAGAACCGGAGCCAAACCCTTTTCCGTTTTTCTATTTTCGTTCCCCGATTTTCGATTGCTGGCATAGTGTTTTGTGAACGGAAAACGGCAATTGCCGTATAGCATACGATTTCCATAGGAGCTAAGTCCGGCGTTCTAGTTTCGCCAGTAAAACATCGGCAATTGACGATTTAAGGCTACGCTTTTTCGCTATGGCCGGAAAAAGACGGGATTGCAGAGAACGATACCACCAATACCCACTTTGACGATTAGCCACATATTAGCCTCATAACAATAGGCTAGCCAGTAATGGGCTTTAGCGTCGATTCTACGCACGACTGAATGATAGCCATACTCCTAGACCTCCATGCTGATATTAGCCTCGTAAAGAGGCTTTGGGATAGCATACTATCGATATCCCCACTGTTAGACTACTCTTTATTTGCGATTCCCGGCTATTTCCCGTCGATTGTAGCGATTTTCGGGCTGATATTAGGGGTGATATTAGGATAGACCTCTTCAAACGCTTTAAATCGAATGTATGCGATGCTCTAGATAAATATACCATTTTTACTGGATATCCCCTGGCTAGGTCGATGCGAAGTTTTTGATATATAATAATCATCGAATATAACCCCAATGTGATGGGTTCAAAGTCTTTTTGAAAATTTTGTGCGTCCCTTTGATTTTGTTTGCTGAATGACTTATATTTTCTTATGGCCGTCCATTTTGTGTCCTTATCCTCAAAATTTTGGTCTTTTTCTGTCTATTTGGTGATTTTACCTTATATTTTCGCTTTTGCGGTCAGTTTCACGGATTCTTGTAAAGTTTTGCGGTTTCTTTGGTGAATCAATCGTTTTTCCTTATGATTTCTTTAGAGTAGTCGGTTATTCGCTTTTCGCTTAGTTACTTCAAAACCTTTGCTTCGACTTTTTCCTTTACGCTTTCAAATGAAAAAGAAGTAAGTCGAAGTATATAAAATTTTGGTTGTTTGAGAAGAAAGTATGAAAATAGCTTATAAATATTTACTCCCATCCGAGTTTTCGTTTATTTTTGCTTTATGGAAAAACCAGTTATCCTCTTTAAAATTTTCATTCTCAAACACCGAAACCATTATATAGTCTTAAAATATAAGATAGAGCCGATTTGCCGAGGTGGTGAGTCAATGAAAAGAGAAAAGAGTATTCGGTGCATTGCCGAACAAAAGAACCAAAACTCTTTAAATGAGGGCTTGATTAGCGAACAAACCTTCGCAAACCGCGAAATCGCTTTGGAAGCGACC